>OLWB01000089.1_pt1 | contig 86003 bp, 70 predicted proteins | sample 1673331 | NCBI WGS metagenome assembly OLWB01 (sample SAMEA3178943, study PRJEB25190) | human gut metagenome | biome: human gut; feature: human-associated habitat; material: faeces | place: Austria | collected 2013
TGGCATGGGCGATGTCCCGGGCAACGATCAGGGTCCCTGATAGGTTCAAACGGGTTTTCACCGGATATTTGCTCAGTTCTTTCAATACGTTTTCCATCGGTTGATCGAGGTCGATATTGACCGCCGGAGTTAAAGCAGGACTTTCTGCCGGCAGAAAACGTGCCGGATTCTTCTCGAGTTGTTCGAGGAAAATCCCTTCTTCCGTGATTTTACCTTTGATATTCCGGTCGGCACTACAGCTGACTCCGATGCCGACAGGACAAGAAGCTGCATGACGCGGAAGACGGATCACACGTACATCGTGTACCCAATATTTACCTCCGAACTGGGCTCCGATACCTTTGTCCCGGCAAATCTTCAAGATCTTTTCTTCCCATTCCAGATCCCGGAAAGCACGGCCACCTTCATTACCCGAAGTGGGGAGATGATCGTAGTAGCCTGCCGAGGCTTTCTTGACTGTGGTCAGACAAGCTTCGGCCGAAGTGCCGCCGATGACTACCGCTAAATGGTAGGGAGGACAGGCCGAAGTACCCAGATCCAATACTTTTTGCTGGATAAATTTAGTCAGGGTTTCTTCGTTCAATAAAGCTTTTGTCTGCTGGTAAAGGAAAGTCTTATTGGCAGAGCCCCCTCCCTTGGTGATGAACAGGAAGCTGTACGCATTACCCTGAGTCGCGTACAGGTCGATCTGGGCCGGAAGGTTCGTGCCGGTGTTCTTTTCCTCGGTCATCGTGAACGGAACGACCTGGGAATAGCGCAGGTTGCGGTCGCGGTATGTCTCGTAGATACCCTTCGAGAGCATCTCGGCGTCGTTACAGCCCGTATAGACGTCCTCGCCCTTCTTGCCGATCACGATGGCCGTACCAGTATCCTGACAGGTCGGCAACTCGCCCTCGGCGGCGACCGCCTGATTGAGCAGCATCGTATAGGCGACGAACTTGTCGTTGTCGGTCGCTTCCGGATCGTCCAAAATGCGCGTCAGTTTATGCAGATGCGACGCGCGCAGGTAGAACGACACGTCGGCGATCGCCTCGCGCGCCAGCAGTTCCAGACCCTCGGGGGCCACCCTCAGAATGCGGCGGCCGTCGCACTCGACCGTTTTCACGTAATCCTTCGTAAGCAGGCGGTATTCCGTCGTATCCTCCGACAGCGGGAACGGTTCCTGATAAATGAATTCAGCCATATCATCTCTGTTTTAAAAATTCCACACGGACAAAGGTAAGAATTGTTTTCCGTTTGTTAGTCCGCTAACGGTAAAAATCTCGCCGTTTCGTTCGGCCGTTTCGGAATAATTTCTGCCCGGCAAAGCCGAACGGAACGGGAAGCGTTCGCCTGCCGGAGGCGACAAGCGCAAACGCGCGCCGAAGCGCCGGACAAACGCTCGCCCCCCTCCCCCTATCCTCCCGGACGCAAAAGATATAGAGACCGGGCGACACGGCGCGGAACATCCTGCGGCACGGCCGCCCGGGCGGGACCGGACAGTTCGAGCCCGGAGCGGACCGGACTACCGGCGGAAAAGCCTTCGACTCAAGACAAAGTATTGCGGATTGATTATTTTTTGCTACCTTTGCGGCACATTTTGTACAAACGATTAATTCAACCGATTATGAATCATTACGAAACCGTTTTCATTGCCACGCCGGTGCTGTCTGACGTTCAGACCAAAGAGGTGTTCGGCAAATTCCAGGGTGTCATCACCGAGAACGGCGGTCGGATCGTAAGCGGCGAAGAGTGGGGACTCAAGAAACTCGCCTACCCGATCCAGAAAAAGACCACCGGCTTTTACTTCCTGATCGAGTTCGAAGCGGAAGGCGATATCGTCGACATCCTCGAAACTCAGTATCGCCGCGACGAACGCGTGATCCGTTTCCTGACTTTCAAAATGGATAAATACGCCGTCGAGTACGCAGAAAAACGCAGAAACAAATACAAATCAAAACAGGAATAACAAGTCATGGCACAGAATCAATCCGAAATCAGATACCTGAACCCTCCTACCGTAGAGGTCAAAAAGAAAAAATACTGCCGTTTCAAAAAATCCGGCATCAAATACGTCGATTACAAAGACGCCGAATTCCTGAAAAAGTTCCTCAACGAACAGGGCAAGATTCTGCCTCGCCGCCTGACCGGAACTTCGCAGAAATTCCAGAAAAAGGTAGCCTCCGCCGTAAAGCGTGCACGCCACCTGGCTCTGCTGCCTTTCGTTACCGATATGTTTAAATAATCTAAAACCGGAGGAAATATCATGCAAGTAATTCTTATCAAAGACGTCGAGAACTTGGGTTATGCCAACGACATCGTGGAAGTTCGCCCCGGTTACGCCAATAATTACCTGATCCCGCAGGGATACGCCAAAAGCGCGACGGCTTCCGCCCGCAAGGTGTTGGCCGAAAACCTGAAACAGCAGGCGCACAAAGAGGCCAAGCTGATCGCCGACGCCGAAGCGCTGGCAGCCAAGCTGGCAGAGATCGCGTTGACCATCACCGCCAAAGCCGAGGAAGGACGCATTTTCGGTTCGGTAACCGCAGCGAACGTGGCCGAGGCCCTGAACGAAAAAGGGATCGCCGTAGACCGCAAGAGCATCAGCGTAGACCCCGTGAAGACGATCGGCGCTTACGAAGCCGCCGTGAAGCTTTACAAAGGCATCAGCGCAACCGTTAAATTCGAAGTGGTAGCCGAAGCTTAATTATCCGGCTCTTTATCTCCGAATTGCATGTGAAATGCAGGAAGAAACAACGCCTAAAAGGCGGCATTTAATAAATGCCGCCTTTTGTGCTTTGATATAAGTAGGTAATAATTATCTTTATTCATCTTCTATATCATCCATCAACAAATGACCCGACATCATTGCGCCGCCGCCGTTAACCGCCAAAAATAAACCGTCATGAAAAAAGTGCCGATACAAACAGGGATATGGGTATTTATTATCTTAGCTCTCTACCTATATATCGGAAATCCCCTTGGGAAAAATTATAATTTGGCATTGATAGCGCTTATCGTGTCGATTGTCTCGTTGGTTATATCCTTAGTTCTTCATAAATTTAAAAGAAAATACGAGACGATCGGACGTTTGTGTGTCCTGGCTCTGTTTTGCGTCGCGTATTTCTTCTTATAAACAAACAACAGATTACACCGCGATGGAAACTACACCGTTTCCATCGCGGTGTAATTCGCGTAAAAACGAACGATCGTTTCGATCCCGCGGTAGAAATTGGCCAGCGGATAACTTTCGTTCGGCGAGTGGATCGCATCCTCGTCCAGTCCGAATCCCATCAGGATGGACTTTACGCCGAGTTCCTTTTCGAAAACGCTGATTACAGGGATGCTGCCGCCCGAATAGAACGGAACCGGCTTGCGGCCGAAAGTCTGCTCGAACGCCGCCGAAGCAGCCCGGTAAGCCGGCAGATCGGTCGGCGACACGTACGGAGCGCCGCCGTGCAGCACTTTGACCCGCACTTTCACGCTGCGCGGGGCGATGTCCCGAAAATAAGCCGCGAACAGCTCCCCTATTTTATGAAAATCCTGGCCGGGAACCAATCGCATCGAGATCTTCGCATACGCCGAAGACGGAATCACCGTTTTGGCCCCTTCGCCGGTATAGCCCCCCCAGATGCCGTTCACGTCGAGCGACGGCCGGATCCCGGTGCGTTCCAGCGTCGTATATCCTTTTTCGCCCTGCGTTTCGAGAATACCGAGCGACTTGCAATAGGCCGCCTCGCAAAACGGCGCGGCGGCAAACTCCCGATGCTCTTGCGGAGCAAGCTCACGGATGCCGTCGTAAAAGCCGGGAATCGTAATGCGCCCTTCGGCATCGATCAGCGAAGCGATCATCCCGGAGAGCACATTGATCGGATTGGCTACCGCTCCGCCGTACAGACCGGAATGCAGGTCGCGGTTCGGCCCCGTCACTTCGACCTCAACGTAACACAGACCGCGCAGGCCGCAGGTGATCGACGGCACCTTCCACGACAGCAAGCTGGTATCCGAAACCAAAATGATGTCGGCTCTCAACAACTCCCGGTGCAGGCCGCACCATCGGGCGATGCTGCCCGAACCGATCTCCTCTTCGCCTTCGATCATAAATTTCACATTGCACGCGAGCGTGCCGGTCTGCAACATGGTTTCCAGCGCCTTGACATGCATATAAAGTTGTCCCTTGTCGTCGTCGGCGCCGCGCGCCCGGATCCGGCCGTCGCGGACGACCGGTTCGAACGGATCGGTCTCCCACCGGTCGGGCGGATCGACCGGCATCACGTCGTAATGGCCGTAGACCAGCACGGTCTTAGCCGCCGGATCGACGATTTTCTCGGCGTAAACGATCGGATTTCCTTCAGTGGGCATCACTTCGGCGCGGTCGGCTCCGGAACGCACCAGCAATCCGGCCAACAATTCGGCACAACGCACCACGTCGGGCGCATGCACGCTCTGCGCACTGACGGACGGAATCCGCAACAGTTCGAACAGCTCCCCGACGAAACGCTCCTTGTGTTCGTCGATATACGCTTTCGCTTTATCCATAAGTCTGCATTTAAGAGGTCGGGATAAAGATAAAAAATATCGGGGACAATCCGCAACGGTTTCCGAAAATAGGAACGGGGGTCTACAGATGGCAGATCGCCACCAGCGACAGCACCGAAATCGCGACCCACAACGTGACGCCGAGCAACAACGGTTTGAAACCGACCTCGCGGATTTTCGAAACCGAAAGCCCTGCGCCGATCAGGAACAGCGTCACGACCAGCGCGGCCTTCGACACGGTCACAACGGCCGTATTGAAATCGTCGACGAACGGCAGGTAGCTATTGGCCAACATCGCCAGGATAAAGAACCCGATGAACCACGGAATCGAGATCTTCTTTCCCTTGCTGCGGAACAGCAGGGCGGACAGCAGCGATACCGGAATGATCCACAGAGCGCGGGCCAGTTTCACGGTCGTGGCCACTTCGAGCGCTTCGCTGCCGTAGGCGGACGCCGCGCCGACCACCGAACTGGTATCGTGAATGGCGATGGCGCTCCACATTCCGAACTGGTGCTGCGTCAACCCCAGCAGATGTCCGATCGCCGGGAACAGGATCAACGCCACCGAATTGAGCAGGAACACTACGCCGAGCGACACCGAAATTTCCTTCTCCGAAGCGTCCACGGCAGGAGCCACCGCCGCAATCGCGCTGCCGCCGCAGATAGCCGTCCCGGAAGCTACCAGGTGCGACGATTTGCGCGGCATCCGCAGCCAGCGGCCGACGAAATAACCGAGCGTTAACAGCAACGCGATCGAAACGACCGTCAGTTCGAGCCCTTCGCGACCGACTTGCAACGCGCTGTGGACGTTCATGCCGAAGCCGAGCCCCACGACCGAAACTTTCAGCAGCAGTCCGGTGGCTTTATGGTTCAGTTTGGCGAAAGGATGCCCCCAAAACAAGGAGAATAAAAAACCGCCGACCAGAGCGATCGGAGCGGATACGTACGGAGTCGCGCAAAGGGCGATACAAAGAATAAAACAGGCTTTCAGAACAGCGGTTTTTCGGGCGGATCGTGTTTGCATACGTCGTTTCATCTTTTGAATTACGCCGCAAAAATAGACCGCCGATCCGTCCAAAGCCAATCACGAAAAGTGCTCTCCTATAACTTTTGGTTATAATAATTGATACAGAACTGTTTGAACAACTCGCAAAGGCTGCTATTGCGGCCGTGCCGCATCACGAAACTGAAACGGCGCACCACCGACAGGTCGGCGATCTCGATCACCCGCAGCAGGTTGTGCCGCAATTCCTCGAACACGGCCTGCACCGAAACGAAGGCGACGGCATCCGACCCGTAGAGGTAGTGCTTGATGCTCTCGGTGCTGTCCAACTGCATCTCGACCGGCAGCGTCCGCAACGAAATTCCGCGCGAAGCGAGCGCCCGTTCGACGACGTCGAGCGTCCCCGATCCCGTTTCGCGGATCACCAGCGGCAGTTTCTTCAGATCGGCGGCCGCAATCTCCTCCTGCCGCAGCGAACGGTTCGACGAAGCGGTCACGAGCACCAGCTCGTCCTCCATAAACGTCTCGTAATGCAGTTGCGGATTTCCGGCATTGCCCTCGATCACCCCGAAATCGAGCTTTTCATCGGCCACCATCCGCTCGATCAGTTCGGTATTCCCGTTGCACAGCGTCAGGCGGACTTCCGGATAACGTTTTTTGAAACGGGACAGAATGGCCGGAAGCACGTATTGCGAAATGGTCGTACTGGCTCCGACCGCCAATTCACCGCCGAACGTCTCGCCGTCCCCGGCGAACGCGTCGTTCAGTTCGGCATACAACGCCAGCAATCGGCGGACATAGCCCAGCAGCAACTCGCCCTGCGGCGTCAGCGCGACGGCATTGCGCCGTCGGACGAAAAGCGGCACGCCGAGCTGCTTCTCCAGTTCGTTGATATGTTTAGTCACGGCCGGCTGCGTGATGAACAGCTCGTCCGCCGCACGGGTAAAGCTGAGCCTTTCGGCCACGGCCCGGAAAACTTTCAGTCGGAAATCGGTTATCATACGACGAATATAATACGCTTTGCGCACAAATCAAAACACGGCGGATCGATCGCACGAAAAGTCGCCGGAAGTATGAAATATCGACGCCTACGCCCAACGGAGCAACCGACTTATAAAAAAAACACGGCACGGTTATGGATATTTTCCGATACAAATCCGAACTACCCGGAGCCGAAACTTAATGTATGTACCGTACTCTAACCTAAAAACTACCTGTTTTGTTTCCAAATTTAGTAAGAAAAGCCCCGCTCCGGAATCCGGAACGGGGCTTTTTCGATACGGGAACGGTTCCGCCGGTCAGCCGGCGATCACCGAACGGATATCGGCGATGATCTTTTCGGCCAACGCATCGGCCGCCGCCTCGTCGCGACTCTCGCTGTAAATGCGGATGATCGGTTCGGTATTGGATTTACGCAGGTGTACCCACTCGGTCGGGAAGTCGATCTTCACGCCGTCGATATCGTTGACCTGTTCGTGCGCATATTTCGCTTTCATCCGGCGGAGCACGTCGTCCACGTCGATCTCGGGCGTCAGTTCGATTTTATTCTTCGAAATGTAATACGGCGGATAGGTGGCACGCAGAGCCGACGCGCTCATCCCTTTGCGGGCGAGATGCGTCAGAAACAGCGCCACGCCGACCAACGCATCGCGTCCGTAATGGATTTCGGGATAGATCACCCCGCCGTTGCCCTCGCCGCCGATCACCGCGCCGACCTCTTTCATCTTCGTCACGACGTTCACTTCGCCGACCGCAGCGGCGTAATACCGACAGCCGTGCCGTTCGGTCACGTCGCGCAAAGCCCGCGACGAACTCAGGTTCGACACGGTAGCCCCTTTCGTATGCGACAGCACGTAATCGGCCACGGCGACCAGCGTATACTCCTCGCCGAACATCGTCCCGTCCTCGCACACCAGCGCCAGGCGATCGACATCCGGATCGACCACGATCCCCAGATCGGCTTTTTCGGCCGGCACGCGCGCCGAAATCTCCGTCAGATTCGCCGGAATAGGCTCCGGATTGTGCGCGAAATGCCCGTCCGGAGCGCAGTTCAGTTCCACCACCTCGACGCCCAGTTCCCGGAGCAACGCGGGGATCACCACGCCGCCGACCGAATTGACCGCATCGACGACCACTTTGAAACGGGCGGCGCGGATCGCGTCCCGGTCGACCAACTTCAGGGCGAGCACCCGATCGATATGCGTCTTATCGTAACTTGTGCGATCGAGCACGTGTCCGATGCGATCCACGTCCGGGAACGTATAACCGTCCGATGCGGCGATAGCGAGCACCCGCTTACCTTCGGCATCGTTCAGAAATTCGCCGCGCGCATTGAGCAACTTCAGCGCATTCCACTGTTTCGGGTTGTGGCTGGCCGTCAGAATAATCCCGCCGTCGGCCCTACGGCCCGTCACGGCCACTTCGACGGTCGGCGTCGTAGCCAGACCGATATCGATCACGTCGATACCGCAACCGCACAGCGTCCCTTCGACGATCGAAGCCGCCATTTCGCCCGACAGCCGCGCGTCGCGACCGACCACGACCGTCAGTCTCTTATCACCGCTGGTCTCTTTCAGCCACTGGGCGTAGGCCGACGTAAACTTCGCCAGATCGATCGGCGTCAGGTTGTCGCCCGGCTGTCCGCCGATCGTCCCCCGTATTCCGGAAATTGATTTTATCAGTGTCATAACCTATGAAATTTAACGCAAATTAATTACTTTTATAGCAATAATAAAAATCCAAAACCTGAAAACCATGCGTATTATCGCCCCCTCGGAATTGATTATCAACGGCGACGGCTCGATCTTCCACCTGCATTTGAAACCGGGCCAGTTGGCCGATACCGTGATCCTCGTCGGCGATCCGGGACGGGTAGAGCAGGTCGCCGCATACTTCGACTCGGTAGAATGCCGTGCGGAAAACCGCGAATTCGTTGCGGTGACCGGAGAGTGTTTCGGCAAACGGATGACCGTACAGTCTACCGGCATCGGCACCGACAACATCGACATCGTCGTCAACGAACTGGACGCGCTGGCGAATATCGACTTCGAGACCCGTACCGAAAAAGCTGAAAAAACGCGGCTGACACTCGTGCGGCTCGGAACCTGCGGCGGCATCCAGCCCGAACTGAAGATCGGCGACCTGGTGCTGTCGCGCATCTCGGCCGGCTTCGACGGGCTGCTAAATTTTTACAAAGGGCGCAACGCGGTCTGCGATCTCGAAATGGAACAGGACTTCGTCGAGCACACCGGTTGGAGCCGCTTGCTGACCGCCCCCTATTTCGTCCGGTGCTCGGATCGGCTGGCCGAACTGTTCGCCGACCGGACGGTCGAAGGCATGACGATCTCGGCCCCCGGGTTTTATGCCCCGCAGGGCCGCTTCCTGCGGCTCTCGCCGGCCGATCCGTCGCTCAACGGCAAGATCGAATCGTTCGAATACCGGGGACGACGCTTTACCAATTTCGAAATGGAAGGTTCGGCGCTGGCCGGACTGTCGCTGCTGCTGGGGCACGACGCCGCCACGATCTGCACGGTTATCGCACAGCGAGTTGCCCTCGAAATGGACACCGACTACCGGCCTTTTGTTGATAAGATGATCAAAATGTCCCTCGAAAAGCTGGCCGGATTGTAATTTTTTGAATTATCTTTGAAGTTGGAATTTGGTTCAAATGCATATAAAACACTAAAATGTATAACATATGAAATTCGTCGTATCTTCTACCGCGCTGCTGAACGTGCTGCAAACCTCGAGTAAAGTCGTCAGCAACAAAAACACGCTGCCCATTCTGGACAACTTCCTGTTCGACTTGAAGGAAGGCGTCCTCAAAATCACCGCTTCGGATCTGGAAACCACGCTGATCGGATCGCTGAAAGTGGACAATATGGAAGAAGAAGGACTGATCGCCGTCCCGGTAAAACTGATGCTCGACTCGCTGAAAGAGTTCTCGGAACAGCCGCTGACGATCGAAGCCAACGAATCGACCTGGGAGATCCAGGTAAGCTGGAAAACCGGTAAGCTGACCATTCCCGGCACTTCGGGGCTGAGCTATCCGAACCTGCCGGAACTGAATCCGGAATCCCGCCGGGAACTCGACGCCGACGCGGACATGTTGCTTACGGGCATCAACAAAACGATCTTCGCGACGGCCGACGACGAACTGCGTCCGGTGATGAACGGCGTCTACACCAACATCGAATCGCAGAGCATTACGTTCGTGGCGACCGACGCGCACAAGCTCGTCAAATACGTATCGCCGATCGAAACCGAAATCGCCGCCTCGTTCATCCTGCCGAAAAAACCGGCCAACCTGCTGCGCAGTATGCTGGGTAAAGAAGACGAAAGTATCCGCATGGAATTCGACGACAAAAACGTGACGTTCCGGCTGAAAAGCCATACGCTGATCTGCCGGCTGATCGAAGGCAACTACCCGAACTACAACGCCGTCATCCCGAGCAACAACCCGAATCACGTGCGGGTCGACCGCGTCGAGCTGCTCAACGGCATCCGCCGCGTGGCCGTCTGCTCGAACCAATCTACGAACCTGATCAAGATGGACATCGAATCGAGCACGATCAACCTGACGGCGCAGGACCTGGACTTTTCGGTATCGGCCCAAGAATCGCTGGCCTGCGAGTACGAAGGAGAGGCTATCTCGATCGGTTTCAAATCGACTTTCCTCGTCGAGATTCTGGCGAATATCGACACGCAAAACGTCGTGCTGGAGCTGGCTGACTCGACCCGCGCCGGAGTGTTCAAACCCATTTACGACGAAGCGCCGGCCACCGACACGCTGATGCTGCTGATGCCGATGATGATCAACGCATAACCGAATCTGCGGCACGGACATCCCCCCGCGGCGTACCCGCAGGAAAGTCCGTGCCGTATTATATACGTACCTGAGACACGGAAAACAACGCGCACCCCATGAAACTGAATCTGAAAAATCCGATCGTCTTCTTCGACCTCGAAACGACCGGAGTCGATCCCGCCAAAGACCGGATCGTCGAAATATCGCTTGCAAAAGTAATGCCCGACGGCAGCCAGGAGACCAAAACCCGCCGGCTGAACCCGGAGATGCACATTCCCGAAGCGGCATCGGCCATCCACCATATCTACGACCAGGACGTAGCCGACTGTCCGACTTTCCAGATGATCGCCAAATCGCTGTGGAGCTACATCGAAGGATGCGACTTGGCCGGATACAATTCCAACAAGTTCGACATCCCGGTGCTGGTCGAAGAGTTCCTGCGAGCCGGTATAGACGTCGACCTGAAAAAACGCCGTTTCATCGACGTGCAGAACATTTTCCACAAGATGGAACAACGCACGCTGGTCGCCGCATACAAATTCTACTGCCAGAAAGACCTGACCGAAGCCCACTCGGCCGAAGCCGATACGCTGGCCACCCTGGAAGTGTTGCAAGCCCAGCTCGACCGTTACCCCGACGACCTGAAAAACGACATCGGTTTTCTGGCCGAATTTTCGTGCCGCGACCAAAACGTCGACTATGCCGGACGTATCGTATACAACGACAAGGGAGTCGAAGTGTTCAATTTCGGCAAGCACAAAGGCAGGTCCGTGTCGGAAGTGTTCCGAACGGAACCGAGTTATTACTCGTGGATGATGAACGGCGATTTCCCGCAGTATACGAAAAAAGTCATCACGGCGATCCGCCTGCGGGACATCAACGGCAGATAACGGAACCAGCCACGAATAAACGCAATCCTTTACGCATTCCGGCGGCATTTTCCCGAAAACGGTTTGCAGATAAGGAATAAAGCGCTATATTTGCACTCTCGAAACACATCTTGCCCGGATGGCGGAATAGGTAGACGCGCTGGTCTCAAACACCAGTGGAGCAATCCGTGCCGGTTCGATCCCGGCTCCGGGTACAAGAAATGCCACTTAATCAATTGATTAAGTGGCATTTTGCTTTAGTCGGGGTGTAAAAAAGGTGTAAAAAACAACGAAATAATGCTTGTTTTTATTTGTATATTCTTTAACAAGCTAATTATTGATTTAGGTTTCGTGGAATGAAATTGTTAATCTAGGCAACGGCTTAATCCCTATATTAGGAGCTAAATAATCATTATTATAAAAATGTGTTCGGATACTTAGAATGTACAAATATCAAAGTACCACCGTCATCGGCTACTAGATAATTTTTTTGATTGGATGTGTACATTTACTATTTGATGCAATTCCACCTCAATGCATTTTACTTTTGAAGGATCAAATAAAACGATATTAACCCCTCCCTCATCAAGAGAGCTGTTAAATTGGATGCCGTCAGCGCCAGTGCTATATCTTATAAATTCACATATAAATTGTGTCGGTATATATTCTAGTTCTGAATCAAATCTCCTCAATGGCTTGGAGAGATCCGCACTTATGGCTCTTTTAAGAAATTTGCTTTGGGCGAGTTCCCACATATCGTCCATGTGATTGAATGGACTTGGGTGTGATGTGAAATCGACTATTTTTAAATTCGCACCACATACAACAAAACGACCTATAGAAAGAGTATCTAAGTAACTGGAACGAGTCTCATAAAGAGTCGTTTGTGGTGTTTTGCTTAAATATAAGTATGGAATACCACAAGGATTGGCTCGCCCTGCAGTTGCTTTTTCTTTTGGGGGAGAACTCATCTCTTCCAAAACAATTGGATTAGTCTCTCCATTTTTGTGTATACGAGCTCTATATAGATTTATATTAGAGTCAATCTCTGCGTTAATATTGAATAAAGAACTCCAACCATACTCATCTAAAAGCTCAGCATCAGTTAGAAATCGACGTTCCCATTTTAAAGCCTGTTTTAGTTCATTCCAGTAATGAACGCATTCTTCAATTTCAGGAGCATATTGGTGTTTGATTTTATCAGAAATTGGCATTCCAAATGTAATCTGAAAAATATCCGACAGCATAGCTGCGCCGATATCTCTGTTAGTGAAGATTTTCCAGTCTTCTTGTATGAGATCAATTAAAGGCTTTCCAGCACCATAGCCAAAATCTCCTCTGAAAATAGAGAAAAATATCTTAAAAAAATCAAGAAGTTCTTCTATATCTAGTAACGCCGATTCTTCGGAGCAATAATCACAATTTCCTCTCTCCGTTGATGTCGAATTTATAAATTGACGTATTTCTTGATCTTGAAAGCAGTTAGCACAGACCTTCATTGTATTTCTAATTAGCTTGAAGAATTCTGAACATCAATTCAATATGATTTTTGATTGATATTTTCTTAATAATTCCTAAACCGGGGTATCTTCCCTCTTCATATAGAGCAGTAAGCTCGTTGATAGCTTGATTTGATAATCCTTTTTCTTTAAAAAAACTCACCGCTTTTGCTGCTGCTTCTCCAAATTTTCCTTGAATATTGGAATCATCGTCATTTGTATCAGAGACGAAATGACGGACAAAAATTTGGTCTTCTGTTTTTTCATAAGTCATATGGATAGCTATAGCATATGGCAATCTTCCTCCATCAATGAATGTACTAGGAAGAATCGTATAATCAGATATGCCAGTATAACCCTCTTCTGTATAATATTCATATGCATCAGAGAATAGTTCTTCAGGGATATTAACATAGTCACTATTACGTTGCAAAGGAGTGAAATTATCATCCAATCGAACTACATTACGTATTCCAAGTCGGCTTAACTTTCTTCGCAAACTATTATGAGATGGATTAATAAGGACTGTTTCGACAAAAGGATGTTTTATAAATTTGTCGAAATCCATATCATCGCTTTGAATACCGTCTTTACACAAGACCATGATTTTGTCATAACCTTTTGTTTTGATTATATTCAAAAGATCATTATAGTTATTATTAATAATGAAGGCAGGAGTCCAACATGCTTGATCTGCAAGATCAGGCCCCAAACTGTCAAGTATTAAATCCAATTCATTTTGCACATCTCCACATTGTGGATTGAGAATTAAATTGAAATGAATTCCCTTTTCATGCATTTTTCGAATAGCCAATTTCATACTATTGAAACTATTTTTCACAGGTTCAATAATCGGAATAATGAGTTTGGTTTCGCCATAATAATCAGCAAAATCTCTTAATGCAAGAAGCTCAAATTGCTTTCCTCTTAAGTAGGGGTAGTACATAAGTTTAAATTTTTATAGGAATATTTAACTTATTCTCTAATTCATTGTATTTAAGAGAAGAAAGATTCATGCTTAAGCATAACTGCCTGAGTTCTTTGGGGAATGATATTAATTCTTTTGTGTTGTTTCGCCGCTTTTTTAACTGGTTAATAAATAGTTGGTGTAAAGTCTCATCAGGAATAGCACACAACAAATTGTAACATTTATCAAACATATCAAAACTATTCATTTCGGGGAGTGTGCCATAATAAGTTTTGACTATATTCTTATATTCACTTGTCCTTATGCTGCGAATTAACACATCTGCATCAATTTTCTGATTTATGATAGCTGGTCGTATTTCGGTTAATTTTAATGCCCCCTGAAAAGATTTAAAAGCAATAATACCTATAGATTCATCAGTAGAAATGTATTTATTGATTAAATCTTCGTGGGTTACTATATAACATTCTTTAAAGATTTTTGTATAATGAAATAACTGACCGTCTAATCTTTTTGTACTATCTAGTTCTGTTTTAATTTCAAAAGCCTTACTCGTACCATTGAATAACACAGTATCAGCGACAGATTTGCCTACCTTGAATTCATTAAATACGACAGTTTCTTTCGTTCCGTATTTTTTTAGTAGTAATTCATTGATTATACTGTTTTTGTAAATATATTCACATCTATAATGTTTTTGAAGTTCTCTATAGATGTATTTCAAATAATCTAGGTAAGATGTAAATTTAATTCCTAAATTATCAAGATCATATCTCATAACTTTATTAGTAATAAAGCTATAATCATCTTTGATAAAAAGATTATTGAATGACGTACTAGAAAAAATGGATGAGTAACATCTCATTTTTTCTGTATTAATGTCTTTATGTTTGACAACTGCCATCGTAATTAGATAATCTTTGTTTTACAAAGTAACAAAAATAACTAACAAAAAACAATCTATGTTTTAGACAGAGATAATTGATCCCCATCAAGGAAAATAAAATCCAATCCTAAAATACGAACTCCGATAGAGATCTAATATTTATTTAAATTAGATTTTTTTGTATTCTATAATTGTTGAAATTGCTTCGTCATTTTTTAGAAGTAATAAAGATTAATTCTTATAAAACCAATACCGTGCTTTTCCCAGAGTTTCGGGGAGATACATCGCGCAGCGATCGCCCGATCCGAGGAACGGGTTTCCGAATCGGTGTAACCTATTGAGCGCAAAGACCGACAGGGGTGGATAGGCATGGATGCGAAACAGCCGGATATTCCGCACTGGGCGGCGGAACCAGCCGCGCGAACGTAAAACCGCATCGACGTAATACACGAAAATCAGTACCCGGATATCGTATTCATATTTCTCGATATAAACGATGCGGTTCTCGGCATCGAACAGGTATTCTATAAATCCGCAAAGGCGGCAGGCGTATTTCGCCCTGCATGACAGCTGCACGTATTCGTCGATGCCGAGTATCCGGATTTTCACGTTCAGCCGCTTTTCGTACAGGGCGATCACATCCGCCATCAGGTCGTGGATCGGCTGAAAACGCGGTTTCGTCAAATCGTCCAGATCGGGATCGCCCTTTACCCGCAACCGTCGCAATATATCGCTCGGTATCTTCCCTGAACGAATATTGAAATTTTCCCGGACGAACCGGGCGAGCATTTCGCGGTTCGTCTTTTCAATCTCCATTGCGCTGTTTGTCATTCATGTAACGGTGCGCGTACTTTCTTATCATCGGATAGATCGTCAGATAGTTCATAAAATGAAGAATCTGGAACGGCGGGGTTTCGATCCGGCGGTTACGCAGAAAGGCCGTGTAGCGCAGTAGTTTCTGGTAACGGAGAAAATTCAGCATCACGATTTCCGGCGGGGTGCGGTACGATTCTCCCAAAATCTGATGGTAACACCGGTCATGCAATTCATAGGCGTACAGGTAAATCGCGTAGGTCAGGATTTGTCCGGGTTCGGCGGTCTGGTCGGCGAATTTCATCAGCACTCCGACCGGGTCGCACTCCAACCACGACACCAACAGCGGATCGGGGATTTCGTGCTGGCTGACGAATACGACGGTATGGTTTTGCAGGAAATCGGCGCTTCGGTTATAACGGTCGAGTTCGTGCGGGGATAATAAGGGTTCTTTTTCCATAATGATATTCAATAATAGTAATTTGATAAATCGTTTATCGGCACAGGTCGCAGACGGCGCCGCAAACCAGCCAGAGGGAGACGATACTATTGCGGGGAATCACGATATCGGCAAAAGGGTTTTCGGCAGGAACGCGCCCGGTCAGCCCGGCCAACTCATTCAGCCCTGCCCGTCCATTTTGTCCGTTCAGCCCGGCAGAACCGGACAAAGCAACTCCGGGCAAAGCAGGCAAAGTGGTTCCCGGCAAAACCGTTAAACGGACAGACCGATCCGGCGCGGGTTGCAGGATGCGGAACAGGCGGAAGTACCCGGTTTCGACCAGATAGATATTGCCGTAGAGGATTGCGCCTTTTTGTTCCCGGAGCAGCAGCAATGAATTTCGCAGAAACGGATTCAGCAGATCGTCGGCATAAGGCACGGCGAACTCGGCCCCGTGGGACGATGCAGCCGAGAGGATCAGGCAGTCGTCCGGCTCGCCCCGGAACAGGCATTCGGGCAATGTGCGGTACACCGGAATCCGGGCGACGGAGCCGGAGACTTCGGACAGGGATTCCCCGCACCCGAACATCAGCCATGCGAGACTGAAGCCGGGATATTTCTGGTGGATTCGTTTGGTCACGTTGGGGCTGATGCCGTTATTGCCCCGCCTGATCTGGTAGAGGGTTTCCCCGCACGACAGGCCGATGGCGCGGGCGAAGGCATTGACCGAAAGGCCCGAATGTTCGATCACTTTGCACAGCCGTTCCCAGTTTGCATTGGTCGGTGCTTTCACGGCTCGATATTTTACAGGATTGGAAAATAGCGCCCGCGATTCCGTAGCAAAGAAATAGATTGGTCTTGTGCAGGGAGAAAAAAAGAAGGCGCGGTGTCAGTCCCATGTGGTCGGTCTTGCGAACCTTTTTCCGGAAACTGTCCTGCGCCCAAGCTTACCCAAACGTTTGGTCTGGGTATAGCTCAGGTTAGACAACAGTTAAAGCCGGAAAAATAATCCCACCGTAATACGATGGTCGCAAGATTACCACATGGCCTAAAGAGTTGTTTTTACCCTTATACTATGTCCTTCGGCTATGCCGAATCGTTGTAGTTCCTTAAAGTTTGCATCGTAATTGCTTTTAGGTTCGTTCCCGGACGGCTTATGCCGTCCCTGTACAACAAACCTTTTTAAGGAACCGTAAAACAAAGATACGAATAAAAATTAATTCAGCGCAACGGGTATGTATTTCTGGAAATTTCTTGCTAATTTTGTGAATATGAAGAACTCGATCGACTTCCTGCCCGAGCGCAAACAACGCGATTTGCACGAACTCGTCCGCCTGATCCGCGACGAGGTAAAAGATGTCGTGATGGTTATTCTCTACGGCAGTTATGCCCGAAATACCTATGTCGAATGTGACGAACGCCGTGACTTCGGCGTGAAAACATTTTACATAAGCGATTACGATTTGCTGGTCGTGACGAAAAGACGATTGGGAGAGAGGGAGTCCACAATCAACACCCGCATCAAAGACCGTTTTTTGTACGGTAAGGATGCCGAGTTCCATACGCGGCCTCAAATCATCAACGAGAGTATCTCCAAACTGAACAACGCAATTTCAGAATGTTGGTATTTCTATGTCGATATTCTCGAACAGGGGGTTATGCTTTATGATTCAGGAGAGTATGAATTGGTTACTCCCCGCGACCTGAATTATGCCGAGATTAAAGAGATGGCTCAGAAGTATTTTGATAATAAGTTCATAATAGCAAGCGATTTTTTAGATGGCGCATTATATTATTATGATAAGAGAAAATACAAAATGGCCTCTTTTAATTTGCATCAGGCGGCTGAGAATTATTTGAAAACAGTCCGATTGGTTTATAGTCTTTACGGTCATAAGGAACACGATCTCGAATTTTTACTGGGGAAATGTAAACTACATACACTGGAACTGGCAAAAGTTTTTCCACGCGATACGGAAGAAGAAGAACGGCTGTTCGAACTTTTAAAGCGCGCTTATGTCGAGGCCCGCTATAACGATGATTTTATCGTAACGAAATCAGATATTGACGCCCTTACACCCAAAGTCGAACAACTCCGCGATATTACCGACAGAATTTGCAAAGAACAAATAGCTCGCTACGAAGAGCAGAATCGAAAATAATATACAACTACTTTATCTAATACATTATGAACAGAATACTATTTATTTTTATTCTCGCTTGGACATTCTATGTCCCGGGGCATGCTCAAAGTCAAGATTCGGTTCAGGTCTATGATGGAACGACACTCTTTACGGGCGATACGATTCGTATCGGCTACAAAGGATTAAACAACGAAAAGTACTGGGAAATTCAAGAACCTACAATGACTGAATTCGGAGTACGCTACAATCCGGTAAAGGCGAATCTTGATCTCAAAACAGCGAAAGTAATCGATTGCAATCCTAAAAATGCAGATAAGATTTTCTTTAACGGGCGGCCGGTAATCGTCGTTTTGGCAGACGGTTATCCAAACGAATTATATGTGAATATCGACCTGGCGATAGCAAGAGAAGAGATCGCATGGGTATACGAAGACCACACCGCAGAAAATGCGACGGAGCTTACCCCCGAATTAATGCTGGCTTGTTGTATACGCAGCAATAATCTTCCTATAACAGATTATGTTCTTCAGTACTTAATCAAAATAAAAGACAAAAAACTTTATCAAGCCTGCCTGAGCGACGAATTCGAATACCACAAGGCAAAGCCGGAATACGAAAAGATGCTCAAAGACCTAATGGCCGGATTCGATTTTTCGAAAACCTATTATATTAAAACAGATCTTTCAATCGATAAATATAATTTTCAGGATAACGGATATCCGGTAGATTTTTATGGCAGCCACAGCCAATACTTTATTCCACAGCCGGATTTTAATTTTTTACCGACCAACCGGGAACATTTCAAATTTCTGCCCGTATCGCCCAGCGATGGCGAAAAAGCCAACAAAAGGCGCAAAGGAGTGTCCAGTACCGGCTATATCCCCTCGCTCGCGTATGGCCGTGTCTATATGAAATTACTAGACAAAAGAATGGAGCTTCCTAAAAATGAAGTTCTAAACATGGAAAGGATGTATCGGCAATCTGTCATTGGAGCCGAGATTTTGAAAATGGAAGTGTATGATTGCCCAAATTGCGAATATAATCTGATGGGAGTCATAAAATAAATCAAACGTTTTGAGAAACGGGCTGAGTTTTCATTCTCAGCCCGTTTTCGTTAATCAACGGTTTTAGTGAGCAGGCCGCTTTTTCTGCAGGTCATTCGCTTCCTGATACCTACGGTTCACTCCGGCATAATCGACCGTTTCGGCCTCCGTCTCGTATTCGCGGGCAATCCGTTTCATTTTTTGAATCTCCTCGTCGTCCGGATGAAAGTCGTACACATCGTCGAGTATCAGGATCATTGAGTCGCGCCCGTAATTGTACGCCCGCAAGTAGCGGTATTTCCAACTGTCGCGCCTGTACTGCCAGAAATCGGAAGACAACGTAACCATGACGGCGATGGAAACGGCCAATAATGCTTTCCAGAAATGATTCCGGTTGCGTAGCCGCTGATTTCGCAGGACGCTGTTTTCAAAATTCTCGACGGACGTTTTCAACTCGGCGAATCCAGCCAATAATACGCTTTCGATTTTTTTCATGTCGGAACGGACCGCAGCCTCGATCTGTTCGCACAACCTTTCGACGGATTTTGTAGATGCCTTGTCCCGGTTGATGAGCGCAATCTCATTCAATATTTTTCGATACAGGTCTTCGAGGTTCGTCATGTCGGGCAAGCTGAAATTGAAATTCGGCGAAAGATTGGAAACCGTCCGTACCATTAACTGCATCTGTTGTACATAGAACTCAAAGCCTACTTTCAGGCTTAAAATATCGGCTTTCAAATCCAGATCGACCGTACTGCCGTCGGACGGTGTCGCATTTGCGTCCGGTCGGTTCTTTTTCAGTTCGGTCACGATATTCAGGATTTTATTGACCGTAGCATATAACTCGGTTAATAATTCAGTATTTTCCATCATTAAAATTTCATTTTAAATTGTTGTTTCGGTTTGATTTGCCGCTTACGGTTGTTCTCGGCGATCTGATTGAGAATAGCCTCGGTCGTAGCCGCGATCAGGGCCGTAATACGGGCGATATACTCTTCTTGGGATTCTCCGAGGCGGCGTTGCATCTGTTCGGGCGATATGCCGATCCCGCAGTCCGACGGCGGCAGCGGGATGCGACCGCAACCGCCGAAACGCTTCAGGTCGAGTTCTCCGCAGTCTTTCGCCGAAAATCCGCCTTTGCCAAAAGCGGACAAATAACCGCTGACAGCCGTTTGCAGTTTGCCGACGGATTGTGCCGAATATTGTACGCCCGTGCGTTGCGTGGTATGCACGACCGGAGCGACACGGGGCCCGACGAACGATGCTCCGGAAACCGGAGCCTGTGCCCGGCTTTGGCTCTGCCCCGGAGAAAAGCAGCGGTCGAGTTTCGAGAAGCTGAACGCGCGATCCACTTTCGACCCCGAAAAGGTGCGCCCGTTCTGACTGAATAGCACTCCCTGTTTCCGGTCGGAATGTCCGTTGTATTTGAAATGCATCGTAACGCCCTGCTTCCGCAACCTATTTTCCAACTCGGGCCACGACCGGCAATGCGGCAATACATTTTTCACGGCATGGTAAATCTGGTAGCGGGTTTTGTCGGGCTCCCGCAGCCGATCCACGTTCACGCGCTCTTTACCCGGAGAAAAATACAGGCCGTATTTCTGCGTCAGTTCCTTGCACGCCTTTTCATTGCGGTAGCGGTCGTTGCCGTCCGGGATCGCTTTTCCCCGGTTATCGACGCGGTTATACACCAAATGGCAATGCGGATGCTCCCGGTCGGTATGCCGGACAAGAATATACTGCGTATCGCACACGTTCATTTTCTCCATGTACTCGCGGGCGATCTGCGTCATCGTCCGGTCGGATATTTTTTCGCCGGGCGCAAAACTCAACGACGTATGGCATACGCAATTTTTAATTCCGGGATTCAGTCAGGTCTGATCCATGAAACTGGTAATAACGGATTGCTTCGATTGAGGATCGACTCCGCAACTGTCGATCAGGCGGGCTTTGCCTTCGCCCTTATACAGGTAGTTCACGCATCCGGCGAACGACGTTCCCTTAACGATTTTTCCGATCATAGCGTACAGTCTTTAAAATTCGGGTAACGGAATCGAGCGCCCGTTCCAATTCGGTTACGGAAGCGGCATGAGCGACCGCATTGGCATGGCGGGCCAACTGATTCAGGTTATTGGAGACTGCTCTCAACTCCCGGACGAATTGCAAATGGTCGGGCGAGAAACGCTCGCGGACGAATCCCTGCATCAATGTCTCGCGTATCACTCAGCCGGGCGAACGACCACTCTGGCGGCACAACGACTGAAGCCGGATTTTCTCTTGGGTATTCAACCGAACGCTTACTAAAAAGGATCGCGTTTGCGAAGCGGGCAACGTCGGGCGCCCGCCTTTGTTCAATAAATTTTTCATGGTTTTCAACGATTGATTTTAATAATAAATTTGAGTCAGACCAACGGGATTTTCGATCCGACCGACGGGAGCAAGCGGGTTAATGTTTACATTAACATAAACTTGCTCCACTCTTTTTACCCGTACTGTAAATATGAACGCCGAATCACGGCGTCAATAGAAAAAGTGCCGACGAACCAGTCAGCACAGGGCACGCCGGGACAGCCGAACCCGGACTCTGAGACCCTGAAAATCTCGGAGGGAGGGTTCGGTTGTTCCGGCGCATGGCATGAGTTTCCCGCTGTCCATCGCACTACTTTTTTCGGGCGGCACTATGGGCAACGGCTAAAACGGCCTGCGTCGGTTCGTCTTTGGATCGGGTTTGGCTCTCAGCTCACATAAATGCGATTCCCATTGATTTAGCTTTTGCCAAAGGAGTTTACCACGTAATTCGCGGCTTGCTGAGTTCGCTCGGAAACGGTTTGGATTCGGTTCTGCAGGAGTCAGCTTTCCAGTTCGGAACGATTGAAAAAGATGTTCTTCCCGTTCGGTTTGTAATGCGGTATGCGGCATCCGCATGTTAGTTTGTACATGTACGACCGGGAAATGCCCGTAAACAGGCAAGCCTCGTCGAAAGTCAGGACGTTTTTTTGCCCCAAGAGCAATTGCTCGATTCTACCTAAGCGTTGCTCGATACTAATTTCGTTTTGCATGAAAAAGGTTTTAGGTTAAACATGATTAGCATCGGCAAATATATAATCGGTTAAAACTTTCTGTCCAAATACCATCACTTCTTCTCACTCTTTTGAGCAGTCTACAAGTAATTGACGAAAGAAAACGGCTTTAAAAATTACTTGACATTTTTAAGAATCTGTATGTATGCCTGAATGATCGACCTGTTCTGCACAGTGTCGAATTTGATAGCGCAATACTTCGCACTTGAAAGAGTATTGCGTGTAATAGGATTTCCTTTTATCGAAACAAAACATTTATTTTGATCTGCAACGGTTTGCCAGATAGACGTAATTAATAATTGCTCGCTCAGGTCATTCATAATGAAGCCTAATAGCCGGGCATTGCGCACGATTAATGGGGCTTTCAGCCTGCAGGAAAACAAATCAGCCATTGTTTTAGCATCTACTTCCGGTTGAAATACACGACTGTTGTTAAACAACTCTGCAAGTGCTTGAAATTGTTTTAACGAAAAATGACTCTGAAAATTCATTTTTATCATTTGACTCAAAATTACATATCAAGACTATATAAAAATGTGTCGATAAACTGCCACTTACAATCGGAAAATCCGAACATACCGGGTCTGCCATTTTCCCCTTCGCAAATGAAACGTAGCGTTATATCTTTATTTTTTAATTCTGTTTCACACTCAAACTCTACATTAAGAGTTACTTCGGAAATGGCAGGGGCTTTGTCTTCAATCTTTTTCAAAGAATAATCATGCAATATTTTATTACTTAAAATTTCGCGCATTCTTTTAGCTTCAGTAGGAATATGTTCCTTATTCTTTGAGAATTGATGAATTTGTCGTGCAATATTTCCGTAATTCTTTTTTTGCCAATATGTTGCAAATCTGATAGCTTCGATCTCTGGTGTAGAATTTTCATAATCAGATTCATTTCCTTTAAATGGAATATCTACCCCTATGACAATATTACGAGGTTTCCAAGCTTCAACTCTTCTTGAAATATCTTCATTTCGTTTATGGTTTTCTGATGCTTTAATTAAAGTTTCTCTAAGAGAGACCCTCTCTTTTGCTGGTGGTGGTGTCTTTTTCTTTTCCTGTATTACTCTCGCCCAATCATGAATAGCAATTAAGGTTGCCCAACATTTTGCAACAACTTCTTTATTAGCATAATTTATATCGCGCCCATGTAAAATACCATTACGATAAGGCATTGAGATTGGATCTAAGTTTGTGCTATTGCGACTTTTGTTAAAAACATCCCGAATAATACTTAATCCAGTACTGTGCGCAGCTATGGAATCCCAAGCCGTAAGATCAGTAGATGGCGTAAAAAAGCCTTTATTTTTATCAATATCATTGACACCACCATCAATAACCATTAATAAAAGAGGTACGGCAGAATAATATCTCCCTTCCAATGAATCTTTATATGCCTGCTGAATAATGTCATATCGTTTTTTGAATGCAGGTATCTGTTCTATCCAAACTACCTGCCACTTAATTTCTTCTGAACAATAATAATCAATAAGCAATTGATTACCTTGTCCGAACTTCCCATTCTCGGCAAGTGTAACCGCTTCAGACATCAAATCAGCATTCATCGATTCATGTGCTATCCACCCATTGTTTGAAAATGCTTCATTGAATCTATCTGGCATTGAGGCGATTTCTTCAAATTGTTTTTGCATTGTAGGAATTGAGTCCAACGTATCGCCGACCTCAAATACGCTTTTTATCCCCATCACGGATAAAACTTTTGATGCCTTTCGCATAGAATTAAGCTCCTCTAATTCAGTACGAATCTTTGCATATGATGGATTGTCTTTAATTTTACGCATTTCTACATGATTTTCAAACAAATTTACAAAATTTCCAACTCCGGTAAAGCATTGACCGCCTTTTCTTTCAGGGCATCGACGGCGCGGGTATATTTTTCGGTGTGTTTGAGGCCGCTGTGACCCAACAAGGATGCGACGGTCTTGATATCCGTGTGACACTCGCCGAGCAAATTGACCGCAAAGCTGTGCCGGGCGCAATGCCAAGTGATATGCTTGTCGATCCCGGCACGGGCTACCCATGTCCGCAAAGCTTTGAGGCATCCGGTATGGCTCGGTAGCGTAAAGATGGGAGCATTTTTGAGAGGCTTCTCGCCGATCAGTTTTAAAAGCGTATTGCTTAACGGAATAATAACGACAGACTGTTTTGAATGGCCCGTTGTTTTATTCTGATCGAAGCGGATGATCTTATTGGCATAGTCCACATTGCTGTATTTCAGATCGACCACATCACAATACCTCAAACCCGCGTAAAGGCTGAACAGGAACGCCCGGCGGACTTCGGTGTTCTGATACGAGGTGTTTGCCAGCATTTTGATTTCATCGAGGCTCAAAACGTCTTTTTTCAATGAAGTATCATCGACTACACACCGAACACCCGTGCATGGGTTCTTTAAAATAATATCCTGATCGACGGCATATTTAACGACCTTCTTAAAACGTTGAAAATAGCCCAATGCCCCTTCTCCTTTAGAATGTACCTGAAGATACTCGACGAATTTTGTCATCATCTCTTTGGTAATTTGTTCAGGCTTTAGGTTCGTTTGCATATTTGGGTAGGATTCGGCAAGAAAACTCCGGAAACGGCCCAATGCGCCCTCGATCATTCGTATATCTTTTTTCGTATAGGCTTTGATATACGCTTCGTAAAAATTCAAAAAGTTGATTTTTTGTTTGACCGGGGCGGCCTTGTCGTATTTACGGGCGATCAATATCTTCTCTTTGTCCATGCGGATTTCGGCGGCAAGGGCCAATGTTTCTTTGTTCTGTTGCCGTTCTTCGGGTGTCCGGGGATTAGGCAACAAGTACAGGCCCAGAAATTCTTTCGACCGGATATGCTTGATATGTTCCCGGCCTGTATTCTCGTCGAATACTTTGTTGTAGCCCATGTAGTATTCCAGATACAAACTTTGCCGACCGTCGGCCAGCGTTTTTTGCATCAATTTTGGATTTTCTTTGGTTTTTGTTTGCAATTTTGCCATAACAACCGATTTTACTACATTTGTATAGTACTGATTATATGGCGTAAAGATATAAAATAATTTCTGATTTCAGGGTGTAAAAAAGGTGTAAAAAATAACGGAAAATGCGTAAAATAAGAGAAAACAACCAATACGCTAAAACACTTACCTAATTAATAATTAACAGTATATATTCTTTTGGTTGGATGATATTATACGGGTTGTGTATCGGCTCCGGGTACTTTTGGAAAGCCTCAATAATTTGAAAATCAAATTATTGAGGCTTTTATCTTGATGGTTTTGGGCAAAATTTGGGCACTTTCCATTGTCACCCAAATTTTTTCTAAAAAATAGTTCCGTACACAAATCCGGAGATTGTCGCCATTACGATAACGAGCGAAACATAGATAATTGTTTTCTTCGTTCCCATAACGCCACGGATAACGAGCATATTCGGCAGGGAGAGCGACGGCCCGGCGAGAAGTAAGGCCAATGCAGGGCCTTTACCCATGCCGGACGCAAGCAATCCCTGAATAATCGGCACTTCGGTCAGCGTGGCAAAGTACATGAACGCACCCGTAAAGCTGGCAAAGAAGTTCGACAGCAGGGAGTTTCCGCCTACCGCCCATTCAATCCAAGAGTTCGGGATAATTCCGGCAATCGCCGTATCGTCATGCGTCGAGCCGAGCAGGAAGCCTGCCGTAACCACGCCGATAGCAAGCAGGGGCATTATCTGTTTTGCAAAACCCCAAGCCGATAGCGTCCATTCGCGGTTTTCCGGATCGCGTTTGTCGAGCAAGGTCATAAGCGACAGCGATGCGATACCGACTACCATAGGAACAAGCGGTATAAGTTTCGGGGTCGGGATAAGCATATTTGCCAGCACCGCCGAGCCTGCCGTAGCGATAACCCCGGCCACAACCCACAGCCATTTTATCTTCAGTATGGCGATAAGAGAGTAGGCCAGTCCGAGCGACAGCATCCCGGTTATATACCATTTGTAAGTGAAGATGTAATACCAGAGGCTTGTAGTGTCGTCCGGAGCCGGTGCACCCCAATTAGCGAACACAAGGATAAACACCAATACAAAGAAGTGGAACATCGTCTGCCGCATCGGTCGTTTCACTGGCGGGGCCTCGAAATTCATCTGTTCCTCTTTCTTCGCCTTTTCCTCTTTGCGGAAAATGAACGACATAATAAGGCCGATAATTACCGAGAACGCGATAGCCCCGATCATCCGGGCAACACCCATTTCAGTACCGAGTATGCGCCACGTGAGGATAATCGACAGTATGCTGATCGCCGGGCCGGAATAAAGGAACGCGATTGCCGGGCCTAACCCTGCGCCGCGTTTGTAGATGCTCGTAAACAGTGGAAGTATCGTACAAGAACACACGGCCAATATAGCCCCGGACACAGCGGCAACCGTATAAGACAACCACTTTTTCGCATTCGCCCCGAAGTATTTCATCACGGCCCCCTGACTGACGAATACCGCTATAACTCCGGCAATGAAAAACGCCGGGAGCAGGCACATCACGATGTGTTCTTGTGCGTACCACTTTGACAGGTCGAGCATCGCGTTTATGGCCGTCATAAAACGTTCGCTTCCCAACGGCATAAAGAATACCGCTGAAAATATGACAGTCATCCAGACGAGGATTTTTAGTTCCCTTTTCGTTTCCATACTACACACCTAACAATTTGCGGATTTCCGTGTCGGATGGAACATAGCCTTTTATCTTCACTTCTCCATCCACGACTATCGCAGGGGTAGTCATTACGTTAAACTTCATAATCTCCATAATATCGTCGATCTTGCGAACGGTTGCATCCGCACCGGTTTCGTCGATCACTTTTTTAATCGCATCGTAGGTTGTTACACACTTGCGGCAACCGGGACCTAATACTAAAATTTCCATGTTCTTAATTGTTAGATGTTTATGATTATGTAGTACGCACCGACCACGATAAAGACGGCGGCGATTATTCGCTTGAACCATTTCTGAAAGACGTTCATCTTATTGTAGAACTTCCCCACGTTGCCGACACTGTAAGCTAACAGCCATGCAATGATGATAACTGGCAATCCGGTAGCTATGGCGAACACGGGCGGCAGAAGTAATCCGGACGGCGACGCTATCGTCATGGGAATAAGGCCGCCGAAGTACAGCACTCCGCTGTAGGGGCAAAAGGCTAGCGCGAACAACAGGCCGAGCAAAAAGGCATCGAGATAGGTTTTCTTTCCCTTTTTATTGCCGAGTTTCTCCGCCAGCTTGCCGGTGCTGATTCCCCCCAGCCTAATAACGTCGAGCATCAGCACCCCGATCACGACCAGCGCAATACCGAGCCACATGCCGCCCACTCCCTGCAACAGCTTTGCAATCCGGAACTGGCTTGCCCCGAAGTAAAAGATCATGCCGAGAGCGGTATAAGTGAACATTCTGCCGAGCGTGTAGAATACACCGTTGAACAACACCCGTCGTTTGTTGCCTATATCTTTGCTCAGGTAGGCCGTTGCCGTGATGTTCGTCGCAAGTGGGCACGGACTGATAGCCGTCATAAGACCGAGCAGGAACGCGGTCAGTATCGGCCAGCTTGAACCGTCAGCAAGATTCTGCAAATACTCCATCATAGCCTATTGCAGCCTTTTATCTACCTCGGTTTTGATAAGGTCGGTAAGTTTTTCGGGGCTGTTGATAGCATTAGCGAACGCCTGTTGTGTGATCTCAATGCTGTTGTCGCCTTTGGCGATAATCAATGCGTTCCACGTTACCTGATATTTTTCGACCAACGCCTTGTTTTGTTCTTCGTGGGTTTTAACCTCGGTGAACTTCACATTGGGATTGTTCGCATAGGCATCTTTGATGGTTTTCTCGCTCACATCGCCCACTGCGATACAGGTCTTGCAGGTTGTTTCCCGTGAAAGTAATACACATTCACTACATCGGCCTGGTCGATTTGTGCGGTCATATGGACAGATGCCGATTCATCGGCATTAGTCCTGTTGCTGCGGTTCTGGCCGCAAGCGGTTAATGAAACCAAGGCAATGACGGTAAGGAATAGAATTTTTCTCATGTTGTCAGCTATTAATTGATTTATGATAGTATTTCTTCCTGAGCCAAAAAGCGATATTGACAAGAAGTATAAGTACCGGAACCTCGACCAGCGGGCCGACCACTCCGGCAAAAGCCTGTCCGCTGTGCAGTCCGAAAACGCCGATGCCTACCGCTATGGCAAGTTCGAAATTGTTACCTGTGGCCGTGAACGCAATCGAGGTATTTTTATCGTATGAGGTTCCCATCCATTTGCCGATAAAGAAGCTGAAGAAGAACATAACCACAAAATAGATCAGCAAAGGAATGGCTATGCGTACCACATCCAGCGGGATCTGCACGATAAGTTCCCCTTTCAGGCTAAACATAAGTATAATGGTAAACAGCAGCGCAATCAGCGTTATCGGGGATATTTTCGGGATGAATTTCTCTTTGTACCACTGTTCGCTTTTCCATTTTACCATAATGAACCGCGTGAGAATCCCCATAAGGAACGGAATGCCAAGGTATATACCGACTGTTTTGGCTATCGTTCCGATGGAAATATTCACTATTGCCCCCTCAAATCCGAACAGGGGCGGCAGCTTGGTAACAAAAATCCATGCGTAGAAACTGTAAAAGAATACTTGGAAGATGCTGTTAAGGGCAACCAATCCCGCGCCGTATTCGCTGTTTCCCTCGGCAAGGTCGTTCCACACCAACACCATAGCGATACACCGCGCCAGTCCGATCAGGATTACGCCGACCATATATTCCGGGTAATCATGCAGGAATATGATCGCAAGGGCGAACATCAAAAGCGGGCTGATTATCCAATTCAGAACAAGCGAAACAGTCAGTACCTTTACGTTTTTGAATACTTTGGGCAGTTGCTTGTAATCCACTTTTGCCAACGGCGGGTACATCATCAGGATAAGGCCGATAGCCAGCGGGATATTAGTCGTTCCTTTGGACATAGAATCGACATAGGTGCTGGCCGACGGGAAAAAATACCCAATGCCAACGCCAATGGCCATTGCCAGGAATATCCATAAGGTCAGGTATCTGTCCAATACCCCCATTTTCTTTCTACTCATGATCTTTCAGTTTTGTCACATATAATTCATGGAACCGGGCTTTTATCTCATCCCTGACCCTTATATATTCGCTGTGAATGAACTCCGGCGACCCGGCAGCATCCGACGGGTCGTCAAAACCTATGTGTAACCGGTGTTTTACTTTCCCGGTAAATGTCGGGCAGCTCTCATTTGCTCCGCCGCAGACGGTTATCACGTAATCCCATGTCTGACCGATGTATTTATCGACACTATCCGAGGTATGACCGGATATATCTACACCTGCCTCTTTCATCACTTCAACAGCGCCGGGGTTTAACATACCGCTGGCTTTTGTTCCCGCCAAATACACTTCAAGCGTTGGATCAAAGGATTTCAGAAAACCGTGCGCCATCTGGCTGCGGCAACTGTTTCCGGTACAGAGTATCAGAATTCTCATGAGCAACATCCGCTTTTACAACCGCATTCACTTTTAGTACCTACGACGGTAACGGAGAAAACCGGACTGCCACCGCGTTTGAACTGTTCCGTTTCTTCGGCGGTTAGGTATTCGGACAGGATTTCGTCGGGTATCTCAATAGGCGTTTCCTTAACCACATCCAGCGATACAAAGCCGGCATCCAGTATCTTGTCCATGTATTCGTTCTTCGGTATGGCCCCGGCTATACAGCCCACATACATTTCGGCAGCTCCGCGTAAGGTTTCGGGCATCGTACCGATAGTAACCACGTCGGAAATGCAGAAATGTCCGCCCGGTTTCAGCACCCGGAATATTTCGTGGAAAATTTTATCCTTCGACGGCAGCAGATTCAGCACGCAGTTGCTTATAACCACATCTACGGAGTTGCCGTTAACGGGCATTTCCTCTATATCGCCCTGCCGGAACTCCACATTTGAATAACTGCGTTTTGCAGCGTTATTCCGTGCTTTGTCTATCATGGCCTCAGAAAAGTCCACGCCGATAACCGTACCGGATTCTCCGACTTCTGCACGGGCCACAAAGCAATCGTTTCCAGCTCCCGATCCCAAGTCCACAACCGTATCGCCCGGTTTCAGTCCAGCAAATTTTGTTGGTACTCCGCAACCAAGGCCGAGGTCTGCCTCCTGCTCATATCCTTTCAGGTCGGAATAATCGCCCGTCTGTATGTTATATACTTCAGTTTTATCTGCCCCGGAACAGCAACAGGTGCTTTTCTCGTTCCGGACGGCTATCTGGCTGTACTTGTCGTAAACCAGTTTCTTCAAATCTTTATCTTCCATGTTGTATATATTTAATCGTTTATCTACGAAAGATTCGTAAAAACACGAACGATGAAAACAAAAAAATAGCCTAATCGCAGCATCCCTGCGATGCTGAAACTTCGTCGATAAAACCGCCGAGCAGTTTCTTTGCCAGCGCCCAGTTTTCCTTATTGATGCAGTACTTAACAGACGGCAGGTTTATTTCGCCCTGTATCAGTCCTGCATCTTTCAATTCGTTCAGATGTTGTGACAGGGTACTTTTGGCAACTGGCAAAATTTCAGACATATCACCGTGATAACAACAGGTCTGGTTTGCCAACATTTGCAGAATAGCCACACGGATCGGATGCCCCAGCGCTTTGGCTATCCGGGCGATCTGTTCCTGCTGGTATGTAAGTTCTTTTTTTGACATAAAAATTAATTCGTATATTTACGAATATGTCGCAAATGTACGAATTAATTTTTAATCTGCAATATCATTCCATTATTTTATCAATGCCACATTTTAGGAGTGTTAGCCTGATGCCTTTTTTCGGGAATTTCTATTCCTAATCGTTCGAGAAATTCTTTTGCTTTTTTCCGGAACCATCTTAGGATCGGAGTCCGGTCGATGAACAGTTGAAACCCTCCGGGGCCTTTTTCATCCCGCATGAGCCGGGCTTCCGAGTGCTCGACTTCAAAGTGTTGGGCATGTTCGTGCGAATAGAGTTCTCCGGAGAAACGGACGGGCCGCATATTTACGAGATCGCGGGCCTGCCCGTCGGAAAATCCGAGCGAACAGCAATACTCTCCCCATTTGATAAGCCGGGGCGTGTCGGGAAACCAATCATAAATGCGATCTATCTCTCCTTGCAGTTTCCCGATGGTCTGCTGTGATTGCCGCTGCACTTCCAACAATCGACGGCTGTAGTCGGTCTGCATGGTCTGCATCTGGGTTTGCAGGATTTCGATGGTTTCTTCGTGGGCGGCAACCTCTTGCCGCAATGCCCCGATCTGCTGCTCCTGTCTTTTGACTTTCGACGTTCCTACCAGCGAACCGATACCCTCCACGATGTTGGAACCCACCTCCGCCGCCGCACTTTTCAGCTTTTCGGTTTTCAGTTCCCCTTTTACCGCCTTCAATTCTTGCTCGATCGCTTCCAACTCTGCGGTTTTGTGTTCACGCATGACCTTCGCCTGCTCGTAACCTGTCCGGGCCTCCTGTTCCTGTTGTTTCAGCCGTTCTAAAGCCTGCCGCTTCTGTTCTTCGATACGGAGCAGTGCGTCGATGTTGTCCTGCAAATTCTTCTGCCCGGCTATGGCATTACGGTAAAACTCCTGCGTGGAGATATGTCGGGCGACCGATCCGTCGATACCGCGCTGTAACCCATATCCGGCCATTGCCTCGGCATAGGTATCCTGATATTCTTTCAATTTTATGCGCGACATTACATCGTCGTTACACAACCGGACGGCATCCGGGCTTTTCTTGCGGTATTTCTTTTTGCCGGGTTTGTCGGGGATTCTTTTCTCTTTGACCTTGCGACGCTCTCCCGTTACGATAGGTACGACCGCCGCATGGATATGCGGCGTCGATTCGTCCCGGTGCAGAACGGCGGACACGACGTTATCCGCCCCGAAGGTCTTGTTCAGCCACGCAAGGTTATCGGCGCACCATTGGTCGAGTTTCCCTTCGGCCTCGATACGCTTCATATCTTCAGGCGAACCGGTAAGCATAACGCGGATTACCTTTACCTGGTTCTTTCCTATCTTTCGTGTCAGCCCGGCGTGTGCCAGCCGATAATTGATCGCCTGCGTCCGGTCGGCCACCCCTTCCGGGAATGCGATCAGTTCCCGGTTCAGGTGCGTGCGCGACGGGTCGGCATTCGGGGGCATCTGCGTCCGCGCGATGTGGGCTGTCATCGCCGCTTCGTTACTCGGCGACTTATCTAAATGCAATACTACGTATCCCATATATTTTTCTCTGTCAATGCGGTGGATGATTGGGTTGGCTGGTTTCGGACGCGGGAGCGTCCGGCGGTCGGAACGACCGCAGAGGGGGTGTCCAGCGGGGTTCTCCCTGCTGGCCTATTGGGGCTTTTTCCGCGTCGGCTTGGCGATGCGATAAAGAAAAAGCCCTAATAGGCTATGGCTTTTCCGGAGGCGTAAATGCCGCGGGTACGCAGTGGGGTTAGAACTTCCGACCGGGGCCTCTCTTTTTCGCCGGGGACGGGACTTGCGGAACAGCAAGATGTGCCCGTTCTGTTTCCTGATATTGCCGTTCGTGCGGAGGGGTTTGCGGGGTGGCAAGGCTGTTATTTTTTTCATTGGCAAGCCTTCGTTTCTCCTGCCAGTAGTCGTTCAGGTCTTTGTGGTCGCGGTAAAAAACGGATTGGTCGATCACTTCGGACGAGGGTACGGATTCTTCCAGTCGGGCCAACGCTTTCCACCCCGCGTCGTCGTTGTCGAGGAAGGCATGGACGACTCTGTGGCGCGCGAGAAACGGAACTGCCTTTTGCAGATTCGTCACCGAGTTGAGTACGATGCTATCAATCGACGGCGACGGGTTGGCTTCACCTTCCTCTTTCGCGCCTCGGCAATTCGCGCAAGCCCGATTGTTCTCGGCTTGGCGTCGATTACCTTTCAGTGAGAGATAAGATAGAAAGTCGATAAACCCCTCGAACACCATTGCCGTATCGCTGCCGTTGTTGAGGGTGGTAATGTTCTTGGGTGTACTGCTTCCTTTGAACTGGGGATTACGCAGCTCCCAGCCTCCGGCGTCGTTACGGAACCCGACGGCGAAATACTCTTTGCCGCCGATCGTGTAGCGCACCTCGCGGCAATAAGTCCGGGCGATGGCTGGGTCTATGCCCCGCCCCGTGAGATAGCCGACCAATGCCGGGTGGGTCAGTTCGCGGTCGGAGAGGACGGCGAGGCGGGATGGTGTCGGTTCGTTTGTTCTTAACGCTTCGACGTGGATGGGGACGAGCGTTCCGTGCTCGCCCGTCGCGAGCCTTCGGGCGGCCTCGGTGTCGGAACAGTTCTCCATGCGGGCCACAAGGTCGATGATCGAGCCGCCCTCGCCTGTCCCGAAGTCGTGCCAGAGGTTTTTGTCGTAACTGACGCTGAAGCTGGCGGTGCGTTCCTTACGAAGTGGCGAGAGGTACATGCCTCGGTTGCCGCGCTCCCACCGGGGTTTGATTCCCCGTGCCGCGAGGTAAGCCCGAATACTGATGCGTCGTTTTATTTCTTCGTAGTTCATGGTGGCGGATTTTTTGTTACTTCGTTACATTCTGCCTTCAACTTTCAGTAAACGAAAGGATTAAGGATAGTAACAGTTGCGTAACGTTTTGGTAAGTTGTTACGCGGCGTGTAACTAATTTATTTTGTTACACATTTGTTACGGGTTTGTAACGAGGTGTTGATTATTGATTTTCAATGATTTTATCCTTCACTGTTACAGAATAACAGTTTCTCAGCGATGAAACTGCGGGCGACTGAATAGGGTCTGCCGGTACGCGGTTCCGGGAACAGCGAACCGTCGCCGGAGAGACGGTAGGAGATGTAGCGAGTAACCTTTTCCGGTTTCAGCCCCAACTATCCTGCAATACCCGTTTTATCTTTACCGGCTCGGTCTTTATATCCCGGACACTAAGCATATTCTGCATATCTTGTATGCAGAACACATATTCGTCCTTGTCATGCACCTGAAATATGTCCTCCAGTACGCCGAGCATTTCATTTTCGAGCTGTCCGCGATTATATTGGATAATACGGCGTAGGGCAGGTGTCGTGAGCAGTTCCGGATCGAACCACATTCGGCTGGCTTCCGGTACACTTAATTCCTGGTTAAGCAAAAAATGGAGAAAAGCAGGTATCTCCCGTTTCATCTTGTCGAGCAACCCCGTATCGTCCTTTTCGATGGGGCCCACTTTACGTACCCAATAGCGGGTTTCCCCCTGGTCGATGATCACAGGATTGTCCTCGTTGTTGGAACACAGTACGAACTTGGCGAAAAACTCGATCTCCAACCGATCTTTGCCTTTGGCTTCCAGTTTGAATGTCCGGGCCGTACTAAGTGTCTTGAACCTTTCGGAATCCTCCCGACGGTTCAGTAGTACTTCGTCGGTGGCGACAATCAGTTTGCTGGCCCATTCCGAATTGAAATTACTGCGAAAATCCTCGTTCGTATTGACGGTCATGTTGGCCCCAAAGATGGCTTTCAACAGATGGATGAAAGTCGTCTTACCCGTATTACGTTCCCGTGAAACGAGCAACAGAATCGGTAAACGCTGACGTGGCCGACGGTAAAGCAATTGTAGGTAGTCATACCCCAATTCGATCTGCGGGCCGAAAATATGGGCCAGAAATGCCCGGATATGGGGAAATTCGCCCAGCTCCGGATGATATGGAATCGGCTCGTACATATTCAGGAAATTGCCGTACATCCGCTGATAATCCACATGGGCAGGGAAAAAGCAATAACCGTCGTATTTCTTGATATTGGCTACGAAATCTTTGGAATGATCCTGCCGGATGGTCTCTATATTCCACGGCAAGTATTTCTCCCGGAACTCACCTGTAGCGGTCGGCACACGGCACAGTTTCAGGTAGCACGTTCCCACACGGATATATTCTTCGTTATCCATGACGGCGCACTCCTTTTTTGCCGGTGCGGATCGCCTCGACATCATCCTTTTTATACCGCTTGCGTCCGCCGAACGGGAAAGACTTTATATACCCGGTCTTTTCCCAGCACCATAAGGTAGACGAGTCGATTCGCAAAACGGATAGAACCTCTTTGCGGCTTAAAAATTCTTCGGGAGGTGGTTCTTGCCGAACAGGTTTGAGGCTTCCCGATGCCTCTTTGAGAATCTCTCTCAGGTCGTCCAGTTTGACCGCTACGGTTACGTTCGCCCCGGACTCCAACAAATCTTTCAAACTCATAATCGAATTTTTAGAGTGTTAAACAATGGGGCCTGAATCCGACATTCAATCGAATCCGGGGCAAATAAATAAGGAGATTTTTCGGAGAACAAAAACACTCGTTTTCTCCTTAAAATCTCCTTATAATCTCTTGAAAGAGGTGGTTAGCCGTTGTGTTCGGCCATGTATTTTGGGATATCCTCTATGTTAGGAATGGTGTATTTCTCTGTTTGATAGTCCCGCAGTTTTCCTTTGATATAAGAATCTTCCAAGTCGGACAAAGGGACAAATACGGCTTTTAGCCACGGCACGACATCCTGTTTCGGCTGTCCGAAATAATGAGCCATGTTCCATCCGAAATGAAACAGATCCGCATTTTTCAGTTTTTCGGGCCGGATGGGTACGAAATCTACCGGGCATGCTTCCTCTCGACCATAATACTCGACACACCGATCAAGCCGGACCAGTTCATCGGATGTTACATAAGGGCCTATTGTCCGATGAGTGTAACGCAGGAACAACTCTATTTTTTCTTTTCGTCGTTCGGCGAATTGCCTGTCTGCATCTTGTTTGATCTGCTCGACATTCATGACGGGCATGTTGTCGATTGATGGAACGGCTTCCGTTTCGACGGCGGGGCGTTTCGTCTCCGGTAACTTCCTTATAATCCACGGAATGATCGTATGGGAGAAAACCGACATAATAATCAGATACACCACCGCACAAACGCCAAGAACAATGACAAAGGTAAGATTCGCCGTACCAGCATCGACCCCTTGCCCCAACACCATCAGCCGTGCGACCATAGCCACGAGCAACCCGACGACAATCACTATTGCCAGCAAAATAATATGACTATTTATCTTGCGGTAATCCATATTACTACAAATGTAATAAATTACTGTTGAGTATCCTATATTTGTATTTTGTGTGATATAACTTTATTGGCTTTACTGGACGATAAATAATCAATATTCGCTTACAACTGGTTACCGTAAATTGTAAAAAATTGATCAAACAAGTAGTTATGGAATATTACAGGCAAAAACCATCTTTATATGTTGATTCGGATTATCGGAGTGTAAATTTTAATGGAGACTGGACTAAGCATTTTATTAACGATTATATTGATTCGATAGCGTCCAAAGGAGAAGTGCAAACACAGAAAGAATTTACTTCATTTAAAAACGAGCATCTCCCCAAACACCTATATAAATTTATGTCGCCTAATGTATATAATTTAATTAACCTACAACATCAGTCCGTGTATTTATCTTCGCCGCGCACTTTCAACGATCCATTCGATAGTTATGCCTGCATTGTTAGAGATTCATATCTTAAGATTTATATGCTAAACCGGATGAAAAATGAAGGCCTTGTCTCTAAAAACGGAAATAAAAACTCTATATCAGAAGAAGAGTATTGGGAAATCTTTCATTCTAAAGGAGAAAGCAAGTACCGATTTTCTCATAACCATGATGGTTTTTGGCATGTATTTCAGTCTATTGGCAAGAATCGGTCAGGTGATTTATTAATCAAAATGAATGATATTGCAATGGATGGATTACGCGAATGTGAGAGCAAAATTCAACACATTCGTAATATTCCATATCGTATTTCTTGCTTTTCAAATTTTCTAAATGAAGATGAACTTATGCAAAACACGACAATGTGGTCCCACTACGCTGATCATCATAAGGGTTTTTGCTTGAGGTATCAACTTAATTTTGATAATATTATTTTTAAAGATGCTATTTTATGCGGTCTTTTCCCTGTTAAATATACATCAAGAGTTCCAACGCTTTCTCCAAGAGAATTATTTAAATTTGATAACTCTGTGTTAACTCCATCGCTACGAAAAGCTATTGTGAAGTCATTGATAAGTAAATCTAAGTTTTGGAATTATGAAAAGGAGTGGAGGTTGATACTGAATGAAAATGATACGGCAATGTTGTATAATAACATTTTACCTTTTGTTAAAGCCGATGCAATATATTTGGGTTGTCGTATAGAACCCGCTATTCGTAAGTCGATTGTCAAATTCGCTGCGGAACAGAATATTGAAGTTTATCAAACTCGGCAGTGTGATGATAAATTCTGTTTAAGTTGTTACTCCATATCGCATAGCCATCACTATGACGAAAAGCATGAAATTGAACGACAGATATGGAATATCAAAGATTCCATAGAAAAAGGAGCGAGAATGGAAAAACTATATAAAGAGGTTTATCCAATAATTCCTAATACAAATAAAAAAGATTAATCTAAAAAACTTATCAGTTCTTTCTTCATATCCTCGTCGATATCGCGGTAACGAGCAAATGCCTTACTACCTTCTTTGTGTCCACTCAATGATCCCACGAGGTTGGGGTCTTTCACTTTTTTGTATATATTGCCGATGAACGTGCGCCGGGCCATGTGCGATGATGCAACCTCATATAATGGCTTCTGTACTTCCTGTCGGGTCTGCTGATCGAGGACGGTAACGATACGGTCTAATCCGGCCTTTTTGAACGCCTCTTTGATTTTCCGGTTGTAATGCTGTTCTGTACTGAACGGGAACAAACTCCCTCTGTCATAGTCCTGATATTTGGCGATCAGTCGTTTCGCGGTGTCGTTCAGCGGTACGCGCACGGTGATCGGCCTGTCCTCTTTCGTCTTTCTGGGAATATACTCCACCGCATCGTTAATAATACTCCGGTAGGTCATTTTATACAGGTCGCTGACACGACAACCGATAAGGCATTGAAATACGAAAATATCCCGCTGTGTTTCTACCTCCCTATCATTGGACATATCTGTTTCCTGCAGTCGATTCCTTTCTTCATTGTTGATATAGATAGGTGTGCCGTAAACAATCTCTCCAATCGTAAAATATTTGAACGGATTATTTATCGTGTAGTTGTTGTCGATAGCCCATATGATAAAAGCCCGGAAGCGGGTGAGCATATCCGCAACGGAGTTTTGCCCACGCGGTTTCGGCATTCCTTTGGGGATTTCATTGCCGTCCTTATCGAGAATCGGCGGACGCTTGCGCTTCGGTGTCAGTAACGCTATTTTAGCGGAATACGGAAATAGATCGTATATCTCCGGGTATTTCAAGAAGGCCTCTTGTTCGTTTAGCAGAAAGTTCTCGATCTGCCGCAATAGTTCCGGATTAAGATTGGCGAAAGTTATTTTGAAGCCCCGGTGTCCCTCTTTTTTCCAGTACAACTCGAACCGATGCAGGCTCCGCATGATTACTTTGAAATTTTTGCGTCGCGGCTCCGACAGTTTATGTGTGGTAACGTATCTTTCCATAATATCGAAAAACGAAACCTCACTTTCTTTCTGGGCTTTGGGCGGTTTATGGAATTTGCGAACTATTTTCTCAAGGAATGATTTATCGATAATTGATTTATCTTCCGCAGTCTGTACCTCTTTTTCAATATGCTCTGTTAAAGCCTTTAATTTGATCTTTTTCTCCAAAAGCATTTCTCTTTCTTCACCGGGAATATTAGGTATGTTGATCTCGTTTTTCTTTCCCCACCGTTTAGCTTCTACCCAAATACCACTGCCGATACGGATTCTGTTATCCTTGCTGACATAAATCCTCATACAAATTTCCGATTCTCCGGCGGCATCTTTTTTTCTGCTGATATTATAATACGTCTTGCCCATATTTTTACTTTTTCGGCAAGTTATAATATCCTTCGGAATACACAAAATATTCCGGGCACTTTTTGGGCACTTTTGTTCCAAACTATCGAAAACAGTATAAAACACATTCAATGGAAATCAACTTTTAATTATTGATATATAGATATTTATGTATATAATTCGATGGTTTGTATTTTGGTGATTTTTGCCGTTTCAAAACCGGCTCCGGGTACTTTTAAGGCTTCGAATAATTGAATATCAATTATTCGAAGCCTTAATTTCATTTTACACATTCGCAACTTCGCCCGTTTTTTTGTAAAGTTGATAATTGTTCCGGCAATTATGCGCTGTTCCTTCCGTTTATACCTATGTTACGAGTCCTTTTCTCTGCAGATAAAGAAAACGCGGAACCGGAACAGATGCAGAATACCACATTGCGAAAAATAAAAGCCATGAAATCACAAAGATTCATGGCTTTTATATTGAAACAGCGGCAAAAATAAGGATTTTTCGCTCTTTCAGATTCCGTTCATGTTATTTCCGCCGGATCATCGTCACCCGCGAAATACTCTCGTCGCAACCGGACACGGAAACGTTCGTCGTAATTTTCCCATCGTTGGCGGGAGTAATCCTGATGTCGATGCGACATCCGCTTTCGGCATGTTCGTTGCACAAAAAAACATTGCAGTTCGGAGCCCAAACGGCCGTCGTATCCGGCCTGCGACATCTGATTCCCAGCTGGTTTCCTCCTTCGTGAGGACAACCCGGAATAATACATTTTTCCATAATATATTCTATTTTGGTTAGTGTGAATTAAATTGCACCGATTCTTCCGGCCGGACCCGTCTCCTACCGGAGTCCGGTTATAAACTTTTTGTTACAAATTTATGAATTATATTGTTATTAGATTCCAAAAATATTCGTTTTTTCGACCGTTTCGACTCCGGTACAATATTCTCGTTGAAGGATATACGCACGGAATCGTCCCGCAATCCAACCGATACGGGATGATTCGATCTTTCAAATACGGATTCAGGATATTTCGGAACTTCTCATTCGTTTTCGAAGTCCGACTGTCCGCACTTTAATTCAGTGTATTCGTTCCGGATTCAATGCGCCGCGATTCACTCTTTAACCTCCACGTCCAACCGTTCGCTCACCATCTCGCAATATTCCGGAATAATTTCGATTCCGATCGCATTCCGGTTCATTCTTTTGGCAACAAGAAGCGTCGTACCGGAACCCATGAACGGATCCAGCACGCAATCGCCCTCCCGAGTAAACAGCTTAATGAACCACTCGGGCAGTTCTTCGGGAAAGGCCGCGCTGTGATTTTTGTTATTGCACTCGGTGGCCAGATGCAGCACGTTGGTCGGATAGGCTTTGTCCCGGTTGATCCAGTTGGATATGTTTTTACCGAAGCCGCTGCCCACTTTCGAATTATCCCTGCTTTTGTCGATTTCGGAAAGGTTCTTGAGCCTCGATTTCGCCCAATCGCCCATCGGCACCATCACCTCCTCCTGGTACATATTGAATTTTTTCTCCTTATTGAACTGAAGCAACCGTTCCCACGAATCGCGGAACCGGTTCGGCCATTTGCCCGGATACGAATTCTTCTTATGCCAGATAAACTCTTCGGTCCAAATCCAGCCTTGCTGCCGCATCGCCAGGATCAGTTGCATGACATAGATACTGCGTTCGCCGTTCACGACTTTTTCTTTAATATTCAGGATAAAAGTCCCCGTAGGCTTCAGCACCCGCAGCAACTCTGCCGAGATCGGCAAAAACCACTCGACGTACCGGTCGGGATGGATCCCTCCGTAAGTTTTTTTCCGTTGATCCGCGTAAGGCGGGGATGTTACGATCAAATCGACCGAATTGTCCGGAATCTTTTTTAATCTTTCTGCGCTGTCGTCCCGGTATATATCAATTATAACACTCATAACGCTTAATTATGCGACAAAGTTACAAAATTTACACGAGTGTCCCAAAACGAATCATCTGATTTATACACACTGATAATCAAACGATTTACCACCTCAAACAAGCAGTCCTTCCGTCTAAATTCACCATAAATCGGCCCGGAAGGCACAGCCGGCCGCCGGACGGCAAAAAATCGACCGCAGCGTGGTACGGATCAAAAGACGTCAACAAATATGGCAATACGCGAAAGCCGGAAAAGGGGAAAAATGTCAGTCGGTCTTTTCGAAATCCCGAGAAAGAGAAACAGTTCGTTGAAAACAGGGATCATCCCGATACCGACGGATTCGGTTCTCCGGATCGCACGATACCGAACCAGAACAGGCTGTCCCGGCACGGTATCGCCCGGATAGCAAAGCGAAGCCGTTTTCGAAGAACGCCTCTACCGGACGAAACGGCGTGTCGGGCGAAACCGGAACATGATCCAGACCAACGCGCAGCTTATCCCGAAGGCAAAAAGCGCGATGCAGAAAATACGTAGCAACACAGGAAGCGCATCCAGCGTCCCCATCAGATCGTATCCCACCTGCACGAAAATAAAGTGACACAAGTAAATGCCGAACGTCAGCGAGGCGAGGCGCGACAGACCGACCGACGCGCGCACCTTCAGTTTGCGGATAACGACGAACACCGCGAAAGTCATCATAAAAACGTTGATCCCGGTGAAAAGCCACACGATCTCGAGGTAGGCGTAATCGCCCGGAAAATATTGCTGGGTCAGCACGTAACCGAACGAAGTGATCAAGTAGCCGCCCAGAAACATCGGAACGGTAACGGCCAGCGTACGCTTCCAGCTCCACTGCGGCGGGTACTTCGCCAGGTAATAGGCCAGGATCAGGTAACCGATGAACCCGGACACGTAATAGAAAGTTCCGTAACTGTTCCAGTCGCAAACACCGAGAATCCCCATATTGCCGTAATTGCCGGTATACCCCAGCGCCGGAGCGACCATTTTTATATAGGGCAGCAGCAGGGTAACGCCCCATACGTACAGAACGAGCCGAATATCCCTTCGGGAAGCCTGCTGCAGCCATGCGCCGATCACGGGCATGATCAGATAAAGGCCGACCAGCATGTAGAGATACCACAACGGGGTCGTATCGTAATTGAAATTAAAAATAAAGGTATAGATCCGGGTCAGAGTAGCTCCCAGGGTATGGTCGTCGGCGACGACCATCGGATTACCGGTCGAAACGACGTAATTCAGGTAAACGAAATACGACAGCGGCAACACGACCGACCAGAAAACCAACGGAACGACGATGCGTCCGATACGCTTCCGGTAAAAATCCCCGAGCTCCGCGCGTACGGGAAGCAACAGCACCCCCGTCATCATCACGAACAGCGGGACGCAGGCCCGGACGAAACTACCGGTGAATACCCCGGTCAAAAATGCTCCCCGGTCGGCATCGAACCGGGCGACGAACGGGTCGCAGCAGTGCGACAAAACCACCAGAAAACAGGCGACGACACGCAGCAGGTCGATCCAGCCGATATGTTCCCTCCCTTGCATTTCCATCAGCAAACGAATATTTGAGAATACGATTAAAAACCATGCAATCGCGCGGTCGGCGGTCTTTCGGTTCGACCCGCACGACCAAAAACATTACAAAATAAACAAAAGTTCCGATAACATCCGCCATCCGACTCCATTTTCGCCGGTCTCACCGAAATACAGCGCTTCCCGTCCGAAACATTCCCGGCTCCGGTATCAAAATCGGAAGACGCGGTTCGTATGCGGACCATATCCGGATCGGACGCTATTTTACCGGACAAGGTTTTGCTTTTTACCTAACATTAGGTATCTTTGCGCCGAAGTTCGGCAATGGTATCTGCCTTGAACCGCCGCCTTTCCAGGCGAGCTGATGATACCTACGGGAATTCGAATCCACTTTGCAAATCAGCTATGACGGTAACAAACAAACACTTTTATCGTTCCATGTCAAAGAGCGAAGCCTTATGCTGAGGACGCTCCTTTTTATCGGCATGGGTAGTTTTATCGGAGGGATCGCCCGTTTTCTGCTCGCGCGCTGGGTGCAGGGGGGAACCGGGTCGTCGTTCCCGTTCGGGACACTGGCGGTCAACGTGCTGGGCTGCCTGGCGATCGGCCTGCTGTACGGAATTTTCGAGCGCGGCAACCTGATGAATCCCGACCTGCGCTTGTTCCTGACCGTAGGGCTGTGCGGCGGGTTCACGACGTTCTCCACGTTCGTTCACGAAAACTTTTCGCTTTTCCAGAACGGCAACCTCCTGCATTTTATCCTCTACACGACGCTGAGTTTCGGACTCGGACTCGCCGCCGCCTGTCTGGGGCATCTGATCGTCAAAATCTTTTGAACGAACGAGTCATGCGAAAAACGGAGAAACACACGGCAACAATACCCGCGCTGCGCAGCCGCCCGGCGCGGATCGGAATACATCCACAAAACGTTTAACACATAAATTTACCGTTATGATTTATTCACACGAAGTGCAGCACATGTGCTGCGTGAAAAAGGGAGCCAACCATCCCTCCGCCCCGATCCCCGAAGAGGGCAAATGGGTGCGCGCCAAAGAGATCAAGGATATTTCGGGACTGACGCACGGCGTGGGCTGGTGCGCGCCGCAGCAGGGCGCCTGCAAGTTGACGCTGAACATCAAAGACGGCATTATCCAGGAAGCGATGGTCGAAACCCTCGGCTGCTCGGGCATGACGCACTCGGCTGCAATGGCATCCGAGATCCTGCCGGGCAAAACGCTGCTCGAAGCGTTGAACACCGACCTCGTGTGCGACGCCATCAACACGGCGATGCGCGAACTGTTCCTGCAAATCGTCTACGGACGCAGCCAGTCGGCCTTTTCCGAAGGAGGACTTCCGATCGGAGCTTCGCTCGAAGACCTCGGCAAAGGATTGCGCAGCCAGGTGGGAACGATGTTCGGCACGGTGGCCAAAGGCACCCGTTACCTCGAAATGGCCGAAGGTTACTGCACCCGCATGGCGCTCGACGAAGACGACCAAGTGATCGGTTACGAATTTGTCCACCTCGGCAAATTTATGGACATGATCAAAAAGGGCGTCGACGCCAACGAAGCGCTGGCCAAGGCCAAAGGTTCGTACGGCCGTTTCGCCGAAGCGGTCAAATACATCGACCCGCGCCAGGAATAACCCGTTGTTTTGTAAAAACCGTTAAAATTTAAAAACATGGCTTTATTTGAAGGATACGACCGCAGAATCGACCATATCAATGCGGTACTGAAAGAATACGGGATCAACGGCATCGAGGACGCCAAGGCGATCTGCGCCGCAAAGGGAATCGACCCCTATGCCACCTGCAAGGAGACGCAGCCGATCTGCTTCGAAAACGCGGCATGGGCTTACGTGGTAGGCGCGGCGATCGCCCTTAAAAAAGGTTGCAAAAACGCAGCCGAAGCAGCCGAAGCGATCGGAATCGGCTTGCAGGCTTTCTGCATCAAGGGCTCGGTAGCCGACGATCGCAAAGTGGGCATCGGACACGGCAACCTGGCCGCCCGCCTGCTGCGCGAAGAGACCCAGTGCTTCGCATTCCTGGCCGGGCACGAATCGTTCGCCGCCGCCGAAGGCGCGATCAAGATCGCCGAAATGGCCAACAAAGTGCGTAAAAATCCGCTGCGCGTGATCCTGAACGGCTTGGGCAAGGACGCCGCGCTGATCATCTCGCGCATCAACGGTTTCACCTACGTGCAGACCGAGTTCGACTATGCTTCGGGCGAACTGAAAATCGTCAAGGAAACCCCGTACTCGAAAGGGCTCCGCGCAAAAGTACGCTGCTACGGCGTGGACGACGTGCGCGAAGGCGTGGCCGTAATGCACAAAGAGGGCGTCGACGTGTCGATCACCGGCAACTCGACCAACCCGACCCGCTTCCAGCACCCGGTAGCCGGCACTTATAAGAAAGAGTGCTACGAGCAAAACAAAAAATACTTCTCGGTCGCTTCGGGCGGCGGCACCGGACGCACGCTGCACCCGGACAACATGGCCGCAGGCCCCGCTTCGTACGGGATGACCGATACGATGGGCCGTATGCACTCCGACGCACAGTTCGCCGGATCGTCGTCGGTGCCCGCTCACGTGGAGATGATGGGCTTCCTCGGCATGGGCAACAACCCGATGGTCGGCGCTACGGTGGCGGTCGCCGTAGCCATCGAAGAGGCGATGAAGTAACGCCGCCGAAATTTTCAAAGAGGAAGGGCGAACCGATCACGGTTCGCCCTTCCTCTTTTTACCGACACCGACGCATCCGGCACGATCACTCGACAACGACGTCCCAGATGCCGGCGCTGCGTTCGAGTTCGACCAGCGCCGCCGCATGGTCGTACAACGTCTCGATATAGGCCGTCCGCAGGTCGTCGTAAGTCCGCTGCGCGTTCAACACCTCAAGCAACGGCGTTTCGCCCCGGTCGTAACTGTATATTTTACCGTCGATGACCGATTTGGCTTTCTCCAGCAACCCCGTTTCGTAACGTCTGACCTGTTCGGCCAGCGAAAGGTACTGCCGCAGGTTTTGCAACACTTCGGTCTGCACCTCCAATTCGGCCTGCCGGTAGCGGGCTTCGGCCTGTTGGATCCGGTACTTGGCCGCCTGCACGGTACCTTTGTTCAGGTTCGAAAATTTCAGCGGTACGGAAAGCCCCACCGTAACGCCGTTGAAACGCGGCGCCGGAGCGATTTCGTTACGCACTTCGGTATTATGGTTCACACCGAGCGATACGTCGAAATCCATATTCCGTTCGCGCCGGGCTACCGTCAGCGCACGCCGGGCAACCTCCGTGTCTTTCAGCGCGGCGGCCAGGTCGGCTCGGTTGTCCAGCGCGGACTGTACGAGCCGATCGGGATCGAACGTCCGTTCCGGCATGTGCAACGAGCCCGACGGCACGTAGAGCGTATCGCGGTCGAAGGTCGCCGTCTGCAAATTCAGCGCGAAAAAAGCGTTGTGCAGGTCGGTACGCGCCTGAAGCAGTTCGTTGTACATCATGCCGGCTTCGAGCCCGCTCTGGATATCGTCCACGCGGGTAATTTTGCCCAGCGTGTATTTGACGCTGTCCCCTTCGGCAAGTTTGCGGATGTTCTCGTAAGCGTCCTGCTTCACGCGGAACAACTCGGCCTGCTTGACCGCATCGAGATAGGCAAGCGTCGCTTCGGCCCGCAGGTTACGGAAATAGTCTTCCAGCAACGCCCCGCTCAATTCCTGTTCGCTGCGGGCCAGGTCGATCCGCGCGGCGCGCTTGCCGGGCGAGAAGGTCTTGCTCAGCTCGGCCGACACGCTCTGCCCCATCTGCATCCGCCGGTCGGCGTTGTTGCCGTACTCGACGCCGAACTGCGGATCGTTGAATACGCCCGCGGCTTTCACCTCGGCATCGGCGATGCGGACATTCAGCTTCTCGGCGGCATAGGAAAGATTTTCCCGCCAAACCCGACCGATGTACTGGTCGTACCCCAGCGGACATTCCGTCCGGTGGAGCGTCTGCGCCTGGGCCGCGACGCCCGGCAGCAATGCTATCCATAAAATGATTCTCTTTTTCATGCTTGATCCGGTTCCGGTCTTTTACGTTTGAGATGATAACTTTCGACCATGTAGTAGAGCGCCGGCAGGATGAACAGCGTCACGACGGTCGCGAACAACAGTCCGTAGACGATGACGGTGGCCAGCGGTCGCTGCACGTCGGAACCGATCCCGGTCGACAGCGACGCCGGCAGCAAGCCGAGCACCGCCACCGTCGCGGTCATCAGCACCGGACGGAAACGGTGACGCGCGCCGGAAACCACCGCATCGAACAGCTCCTTCCCCTGCTGCCTGCGCAGGTTGTTGATGTGCGAGATCATGATGACCCCGTTCTGGATCGCCACGCCGAACAGCGCGATGAATCCCACCGCCGACGAGACGTTCAGCGTCATACCGCGCACGTTCAGGGCCAACATGCCGCCGAACAGCGCCAATGGAACGACGCTCATCAGTACGGCCGCCTGCCGGAATTTTCCGCAAACGACGATCAGCAGCAGCAACATGATGCACAGCGCCAGCGGAACGACAAAGGCCAGCCGCGCGTAAGCCCGGTGCTGATTTTCGAACTGTCCGGCCCATTTCAGGTGAAATTCTTCGCGATCGTAGTCCACGTTCCGGGCGATGGCCCGGTTCGCATCGCGCAGGAACGTGCTCAAATCCACGCCGCGCAGGTTCACGCGGACGGTCATGTGACGCCTGTTCATCTCCCGTGTGATCGTGCTGGCCCCGGTGGTCATCCTGACCTCGGCGACCTGCGAAAGCGGAATTTTCGTACCGCTGCCGTTGGTCAGCATCAGCGACCCGATCTTTTCGGGCGTGTTCCGGTACTCTTCGTTCAGCCGGCAGGTCACGTCGTACGACTTGCTGCCGACAAAAACCTGCGAGATGGCGCTTCCTCCGATCGCGAACTCGATCAGCTCGGTCACATCCGAAACGTTCAGCCCGTACTGCGCGATCCGGTCGCGGTCGGCGATGATCTGCAACTGCGGCAGCGGCGGTTCCTGATCCACCGCCACGTCGACGGCGCCCGGCACCGTCCTGAGCGTTTGTTCGATCCGCTCGGCGATGCGGCGGGTTTCGTGCAGGTCTTCGCCGTAGATTTTTACGGCAAGGTCGCTGTGCGCTCCGGCCACCTGATCCATCACCATGTCGATGATCGGCTGCGAAAAGCCGACCGAATACCCCGGCATCTTTTGCAGCTCAACGGCCATCGCATCGATCAGTTCGCTCTTGGTGCGTCCGCTTTCCCACGTATTATAGGGCTTCAGCCCGACGCCGCATTCGACGTGCGACAGCGAGAACGCCTCCGCCCCCTCGTCGTCGCGTCCTACCTGGGTCATCACGTACGAGACCTCGTCGAACCGTTTCAGCGTCCTGCGCAGTTCGGCTCCCATCTCTTTCGACTTTTCGATCGAAATGCCCGGCGGAAGCTGCACCTGTATCCAGATCGCCCCTTCGTCCATCGGCGGCAAGAAGTCCTTGCCGACCGTAACGGAAAGCACGACGGCCCCGGCCAGAATCGCAGCCAGCGGAGCGAAAATACGCTTCGGACGCTTCATAATGTTCCTTATCCGGCGGTCGTAAGCTTCGGTCAGCCTTTCGAGCCACCGGTTCCGGTAGGTTTTGCGCGGCATCCGGTAAGCGAGGAACGCCAAGCCGGGAGTCAACAACAACGCGACGGCCAACGCTCCCAGCAGCGCATATCCCACCGTATAGGCCATCGGGGTAAACATCTTCTGCTCGATATGTTCGAAAGCGAACAGGGGCAGGTAAGCCGTAATGATAATCAGCGTCGAGAACAGGATCGGACGCGCCACTTCGGTGGCACGCCGGACCACGCCGTCCTTGGAAAGCTCGACGTCGGGACGACTTTCACGTCCTTTGAGAATCGTCTCCATCATCACGATCGCCCCGTCGACCAGTATCCCGAAGTCGATCGCCCCGAGCGACAGCAGGTTGGCGGGAATATCCGTAATCTTCATCAGGATAAAAGCGATCAACAGCGACAACGGGATCGTTACGGCCACCAGCAGCGCGCCCCGCCAGCTACCCAGGAACAGGATCAACACCAGCACGACCAGCAGCATCCCTTCGAACAGCGTATGCGACACGGTATGCAGCGTCGTATTGACCAGGTCGGTGCGGTCCATGAACGGATGGATCGAAACCCCTTCGGGCAATATATCGCCGTTCAGTTCGTCGACCGCTTCGTGCACTCCTTGCAGCACCTGCGAAGGAGTCTGTCCGCGCAACATCTGCACGATCCCTTCCACGCCGTCCTGATAGTCCCGCGTATCGTCCGTAAATCCCAGCACCCCCTTGCGCTCGAGGTTGCCGTATTTCAACCGGCCGATGTCGCTCAGGTAGACCGGGACGCCGTTCTCGGTCTTGACCACGATGTTCCCGAGGTCTTCGAGCCCTTTGACCAGTCCGATTCCACGGATCACATAGTTCAGATCGCCGTGCGAAATCATGCTGCCTCCCGCATTGACGTTGTTCTTTTCCACCTTTTCGACCACGTCGGCGAGCGAAATTCCGTACTGTTCGAGTTTGTGCGGGTCGATCTCGATCTGGTACTGCGTCGTGATCCCGCCGTAATTGCTGACGTCCGCCACGCCGGTCACCTGTTTCAGGCGCGGAATGATCACCCATTTATGCAGGTCGGTCAGCTCTCGCAGATCGTGCCGGTCGCTTTCGACCACGTAACGGAATATCTCGCCGGTCGGCGAAGTCAGCGGATTCAGGCCCGGAACGGCATTGTAGGGAAGTTCCACGTCCACCAACCGCTCCTGCACGCGCTGCCGGGCCCAATAATCGTCCACCCCGTCCTGAAACACGAGGATCACGGTCGATAGGCCGAACGTATTTTTGCTCCGCATCACATGCAGGCCGGGCAGGCCGTTCATCGCCCGCTCGATCGGAATGCTAATCTGTTGCTCGATCTCTTCGGCCGCCAGTCCAGGAACCTGCGTAACGACCTGCACCGTTACGTCGGCGATATCCGGATAAGCGTCGATAGCCAGCCGAGTCCACGCGTAGTAGCCGATCACGGCCAACAGGCCGAACAGCACAAACATCAGCGCCCGCCGATGAATGGCCTCATAAATCAACTTTTTCATAAGCTACCGCGCGTCGATCAGGTAAAACGCCCCCTCGGTAACGACCTCGTCGCCATCGCCGAGGCCAGAAGACACGACCGTCTGCCGCTCGTCGGAAGACGATACGGAGATCCGGACTTTACGGTAACGATCCTCGGACTCGCGTACCAGCACGTAACAATCGTCCTCCCGCTGCAGGACGGCCGAGGTCGGAATCACCAGCGCGCGCGACGGCGTATCGGTTAGCTGTACGGTCCCGTACATGAACGGTTTCAGCCGCCGGTCACGGTTGTCGCACTCGATAATGACCTCCACCGAACGGGTTTCCTCGTCGAGCAATTCGCTGACATGATAAACGGTACCGCTGAAAACGGTATCCGGAACCGCCATCAGACGAATATCCGCCCGATTCAACCGACGGATCAGAGGGATGTCCTTTTCTTTCACATGGGCTACCACCCAAACCTTGTTCAGATCCGCCACCAGAGCCAGCGGACCGGCGTCCTCTTTGATATATTGCCCGATAACGATATTGTTTTTCACGATTTCGCCGGCGATCGGCGAAGTAATGACCAACGGCTGTCCCAACGTCATCTTTTCAGGTTCGATCTGGAACACGCTCAATGCGGCGAGAGCGTTCTCGTAATCTTTCTTCCGGAGTTCGTAGTTTACCTCCGCCTCCTCGACCTCCTTGGCGACGCCGACATTGTTACGGAGCAGGTCTTTCTCTCGGTTCAGGCTTTTCAGGGCCAGTTCCATCTCCTGTTTGGCCTGGTAATAAGCCTTTCCTGTCTCGAAAAACGACGGAGAACTGATCGAAAAAACGGGACTTCCCGGCACGACCTGCTGGCCGAGACGGACGAACGACTTGACGATACGCCCGGCAAACGGCGAGGCGATCTCGGCATAACCGGTCGGAATAGCCTGCACGACCCCGGAGGTCGTAAACGCAGCCTGGTAATCGGAAAAATGAATCGATTGGGTTTTAATGCGCTCCCGGATCGGAGAATCCGCCGCCAGCACGACGCACTCTTCCTCCACCCGGACTCCCCGGTCGTCTGCATGCCGCTGCCCCTGCGACCTGTCCGCGCAGGCATACAGCAATACAAGACCAATGGAAAAAATTATTTTTTTCATTTGCTCGAATTATAAAAAACATACGCTTTTTCCTCTCCGGAACGAATTTCCGGAGAAACCGTGACTTACGAAAACCTGTCGGTAAATCACCCGCAAATGAAAACAGGAGGGGCCCTGAGCAAAATGCCAGGCAAACGAAGGTGCGAAACGTACCGCGAAAAGAAAACATAAATCGGCGTAACGATCGTCCTTGCGAAAAGAAAAGCCGGAGCGACAGCGATCCACAAAACGATTGCCGACAACAAACCGATCGTCGCGCACTGTTCGGCCGTATGGGAATGCGAAGGCATCCCGCCTTCGAACGGAATGTAAGGATGGGAGTGCGTAACGGTTCCCCACTGGAAATGATGGGTATGGTAAAAAAGCGTAGTACTGAAGTAGTAACTCATAAAGAGCACCACCATCAGCCATTTCGCTATTTTCACCAGTCCCTGCTTCATACGCTCGACGTCCGGTACAAAGATAATCGTTTATTTTATATATCACCGTTTCCGGCAAGAACTGTCGGCACAATCCCGCCGGATTCATTCCCGCGCCGGCCGTTCGGTCCGTCCGACGAAAGCCGGCAGGCTGCGGACGTCGCCTCCCCGACAAATATAAAACTAAGGGGTTCGGCAAATTTGCCGAACCCCTTAGTTTTATAGACAGGATTTAAAAACCCTTTAAATCCTTATTACAAAGGCATCGCGATAAGTCCCCGAGAGTACTGATAGCCGACCCACGTCTTAGCTTCGTCCGGAACGATACCGGCTTCATTCGTGAAGTAACCTACCTGGGTCGCCCCCGCTCTGGTTCCGTCCACAACGATGTCGCCCGCTTCGAATTTATCGGTACCGGCATCGGCTACGTAAGAAGAGATCACGTCGCTCTGCGAATAGAGAATCTGGTATTTACTGATGTTCGCATTGTACACGACCGAAACGCCGCCTACACCGCTGGGAACCGTCAGTACCGATCCGTTATCTTTCAGCGTCGTGTACCAATCACTGCTGCCGGCGCTCGTCGTTGCGACGTGAATGTCGCTGCCGACCTGGAAGTAGAGGTAAATCATCGCGTCGTTGATGAACATCGAAACTACCTTACCGCTTTCAAGGATACTCTTGTCGCCCAGAATCTCCCAGTTATCTTTTCCGTTGGCGGATCTAGCCATCCAGATTCCGTTTTCATCGTGAGACAACGCCATGAAATAATCCGAACCGACTTTGGCTATCGCCATATTGTTAGCATATCCCAGGTTATCTCGCTGCGACAGCATCGCATTGTTCGCAGTGAAGACAAATTCGGGTTCATCCCACGACTGACCGTCAGCCGAATGCGCCTTAACCATCGCCGAGAAGTCGTATGCGTTGAAATTATCGAACTCTACGCCAGGATTCTGGAAGTACACTTCGTAAGACAGCGCCAGGAATTTCTTGGTCGAAGCGCCGTTGGCGTAAGCCCAAACTTCGTCGTCCGGTTCGTTCGTCGTTACCATTACCGAGTTGCCCGCGCTTCCTTCGACAACAGCCAGATAATTTCCGGCAGGCAGGTATTCGCCCGCTCCGGTAGGATAAGCCCATCCGCCGTCATAAGTCATAGTCTTCTGGAAGACCGGCGTTTTGGCCATACTCGTCGCATAATCCGTATCCCACGGATACAAGGTAAAGGTGCAAGAACCGCTGCCCATGTAGCACAACTGATTGAATGCCGTGGAAGCGTAGAATTTCAATGCAATGGGGCCGCTGCCCAGATCGTACGCGTCTTTACCCCAATGTGCGTTGTTGGTATTATCGGTAACAGCATACCACCAGCCCGTCTTATTATACATATGCGGTTCGCTCTGGAACTTCATCGGAGTCGAACGCAGGAACCACGCATCCATCGATCCGTCGCTGTTCTTCACGAACGAAACGTTCCCGCGGAGATCGGTCTCTTCGTAGATCGGGTACTCGATCAGTTCCGAAGCGCCGGCCTGCGTAACCGTAACCGGTACGGCTTCGCCTCCTTCCGGATAGATCGTGATCGTCCCGACGCGTTCGCGGCTCCGGTTGCTGGCCAGAATCTGGAACTGAAGCGTCACGTTGTCCACCGCTTTACCCAACACAGGGATAATCCACTTCTGCGCGTTGTCGCTGATCGAATAGTCGTACGGCACGTTCACCGTGAATTCGACTTTGATCACCGTATCGCCCGCTTCCACGTTATAGGTGTCCTGTTTAACCACGGCTCCGATCGGGGTCGGCTGGTAAATCCTCATGGTTTCGGTCTGTTCTCCGCTGGAGAAAACCAAAGAAGCCTCGCGGGCAAACTCGTAGGAAGTGTTCGCGCCGGCGACAAGAGTCAGTTTATATTTACCGAAACTACCCGTGGTATCGCTGATCTTCACCCACTTGTCAGTGGTTCCTTCCGGATATTGGATCTTTACAGTCCAATCGCCCGGCGCCTCGATCACCCGGTAATCCCGTCCACCGTCGACGGGAACTTTCCAGGTGGTCGTATCGAGCATGAATGAGAAGTCGCCCAACTTCATAGACGACTGGAAATCATCCTCGCACCGCCAGAATATTACCGAAGACAGCAATAATAAACTGCATAAAGTAAATTTTTTCATAGTTTGAGCATTTAGAGATTTTAGATTGAACAAATATAAAGAATTTTTTCATAATTAATCAAATAAATACGATAAATTGACTCGAAATTTGTCGGGAAAAATTATTTTGCACCCTTTCGCAGCGTCGCGCCGGACGGAAACAGCGAACATTCTCACCCCCTTACAATCCCGCGCCGCGCCGAACGGCCGTTCCGTCCCGTTCCGAAAAACGAACCCTTTTTCGAAATTTTCAGGCCGGTTTTATAGGAAAATAAGACATTCCGGTCAATGGTTGGTGCCCTCGAACAGGTCATGACTCTCCTTCGCCGGATCCGTTTTTGCCTTAAAACTGTTGAAAACATACCCCAACGTCAGGGCGATCAGCGGATATTTGGGACGGATGCGCGTCAACGACTGCAGGTCGGCCGTACGGATATCGCTGACATAACGCGCGCTGCCGAACAGATCCCGGCAGGAGAGCGTCGCGGAAAGCTTCCGTTTGAAGAACTGCTGCCGGACGGCGAGATTGACGTACCAAAAAGCATCGGTACGCCCCTGGGTCGTGACCGAAGGCCCTACGAAGTTGGCGTCCAACTGAATCCGCGTATTTTTGCCGGCATCGAAGGCATTGTTCCACATGATGTCGTAATTCGTACTCGATTCGCGTCCGCCCCCGGCGGCCAACTCGTTGCGTATCTTATAATAATACAGATTGCCGTTCAGCGAGGTATTCCACCAGCGCGCGACGCGAACGACGGCGGTCAGCTCCACGCCGGTCGAATAGTCGTGCCCCACGTTGGCCATCGAGTCGAGCGTGACGCCCGCCTCGTAAGGCACCCGGAGCCGTTCGATCTTGTCCCTGCGCGAACGGTGGAAAAAAGTCGCCGAAACGTTGTTGTCCCGGAAACTTTTCCGGTAGGTCAGTTCGTACGAATGGATGTATTCGGGACGGATATCGGGATTGCCGATCTCGGCCGTATAGTAATCGCGGAAAGTAATATAGGGCTCCATGTAAAAAAGCTGCGGGCGGGTGGTTCGCCGCGAATAGGAAACCAGCAGCCGGTGGCCGCGCGGAAACGTATATCCCAAGTGCATCGACGGAAACCCCTCGAAACGCCGTTTGTCGCGGCTGGCCCCGGCGATCGAACTGCGCAGGCGGGTGTGGGTATATTCGCCCCGGACGCCGGCCTGGATCTCCAGCGCGCGCAGGTTCTCGGACAGAATCGCGTAGACCGAATTGACGTTCTCGCGGAAATAAGAAGTATTGTAAATGTCGTCGCGCCAGTAAAACGTTTTCGTCTCGGGATTCCAGAACTGCATTTCGTACTTGCTGTCCTCCAGGTAAGAGTAATACTGGTAACCGGCCTCGATCTTCCCGGTTTTGCTGTACGGCAGCACGTAGTCCAGGTTTCCGCGGGCCGTGATGCGGTACTCGGATTCCCAGGCGCGGTGCCCTTGCTCGCGTTCGCCCTGCAGATTGAAGAGATCGCTCTGGAAATATTCGACCGCGCCTCCGCCGTATTTATAATAAAAACTGGCCGAAAGCTCGTGTCCTTTGTCGTTGAACCTGTGTCCGACGGCCACGGTTCCCAGGCCGATGGTTTCGCGGTTGTCGTAATCGTCCAGGCTTCGGTAGTCGCCGATCTCGCCGTCGCCCGTTCCCTGCGAAAAGCGGCTCTCCCGGTAATCCAGTCGGCCGTTGCGCTTATTGCCCCGGTATCCGCCTTCGACGTCCACCGAGAACGACGTGCGCAGAAGCGCGTACGCCCATCCCGCCTTCAGCGTATAATTGTAATTATCCCCGACGCGCGGCCCTTTCGAACGCGACGTGGTGGTAAGGTCGTCCACGACCGTCGTCTTCTGCTGCTCGAAATCGCTTTTGCGCAATTTGTCGAACCACACGCCGCCGGCATACCAACGGGAAGCCTCGTTCTGACGGGTCAACAGGAAATCGACGTTGCGCGACAACGCCGTGCTGCCGGACAGGTTCACCGTGCCGCTGAGCCCGCGTTGCGTATGCTTTTTGGTAATGACGTTGATAATGCCCACATCGCCCTCCGCGTCGTGCCTCGCCGACGGAGTCGTAATGATTTCGATGTTCTCGATATGCCCGGCGGGAATCTGTTCGAGCGCCTGCGAACCGGAAAACACGCTGGGCTTGCCGTCCACGTAGACCGTAAACCCGCTGCTGCCGCGAAACGACAGGTTTCCCTCCGCATCCACGCGCACCGAAGGGGTATTCTCCAGAATATCCACGGCCGACCCGCCGCCGCCCATGATGTTGGACGAAGCGTCCACCACTTTTTTGTCGAGCTTGTAAACGAGCTGTTTTCTCGCGGCGACGACCTCCACTTCGGCGATCCCGTTCTCCAGCGGGGTAAGGTACAGCACGCCCAAATCGACCGTGCCGGCCGAATGTTCCAGCGCGACCTCGCGGGTCAGCACGTCGTATCCTATCAGGCGGATCATCAGCGTATAAGCGCCCGGATCGACGGAATCCAGCCGGAAACCGCCCTGCTCGTCCGGCAGCGTCTGACGCGCCGGCCGGACATTCCCGCCGGTAAAAAGGTAGATTTCGGCGAAATCGATCGCCTTTCCGGAGCCGGTTTCAGCCAGTCTTCCCGCCACGCAGATCGGAGAAGCGGCCGCGGGCGCCGCGAAAAAAGTCAACAGCAACAGGCAAAGCAGTCTCATGCAGTTCGGTTAATCGGGTTAGGTCAGGGTTAGGTATTCGAAACGACAAATGTAAAATAAAATATCCGAATTCGGGAAACGCGGCCGGAGTCGGCTCCTCTCCCCGGCGGAATCCGCCGCACTTTTTTTTGGGAGAATGCACAGTTTTTCGTACCTTAGTCCACGAATATAACCCGATCTAAAACCGACTCAAAATGAAAATCTTTACCACGATCGCCTGCTCCGCGCTGGCTGTTGCATTCGCATCCTGCGGCTCCTCTCCGAAAAAGACGGAAGACCCCGACCGGATCACGGTAGCCTGCTACTATTTCCCGAATTACCACACCCACGACCGACGTAACGACAGCCTCAAGGGCGACGGCTGGGCCGAATGGGAACTGGTCAAGAAAGCCCGTCCCTGTTTCGACGGCCAGCAGCAGCCCAAAGTGCCGGCCTGGGGATATACCGACGAAAAAGACCCGGCGGAGATGGCCCGTAAGATCGACGCGGCAGCCGACAACGGGGTCGACGTTTTCATTTTCGACTGGTATTACTACGACGACGGGCCGTTCCTGAACCGCGCGCTGGACGAAGGCTTCCTGAAAGCGCCGAATACCGAAAAACTGAAATTCGCGCTGATGTGGGCCAATCACGACTGGCTCGACATCCACCCCTACACGAAAGGCGACGAACAGAAAATCCTCTATCCGGGACGGGTGACGCCCGAAACGTTCGACAAGATCGGCGACCTGATTATCAAAGAATATTTTACGAAACCGAATTATTGGACGGTGGACGGCAAGCCCTACTTTTCGGTCTACGACGTGCAGAAATTCGTCGAGAACTTCGGTTCCGTCGAAGCGGCCCGCGCAGCTATGGACAAACTGCGCGAAAAAGCCGTGGCGGCCGGCCTGCCGGGAGTTCACTGGAACCTGGTAACGTGGGGCAATCCGGTGCTGCCGGGCGAAAAAGCCGCCGAGAATACGCCCGAACTGCTGAAAAAACTCGGATTCGACTCGGGAACTTCGTACGTCTGGATCCACCACACGCCGCTGCCCGATCTGCAAACGGACTACATCAAAGCCATGGACGACTATTTCGCGTTCTGGGACAAGGCGCGGGCGGAATACGGCGTGCCGTACTACCCGAATGTAACGATGGGCTGGGACCCGTCTCCGCGCTATGTGGAACAAACGCCCGAGGGCATTAAAAACTACCTGGTAACCTATACGATCGGCAACAACACCCCCGAAAATTTCCGGGAAGCGCTGCAGCGGACCAAGGACAGACTGCTCGCCGACCCGAACGGGCCGCGCATCCTGAACATCAACAGTTGGAACGAATGGACCGAAGGCAGCTACATCGAACCGGACTCGATCCACGGGACGGGATATCTCGAAGCGATCAAAGCCGTCTTCGGACAGGCCGCGCCGACAGCAGCCGAGTAACATAACACACGACAGAAAAACGATGATCAGATTCAAACTCGCCGTAGCGCTGTTGCTGGGAAGCACGGTCGCCTGCGCACAGAACGAAAAGAAACTGCAAGCCGATTTCCTGAAACCCACGCTCGAATACCGGATGAACGTCAACCGACACAGTATGCCGCGCGACGACCGGGAGCAGGACTCGATGATCCAGTGGATCATCTCCAACGGGTACGGCGGCATGGCGACCAACGTCAACCCGAACGAATACCTCAAAAGCGACGAAGAGCTGAAAGTATTCAATCGGTTCGTCCACGCATCGAAAGCGCGCGGACTGGACCTGTGGCTGTACGACGAAAGAAGCTATCCGTCCGGAATGGCCGACACCTACGTGCTCGACGAACATCCGGAGTGGGAGGCGGAAGGCCTTCTTTTTAAAGATACGACCGTCAACGGCGGAACCGCCGTCGACCTGCCGCTGCTGCCGGGACAGCCGATCCTGGTCAAAGCGGTGCCTTCGGTCGACGGGCAGTTGGAATACGACCGGGCGCGGAGCCTGCTGTCGTCGATTCGCGACGGTCGGATCCGGTGGACGGCTCCCGACGGCACGTGGACGATCGCCCAGATTTCGCACGCGCCGCTTTACACCGGATTCCAGGCCGGCACCGACCGGGGCGGAACGACGCCGCGCTACCCGAGTCTGCTGATGCCCGAAGTAACCAAACGGTTCATCGAACTGACGCACCGGCGCTACGCGCAGGCTTTTACAGAGAAACTCGGAACCCTTTTCACCTCCACGTTTACCGACGAACCGTCGTCGATGGCTCTGCCGTTCCCGAACCTCGGATACGGCGTCTACCCGTGGAAAGAAAACGTATCGACCGAATTCATGACCCGTTACAGCGCCGACCTGAAAGACGTGCTGCTGCCGATGATGCTGGATCGGGGGCCGGAAGGGGAGAAACTCCGCTACCGGTATTTCCGGATCATCGCGGATTTCATGAGCCGGAACTATTTTCGTCAGATACGGGAATATTGTTCCACGCAAAAGCTCAAATCGGGCGGACACCTGCTCGTCGAAGAGACGATGATGGCGCAGGTTCCGCTGTACGGCAGCATCATGGCCTGCTACCGCGAGATGGACGTACCGGGCATTGACGTGCTGACCGGTATGCCGAGCTTTACGCGCCGCTACCTGTACTCTTCGCGATTGGCGTCGTCGGCCGCCGAACTGCAAGGCAATTCGATGGTCATGTGCGAATCGTGCCCGATCTCGGACTATAATTTCTATGACGGCAAAGAGGCTCCCACGATCGAAATCAAAGGATCGCTGAACCGCCAGATCGTCGGCGGAGTGACCGACTTCAACAACTACCTGCAACTTCAGCACGAAGATTCGAACGGTCGCAAAGCGTTCAACGACTACATCGCCCGCGTCGAAATGATGCTGGCGGGAGGCGTGCGGGCTTCGCGCATCGCCGTCTACTACCCGGTCGAAACGCTGTGGTCGAAATACCGTCCGCTGCCGTCCTGCCTGCAAAGCTGGGACAACGTCGCCGGAGGAGCCCCCGAAGCGCAGCGGCTGTCGCAGTTGTTCGACCGCGTCAGCGACTGCCTGTACGACAACGGCTGGGAATTTTCGTACGTCGACGCGGCCGGGATCGAACAATCCAAGGTAGAGAACAAAAGTCTCGCGCACGGCGAACTGCGCTGGGATGTGCTGATCCTGCCGGGCGTCGAGACGATTACGCCGCAGATGTTGACCCGCATCACGGAGTTCGCCCGGGCCGGAGGTTGCGTGATCCTGCTCGAAGCGCTGCCGAAAAATACGCCGGACGCGTTCCCGTCCGAAGCGGTCGAAAGCGCCGTCGCCCAGATGGTCGGGGACAAGACCCTCACCCCTGCGGTCTACTACGAACCGACGTTCAACGCGCGGCTGCTGAACTACCTGCTCGAAGGGGTGCTCGACCGCGATATCGTATTGGACTCCTACGCCGGGGTGTTGCACAGCCACAAACGGATCGGCGGACGGAACGTCTATTTCATCGTCAACGATACGAACGCCCCGAAAACGGTCAAGGCAAACTTTCCCGGCGCCAAATCGCTCGAAGGATGGAATCCGCAGACAGGCGAAGTCAAACCGCTGGAAAACGGCGCGCCGCTACCCTTCGGCCCGTACGACGGCATGATCATACGACAAACCAAATAACTTAAAACCAACAGACAACTATGAAATTCAAACTGTTTCTCGCAGGAATCCTGCTGTCGGTATTGCCGGCGCTGAACTCTTGCAACGGATCCGGCGGAGCGAAACGCGCCGGAGGCGACACGGAAGTGACCGAACTGCGCTGCCGCGACCTGGACGATCCGGAAGGCGTCGATCGGGCCGTATTCAGTTGGCAGATCGAATCGGAAGCCGACAGCATCGTGCAAACGGCCTGGGAGATCGAAATCGCTTCCGACGAAAAGGCTTTGAAGAATGGAAAAGCCGACGTATGGTCGTCCGGCAAACAACTTTCCGACCAGCAACTGAACGTCCGTCCGCAGGGCGCCGACCTGAAACCGGGCGAGCGTTACTGGTGGCGCGTCCGCATCTGGGACGGCGCCGACCGACCGACTTCGTGGAGCGATCCCGCATCGTTCTCGCTGGGTCCCGCAGCCGACCAATGGCAAGCGAAATGGATTACCGCCCAATGGGAGGAAGGCAGTCCGCTACCCTATTTCCGCACCGTTTTCAACGCGGATCAACCGGGTACGAAACCGGTACGCGCCGTGATCTACCTCTCCGGTCTCGGGTGCAGCGACCTGTTTTTCAACGGCCGCCGCGTAGACTCGACCCGGATACTCGACCCGGCTCAGAGCAATTACGAACTGTATGCGCTGTACAGCACATTCGACGTGACCGACCGGCTGAAAAAAGGGGACAACTGCATCGGCGTGATGCTCGGCGACGGCTGGTACAACCAGGGCAAGGTATGGGGCCCCGGGTTCAGCTACGGCAAACCGATCCTGCTGGCGCAAATGGAAATTACCTATAAGGACGGTTCGAAAAAGATCATCGGCACGGACGAAACCTGGAAATGGGCGCCCGGGCCGGTACTCAGCTCGAACCTCTACGCCGGCGAGGTATACGACGCGAACAAGGAGATCGCCGGCTGGGCCGATGCGAAAACTCCGTGCGCGGACTGGCAGTCCGCACTGCCGGCCGGAGGCGTTATTCCGAAAGAACTGAAACCGCAACTGATAGAACCGATCCGAATGAAACAGGAGATCGCTCCGGTAGCGTTGTGGCAGGATCCGCAGGGCAACTGGATCTACGATTTCGGCGTCAACGTGGCAGCCATCCCGCTGCTGACCGTCGAACAGCCGGCCGGCACCCGGATCAAAATGCGGATGGGCGAAACGCTGGCCGCCGACAAGTCTATCGAATACAACACGACCGGCGTAGCCGCGACCGGCGTCGTACAGACCGACGAATACGTCTGCACCGGAAAAGGCAAGGAAAAATGGACGCCCCGGTTCACATACCACGGATTCCGCTACCTCGAACTATCGGGCGCGGCGACCCAACCCGAAAAAGACTGGCTGAAAGCGGTGGTCGTACACACCGACGTCGAACGGATCGGTACGTTCGAATGCGCCGACCCGCAAATCAATCGCCTGCACGAACTGGCCGTCCGGACGATGTTGAGCAACATTCACGGCCTGCCGACCGACTGCCCGCACCGCGAACGCTGCGGCTGGCTCGGCGACGCCCATGCGGTAGCGCCGTTCGAAAGTATGAATTACGGCATGAATAACTTCTGGATGAAATACATGGGCGACGTCAGCTCTTCGTCGTCGGTATTCCTCGAAAACACGCTGCATCAGAAACTGCACAACAGCGAATTTTATTTTGCAGACAAGCAACCGGGCATTCCGTTCATGATCTCCCCGGGACGCCGCCTGTGCGGCGTGGCATCGCCGGACTGGGGCACCGCCGTCGTCCAGATCCCGTGGGATATCTACCTCTATTTCGGCAACAAGGAAGCGCTCGAAACCTACTACGGCGAAATGAAACAATGGGTCGATCACATCGCGGCGCTGACCGAGAACGACATCGTTCCCTACGGTCTGGGCGACTGGTGTCCGCCGAACGGAAACGCGGCGATCGACTGCCCGATCCCGGTCAGCTCGACAGCGTTCCACTATCACGACGCGGACCTCGTTTCGCAAGCGGCGGCCGTACTCGGCAAAACGGAAGACGCGGCGCATTATGCCGCCCTGCGCGACCGGATCGGCAAAGCTTTCGTCGATAAATTCTACGACAAAACGAACAAAACGTTCGGCAGCCAGACCGCAAACGCGATGGCGCTGGCTTACGGCATGGTGCCGGCCGGCGACGAAAAAGCGGTTTCCGACGCCACCGTCCGCAACATGAAGGAGAAGTACGACAACTTCATGCATACCGGTATCTTCGGATTGGGCCACATCGGCCAGGCATTGTCGCGCTACGGCAACAGCCAGGCAGCCTGGGACATGTTCACCAAAACCGGCGAAAACAGTTTCGCCTACATGTGGACCGACGCCGACGCCACGACGCTGTGGGAAACGCTGCCGGTCAATGCAGCCAGCAAGGAACTCTGCCTGAGAGGAAGTTCGCTGAGCCACCCGATGCAGGGCGTCTACGACACGTGGTTCTATGAAGACATCGCCGGCATCCGTCCGGACGCTTCGGGCCCCGGTTTCAAAGTGACCCGTTTCGAACCGACGATGACGGCCTACCTGCCGTGGGCGAAAGCGACGCTGGAAACCCCGTACGGCGAAGTCAAAAGCGACTGGAAACAGGAAGGCGGCAAAATGGACTGGAAGATCGAAATTCCGGCGAACGCCTCCGGACTGGTAGCCCTGCCGGACGGCAAAACCGTTACGGTCAACGGCCAGCCGCTGGACAAAAACCGTTATCCGGCCGCCGGACAAGGCACGGAAAATCCGCTGTACCGCTTCCCGTCGGGACACTACGCGATTGTTATCGAATAGCACGCGTCCATCAAAAAGCAAGGCGGATACCGATCGGTATCCGCCTTGCTTTTATTATGAAACCGAGGTTTACGATTCGATATACCCGAACCGGCGCAGTTGACGTTCGTCGTTCCGCCAGTTGTCGTTCACTTTGACGTACAATTTCAGAAAAACCTTTTTATCGAGAAACTGTTCAAGCTCCTCGCGGGCCTCGGTGCCCACCTTTTTGAGCTTACCGCCCTGATGGCCGATAACGATTCCCTTCTGGCTTTCCCGTGCCACGTAGATCGTCGCCGCAATCCGATCCATATCCGCGTCCTCTTTGTATTCGTCGATCACAACCTCGGTGCAGTACGGAATCTCTTTCTGGTAATTCAACAAGATTTTCTCGCGGATGATCTCCGACGCGAAAAAGCGCAGCGTTTTGTCGGTCAGCGTATCTTTCGGGTAATAGGGCTCGCCCTCGGGCAGGGCCGCCAGGATACGGTCGAACAGCCCGCCGATGTTGAAATTGTTCAGCGCGGACACCGGCACGATCTCGGCGTCGGGCAGCACTTTCCGCCACCGTTCCACCAGGGCGTCGAGCGTCTCCTGCGTAGTCAGGTCGATCTTGTTGATCACCAGGATCGTTTTGGTCCCGCCGCCGGCGATCTTCGAAACGATCCCGTTGTCGTCTTCCGGTTTTTCGAACACGTCGGTCACATACAGCAGCACGTCGGCATCGGAGAGCGCGCTCCGTACGAAACGCATCATCGACTCCTGCAACTTATAATTCGGATTGAGTATCCCCGGCGTATCGGAATAGACGATCTGGAAATCGTCGCCGTTGACGATCCCCATGATCCGGTGGCGGGTCGTCTGCGCCTTCGACGTGATAATCGACAGGCGTTCCCCGACCAGCGCGTTCATCAGGGTCGATTTTCCCATGTTCGGGTTCCCGATGATGTTGACAAATCCTGATTTATGCATAATCGATGTGTTTCGGACAAAGATACGGCTTTATTTCCGGAAACGATAAAAACATCCGGCGCAATGTGCACGCAAAAGGAGGACGGCGATCGATCGTCGTCCTCCCGTTCATCCTGCTTTCCACCGGACGCCCTATTCGTCCTGAGGCTGCTCTTCCGGACGCGGACGATTTCGGTCCTGCATTTTGGCGCGTTGTTCCGTCCATTTTTCATACTGTTCTTCGGTCAGCACCTTTTTGATCGATTCGTCCATTTTGGCCATCCGTTCGGCATGCGGACCGCCCTGCCCCTTACGGCCGTCGGATTTGTCTCCCTGTTTCGGACGGTCGGATTTCTTCGGACGGTCGGATTTCATCTTCGCAGAGTCGGCCCGCGCCGCACGATCCGCTTTCATCTCTTCGAAATTGGAGAGGAATATCCGGCGGATCTGCTCGGCCTGGTCGGTCGACAGCGAAAGCTGTTCGGTCATGCGCTGCGTCATCCGGTCGGCCCGCTGCTCGGGAGTCATTTGTTCGCGGTGCTGCGGCTGAGCCGTCGCACCGATCGCGGCAAACAGCATTGCGAATGCCGATACAAAAAAATGTTTCGCTTTCATAATTTCAAAATTTAATGTTTACAGGAATCCTGTTCCGCAAAAATAATTCCAACGGCGCAGAGCGATTCCGAGAAATCGGCGAAACGCCGAATCGGCGCGGCGAAACGACCGGACGGAACGGCAAAACGCCCTGCCGGACGCGGAACTAACGCCAGAAAGAACGGTCGAAGGAGGCCTCGACGCGCATTTCGACGCTGTCGGGCAGCGCTGAATAGAAATCCATGCCGAGCACCCGTTCGAGACTGTCGACGCTGATCGCATAGCGAAAACAATCCCCGGCCGGACGCTCCGTATTCGGGATCAGGAAAGCGATCGCCCGGAAAGTACCGCCGTCCCGCGCCAGAATCGTTTTAAAAAACCGCTGCGGAATCCCGACGCCGCCCCGGATGCGTCGCAGCGACGGGGTCAGTTCGCCGCCGGTCACGATGTAGAGCGAATCGTAACGCGCCGCCCAGCGCCGCACCCGTTCTTCCAGCCTGCGCCACGTCCCGCGGTTCAGTCCCGGCCGCTGCGGCGAAACGTTCGACAAACGGAACGTAGCCCCGTTCTCCTGCGGGGTATCGTTCCGGTCGGCCGACGGCAGCAGGTGTCCCCGATCGAAACCGCTACCCGTATAATCCCGGTCTGCGGCCGAAGGCCACCCGCGGGCGATCACTTCCGGATCGCTCTTGAAAACCCCGCTGCGCTTCACCCCCTTGCCGGATACATCCCTGCGCGTCAGCAGGTAAGCTACCCAGGCAGCCTGACGATAAGCCGTATCGTACAGCATCGTATAGCGTCCCTCCGGACAACGGACGACAAACTCGTCGTTCGCGAAAAAAGGACAGGCGAGAATCTCGGGATCGGTTTCCGGCGATCCGCCGGAGCGCGCGCCGCGTTCCGCTTGCCGTCCACCCGTCCAGGGACGCACCGCAACGACCTGCGAAACGATCGCCAACACGACGATCGCCAACACCAGCAACAACACGATTTTCCAATGGGTCTGCCTCGATATTTTTATGGGGGTTCGTTTTTTCATGGCCGCGTAAACCGCACCAAAGGTAAAAAAATATTATCTTTGACGCATCAGACATCCGATAAATCAGAATCTATGCCATCGTCCAACTTCGTCGACTACGTGAAAATATTCGGCCGCTCCGGTAAAGGCGGCCCCGGCTCCCGCCATTTCCGCCGCGAGAAATTCATCGAATTCGGCGGCCCGGACGGCGGAGACGGAGGCAACGGAGGCAGCATCGTCCTGCGCGGCAACAGCCAGTACTGGACGCTGATCCACCTCAAGTACAAGCGTCACATCTTCGGCGAGGACGGCGAAGCGGGCAGCGGGGCGCGCTGCTCGGGGAAGAACGGGACGGACGTCGTCATCAACGTGCCGCTAGGCACCGTCGCACGCGATGCGGAAACCGGGGAAATCGTCTGCGAAGTCACCGAAGACGGACAGGAGGCTGTCCTGCTGAAAGGAGGCCGCGGAGGACTCGGCAACTGGCACTTCAAAACGGCGACCAACCAGGCTCCGCGGTATGCGCAACCGGGCGAGGATTGCGTCGAAGGATGGTTCATCCTCGAACTGAAAGTGCTTGCCGACGTCGGGCTGGTCGGATTCCCGAACGCCGGGAAATCGACACTGCTGGCAGCCGTTTCGGCGGCGAAGCCCAAAATCGCGAATTACGCTTTCACGACCCTCGAACCGAATCTGGGCATCGTCGAATGCCGCGACCACAAGTCGTTCGTGATGGCCGACATCCCCGGCATCATCGAAGGGGCGCATACCGGCAAAGGGCTCGGAACGCGCTTCCTGCGTCACATCGAACGCAACTCGATCCTGCTGTTCATGATCCCGGCCGACACGAAAGACGTGCGCGAAGAATACCGCATCCTGCTGAACGAACTGGAACAATACAACCCCGAACTGCTCGACAAGCAGCGCCTGCTGGCGATCACCAAAAGCGACCTGCTGGACGAAGAACTGCAAGAAGCCATCGCCGCCGATCTGCCGGACATTCCGTCGATCTTTATCTCGTCGGTCAGCGGGTACCACATCCGACAACTCAAAGACATGCTCTGGGAAGCCCTGCAACGCGACAATCAGTAACCGAAAACATACGCGGGCCGGAAACGGGGCGATTCCATCACCGCATTTTTCGGCGATACGACTTTCAACTGATAATTCCGGTTGAACCAACTCAGAATCCCTTCGATATAACCGCTGCCCGAAGGAAGCGGCCAATTTGCGAAGTCGGCCTTCGCAGAAGTTCTCACGATCAGCGTATCCCCCGCGGGATCGACCAGATGCCGATCGGTATCCGACATGGTGTCGCACCAGTTCTCCGAGCACTCCGCATCGACGAACTGCACCCGTTCGAAAGCCACGTAACGGCTTATCCAGGCGGCCGCCAGATCGGAAAAAACGAGGGTATCGGGACGAATATCGGTCACGCCGCCCTGCTTTTTCAGAAATTGAGGCCAGACCGACTGCGGAATGAACCCGTTTTCGTAAGCGGAATCGTCCGACGCCGCGCCCAGCGACACCACGCCTCCGTAGTCGCCCAGCACCAGCCCCTGGCAACGGATCCGTACGCTCTGCCCGACCGGAAATACGGTAAAGAGATCGCGTCCGCCGACTTTGACCTCGATTCCTCCGGTGGCATCCTGCACGACCAGCGTATTGCGGAACGCCCCGTAAGCATCGTTCGCCGTTACGACGACGCGCAGTTCGACGTCATCGGTCACACGAAGCGGATAACCGCGATACAGCGATTTCAGGTAAGCGACCGACACCGGATCGCCCCCGGGACTCTCTCCGTCGTCCCGATCGAAACCGTTTTTGGACACGCAGCCGGCCAACAGCAACAGCAGACAGCAGCTAATCAACCTGTACATCATTCAAATCACGCATTTTAAGTTCATACACCCGGCGTCCGCCCACTTTTCCGGGCAGCAGAATACCGGTCACCGAAACCGGCCCGTGCGGAACCCGTTCGCCGGCAAACGAAGCGTAACCGCTCGTATAGACATAAACAGAATCCGCTCCGCACCGGAATTTCAACAAGGCGCTGCGCGGCGTACCGTCGGCCGATACCGCCGCAGGGACGGCCCAGGTCGTATCCGACGGCGTATCGAGGCACAGCCGGGCGATCCGCACCAAACAGCCGATCCGGTCGTCGTTCAACCCGGCGATCGTCGTCGGCAGCGCTGTCGGCAGGATCGTTTCGCCGGTTCGCAACAGATGACGCCGCACGATCGCCGGACTCTCCATCGGGGCGACGGGTTCCGTCGCCGAACCGCCCCGCAAACCGATCCGCAACAACCCGTCGTCCAGCGCCGCGGTCAGGCCGTCGGCGGACAACGTCAACCGGCAACCGACCGGATAATCGTTGTGCAGATCGTACAGTCCGGCGCAGACCTCGACCGCGCCGGAATTGTCCTCGAGCATCAGCGTCCGGTAGAAATTATCGGCCCGGTCGGATGTGGTCACATACCCCGACAACACGACCCCGGAGCCGGAAAACGCAACCGGGCCCACCGCACACCGTTCGCGGAGCGTGGCGACCGACATATTGGGCAACGGCGCGGTTTCATCCGCAGGATGCGGTTCGCCGAAATCGTCATAACCGCACCCGGCGGCCAACAGCGCCGCAGCGCATCCGATCCATATTTTTATAAATCCATTCATTTTCGACCTCGTCAAATCTAAAAACGAAAATTCACAGTCAGGTAATAGGTGCGCGGATAGGCGTACAGGTACTTCGATCCGAAAGCCGTGATGCTCTGGTTCAGCCCCGTCCCGCTTTTGCGCAGCCGCATCTGTTCGTAACCGCTGTAAACGATCTCCTTGCGGTTGGCCAGATTGTTCACCGCCGCGCTTACCGACAGGTAACGACTGCCGAGTCGAAACGATTTCGACACGAACAGATCGATCGTAAAAGCCTCCGGAAAACGCTCCTGCTCCGTCAGCGCTCGCAAGTCTTCCGGCGAAGCGGCATAATCGTACACCCGGCCCATCCGGTTCAGCGGACTGACCGTCGTGTAATGGTCGGCCGCATAATTGACCGACAGCGAAGCCATCCACAGTTTCGCCCCCCGGTAGCTCAATTCAGCCGAAGCGATCCGCTGCGGTGACCCGCCCAGGCGATACCCTTTCAACAACGAACGGGCGCGGTCGGCGATCACACTGCCATCCTTGTCGGACAGGATGCGTACCGACGGATCGTTCCGGTAACTGTTACGGGCCTGCGATGCGGCGACACGCAGAGCGAACCGCCGCGTAAGCAGCACCTCGGCCCCGAACTCGACTCCTGCATACAGTTTCCCGATCCCCGAAAGTTCCATGTCGGAATAGACCGACGCGATATCGTCGTAGTAGCGGCGCACTTCGGATTCGCCGCGCGAAACCGTCGCATACGCGCACAGTTCGAGTCGAACGGTCCGGCCCGCGTACCGGTAGCTCAGCTCGCCGCCGAACCGGTTCGCCGTACGCGGATCGCCAACCGTACGGTTCCGATAATCGATCGACACGAACACATCGCGCGCGGCCGGAGCGACGTCCTCGTACAGCAGGTCGAGGCGCAACGTATGCGCCGGCGTGAACAGGCAATCGATCCCGCCCTTAAGCGTATATTCGGTAAAATGCAGCCGGGAGGAGCGCCCGTAGGAGTCGCTTCCCGGAAACAATTCCTTCTCATAACGCCCGTTGCGGGAATATCCGACCTGGGCTACCCGCAACGCGACATATCCGCCGAAACGCTCGTCGGAGCGGTTCCTCAGATCGGCCGTAAGCCACCCTTCGCCGCAGACGTAATCCAGGTCGTAGTCGTACCCGTACCGCTCCCCGACGGCCACCCGGCGGTCAGGCGCGCGCAGGTTATTCTGCAATTTGTCGCCGAAATAGCGATCGTCGATCAGGTACGGGTCGATGTCGAACAGAAAAGCGGCACCGAGCAAGTCGTCCAGCCGGTTGTAAGCGGTCGTCCGGTCGATCCGCACGCGCACCCCTCCCCGCAATCGCAGCGTCCGGGAAGGATGGTAATCGAAACAAGAAACGAACTGCCAGTTCCGGAACCGATCTACGGCGCTGCCCAGCACATAGGCGGCCGGCAGCGTATCGCGATTTCCGTTGGCGAGGTACAACTCCTCCCAATCGATCTGCGTAACCCGGACGTCGCGCTGCCTCCATGCCGCGGAGACGGCCCCGGACACCTCCGGATTCTCGTAGGAACCGGGCAGGTAGCGGTAATAGTCGGGCAACGGATTGCGCGCGTCGTACCAGTCGAGCGCCGAACGCGAAGAGGTGCCCCACAGAGCCGAAACGGTCGTAGTAAGGTTCCAGCGGGTGTCCGCTCCGCAACGCCAGGTAATCAGCGCCATCGGCGTCCGTTCGCAGCGGACGCGGGACGGGCGGACGCGTCCCTGCTGGTATCCCCAGGCCGGATTGTAAAGACGATCTCCGGACGCTTCGAATGCTTCGCCGGTCGAAGCGCTGCGCAATCCCCGCTCGGACGGGGCCATCAGGAACACGGCGGAAAGGGAATTTTTCGCGCCGAGCCGGCGCCCGAGCGAAAGACACAGCGACCACTCGTCGGCGTAGACGCCCCGGATATGCCGGTCACGCCCCCAGCGCCGGGTTCCGGTCGCTGCGAAAGCCCAGCCGCCGCCCAAGGTTCCGGTCGCGATTCCCGCACGCAAACCCTGCCGGAAACGGCGGTCGGTAAACATCCAGCCTGCACGGCCGCCGGGCGGCTCGTGCAAAACGTCGAGATCGTATTCGCAAATGTTACCGGCATTGCCGACCGTCGAAACGGACGGCGCGATCCCCGGCTGTTCATCCAGCCGGACGGGAGCCTGGCGAACGGCCGTTAGCACATTCCAGAACGGCTCGCCGGTAACCGGATTGTCCAGATCGATCCCGTTCAGCAACCGGCGGCTGCAATTCCACGCATAACCGCGCCTCGCATAACGGACGAACGAAAAACGATACCGCGACAGCGAAGCGAACGGCCCGTCGTAAGCCGAAAGCGGCACGGACAACCACAAGAAAACGGTATCGCCGTCCGGTTCGTAACGGTCGACGACATCGAAACGCTGCTGTTCGTCGAAAACCACGACGCTGCCCTGCCCGTGCAGCGACACGGAAAAAACAAGCATCCCGAGAATCGGCAACCACCGTTTGTTCATGGCAGACAGTTTTAACCCGCACGGGCGCACGGCCCCTCCGCTTCCGGCAAAACACCTCCGCCACCGCTCTCTCTCCGATCGAGCAAGCACGCAAAAAAACCGTCCGGGCTATGAAGTTACGCAAACCGAACGATTTATACAACTTTTTAGAACATTATTTTGCTTTACAGCAACATTTCACACGATTCCGCAAGGATACGAAACAAACGTGGGAATGCCTTTTACAGACATTCCCACGCCGTTCGATCGGTTTATTACGCTGTGAGCGCTACTGCAATAATTTTTTGACCGCCTCGGAAATCGCGCGGCCGTCGGCCTGCCCGGCAAGCTGTTTGGTGGCCACTCCCATCACCTTTCCCATATCCGCCGGCGAAGCGGCTCCCACCTGCGCGATAATCGCTTTCAGGACGGTCTCCAGTTCTTCTCCGCTCAATTGTTTCGGCATAAACACTTCCAGCACGGCCGCCTCGGCCAATTCGTTTTCGGCCAGTTCCGGTCGGTTGTTCTGCGTATAAACGGCGGCCGACTCCTTGCGCTGTTTTACCAGCTTCTGAATAATTTTCAGCACGGCGCCGTCGCTGATTTCGTCCGATCCATCGGCCGTTTTGGCCAGCAGGATCTCCGCCTTCACGGCCCGCAGGCCTGCCAGACGCACTTTCTCCTTGGCGAGCATCGCCGCTTTGATTCCGTCGTTAATCTCTTTTTCCAGACTCATATCGGTATTTTTTAATTTCTATGTTCAACGATTTGTCCGGCTCCGGCCGCACGCCGCTAAATATCGATGTTGGCATACTTGGCATGCCTTTCGATAAATTCCCGGCGCGGCGGCACGTCGTCGCCCATCAGCATCGAGAAGATACGATCCGCTTCGGCGGCGCTCTCGATATTCACCTGACGCAGGATACGCGTTTCGGGCGACATGGTCGTTTCCCACAACTGTTCGGGATTCATTTCCCCCAGACCTTTGTAACGCTGTACATGGGCCCCTTTCGACCCGAATTCCGCCAAAGCCGCCTCGCGCTCCTCTTCCGTCCAACAATAGCGGCTATTCTTACCCTTTTTGACCTGATAGAGCGGCGGCGTCGCGATATAGACGTGTCCGTTTTTGATCAGGTTGTTCATGTAGCGGAAGAAGAACGTTAGCATCAACGTCGCGATGTGGCTGCCGTCGACATCGGCATCGGTCATAATAATCACGCGGCCGTAACGCAACTTATCGAGGTTCAGCGCCTTGCTGTCGTCTTCGGTTCCGATCGTCACGCCGAGCGCAGTGAAGATATTGCGGATCTCCTCGTTCTCGAAGATCCGGTGCTCCATCGCCTTCTCGACATTCAGTATCTTACCCCTCAACGGCATGATAGCCTGAAAATTCCGGTCGCGGCCCTGTTTGGCCGAACCGCCTGCGGAATCGCCCTCGACGAAGAAAATCTCGGCCTGATCGCGATCGCGCGACGCGCAGTCGGCCAGCTTGCCGGGCAGCCCCGATCCGGACAACACCGTTTTGCGCTGTACGAGTTCGCGCGCCTTGCGGGCCGCATGCCGGGCCGTGGCGGCCAGGATCACCTTCGACACGATGGCGCGGGCGTCTTTCGGGTTCTCTTCCAGATAATGCGTCAACGCGCCGGAAATCGCCTGATCGACGACGCCGGCGACTTCGCCGTTGCCGAGTTTGGTCTTGGTCTGTCCTTCGAACTGCGGCTCCTGCACCTTGACCGAGACGATCGCGGTAAGCCCTTCGCGGAAGTCGTCGCCGTTGATCTCGAATTTCAGCTTGGTCAGCATACCCGAATCTTCGGCGTATTTCTTCAGCGTCCGGGTCAGCGCCCGGCGGAAACCGGTCAGGTGCGTACCGCCCTCGATCGTATTGATATTGTTGACGTACGAATGCACGTTCTCGGAGAAACTCGTATTGTACTGCATCGCCACCTCGACCGGAACGCCGTCTTTTTCGGTATCGATATAGATCGTGTTTTCGATCAGCGATTCGCGGCTGGCGTCGAGGAACTTGACGAATTCTTTCAACCCTTCGGTCGAGTAATATTCGTCGTGAACGGACTCCCCGTTTTCGTTCTTCGTGCGCAGGTCGGTGATATTGAGCTTAATTCCCTTGTTCAGGTAAGCCAATTCGCGCAGGCGCGAGGCCAGCGTCTCATAATCGTATTCGGTGACCGTAAAGATCGAACTGTCGGGTTTGAAGGTAATGATCGTTCCGTGATCGTCCTCGGTCGTCTCGCCGATGATTTCCATGGTTCCCTGCGGAACGCCCTTGCTGAAGTTTTCCCGGAAGATTTTTCCTCCGCGGTGCACTTCGGCGACCAGCAGCGTGGAGAGCGCATTCACGCAGGACACGCCGACGCCGTGCAGACCGCCCGACACCTTATAACTGTCCTTGTTGAACTTACCGCCGGCATGCAGCACCGTAAGCACCACTTCGAGGGCGGGACGCCCTTCCTTCTCGTGCATATCGGTCGGAATACCGCGCCCGTCGTCCTTAACGGTGATCGAGTTGTCCTCGTTGACGAAAACGTCGATGCGGGAACAGTACCCGGCCAACGCCTCGTCGATCGAGTTGTCGACCACTTCGTACACCAAATGGTGCAACCCCCGGACTCCGACGTCCCCGATATACATCGCGGGGCGCTTGCGCACCGCCTCGAGGCCCTCGAGCACCTGAATGCTGGAAGCGGAGTACGCCTCCCCGGTTTGTTGGATCTGATCTTTTTCCTCTACGCTCATATATTTTTCCTTTCTATTAATTTACTCTGCCAAAAAGTTGCCGGCCAGAACCGTTCCGGCCGAACGGATCCCGCCCCGGCGCACGGCATTCCGGCCCACCGAAACGCCCGGAACGATTCGAACAAAGATAGTCATTTTTCCGCTAAATTCCAAGGATCGAATGGAGATCAATCTCGGCCACTTTTCCCTGATGAAAACGCAGCGTACGGGACGGATACTGCTGGATATTGCTGATGTTATGCGTCGACATCAGCACGGCGCACCCGCGTGCGACGATCGACGCGAACAACTGCATGATCCCGTCTGCGGCGGCGGGATCGAGGTTGCCGGTAGGCTCGTCGGCGAGAATCACCTGCGGGTTGTTCAGCAGGGCCCGGGCGATCGCCAACCGCTGCTGTTCGCCGCCCGACAACTGGAACGGCATCTTATACTCCTTGTTTTGCAGGCTTACCATGTCGAGCACTTCGGCGATCTTGCTGCGGATCTGCAATTCGTTTTTCCACCCGGTCGCCTTCAGCACGAAATGCAGGTTCTGAAAAACGTTCCGGTCGGTCAGCAATTGGTAATCCTGAAACACGATTCCGATCCGGCGCCGAAGGTACGGCACGTCTTTGCGGCGCATCCGCCGCAGGTCGAACCCGACGACCATCCCGCCTCCTTCGCGCAGCGGCAGTTCGGCGTAAAGCGTCTTGAGCAACGAACTCTTGCCCGACCCGACCCGGCCGATCAGATAGACCAGTTCGCCGGGAAACACCGTCAGATTGACATCCGACAGCACCATATCGCTGGTTCTGCCGTTACCCCGGAAACTGACCTCCCGCAGGGCATCGTCGAAATGGAAAATCGCCACATCCCGTAGTTCTATCACCGCATTCGGATTCATCGCTTTCAAATTTGATCCGGCCCGCCGACACACATTTTCCGTGCGGGCACATTTAACAAAACAAAGATACCGATTGTTTGGACAGCATCTCCCGTTTGTTGATGAAGTGTTGATATTTTTCACGTCCCCGAAACGTCCCCGGATATCTCCGGACGAATTTATATTGCCCGTAAAAATAATTCTTCCGAAAAAACGTATATCTTTGTACCGGGATCGTACTACCGTGCGATCCCGATCAGGGGCTGACCGGTTTTGACAGCAGGCAGAGTCTGATTGTAAGCACGCCGAGCGTTGTGTGGACTCTCGTAAAACTGAATGCTCGAATTACAAATGGCAATAATAGCTACGCACTCGCTGCTTAATTTTACAGAGTAAAATGGCTTAATCCGGCAGTCCAAGGAGGCTGTCGGACGAGTACCCCGCCGAAGCTTCGTTCCGTAGCGGAAGGCACCGGGGTATCATTCAAACGGAAATAGCGGATCGGATGCCTATAACGATTCGCGAAAATCAATAGGCTGGGGCCGTAACTGGGTCGCCTTCGACCAGGTTGCGGCAGAAGGATCAACCGAAGGATAAGCGTGTAGAAAGCTTTTGGGTTCCTTGTTTGGACGAGGGTTCGACTCCCTCCAGCTCCACAAACAGGCCAATTGTCGTCTGTTAAACGAAAATATCCCGCTTTACGCTGAAAAAGTAAAGCGGGATGTTTTTTTGAGATTACGCGATTGCATCTATTGTGCCTGCCTGCCGTTCACCCTGATTTCAGTATCGGGAAATAGATTCCGGATCCGGTCGATTCCTTCTTCGTCGATCCTCCCAGACAGCTCTAATTCCCCGATCTTTACTTTTGCCAGCTCATCCGGGATATCGATCTCGTCCGTAAATTCCATTTTCAATTTATTAACCCGTGTGAGTTCCAGCAAAACAGACGGAAACTCTTTGACCCGAATAGAAATGCCATCTTCCCTGCCTTTCTGCCGGGCATCGGTTTTCAATTTATTTTTCAACCCGTCATTCCGAATGTTTTTTTTCCGGATCATCCAACCGATCCGCGGCTTAAGAGCAAAATTATCTTTGTTCTGCTCCAAGCCTACAAAACCGGCCCAAAGCTCCAGGGGCGTCTCAACAATCTTATCGCCGTGTTCTTCCAGAAATTTCAAATCGACTTTTACAATCTCGTCAGGCAGACAATCCGTCCCTACCAACCGTTCCAGGTCGTTCCTTTTTCCCTCTTTATCGTACGGGAAGAACTTGACGATCCATCCGTCTATTATCTTGGGCGCTCCGTATTTCTTCTGCGAATGATATTTAAACATATTGCGCCAGAACTCTTGGTCTATTTCGCCTTTCGACGCTTTGACGAACTCTTCCAAAAGGGGCTCCAGTTCGGAAATCCACCATTCCAGCCCGTATTCTTTCAACCCTCTGGCCTTACACAATACTTTCTCCCAATCTTCCGGCGTTCCCTCGAGCGTTATTTCGGGAATTCCGCAAACGATACGCAGCACGATAAACTCGAAATACGGTTTCGCGGCCTCCATCAAGGTCACTTCGGAAGCCACCTTTTCCAAAGGTGTCGTCGTCGAAAAATCACAGGTCAGCAACCCGACCAATTTATCCCCGCCATACTTTCCGATCTGTTCGGTAAATTCGGAAAAAGTTTCCTCCCATGCGAAATCGGGATCATCCGGTCTCTTGTCTGTCTTCACAATCAACGATTGTTTCCCGGTAAAATCGGCAAAATAATGCCTCACGGACTCCGGGTCGGCTTTCACATGCCGTGCAAACCCCTGGCTAACCAACAGCCAGATCATGTCCGGGGACAAAACGAACGGTCTATGATCCGCATAAGCCTGATACATCCCGTAAAAAAAAGAATTGTACTGGAAGGAAACCAGACTATCCGGAATCTCGCCCTTGGCTATGATACTAAACGGATAATTTAAATTTTCCTTTAGCTGATACGGCTCCAATCCGGCTTCGGACAAGATAAGCCTTTTGTAAATATCCTCGCAGGATCGCACGGGAAGCAATTTTTCGGGTTTCGAAAGTTCCTCGACTTCGAAAGTAACTTTATGTTGGGCAAACGCGGAAAGGTTCCCGAACAGACACAGGCAGAACAGTAATTTTTTCATAATACCGGATTTTGTCGTTTCCGATGTCAATTCTTCGGACAAGTCTGTACTTCAACGGACGACCGTAGACAAATATAACATTATTTATTAAAAATACGGCAAACGCGATATCGAAATATTATCGTCCAACGGACAATTCGCCGAAATCGTAAAATGAACGACGAAACATCTCGGACTTTCCGCAGGGATCAAAAATGGCGCGGTTCTTGGAAATTTCAGGATCGGAACCGTCCGAAGGACAGCCGCCCGCGGTTTGCTCCGCGCCCGTGCCGTCTCATGACCGTCCCGAAAAAAATCACAGAACCTCTAAAATTTACAACCATGAACGACAGCGTCAAGGAAAAGGCCGAAAAGGTAAAACGGAAAATCGATGCCGGCATCGACCGAACGGCCGAAAAGATTTCGGATGTATCCGACAGCGTCCAGCAGCATGCGACGCACGTAAAACATGCCGTAAAAGAAAAAGTAGCCCGAGCGGCGGATTCCGTCAAAGAGAAGGCCCAGCACATCAGCGATTCGATGCGGGAGACGAAATAAAATCGTTCCTGCGTCCGCGCTGAAAATACGGATCGCCATCCGAAACGAATATCCGCACCGACGCGGCCGATCTGCAAATGCCGCAGCCGGTTCGCAACGCCCCGATTCATGCCGGACAATCGCCGACATGCAGCCTATCACGAACACCGGCCGGCGCTATTCGTAGCGCCGGCCGGCATTTTGAAAACGAAACGCCTCAGGCATCCGTTCCGAGTAGCCTTCGCACCGTTTTTCTCAAATCGTCCGGCGAATAAGGCTTCGAAACGACCGTATTGCATCCGGCGGCCAAAGCTTGTTCCTTCTCGCTGTAAAAGACGTGCGCCGTCACGGCGACGATCGGAACGTCGGGCGAGATCGCGCGGATTTTTTCGGTCGCCTCAATCCCGTTCATCACCGGCATCCGGATATCCATCAGGATCAGGTCGGGACGTTCGCGCACGAAGCTGAGCACCGCCTCCTGCCCGTTCGGCACCCACCGAAGCACGTATTCTTTGGACAGCGCGGCTTCGAGCAATTTGAAATTGGTTTCCACATCCTCGGCGACCAGAATCACTTTCCGCCGTCTGTCCGCCGAGCCTTCCGCATCCGTGCATACGGCCGTGGCCGAACAGCAAGGCAAACAAAGCGTAAACGTACTCCCCTCGCCGACCTGCGAACGCACCTCGATCCGTCCGCCGAGTCGCTCGGCGATGCTCCGGCAGATGGAAAGCCCCAGCCCCGTCCCCTGCACAAAATCGTTCAGCTTTTCGAAACGGTCGAAAATAAGCGGGACTTTCTCCTGCGGGATACCCCGTCCGGTATCGGTCACAAATAGTTCCAACCAATCGTTCCGCAACTTCGCTCCGAGGGTGATCCACCCCCGATCCGTATTTTTGATCGCGTTCGAAAGGAAATTGAAAAGCACCTGCGTCAACCGATTGCGGTCGGAAGAGATCCATACCGGCAGCCGCGGGCACTCTATTCTGAAACCGACTCCTTCCTTCATTTTCAGCCGGTGCACTTTCTCCACCTCCTCGAGCAATCCGGTAATTTCCACCTGCTGAAAATGGGTTTCCGCCCGTCCGGATTCGATCCGCGAGAGATCGAGAATATCGTTGATCAACTGCAGCAACAGGTTGCTGTTTTTGCGAATGATATCCAGGTATTCCTCCCTGTGCGCATCGCAGTCGTCGGCGGCGAGCAACTCCGAAAACCCGACGATCGCATTCAGCGGAGTCCGTATTTCGTGGCTCATGGTGGCCAGAAAAACCGATTTCAACCGGTCGGCCTCCACCGCTTTTTTCTTCGCGACGATCAGTTCCTCGGTGTGCCGGACGCGGTCGCCCACGTCGTGGATCAGCGCGAGCACCCTGTTCCCTTCAAACGGGGCGATCCGCGCCTGAAAATAGTGCCGTCCGTCCTTGTCCAGCGGATATTCGATCTCTTTAATCTGACCGTCCTGCAGGCACTCCCGTATATTGCGAACGAACAGATCGCTCACCTCCGGCGAATAGATCGTCCGCCCGTCCGCTCCGATCAGCTCGTTCACCGGATGGAGCAGGATCGTGCCCCGAGACATCAACACGTCGGTAATAACAAAACGGTCGTCCAGGATAAAAATAAATTCCGGCAATGCCTCGACGATTTTCCGGTTCCGCTCTTCGAGGCTCCGGATGCGGGCCTCTTTTTCGCAGCGGGAAGTGATGTTCGACGTATAGGCGATCAATTTGCGGGGACGACCCTGTTCGTCCGGCTCGCAGGAGAAAAAACAGTCTTCCAGCCAAACCGCCTGCCCCTCTCGGCCGACGCAGCGCACCCGTATCTTGGATACTTTGGTATCGGATGCCAACATGCATTCGAAAGCGTTTCTGTAAGAATCGACGTCGTCGGGATGCGCGAAACGGTAAAAATCGTCGATATCCGCGAATTCGATGCCGGCATCCCGGAGCCCCAGCACCCGGAAATAATCGTCGTCGAAACAGCAGGCTCCCGTCGGGATATCGTATTCCCACAGGGCGATCCGGTGAGCCGCCAGAACGGAAATGACGTTTCGGTATTTGTTTTCGATCGAATGATCGTGCTTTTCAGGAGGAAAAAAGCGGTCGTTTTCGTTCATGTCACACTTTTTGGATAGCAGTCCGATAGTAAAAGTATAAATAATCGCGTTCGAAGATACCTCTGCGGATATTTTTTCACCGGATTTTTCTGACCGCCATCCGAGCGTTATCGGAAACATCTCAGTAAGAATGCACTGCAAACCGAAAGCAGCCGCGACGCCCGCCAGGGCGACGACCGCTTCCCGTAAAATTCAATCTATAAATCCAACTTGACGACCGTAATGCCGGCCCCGCCGAGTTCTTCGTGCTCGTCCCGGGCGCTTTTGACCAGATCGACCGCGCGCAGGTAATTGCGAATCTCCTCTTTGAGGGCCCCGGTACCTTTGCCGTGCAAAATCCGGATTTCGGAAAAACCCAGCATGATCGCCTCGTCGACAAAATCCTGCGTAGCCTGCAGCGCTTCGGACACCCGCATACCGCGCACGTCGATCTGCTGGGTAAATTGCAGCCGGCGTTCGGCCGTACTGTAATTCGTGACCGGAACGGGCGCGGAACGTTCGTTGCGCACCGCCTTTTTATATTCGGCATTCGAGATGGGTTCCAGCCGCTCGGCGTCGAGAGTCGTCAGAATTTGCCCGAAACCGACGGTGGCCCGCTTACCGCTCACGCTAACAACCTCGCCTACGGCATCCTGCCCTTTGATCCGCACTTTAACGCCCGGCTCTACGATCCGGGGCTTTTCGGGGGGCGGCGCAGGCGTCGCACTCCCGGTCTCCGGCTTGCGGTTGCGGCGTTCGGCACGGCGCTGTTCGCGCCGGCGGATCTGCTCGATTTTCCGGTCGATCGCTTCGTCTCCGGCGGAATCCTGTTCCAGCGTCTCTTTAAATTCCTCCATTTTGCGCCGCACCTCCAACGTCTTTTCCTTATCTGCCTGCGACTCGCGGATCACCCGGATCGTATTTTCGATCTGTTTGTTCGCTTCGGCGGTAATCTGCCGCGCCTCGGCCTTCGCCTCGCGCAACAGCCGGCTGCGCTCCGCCTTCAGCGTTTCCAGCTCGGACTGATATTTTTCGGAAAGTTCGTCCACGCGCTTTTCGGCCTGACGGATTTTATCGCGCTTTTGCTCCCAGTAACGGCGGTCGCGGGCGATCTCGCGCAACTGGCGCTCGATGTTGATATGGTCGCTGCCGGCTTTTTCCGACGCGCTGCGGATGATCTCTTCCGGAAGCCCGATCTTGCGGGCGATCTCGACGGCGAACGAACTGCCCGGCTTCCCCATTTCGAGCCGGAACAACGGGCGGATGTTCTGCACGTCGAACGTCATCGCGCCGTTCTGAATGCCGCGCGCATTGCTGGCGTAGTATTTCAGATTCGAATAATGCGTGGTAATCACGCCGAAACAGTGCCGCTGTTCGAACTTCTCAAGCAGCGCCTCGGCAATCGCTCCGCCGATGATCGGCTCGGTACCCGTGCCGAACTCGTCGATCAGAATCAGCGAACGCTCCCCCGCGCTGCGGAGGATATTCTTCATATTCAGCAAGTGCGAACTGTAAGTACTCAGGTCGTTTTCGATCGACTGCTCGTCGCCGATGTCGATGAAGATATCTTTGAAAATCCCCATCTCCGAATTTTCGGAAACCGACACGAGAAACCCCTTCTGAAGCATGTATTGCAGCAGCCCGACCGTTTTCAAACAGACCGATTTGCCGCCGGCGTTCGGCCCCGAAATCACCAGGATATGCTTGTCGTCGGTCAGGGTCAGATCGAGCGGAACGATCTCCTTCCCTTCGCGCCGCAACGTCTGCGCGAGCAACGTATGCCGGGCCCGGATCAGGCGGATCGAACTGCGGTTCTCGACGATCGGCAACGTACAGTCGTTGGCCAGCGCGAAACGCGCCTTGGCCCGGATGAAATCCATCGTCGTCAGGAAATCGCCCGACTCGCGGATACGGGGCAGGTCGGGACGGATCGCATCGGTAAAACGGGTCAGGATACGCACGACCTCGCGGCGCTCCTCGTATTCGAGCGCCTTCAGTTCGTTGTTGAGCTCCACGACCTCGATCGGTTCGATATAGACCGTCTTGCCGGTCGCCGACTCGTCGTGGATCAGGCCTTTGATTTTCTTTTTATTGGCGGCGGCCACCGGGATCACGGCGCGCCCTTCGCGGATCGAGACCGACACGTCGCCGTCCACGATGCCCGAAGCCTGCGCCTGTCCCATGATCTGTTGCAGGCGGCGCGACACCTGGCTCTCCCGGTCGCGGATCGTCCGGCGCAGCGAGAACAGTTCCGCGGAAGCGTTGTCCCGCACCTTTCCGAACTTGTCGACGATCGAGTCGATGTGGTTGATGATCTCCGGAAAACCGTCGACCCCGCTGCACAGGGCCCTCAACTGCGGATACTGCTCGTCGGTACGGGCATTGAAAAAGGCGACCAGCCCGTGGACCATCGCCAACCCTTTGCGCAACGCCGCCAACTCGCCGACATCCAGGAAAGAGCCCTCGACGGCCCCTTTTTTCAGGAACGCGTCCATATCGACAAAGCTGCCTTCGGGCAGTCCGTTGTCCATCATCAACACCGTTCGCATCTCGAAAACCTGACCGAGACGCGCGACGACCGACTCGTAGTCGTCACTGAACGCCGCCTCGAAAAGTTTATCGACTGCGCCCTGCGTCACGCAGAGCGCCTTGACCTGGCTACGGATACGATCGAAACCGATCTTATTCTCAAAATTATCGGGATAAACCAAAACCTTCGGAAAAAATTAATACGGTAAACGGACGCGCTATTCGTCCCGGTTGCGCCGGCCGAACACTGACACGTTGATATAACGGCTCGGGTGCGCTTTCAGATCTTCCAGCAGGGCCGACAGATTCGCCGTGGCGTCCACCAGTTCGTCATACAACGCCTGGTCGTTCAGGAACCGACCGACCGTGCCGTCTCCGTGGTTGACTTTTTCGAGCGTCGTGTTCAGCGATTCGAGCGTCGTGGTCACCTGCGCGATCATCGTCGGAATCTTCGACTTGCTTAGCGAATCGCTGAAATTCTCGACGTTGGTGACGATCCGGTCGATCTGTCCTGACTTGCCGTTCAGCGTTTTGGACAACTCGTTCAGGTTCTGCACGATCTCGCGAACGTTGTTTTTCTCCCCGGCGATCACTTCGTTGAGATTACCCGATATCGAAGCGATGTTCGTGAATGTCGCATTCAGGTTGTCCTTGTTGTCGGCCATCAGCGTATTGATATGTCCGAGCGTAATCATCAGTTGGTTGATCACGTCGTTGGCGCGCTGTTTCAGGAACTCGAACTCGCTGCCGGCCACCTCCAGGAAATCCTTGTTGATCTCCGAAAAGAGCGTATCGCCCTGTTGCAGGTATTTGGCCGACTTGCCCAGTTCCAGTTCGACGGCCTTGCCGCCCATAAGCCCGTCGCTGAAAATCCGCGCCTTGGTATCGTCCGGAATCTTGAATTTCGACTTGATCGAAAATTCCACGACCACCTTATCCGACCGTTCCGGATCGAAGCTGATATCGCTGATCGACCCCACCTTATAACCTTTGATCAGCACGGCGGCCGACGACTGCAGGCCGTTCACCTGATCGTATACGGCATAGTAATGCACCGACGACGTGAACAAATCCCGTCCCTTAAGGAAATTGATCCCCCAATACAACGCCGCGATCATCAGTATCCCGAAAAAGCCTATCTTAAATTCTCTGCTCAGTTTCAATTTCATGCCTAAAATTTTATCTGTCCGTTATTCACAATCGTTCGTTCAATCACTGCTGCCTGCGGCGCGCTTCGCCGACCGGGATCGTTTTATCGCCGTCGAATGCGACCAGGAACGCGTCCCGGATACTCTTGCGCACCTGGGTTTGCAAAGATAACGCTTCGTGGTAAGACGACGTGCCGCCGACGAAATATTTGTACGTGCCGCCGATCACGATCTCCTGCACCTCGCCGCGATAAGGCCCGAAACGGGACGAATTCTTCGGCAGTTTCTGCGGGGCCGAAGCGACTTGAACCCGGTAGACGATCTCCCCGCCGCTGTCGTCCGCGACGCTCTCCGTTGCGGCCGTTTCCGGCTCGTCCCGGGCGAAATCCGCCGCAGAATCGTTCCTCGGCTGCGAATCGTCCCCGTCGTCGTCACTCAAAACAATCCGTGTGCCACGTCCCTCGCTGCGCACCTTGTACTCGCTGAATGCGTTGAACAAACAGCGCGCATACGTCTCGCGCCCTTTGTCCGAACCGACGAACTTCTCCTCCGCGGGATTCGAAATAAACCCGAACTCCGCCAGGATGCTCGGCATCGCCGCCGACCACAGCACCAAAAAACCGGCCTGGTGCACGCCGCGGTTCTGCATTTTGGTCTGACTGGCAAACTGTTTCTGCACCATATCCGCGAACGTGCAGCTTTGCGACAAGTAAGCGGACTGGATCAGCGAAAAGATAATGAACGATTCCGGCGAGCCGGGCACGTATCCCTGGTATTTGGTCGAATAATCGTCTTCGTACGAAATCACGTCGTTCTCCTTCATCGCGACATCGAGGTTCTTGCCGGCCTTGTCGACCCCCATCACGTAAGTCGACGTGCCCGACGGCGCGGAAGATTTGTTGCTGTTGATATGGATCGAAATGAACAGATCCGCTCCGGCCTTGTTAGCGATGTTTCCCCGTTCGTTCAACGGAATCAGCACGTCGGTCTTGCGCGTATACACCACTTTGACATCGGGATATTTCTGGCCGATCATCTTTCCCAAACGGAGCGCAACGTCCAGATTGATATCTTTTTCCTTGTAAATCCGGCCGACGGCTCCCGCGTCCCGTCCGCCGTGTCCCGCATCAATTACGACGGTATTTATACCGATTTCCTTCTTTTGCGCGTTAGCAGTAATAACGACGCCGAAAAGCGAAAGAAAAACGACCGAAACCGTTAAAAACGTGAGGCTTGAAACTTTCATTACGGCAAACGTTAGAGAACTCTTTTTTTTTAACTATTTTTGCGGACGAAATTTGATAACTTTGCAAAGTTAAATTATTTGTTGGGATTTGCGGCTAAAAAAAGCGAAATATATCTTACTCCTGCTATGTCTGATCCCGTTTGGACAGCTTGTTTTCAGCCGCGAGAGGGCTTATCCGGCCTCTTCGGACGAATCCTTTTTGCAGGATACCGCAGGACGCGATTCGCTGACGGAAAACGTTGCGATCGCGCACGCGGCCGCAGACTCTGCCCCCGGCCTGGATTCTTCCGCGACGCCGCAATATGCAGCGGCCGACAGTGCAGCCGTCGCCGCGCGGGATACTTCCAAGAAAGACACCGCACAGCGCAAATCGTTCCTCGACGACGTAATTTCGGGGAAAAATCAGGATTCGCTGGTTTACGATCTTCGTAACAAAACGGTCTACATCTACGAGAAAGGCGACGTCGACTACCAGGATAAAAACCTGAAGGCGGACTTCATGAAAATCAACATGGACGACAAGATCATCTTCGCCTACGGACGCGAAGATACGACCACCAAGACGAACACCCGGCCCGAATTCACCGACGGAGGATCGACCTACCAGATGGACACGATCACCTACAACATCGCCACCGAAAAGGCCCGTATCAAAGGCGTGACGACGCAGGACGGCGAAGGCTACCTGAAAGGCTCGCGCGTCAAGAAAATGCCCGACAACACGATCAACATCGCCAACGGCAAATACACCACCTGCGACTTGGATCACCCGCACTTCTACCTGGCAATGACCAAGGCCAAGACCATTCCGGGCAAGAAGGTGATCGTCGGCCCGTCGTACCTGGTGATGGAAGACGTGCCGATCTATTTCCTCGGACTGCCGTTCGGCTTCTTTCCGACGATGAGCGGACGCCACTCCGGTTTCATCATGCCGACCTGGGGCGAGGAGGCCATAAAGGGCTTTTTCCTGCGGGATGCCGGGTACTATTTCGCATTCAACGACTACATGGACATGACCGTCCAGGGCGGTTTCTACACGCTGGGATCGTGGCAGGCGAGCCTCGCGTCGCGGTATGTCAAGCGGTACAAATACCGGGGCGGCCTGAATTTCTACTTTTCAAAAGACATCATCGGCGAACGCGACGAGCCCGACTACGTCAACATGAACAACTTCAACCTGCAATGGACGCACCAGCAGGACGCGAAGTTCCGCCCGAACTCGACCTTCTCGGCCAGCGTGAACTTTTCAACCAGCGGTTACAGCAAATACGGGGCGCAGACGATCAACGACTACCTGAACACGCAAACCAACTCCAGCATCTCCTACTCCAAATCGTGGGCCGGTACGCCGTTCTCTTTATCGACCAACATGCAGCACTCGCAGAACTCGCAGGACACGACCGTTTCGTTGAGTTTCCCGAACGTGGTTTTCAGCGTATCGCGCGTCTATCCGTTCCGGCGCAAGGAGGCCGTCGGCAAGCAGCGCTGGTACGAGAAAATTTCGTTCACCTACACGGGAACGCTCGGCAACAACGTAAAAGTCAAAGAAAGGGATCTGTTCACCGACCGGATGTTCAAGCAGATGAAGAACGGCGTCAACCACAACATTCCGATCTCCACGTCGCTGAACCTGCTCAACTACATCAACGTCAGTCCTTCGGCAAACTATCAGGAACGCTGGTACTTCCGCAAGATCGACAAGGAGTGGGACCCGGTTTCCCGGTCGGTCGTCAACGGCGATACGACCACCGGCTTCTACCGGCTGTACGATTACAGTTTCTCGGTCAGCGCCACGACCAAACTGTACGGAACCTACCAGTTCAAAAAAACGGCTGCCGTACAGGCGTTCCGTCACACGCTGACCCCGACGATCAGCTTCAACTACCGCCCCGATTTCGGAGCCGCCAAATACGGGTATTACAAATACGTGCAGAGCGATACGCTGGGTAACATGAGGCGCTATTCGCCGTTCGAAGAGGGTCTGTACGGGGTGCCGAGCGCCGGGCGCAGCGCGGGCATATCCTTCGGACTCACCCAGACGCTGGAAATGAAAGTGCGCAGCAACAAGGACACCTCGGGATTCCGGAAGATCAAGCTGATCGACAACTTCAGCATCACGTCGTCCTACAATTTTCTGGCCGATTCGCTGAACTTGGCTCCTTTCTCGATCAACCTGCGCACCAACCTGTTCAAAAACGTCGGCCTGAACGTCAACGCCACACTCGACCCCTATCAGATAAACGCCAACGGACAAAAGGTCAACAAGTTCATGCTGCGGAAAGGAAAACTGGGACGGCTCACGAGCGTCAGCACCTCGTTCGGTTATTCGTTCAATTCGAAAAACCGGGGATCCTCGTCGCCGGCAGCCATCAACGACATCAACAGCGGGACGACCGAAGTGCCTCCGGAATATACCGACATGTTCACGCAGCCCGGCTACAACCAAATCGACCCGTTCACCCGGCGGCAAATGATGTCGGCCACTTACTACGACTTCAGCATCCCGTGGAATTTCGGATTCAATTACAGCTTCAGCTATACGAAGCCCGGGCTTCAGGCCAATATCGTCCAAACCCTCGGCTTCAACGGCAGCGTCAACCTGACGCCCAAATGGGGGGTTACGTTCAACGGCGGTTACGACTTCGGATCGAAAAAAATCACGCCGGGAACCT
>OLWB01000090.1_pt1 | contig 85695 bp, 85 predicted proteins | sample 1673331 | NCBI WGS metagenome assembly OLWB01 (sample SAMEA3178943, study PRJEB25190) | human gut metagenome | biome: human gut; feature: human-associated habitat; material: faeces | place: Austria | collected 2013
AAAAGATAATGAATAAAATGAAAGAAAAGATAATGAATGATAACGAGATATTTAATAAAAAAGAAAATAATGAAAAGATGAAGAAAAAGATGAAAGAAAAGATGAATATTAAGCTCCATTTGCACCTTCATTTACTATTTTTATAATTATTTTTACTCTTCATTTTTCTTTTATTCTTCCTCCACTTATATTTCAAAACAACTTTTTTAATCTTTTTACTTTTTTTCTCCCACTTATTATCAATCTTTATTCAACTAATTTTCCAATTATTTTTCAAACTATTTTCTCAATTCTTCCTCCACTTATTATCAATACTATTTTTCAATCTTCTAATAAAATAAATTTTGGTCTTCATATTGAAATTCATTTTCTAATTATTGAAATTAATTATCCATTTAATATTTCACTAACTTATTCTCCAGCTATTCTACAAACTGCTTCTTTTATTAATTTTATAGTTACTTGAAGAATACGTTGGACAAATAGTATATTTAATAGTATTTCAATTAATCGAAATTCTAATTATATTCTTTATTCAAATAATATGACAATTAATGATACAAGAAGACCTCCTAATGTTAACTTAACAATACTTTGTATAACACTTGTGGACATTCATTTGTCAAATAGTATGTTTAATATTATTCCAATTGATTGAAATTCTAATGAAATTCTTAATAAACCTTCTCGAAAAATACGTTGGACAAATGTTCTTCTTATAATTGTTATAAATTCTTATGATATAGCTGGTAATATAATTATTAATATAATTATTAAACCTATTAGTATACCAGTTATCATACCAATTATATCTTGTCGAGATATAGTGTATCTGGATTTATTCATATAGTAAATGGTATTATAATTGTTATGAAAATTGATAGTCTTAATGTTATACGAAGTGGTTAACTTTTGCAAATGATTGACTATCATATCCTATAAGGAAATCTTATTGTTATTTGAATAACAATGCCATTTTCCAATGAAAATTTTTTGAAAATTATTTGGAAAATAGATTGAAATTTATTTTTTATAAATTATATAATTATTAATATAATTATTAATATAATTATTAATATAATTAGTCTACAAGAAAGGGGTCAAAATACGGGTCAAATTGATATTAGAATTACTGCAAAAGTTACTGCAAAAGTTACTGCAAAAGAAACATTAGGAACTCTTTTTACAAAAAATTTTAGAAATACTATTAGAAATACTATTAGAAATACTATTCGAAAACATAATGTAAATAAGATTACAATTAATTGTCCATCTTCCGAATATTCTTCGGATAGAAAAGTTGAAATTAGTATGACATTTAATAGTAAATAAATTACTAAAAATAATACGGAAAATGGAGATGCTCCAGATGATGCATTTCGAGATGAAGTTGAAGATGTGATTAGAGATGATTCTGGAGATGATTCTGGAGATGGACTTGAAGATGATTTAGAAAGTGTATGTAAATATGATTGTAAAGATGATTGTAAAAGTTCCTGTAAAAGTGTATGTAAAGATATTATTTGAGATTTAAGTGGAAATACGATTATTAATATAATTGTTAATATAATTTTAAATTATATAGATATGATAGTTGCAAAGACAGTTGTAACGTTTGGACGTACTGTATAATGGCCACAAGGGCGAGAGAGTTTCCGAGATTCGTTAATCATTTATTTAATATTCATTTTACAATCAATCGAAATAATAATGTCACTTCTATGACAATTAATTGTCTATCTTCCGAATATTCTTCAGATACAAATATTAAATTTAAAGATACATATATTAGGATTATAAATAATAGGAGAGTTTTTTATTTTAAAGATATTATAACTTTTATCCATAAACACTTTAAAATTAATAATAGAACTCTCCTACGAACACTGTTAATTAAAACAATAATACAAATATAATACCTAATAATGAAACTAATAAAGCTATTGATAGAATAACTATTATAGTTTTATATGTTTTATTAGCTTTAGAAGCTAATATATATCTTACGGAAGTTTTACTTAAATCTATTGATGAATAATTTGTTAAACGAATTAACATCTTTTTTAGTTCTTTACTTTCTAATAAAAGCTCTGATATAATTCGTTTTAAATCTTCATCAGTATATATTTCTGGAATTAGTTCATTTACTTCTTTTTGAACATCTTTTTCTTTATCTGTTAATTTTGCTGATGCTTGTACTTTTAAAAGTATTATTAAAGTTTTTAATTGAACTGTTTCTATAATTCTTTTTACAAATTCTTTATTAGTTTTCATAGTAGATAATGGTATTATTTATATAAATAAAAGTGTTCAAAATATGTTTAAAGTGGAATTTTAAAAAGAGGATAATGGCTATTTACACCATTATCCTCTTAGTTATTTACGAGTTCTTCACAAGGGCGAGCATTTTTATGAAGAAGTTATCATCATCTTCGCTAACTCCCGGAATATAATTCCGACCTTTCATTTCATGAAAGTATACTTTAGCTTCTTCGGTACGACCTTTGGCTTGATAAGCCTGTGCATACTTGTTAGCTTCAGCTTCTCGAATTATATGACCTTCGAGAGTACCTACGATATTCCGGAATATATAATTTCCGGCATTACGATATTCGTGAACTCCACCGTCTTTGTCTACATAACCGTATTTATTACCGTCATTCGGTACATATACGACTTCGACTTTCAGATACAACGGACGTTCAGTTTCCGTATTATAGTTACCCTCTCGAATGATATGGTCGAGATTAAATGCTTCAACCATATCAACACTTGCCGACAAACGAACTGGTTCGTTATTTGCGACATTCAGAGCACTGATAGCGAAATACTTTCGGCCATCACGTTCAATTCGAGCTATTTTATGAATAGCTACACCGATGATTTCAGGTTTCAGACTTGTGTTAATTTCATTAACAACTGCTTTAACAACTGGTTTTTCTACAGCTACGGAAGCTGCATTGGCTTCAACTTGTGCCATGTTTCAAATGATTTAAAAGTTTGACAAATGATAATCCCGGAATAAATTGGTTAAATCCTGTTGGACGTTCCGGATTACGACTAACAAGATTAGCTTGTATGATACTTTCCGAATTTTAATTTGTAACAAAATCGGAACTACGATACACGCCAATTATAAGTGGGGGGTTTCTAAAAGTAGAAAGGTGGGGAGGGTTGTTATATAAGGTACTTCCTATAAGAGCATTTTTATATCTCTCAACTTTCTTTTCTATTTTCAATAATATATTTATCTTCTCTTTCTTTTCTATTTTCAATAATATATTTCACATCTTTCAATTTTCTCTTACACTTTCTATAAACATACTTTATATCTCTTCCTTACATTTCCTATAAGAACATTTATATTTAATAAATATAATCTTTTTATCAACAATTCTTTCCTATCTTTATATATATTATCTCTTTTTTACAATACCTTTTACAATACCTTTTACAATACATTTTCATAATTTTTATAAGAACATTTATATTTAATAAATATAGCATTTCTTCCTATATCTTTTATAACATTTTTAATAATATCTCTTTAACATTTACTTTATATACTTCCTATAATATCTCTTTTTATATTATCAGATATATTATTTCAAACACTATTACATATTTTTTTTTCATTATTTATTATTCAGTCTTTCTATAAGAATATTTTTACGATTAACTTTACGATTAACTTTACTCTTTTCAACATTATCTTTTTAATTTCTACAATAACACTTTTATATATTTGATTAATATCTTTTCTTACATCTTTTCTGATAATACTTTTATATCTAATAAACATACTATTTTCAATAATATTTTATTTACTTTTAATAATGTCTTTTACATTATCTTTTATATCATCTTTGAGTTTTCTTTTTAATTTTATATAAGATTTTGTAAAATTGTTTTATAATTAAATGTAATAAGAATATCATCTTAATTTCAAATAGTATTATAATTTATAAACATATTATTTTCAATATTATTTTCAATATTATTTTCAAAAGTAGCTTTAATATGATTATAATTCGAGCCGAATTTTAATTAATATTTACCAATCGAAAGTGATTAATTCTAATATCAACTATTATACAAATCGAAAGATTAAGAAAAGCAAGAGCGATAGCAGATAGATAATAATTAGTAAATATATTAATTTAAGGAGAGCGAGAGCGACAATTATATTAATAATATATTTAATAATTAATGTAGCTACGAGTGCAAGATTATAATGACGAAGGGTTGAAAGAGAATTAAGAAGAGCTTCGGAAGAATTTCGGAACACTCCTGCCCTTGTGGCCATTAACTTGGAGAAATACAAATATCTTTATTATTTCAAATAATATTTATAGCAGTATTTACATTAGTATTTATAATAGTATTTACATTAATAGTTTTATAATTGCAATGGCAGTGTATATTTTACAGATGCTCTGAATACTTCTTTTATACCTATTAATATAAGTATCTCCTATATTTGGATTTATAATGATTAATATATATATTGGTATCGAAATGAATATGTTACTATATTTATTAATAACTAAATAATCAAATAAACTATGGAAAATAAAGTTATGATTGGTTATCGTGAACCTAAGAGTATTATTGATGCTAAAGCTGTTGGAAGTAAAGTTATAGTAAAGTCTTATTTTGAAGTTTCACCTCTTATGGTAGAAGATGATAAAGCTCTTCAGAATATGTCTCCTATAAAAATAGAAGTTGTAGCTTATGGTAGAAATACTTATGATATAGAGATTGGAGATAAAGTTCAAATTAATCCTACAAATGTTTCGAGAATTAATTTTAAATGGAATAATAAAAGTATTATGAATTATCTCGAAAATTCAAAATTAAATAAGACTTTATATAAGGGAAAAGAACGTGTTATTTGTGAGGAATATTATCTTTGTGAAATGATTGATATTCTTATTGTAGATACTTATAATGAAAATAATACACGAAAAATTCTTGAAAATTAGATGTTATTAGGTTTTATACAACATAAACGAATACTCGATAATTTACATAAGACATTTGATTCTTTTGTTCCTAACGCAAAGAATCAAGAATGGCTTGATAAATTAGATAAACTTACAGATAGTGATAAAGAGGAATTATTAGTTCATTTTTATAATTGTCAAGGTTTGACAATAGCTAAGAGAATGAATACTATAACTCCTTGTATTCATGTTCCGATGCTTGGTAATTTCAAAATTGTTGCTCAAAGATATTATAACACTATACATAAAGATTTCTTTGATACTCTTGATAAAAAAGAGAGACAACGAATTTTACAAGCTGTTTTCGGAACTAATAAACCAGTTATCTATAATCCAGACGAACATTATGCCAAACTTAGTATCGACCCAGCTGATGTCTAAAGGCAGGATTCTTTTCTTTAATGAAGAGAATCATAAATATGTTGATGATTTGGGTAATCCTTATATTTCAGTTACTACTTTGATTCATAAATATACAGAAGAATTTAAAGAGAATGAAATAGCTAAGGCTTGTGAGAGAATAGGTAGGAATCCAAATCATCCAAAATATCTTACTTATAAAGGTAAGTCAGCTAAACAACTAAAACTTGAATGGCAAGCTGAAAGAGATAGGGCGTGTTCAGAAGGAACTAAGAAGCATAATTATCTTGAAGATTGTATTAAATCTAATAATGGATATAAAAAGAATGCAAAAGGATTTATAGATGATAGAATATATACTATAGATGATATTATAAAGAATCATAAATATGGTATATTAAATATTGACTCTTTTGCTAAGAGTGGTATTAAAGATAGGTATCCGACAATTTACAATACTATTGCTGGTCTTGTGAATGTCGGATTTAAGATTTATGCTGAGATAGGAACTTATGATTATAAATATTTGGTAAGTGGTTTAATTGATGTTTTATTAGTTAGGAATAAAGAATTTATAATATTAGATTGGAAAACTAATAAAGCTCCTATTAAATTTGAAGGTGGATATTGGTCTAAAAATAAAAATGGAGAACTTGATTTCGATGATACTGGAAATATATTAAATGAATATAATTATACAGGTAAGACATTTCAATATCCTCTTGATAAATTAGAAGATAGTTCTGGTAATATATACGCTATGCAATTAAGTACTTATGCACATCTTGTTGAAACTTTTGGATATAAATGTGTAGGACTTATTCTGTGTCATATTAGAACTGTACCTGAAAAACGAGATATATTTGATAGAGTTACAAGAAATGAATTTCAAGTTGTAGAAATAAAGAAATTTCCTTATTTGAAAAATGAAGTTGTAACTATGTTAAATGATTATGCTCAAAAGAGTATAAATAATACTACAATTAATAAATTTATATAGATATGAGACTTTATGATTATTTTATCAATAATAAAGATTTGATAAATCATTTAGAAAGTATAGCTATAAATAAAGGATATTCTTTTTTTAAATATAAAGATAATATTAATTTGAATATTAATCTTTGGGGTATTAGAAGTAATGATAAAGATACTACTAAATTTAATGATGTTTGTCTAATGTTTTATCAAAATAAAGATACTACTTGGACAATTCATACTTATAAAATAACAACAGACCCTTCAAATGTAAATCTTCAAAAACCTATAAATAAAAATGGAACAGCTATTGTAAAAGAGGGTCAATATAAAGGTTTATTTAAAGTTGGTTTACATAAAGGATACGAAGCGTTAGTTCAAGCAGTTCCTATTACTGTTATAAGAGATAATAATAAAGATGATATATTAGATATAAAAAATAATAAAGAAGAAACTGGAATGTTTGGTATAAATATGCACAGAGCTTCTATTAATGGTAATAATAATGAAATAGGTTTATATAGTGCAGGATGTCAAGTTCATCAAGATTATAAACGATTTACTTATGAATTTATGTCTATAATTAAGAGTGCTATTGGTAAAAGTTCTATTACATATACTCTTATAAATGAAGATGATTTATGAAGTGGTATGATGTTGTATTTTTGGGATTGCTGATTTTGGGCTTTATTTTCGTTTTAGGGTATCAATTAGGCATTAATGCGAACAAAGATGAACAGGTATACCAGTCGAAAATTGATAGTCTTAAATCGGCATTAAAATCGCAAATAGAGGTATATAATTTTAAACTTGATAGTCTTAATAAAGATATTGATAGCCTTGATAAAGTAAAGAATAAAATAATTATTAAATATAAAGATGCTTATGAAAAGGTTATTGATGTTGACAGTATTACTAATGATTCCATTATTATGTATATCTCAACAAAAATACATAATAAAAGGTGATACAATAGTTGGCTATACTCTTGATGAAAATAGGAGTATAGCTTTATTATTTATGAAAGGTGAAATGTATGAAGAATTATATTTCACACAAAATGAGATTTTAGCTAAGAAAGATAGTATTATAAATACTCAATATTATCATATTAAATTTCAAGATAGTTTTATTGTAGTTACTACTAATACAATAGATAAATTAGAAAAGATTAATAATGATAATAAAGCTATTATAGAAAAAGAGAAGAGAAAAAGTAAAACAAATGGTTGGATAGCTGGTGGTTCTGGAATTTTGAATTTAATATTAATATTGCTATTATGTTTGTGAATAATAATACTAAAGTAAATATTGATTATTTTATTACTACAGATTATGATTTAAATTGGAATTATCTTTTTAAAGAATCTAATTATAATGAAAATTCTGTTACTATTGTAATAAATAATAATATTAGATATAATTATATTATTAATAATTAAAATAATTTAAAGCTATGAAAAAGTTTAAAGAAATTGTTATTCCTTTTCTTAAAAGTTATTATAAATGTTGGCATATTATAGTTGGTATGATTATTACTTCTATAATTGGTAAATATTTTTATGAAGTAGGTGGTATAGCTGCTATGATATTATTTCCTTTGGTTATTGTATTTATAATTGCTTTATTTAAAGAGCAAATATGGGACAGACTTATGAAGAAAGGAACTTACGAATTAAATGATATTATAGCTACTATGATAGGTTGGCTTGTTTCTACTATATTAAATATTATTTGGATAATATGAAAAATACTAATTATATAAATAGATTAATTCATAGTAATAATCTTTTATTATATCTGATTATTACTTTTATATTTGTTATTATAACAGGTAAACTTTGGTGGGAATTTAAAGATATATCTGCTGCTATTGGATGTAGTATAATTATTCCTTTTGGAGTAATGATATTAAAAGAAGTTATTTATAATGTTTTTATTGTTAAATCTGGAATTTCTATGGATAGATTATTTTCTGTTGGTATAGGTCAGATTTTAGGAATAGGAACATTATTATATTTAATATTATGGTAAAGAGTAAGAATAAAGTCTATTGTAATGTTAAATCTAAAGTTATAGATACTTGTAAAGTAAATAAGTTTTATAATACATGGTGTTCTATATTTAGACATGATAGGTTTAATAGAGAACCTTATCCTAATCATTCTAATAATAATAAACCTTTATGATACCGGGACTGAAAGTTGAGAATGATAAGATAGTTTTAGATGTTCCTCAAATTCTATTATATAAACCTTTAGCAGCTATATATCAAGCTGATAATTCTAATAATAAAGAATTTGCACATAAAATATTTTTATATATTGAACATGTAGCTGATAAAAAAGGTTATTGTAGAACTAAAGGATTTAGTAAACAAGAAGCTCACAAATGGGCTGCGAGAAATTCCGGACTTAAAGAATCTTATGTTCCGGATAAATTAGTTACAGATGCTATTGATTTTATTAAAAGAGAATTTGAATCACATCCTGTTGAAGATGCTATAGAAACTAATATACAAGGTATTCGAGCAAGTCTTACTCTAATATCTATAATTGCTAATGAATTAAATAATGCAATTACTGATTATAGAAGTAATCCCAAAGAAGCTAAAATAGAAGATTTATTATCTTATGAAACAAGTATTAAAACAATGGCTTCGTATAGTGCTGATTTACCTAAGAGAATACAAGTTTTATCTGAACTTAAAAAACAATGGGATGATATAGATAAAGGTATTACTTCTATACGAGGTGGTAAATCTTATAAAAATAGTTATGACGGAACAGATGACTTATCTCCTACAAGTGCTGGGGAAGTTGAAGAGTTGCGCTGATGTAGGATATGATTATAAAAAAGATGAATCTCCTTTTATAGATTATATATTATCTGATAAGAATGAACATAAGTTATTACGAAACTTTATAAATCCTAATACAAATAAACCTTGGATTGATAAAGATGATGACTTTTTAATGGGAGATTCTGGTGGTATTCTAATGAATATAAATTTTGTATTTGTTGGAACTGAAATATTTAGTAGAACAGCTAAGTTTTTTGATGAACATGGAGTTTATACTTTAGCTCCGGAGGGAACTTCTGAATATAAAGAATTTTGGCAAAGGGAATTTTCTCGTAGAATAAAAGGTGTTAGTGCAAGATGTAAATTATATTTTAAAGATATACCAGCTTATTTAAATGCTAAGACAGAAGCTGAAAGAAAAACTCTTTTACAACCACTTAGGATAACAGGCGAACATTATAATTATTTAAATTATGGTAGAATCGAGCGTGTTCCTAATGAACGTGAAAGAGCTTATCTTGATTCACAAGGTTTTACAAAAGTTAATACAGTTGAGGGTTTTCCTCGTTTTTGGGATGGTGATTATTGGAATTTTAAAATTGATGAATTAATAGCTAATAATCATTATAATTTATGTAAGGCTAAAGCTCGTCGTAAAGGATTTTCATATAAAAGAGGTAGTCAAGCCGCTAATACGTTAAATGCAAATAAGAATGTTACTGTTACATTAGCTGCGGATAATCTTTCTTATTTAACTGATAAAGGTGCTACTTCTTATATGGTTAAAGTTAATCTCGATTGGTATGAGAATAATACTTATTGGCAAAGAGGTTATCTTAGTGAGAATTTTGAAAATGGTATAGAACTTGGATATAAAAAGACTAAAGATGGTCAAAAGGCTTATGGTTTTAGAAGTAAACTTATAAGTGTTGCTATTGGTAAAAATGAATCTGCGGCAGTTGGTAAAAAATCTATTGAAACAGACTTTGAAGAAGCTGGAAAGTGTCCAAATCTTCAAAAAGCTCTTGATGTAATGAAATCCAATAGTGAATCAGGAGCTATTCAAATTGGTACAATACGAGTTTACGGAACGGGTGGTACAAAGGGTGCAAACTGGGAGGCTTTTAGTAGAGCATTTTATAATCCTTCTGAAAATGACATGCTCCCTATGGAAAACGTTTGGGATGTTAATAAAAGACATACAGTTTGTGGTTTCTTTTTTCCTCAAATTTGGTGTTACGAACCTTATATAGAAGATGGTAATTCTCTTATTTTTGATGCTTGGGAGCATGATAAGGAAAGAAAGTTTAATGCAAGAAAGAATCAAAATTCTACGAATTATAATATATTTGTTGCTCAAAGAGCTAATACACCTTCAGAAGCTTTTATTAGTACACAAGAAAATATATTTCATAGTCCAGAATTAACTGAACATATTCAGAATTTATTACATGATAATTCTTATAAATTTTATAAGGATGGTTGGTATATAATAGAAGATGGTATAGTTAAGTTTATAACTAAAGAAGAATGTATTAATAGAAATATATTTGGAAATCATAAATTTCATGATTATATTACAGATGTTCCACATAATTCAAGAACTGATGTACATGGATGTGTAAGAGAATATTATCCTCCTGTTGCAAATAGTGGAAATTTATATTTTGCAGCTGTCGATGCTTATAGAGTTGATTTACTTGAAAAGAATGTTACAATAAAACATTCTTTATATTCTTTTCAAATATGGATGCGAAATAATGAAGAATCTGGTTTTCAAGGTAAGAGACTTGTAGCTGCTTATTGTGGACGATTAGATAGTATGGAAGATAATGATAGAGTTCTTTTATATGCTTGTCTAAGATATAATTGTAAATGTCTTATAGAAGCCGGAACTGGAGAAACTATTCCTAATTTTAAGAAATGGGGTTATAGAAAACTTCTTATGCGAGACCCTTCGACTTATATAGATAGACATGTTAAAACTAATACAGCAGAAGCATACGGAGTTGTTGTAGGAGATGGTGATAAAAAGTTAGAAGGACTTCGTATATGGAGAGATATGATGTATGAGGTTGTAGGATATGGTGAAGATAGTAGTCCTATATATATGTTTCAACGTATTTATGATGCTCCTTTACTTTTGGAATGTGATAGATATGTTTATGGTAAAAACTTTGATAGATTAAGTACAGCTATAGTTGCTGCATTTGAATTTCAAAAAGATAGTATATTAATAGAAAGAGCAGCTAATAAGAAAATTAATAATTCAGAAGCTGGTAAAAATAGAAGATTATCACAAAGAATGACACGATGAAAAGTAATGATGTTAGAACTGTAGATATGGTTGCTTATAATAAGCCTGACCAAAGAGTTAGTAATAATAAGAAACAAACTCCTGAATGGTATATTCCAAATGCTAATTATTATATTCAATTAGCTTTGGAATTAAATGATAAATATACTACTCTTAAATTTCTTAATGCTGCTAATGGTAAAATTGATAAAAGTACATACGATTATGTTCTTAGAAGTTATACTAAAGAATTAGGAGATAAAGGTGAACAATATGCAGATATAAGAAATATAGACTTTCTTACTCCTATTAAAGAAAGATATATGGGTGAATTTATTAATATGTTTTCTAATTATCAAGTTATTAATAATGACCCATCTATTGTTTTATCTCGTAATGAAGCTGTAGCTGATAAAGTTATGGCTTGGGTTAATCAAGAAGTTATTAATGAACTTAATGAAAAAGGTTTTCCTACAAATCAACCTTCTAAAACTCAATTTACTCTTGATGAAACTATAGATAAAGTCCTTGAAGAATGGAGTGATAATGTAGTTATAAATGGTCAGAAAAGATTAGAACTTATAAATTCTTTGATAAATGCTAAAGAAGTATATTTACAAATGTACTATTATTGGTGGGCATGTCAAGAATGTTATAGTTATAGATATGTTAAAGATGGAGATATTTATGTAGAATGTATATCACCTCTTGAAGCCTTTCCTGTTAATGCTGGTCATAGATATGATGAAGACGGAGAGGCTTTTGTTCGTATTTATGCTATGAGTATAGAAGATGTTATAACTCGATTTAGAGATAAGCTAAAATCTTCTGAAATAGAATATTTGAAAAAATTATATAACTGTGGTAATAAATACGAAGCTACAAAAGGATTAGAATGGATACGAAATCTCGAAGATTTTGGTGCAAGACAAAGTGAATTAAATACTAATTTGCAAGCTCTTTATCAAGTTAAAAGATATAGTAGAGAAATTGATGTAGCGCATTATCAATGGAAAACCGAAGTTAAACAGGGAGTTCTTACTTATGTAGATACTTTTGGAGATATTCAAGAAACACTTGTTGATGAAACTTATAAACTTAATAAAGAATTAGGTGATATAGATATTAAATGGGAATGGACACTTCAAACTTGGGAAGGTTGGAGGATAGGTGGTATGCACGAAGGTGTATATATTAAACCAGAACCTATTATTGTTCAAAGAGAAGCATTTAATAATACAGCTTCTGTAAAATTAAGTTATAATGGTATTAGAGGTTTAATTAAAGAAGATATTAGAAATCCAATTCCATATCGTATTCAACCTTATATGGCTTTATATAGGATTTATACTCTTCAACAAGAAAGGGCGATAGCTAAGTTTAAAAGTTACTTACTATTGCCTGAATCTGTTATAGGAGATAGTAGTGAAATGACAACTGAAGAACGATTTGCTTTAGGAGCTAAAGATTCTACATTTCCTATAGACGATGCTGATATGAATCCTACAGCTTTGCAGGCTTTTAGAGAAATAGCTAATTCTACAATAATACCTTATGTTAATGCCCTTGAGCAAATAAAAGCTAATATAAAAGCTGATGCTTATAATGAAGCTAATATGAATAATGCTCGAATGGGTGATACTAAGGATTATGCTGGTAAAGGTACTACTGAAATGAACTATGCTAATGCTGTAGCTGGTAGTGTTTGGTCTTTAGAAGTATTTAATCTATTTAGAGAAATAGATTATCAAGCAAATTTAGATTATTCAAAAGCTGCATGGATTGAAGGTAAACAAGGTGCTTATATAGACCCAAATACTAATGAAGTTGTTGTTGTAGATTTAGATGGTACATCTGATTGGAATCATAATCTTGCTGTATTTATAAGAAATAATACAGAAGTTAATAATAAACTTCGTCAAATGCAAGATTTAGCTTTTAGTGCGGCTCAAAATGGAGATTTAGATATAGCTATTGATGCAATAAGTAGTAATAGTTTACGTCAAATAGCTAAAAGAATTAAAGATGGTGTAGAAGCCCGAAGAGAATATGAAGAAAATCTTGCAAAGATTGAGCAAGAAGGTAGAGCTAATGTTGAGCAAATTATATCTGATAGAGAAGCTGCTAATAGAGAATTTGAATCTTATCAGAAACAAGCTGATAGAGATAATCAATTAGTTATCGAACAGATGAAGATTGAATCTAATGAACGAATATGGGATAAGCGACTTAAATTAGATTTGGATGGAAATGGTTATGTAAGTAAGGAAGAAGCAAGTGGTTATATAGATGCCGATATTAATATGATTAAAATGAAAAAGGAACTTAATGGGTAGACTATATAATTTTCAATGCCGCTCTCCCAGCGGCCTGTAATGGCCTTTAAATGGCCTAAATTTCGATTATTTTTCTTTTACCTTTGTAATATACATCTATAATAAATAATTCGATAATATGAGTATAGAAAGCAAAAATGGCGGGGTAAAAAAACCTATTATGCCTGTAAAGATTGGAAAACCTGCTACTGTAAATGTAAAGGATTCTAATATTGAAAATGAATCTTCTAATGAAGAAAAAGATAAGAATGAAAATGAATCTTCTAATGAAGAAAAAGATAAGAATGAAGATAATTCTTCTGTAACCGGAAATGATACTTCTGAAAGTAATGAATCTTCTAATGAAACAAATGAAGATAATAATACAAACGAAGTAGAAATTGATGGTGAAATATATAATTTAGATTCTGAGGGAAATGCTACTAAGGACGGAAATATTGTTTTTACTAAGGAGCAAATTTCGTCAATGAATGAAATAAATAGTGATGATTCTTTGGAAAGTGAAGTATCCGAAAATGCTTCTGTAGAACTTATTTCTAATCTTAGTGGCATTGTTCCCTTAGATGATAATGGAGAACCTATATCTTATGAATGGTCTGCTGAAGGATTAGCTAAACGAGAATCAGATATATATCAAATTGGTTTAGCTAATGGATTTAAAACTAATTTTGATAAGTTTTTAAAAGATAATCCTGATATTGCAGCTATTATTGATTATAAATCTCGTTTTGGTACTATAGAAGGATATAATTCTTCATATGATTATATTAAGATGACAGTACCTGATGATGAAGATGCTAAATTTAGATTAATATATGATGCTGAAATTCAGAGAGGTAATTCTCCTGAACGAGCTAAACGAATAGCTGAATTTGCTAAGACGAATAATACTCTTGATGAAGATGCTCAAATATCTTTAGAATTTCTTAAGAAGAATCAGGAAGCTGCTATTGAACAACGTCGTAAAGAAGTTGAAGATGCACAACGTGAATTATTTGCTAAAGAGTTAGCTTTTTACGGAGTCGATTATAGTAATGGAAAAGAAACTGTAATTGAAGATGCAAAAGGAAGTCTTTACGATTGTATAGTAAATAATGGTTCTTTAAAGAATTATACTATTCCTATTGAAGGTATAAATATAAAGACTGATAAAGGTATAAAGAAAATTTCTCGAAAAGAGCTTTTTGATTATATTTCCAAACCTGTTAAAGAAATTGATGGAAATTATTATACACAAGCTCAACTTGATGAACTTAAACAATTATCTAATCCAGAGGAATATGCTCTTCGTTGTATTATGAATCTTAATGGTGGTATAGATTCTCTTATTGAACGTAAAGCTGTTGATAAAGAAATTAAACGTTTAAGAAGTCTTACTTCCACTAAAAATACTTCAAAAGCTCGTGCTTCTAAATTGGGAGAAACTAATGGAGAAAAAGTTAAACTTAATCTTCCTATAAAGACTCAAAAATAATTATAAATGGACATCTTGCCAATAATAAACAAATACATTAATTAAATCATTTAACAATGAGAGAACTTGGTGTTGTAAAATTTGATTCTAAAACATATTCTGATAGGAATATGATTTTGAACTTTAATCTTGCTACTCCTGCTGAAATAGATATGAATCTTACATATCTTTGGGGACGAGATGAAGACCGATTCCCACTTCTTACTTTAACTGCTGGTCAAGGAGCTATTGATTCTAAAGTTAAAGTTAATGGTGGAGATACTCAGTACACTTGGCCTATTACAACTCGTCTTCGTGTTACTTCAAGAGTTAAGAAACTTATTACTACCACAAATACTCCGGGTATTAATTTTGGTACTATCGAAGTATTAATGGAAGATAATTGGTTTATTTATCAGCATACTGCTATTTCTCCGAGTGGTGTACAATTTCGTATTCAGAATGAGGGTGTAGCTTCTGAAATGGGTGGCTACATTTATCGTTTTACGAATATGAGTGGAAATGCTGAAAATTATGCTCCTACAAGTGATTTCAATCCGGGTGCAGTTTGGGCTTTAGGTGCTCCTACTATTCCGGGTTCTAAATCTGACGGTAATAGGAGTAATAATCAAGCTCCTGCTAAAGCTATTAATCAGTATGGTTATTATCGTTTCTCTAAAGAGATTGCTGGTAATATGAGTAATCTTGTAGTGAATATTGAATTTCCTACTGAAGGTGGTGGTACGACAAATCTTTGGATGCCTTATGAGATGAAAGTTTGGGAAATTACTCGTAGGGAAATGCTTGAAGAAGATTTATGGTTTAGCGAATATAATAGGGATGTAAATGGTATTATTCATCTTACTGATGAAAAGACTGGAGAAGCTATTCCTCGTGGAGCTGGAGTTCGTGATATTCTTAGGGCTGTAGGTAATTATGAAACTTATGGTCCAATTCTTACTCTTTCTCGTCTGGATAGGATTATTCACCGTATCTTTGATAGTCGTATAGATACTATTGTTAAAGAGATTGTACTTTATTGTGGTAAAGGTTTCTCTTATATGTTTAACGATGCTATTTATCGAGATGCTCGTTTTAAAAACTATTTTGTAACTCTTGGTGCTAACGAAATTGAAAGTGCTGGTGGTTGGATGTCTTATGGTAAATATTTCAATAAATATAAACTTATAAATGGACAGACACTTACTATCAAAGTAGTTGATATATTTGATAATGGTATTCGTGCTCGTCGAGATAGGGAAGCTGGTCGTACATATAATGGTCTTCCTTTAACTTCTTATACAGCTGTATTTATGGACCATAGTCTTGGTATGGATAATAAGTCAAATATACAGTTTGTATGTGAGGAAGGTCGTGAGTATAAAGCTGGTGTATATCTTGGTATGGCAGATGTTCCTGATTCTTGGCGTGCAGCTAAGACTAATCAGCTTTCTGACCGACAGGATATAGCAAGTTATGAAGTTCTTGGTTCACAAGGTATAAATATTAAGAATCCTACTACTTCGTTCTGGTTGGATTTTGCGCTCGAATAATTGATGCTGACGGGAGTAGGAATGAAGATATTCCTACTCCCTAAATTAATATATAAAAGATTAGTAACTTAGATATTAATAAAATGATTAGAGTAAATCGTATCATTCGTATTGAATGGAAAAATAATCCTTCTGTTTTTGAATTAAAGAATAAAGAAGCTTTTGGTACTACTTCCTTACGTCTTGGAAGTTCTACTCGTGCTGTTCAACATTTACTTGCTCGTAGTGAAGAATTAAAAGTTATATTACCAACTGTTGTAGGAACTTCACCTAATGATTCTGATTGGCAAGATAAAGTAGGTATGTATCTTAATGATTTTTTCATGGAGATACCTCGTGGTGGATTAACTATGGATTGTGGTTATACTTTTGATGTTTATGAAAGTCGTATCGCTAATGATTTAAAATCATATGAAGCAACTCTTCCTAAAGCAGCAGATGATAATAATCGAGAAAAATATATTTTAAATTGTATTCAAGGTAAGTTATATGATGGTAAATTTAAAGTTTCTGAAGAGAATCTTTATAGATATGTAACTTTTAATAATCCTGTTGAATATATAAATTGGAGAATGTGTCTTAATCACGGTAAGGTAGCTAATAGTGTTGAAGATATAAGAAAGAGTACTAATATAGAATTTTATCTTACTTCGGAAGAACAGATTCTTGAAGCTAAACGTAATATTACGAAACTTAGGAATAATGCTATTAAGTTTTATAATGATATAATATCGGATACAGATATTAGTACAATTAATCCTTATATTATATCTTCAGGACTTGTAAATAGTATTGATTATTATAAGAGTTTGAATTTCGAGGATAAATGCTCTTTACTTCTTGATATGTGTAATAATAATCCAGAGGGATTTTTGAAGCTAAAAGAAGATAAAAATCTTAATACACGTTCTAAGATTATATTATACGTTTGGTATGGTATTCTAAAATATCTTCCTAATAGTACAACGATAGTTGACGCAGCTGATGTTGAAAAGACTATAGGAAATACTATGGAAGAAGCTATATCTTATTTCTCAAATGATTTACATAAAGCACATGTAGCTGAAATGTATAATCGTTATAAAAGTCTTAAAAATTAATTATCATGTATAATACGATAAAAGAACTTCATATAGAAATAGAACAACGTATTAGTGAAATTACCTCTAATCGTCATCGTTCTATTGCTCCGGAATGGATAGATATGGTTCTTAATCGTTGTGCTATAAAATATATTGAATCTATTGTTAGTAGAAAAACTAATTATAAAAGAGAGGGATTTGAAGATACTATAAAGAGAGCTGATGATTTAAAATCTCTTAAACGAACTACTGGTTGGGAAGAGGTTGTAATAGATGATGAAAATCTTTATGGACATGTTCTTCTTCCGGGTGATTATCTTCATTTAATAAGTTCTGATTCTAAGGTTATATATTCAAAGAATATTAATGATTTTAAACATACTTCTAAAATAATTATTAGTGGTTGTATAGTAGATTTTTCTAAATTTGATTATTCAACAGCTTCAGATTGGACTAAAGGAGTTGTTACTGTAAATGTTGGTAGAGATTCTGAATATTCTTTTGACATTACAGATTTAATACCTCTTTTAGTTACTGATGAAGATAATGAAGCTGACTTATTTGAATTTATAACTCTGTTTATAGATAGACTTCGAGATTACAAAAATAATGTATATTGGGAATATTTTAACGAACAATATACTAATAAAGGAATTTATTGTTTTACTAACGACCAAAATCCTGAAATAAAAGTTGAATTTACTACTTCATCTGGAACAGATAGTTTTGGTATAACTTGCGATACAAGTCTTTCTGTAGGAGGTGACAGATTTATGGTTGAAGATACAAATTATATTCGTGGTAATGATGTAATTCCTTCAGAAGATATTAGTACAACATTAACAAATTATTATCTAAATAAGAATAGACATTTAAATCCTATTACTGAATTACTTCCGGATAGATTAAATGTTTATTATGGTAATAATCATATTGTAAAAGCAGTTAATATTAATTATATTAAGAAACCTAAACCTTTTAGTTCTTTTATAAATCAAATGAGTGATTTAACTATTACTCCCGGATTTATGGATTTAGTTGTTTCTGAAATGTTACTTATACTTAAAGATAATTCTTATAATGTAGTTAAACAACAATCTAATATTGAATAAAATATGAATAGTGTTATTGCTGGTTCGAGCTTTGTTACTTCTGGAGAAGTTAACAGTTTAGCTAAAGGTGCTATTGCATTAAGACGTTCTGACGGTAAGTTAGTAACAGCTGCCGCGGATGTTACAAAAGGACACATGTATCAGTTTGTAGTTGGTCTTGGAAATGGTAATGTAAAAGAGGGTGTTTGGTTGAATCTTATTCGTTCTACTTTACATAAGGCAGCTTATAAAGCTCCAGCTGCTAAAACTATTACTTTTTCTGATGTAGCTATTACAATAGGTGACGCTTATGTGGGATGTGAAATTGCTATTGTAATTACTACTATTCCTAAGAATAGTTTTATGACTGATAAATCTTTAGTTTCTACTGCTATAATTAGTCTTGCTCCGGGTGAAACTGAAGTTCAAGCTAAAGCTCGTATTAAAACTGAATTAGATAAATTGATATCTCGTTTAAATAATATTTACGGAGATGGTTCTTTAACAGCTACTCCAGCTGATGGTACAACTATTGATGATTCTCTTGTTATTACTGGTAAAGCCGGATTTTGGTTTGAAGTTGGATTAGAAGGTCTTATAAGTGGTACCAAAACGGATAATGGTGCTGATATAATTGGTAATGGTACTTCTACTTTTGTAGCAGCTTTAGAGAAGAATGAAGATGTTGCTAAAGTTGGATATAATCCTAACTTTATACACGCTTATACTCCTTATGGAGATATATTTACAACAGATATGTCAAAAACTTATAATACTTATGTTATTCATAGTCGTTCTGAACGAAATCATGTTTTTGATATAAATACTCTCGGTATGGAAGTTGTACAGTATATAGCTTTTGATAGTACAGGAACTGCTACAACTTTAGAAGCTGTATTAGCCGCTTTTGATAGTACAGGAACTGCTACAACTTCAAAAGCTGTATTAGCCGCTTCTGATAGTTTAGCAGAACCTGTTGTAAGTGGAGATTAATATTGTATTTCATATACGATGTTTACATAAATAATAAATATTGTATTTACTATGATAGGTCGTTGTATTATAATTTATTATAGTATAACGACCTATTTTTAATATATTAAATATGTATTATGCAATTTGGAAATAGAAATATAATTAACGCAAGAGATATCTCGTATGATGATGCTGTAATTAAATTATCAGAAGGGCAGTCTAATGCTAAATTACAACCTTTATTAGAAGCTATAGTTTCTATATTATTTGAACTTCAAAATCGTGTTAAAACACTTGAAGATAAAGTTTCTTCTATAGAAAAAAATATTGAAAGATTAAGAGCTGATATTGGTAGTCTGGATGCTCGTATTGCTGGTCAAGAGAGTACTATTAATATTATAAATGAAAACCTAAATAGTATTAATAGTGATATAACATCTTTAGAAACAAAAACCACAAGTTTACAAAGTTTTATAGAAACTAATACAAATGATATAGCTACTATAAATAATGAAATTGATGATTTACAAGGTAGAGTTACTGTTTTAGAAGGTGGTACATCAGGTGGAGCTAATTAATATATTAAAACTATGATATATAATCTTCAAAATATAATTCCATTAGGAGTTCTTGATTATGGAATATATCCTAATAAAGATAGACGTCCGATAATATATTTATATTATCGTCCTAATGGAGATTTGATGATGTATCGTACAAAAGATGAAATTGAAGTTAATTTAACTAATAATTCATCTTACGATACTAATATTTTATTTAGAGTTACTGATAAAGATTCTATATTTGATAATGATATTACTTGTTTTGAATCTCGTCCTATAGATGTTGATAAAGCTACATATAAATTTGAATATGTAAAAGATAAAAGTGGTTATATTTATATTCTTGTACCTGCTATTTATAATACACATTCTATATTTATAAATAATGAAGATGCTACAGATTTATTTAGTTTTGAAGGAGTTTATGAACATGTAATAGAACATATTCGTGATAAAGAATATAGATATTATTATGTTTATAGAACTACTAATAAACGAGATATAACAGATGATTTAACTGTAACATTATTAATTAATAGAATTACTGAAAATGAAGTAAGTCTTATAGTTAAACATATTAATGATTTTAATGACCCGCATCATACTATAGATAAGATTCTATCAATGAATCTTTTTTCTGCTATAAATTGGCAAGAATTACCGGGTAATCCAACTGTTATAAATTTAGATATAATACGTGGTACGGAAGAACAAATAAATAATGTACCTTTAAGGGATAAACAATTTCTTTTTGATACAACTAATAGAATCTTTTATGTAGATAGTGCTACAGAACGTATTCCGTATGGTAATTATAAAGAGATTGATACTACTGGATTTATAAGGTCGTCTCAAATAACACGTATAGAATTTGTAGATAGCGGATATGTTCCTCAACAAAATGATTTTATATTATATCTTGAAATACCGGGTTATCCTACTATAACAGTTGATATACATAATTTATCAATACCTAATACAGGAGGTACTTATACAGTTAATGTATCTTCTAATACTTTTTGGACTGTTTTCGGAGGTGTTTATAATACTTCTTCTGGAAATTATGAATTATATTGGTCTTCTAAAAAATCTACTATTTTAATAAAACCTTCTAAAACTCCTATACAAAAAGGTTCTTCTTATTATATAGAAGGTGATTGTCGTATGGATATTGTAATAGATAAAAATGATACGACAAATTCTTATTCAAATGTTATTAGTTTTATAACCGAATATTATGGTGTTAAAGCTAATGTAGATTTAACTCAAGAAGCAGGTGAAGAACCGGAACCTGAATATTATCTTTATATAAATTTGACAACTATCGATGTTACTGATTCTGCAAAATCTATAGTTGTTAGTACAAATACATCTTTTGAAATAGTTGATTCTTATAAAGAGGGAGATTATTATTATATAAATTGGGGTAGTTCTAATACAGATAGGATTCGATTGTATCCGAGTAAACCTGTATTAGAAGGTAGTATGACTTTTACAATAGATTCTAATCCTAATACGGAAGAAAATGATAGAAGTAAAACTATTAGATTCCGTACTATTGTAGATGATTCTATATATAGAACACTTAAAGTTAATCAATATTATGAAGCTCCTACTTTATATCTTAATGTTCAACCTAAAAGTTTAAATTATACTTCTGATGGTAGTACGCAATCTGTAAATGTATCTTCTAATACTGATTGGACAATTCTTAATTCTATATTTGAATCTCCTAATAAATTTACAATTAATCAAACTTCTACTGGGAATAAAATAACTATTATATCTAATGTTAATCCTGTTAATTCTGAAGGAAAATATTATATTAATGGAGATGCTAAACTTCAAGTTACTGTTCCTGCTACAGAAAATAATTCTGATACAGTAACTAATGTAGAAATTAAATCTAAAGATAATACACTAACTGATAATTTTGGTATAAATCAGTCTGGTAAAACTATTGAATATTATATTAGAGCTACTCCTACTTATATAGAATTAACAGATACTAATAATCGTACTATTACAATAAGTAGTAATGCTTCTTGGAAAATAAGTGATATATATGATTTTGTTAAACAGGATGATGGTACTTATAAATATGATTTAGATGCTGTAGAAGGAGCTTCTTTAATTATTACTCCGAGTAAAGAAGATTTATCTGGTAATATGACTCTTCAAATTAAATCTACAGTTAAAAGTTCGGGTCTTAATGCTACATCTCTCGATTTAACATTTGAATTAATAAATGATAGTTCTAAGAAAGCTGTTGTCGATGTATCATTTAATATGGAAGACGAACCAGAACCTCCTATGTTAGATGGTATAGATTATATGCAAATTGAAGGTGATGGTATTGAACATCCTATATTTAGAGTAGCTGATTAAATTATTAATATTATGTATTCAATAGATATTTCCAAAGTTACAGCTATACATTTCAATAAACAAGATGTTATTCGTGTATGGTTTAATGGGGAAATAGTTTGGGATAAATTTCGTAGTGGAGTTTATCTTCGGGCTTCTCCTACTAATATTCTTCTCAGTGAAGAAAATGATTATAAAGCTAATGTTGATATAGAATCTAATACAAATTGGACGTTTAACGATTAAAAAAAAAATTATGGCAATTCCGAGTAATCTTACTGTAACACCTTTTGAAGGTAATGGTAATACCACTATAAGTATTACTTCTAAAACAAAACCTACCGGTCGTAATGATGTAAGAAGTAGTATAACGGGTAAAATTGTAGGGCAATCTAATAGTGTTACAATTAATGTTACAGAAAAAGGTAAAGCTGAATTTGTTACTTTTTCTGGAAAAGATAAAACAGTACATGTTGGAGAAGACGGTGAAACTATTAAAATAACTGGTACTTCTAATAGTTCAAAACTGACTTTTTCTTGGAGTACCAATGAAATTGGTATTCCGAATGTAACTTCGTTTACAGTAAATAGTGATACTTCTGCTACAAGTGGTACTGCTATTACAGGAGACCCTGGTGCAACAGCTCAATATACATTTAAAGTTTCTATAGTTGTTCCCAAAAATAATACAACTGATAATAGAGATTCTGTTTTAAAAGTTACTTGTAATACAACTTCTATAACAGACAATTTTACTATAAGTCAGATGGCAGGTGCAGCTTATCTGTATTTAAATTCAACAGGAACTACCACAGCTTCTATTACAATTCCTCAAGAAGGTACTTCACGAACTGTCAATGTATTATCTAATACAAATTGGACATTTGAATAATAAACTATTATGACAGGTGTTGTTAATATAAATTATGAAAATGCAAATGATTATTTAACTGGTAATTATCATACTGTAAAGTATAATAAAATAGCATTAGGGCCTTTAACAGTAAGTTCTTTAATAGATGATGATGCTTATATAAATTTAAATACATCTGCTTTAGGTTTAACTACTGGAGAAAAGTTTTATGTAGCTATTAATTTTAATAAGATTCTTACAAGTAGAAAAACTACACTTACACATAATAAAACAACTACAAATATAGATAATATAAGAGTTCCATATCTTGTATATGATAAATCTCTTAGTTGCTTTTATTGTACAGCTTATAATAGTTCTTATCAATCAATTCATATTAATAATTTAGGACAACAAATTCCTTATCCAAATGATACATCTAATGATAAAAGATATGTTTATATTAACTCAATAACGGTTTATAGTCAAAGTACGTTTGAAAATAAATATAAACAATATCTTTGGTATCCGGATGAATCTACAGGTTCTTCTAAATATAGAAATATGTTATATATCGGATATAAATCTGGAACGGGAAATGCTACAGAAGATATAATATGTTCTGATAATGATAGTGTTGAAGATAGAACTATGACTTTGAATATTAAAACTACAGATAGCTCTATAACTCGTGCTATTACAATTAATCAACCTTTTATAGGAATAGGTAGGCTAAAAATAGGTACAAATTTTATAATAAGATAAAATGAATTTGATATGTCACAAAAAAATAAAAGCGATTTAAAAAAAATGTTTGTTTCTCAAGCTATTCCAACAGAATCTGATTTTTCTGATTTAATAGATAGCGTACAAGCTACATTAGTGGCTAATGGAAATATTAAATTAAGTAATAGAAATAATGGTTCAGTAGAAATTAGTGCAGAAATCCCGGAACCAGAACCTGTAATTCCTAAATTTATTAATCAATGGCTTATTAATAGCCCTTCTCCTATTTATGATGGTGATGGAGTTCCATTTTTTATACAATCGGTTATTGACCAAACTATTGCATTACAAAGTACAATTCATTATCAAAATCTTCCCGACGGCTCTATTGTACTTCTTGTAAATAGTGGTAAAACAAATAGTCAATGTGCAATTAATATAGATGATACAATATATCAATCTTCAAGTAATGATTTTCTTTGTGTAGTCTTATTAGTTGTTCATCGTAATTCAAGTGGTAGTACACAAGATTTTGTACATCAAGTAATAATAGGTGAAAAATTAAAATAATTATGGCACAAGTAACTAAGACAGTATTAAAGACTTATTTTAATACAGGAGATTTACCAACAGAATCTAATTTTATAGATTTAATAGATAGCTCACAATCTACTTTAGTAGCAGGTGATAATATTTCTTTAACTTCTCAGAGTAACGGTAGTGTTAAGATTGATGCAAACGTTAGTAATAACGGAATTATTACTACTTTTAATAATAATAATGAATTAGATACTGTTTTAAAATCATTTACACATGATTCTACTCCGGGTATTGCAGTATATATTCCTACAAATGGTTCTGCGTACATCGGAACTTGGAATTTTAGTGGTCTGTCAGCACCTTTAGGAACAATTGTTATAATACAAGAAACCCGAAATGCTATAGCAAATCCAGGACTTACATTAAATGGATTGGGTACTGTTAATAGAACCCAACGTTTATTATCCGTTAAAATTAGTTCTACATCCAGTATGGCAGCTGCTATTATAATTAGAACTTTTCGAGCATGGGAAATTGTAGGTAGCGTTGGAGAAGTACAAGCCGCTAATTAAATTGATTATCGAAGTGGAGGATTTAATAGTCCTCCACTTTTTTATAAATTGTTTCTTTGGCTAATTAAATAATAATCGTATATTTATACCAACACCTAATTATTCTATCGGATTTATGGATACAATAGAAACTTTTATTTCTCCTTTCTATATTATTTCTAATAATCTTATAATTTATATTATTATAAATAATATAGAATATTATATAAAAAATGTTAAACATAAAGATTATCTAAAAACTGTTTATAAAAAGATAATAACTATTATAATTTCTATTATTACAAGTATTATAGCTGTTATTATATTCAATAAAGATTTAGAAGCTATTGTTACTTCCGCTTTATTAAGTATTGTATTTTATGATTATATTGTTAAGTATATTATTAAAGGTGTAAAAAACAAAACTTCTAAATATAATAAGAATGATGATAAGTGATGTTATTATAGTAGCTATTATTACAGGTTGTTTTATGTTAGCTAATACATATCTTAGTAAAGAACATAAAAGTAAACGTAGTAGAATATCTAAATTAGATAAGAGTTTATATTATATAGAATTAGATAAGATTTGTTTTAATATAAGAAATGCTTTAAAATGTGACGGAGTTTATATAGCTTATTTCCATAATGGCGGTAACTTTATAAATGGAATATCTATGGATAAATATAGTGTAGTAGGTGAGGATTATTCTCCCAATTTAAATTCTTATAAAGCTATATATAAAGATAAATTAGTTAATAATTTTCCTTATTTATTTCATAATTTAATTGTAGCTAATAGACATTGTATAACTTCTACTAAAGATTATACTTTTCATGATAAGATGTATCGTGATGAATTAAATAATAGAAATGTTAATTCCGCTTATACTTATTTAATTAAAGACCCTGTTAAGAAAACACCTCTTGGTTTTGTTTCTTTAGAATATATTCAAAAAGTTACATTAAATGAAACTGATGAAAGATTTATATGGAAATATCAAAATGATATAGCAAATATTCTTAATATGGGTAAGTAACAAATTAATAAATAAATTATGGCAACTCTAAATCAACTTTCTTCTCGAATAGCTAATATGGTTGGACAGCCAGATAATCATGAGCTGCGAGAAAGAGTAAAAGATATGTTTAAAAATATATTTGCTAAATATATTAGACAATCTTCTGAAAGACACGGAATAGATGAAATACTTACTTTAAGTTTTATAGCTTCTATAGATGAATTAGATTATGACACAATAAGACCTTCTAAATATAGAATACTTAATAAAAGAAAATTAATAGGAACAGTAAATAAATTACCGGTTCCTATTCGTATTTTTAATGATTCTCCTTATCTTTATGTAGGAAGTGTTAATGGAGAGGCATACAAATATATAAATAATCCTACAGAATTTATATTTCAAAATAGTTTATTTCCTCCTAATGAAACTATATGTTATGTTATAGAAAATGGTAGGATATTATTGTATAAACCGGATAATAAAAATACTCTTGTTGATGATAGACGTTCTATTAATGAAATTATGATTAAAGCTGTATGGGAGAATCCGGAAGAGATATTAACCATGTTTGAAGATAATGATGGACAAGATATAGAACTTCCATTTCCAAATGATATGATAGAGACAGCAATACTTGAATTATTAAAAGTAGAATTTAATATAATGCCTCGCGATAATGATATTAAATTAAAAGAAGATGTAACTTATAAGCAAAATGCTAATTAAAAAGATATATAAATTTATTGTAAAAAGAGGGATTAACGAATTTCGGAACACCTCTCGCCCTTGTGGCCATTAAACTGTATTTCAAACTATAACATACTATATATCCAATTATATTTAATATTATATTTAATATTATGCTTCTGATTAATTCAAAACCTAAAGCTCAAAATAAACTAAAAGGTTCTCAAACTGATTATTTTTATAATGATTTTATTTATGAAGCTACTCTTAAATTGGATAGGTATATTAGACATTTACACTTAGCTTACGCAAAACGTATAGAATTGATTAATATAATAGATAAAAATAAAGATTTTTATAATAGTATTGGAATAGATATATCTCCTATTTATAATCCAGATTATTTTGGTACTATAAAATATGATAGGAAACAATATAATTCTAATCTTTTGAAAATGTCTTTTATAAAAAGTTTTAATAATATCAATCATTATAAGATACATTTTCTTAATAGAAAGATTAAAACATATAATATAATTAGACAAATACCACGTCAAGTTTATGTTAATCTTCAAAGAGAATATAATTCAGAAGTTGCATCTTTTATATTAAAAGGTAATTCATTTAGTATAGGTAATGGTTTAGGATGTCTCAAATTAGATGTCTTTAGAAATCCGAGAGGAAATACTTCTAAAACTATTGACTGGAAGTCTTCATTAAAACTTAAAAAAGAACTTGAAGATGCGGGTTATGAAGTTATGTCTAAAGATAATCCACATGGTATGCAATATGTTCTTTTTTATGATAATACATATTGTAATACATGGCTTCATTGGGAACGACGTAATTCTAAAATTGTTCATAAATGGTATTATAAATTTGTATTCGCACAGAATAATAATTACTCTATAACTGCACTTAAATATAATGATATAGAAGAGATATTCAATGATAAACGAATTGGTATAACAGAACGTTTGTCAGCTATTAATATATACTATCCCGAACATATTAAAAAATTAATGAAATATGAATGATTCAGCTGTTTATATAAATAGTAAAGTTCTTATTGCAGAACTTTATAATGATTATAATATACAATCTTCTGATTTTATTCAGAGATTCCCAATATGGTGTGCTAATGCTTTAGGGTATTTAAAAATACATCAAGCGTATGTCGATAATGAAATTAAAGGTGATATTATAAATAATATGTTTCAACTTCCTGATTATTGTCGGGGAGTTGATTCTGTTATAATAAATAATAAAGAAGCTGTATTAAAATTTAGTTTGTTTGATAGAGATTCTAATAAAACAATAAATCATATTCCGGCTTTATCGCCTAAAGGTGATTTTAATAAACATGAAATTACAGATGTTATTACATCTCCTATTAATAAATATGATAATCCTAAGTCTGATGAAATAATAGAATATTGGATTTCTAATAATTGGATACATACTAATGTTAATCATGGAGAAATTGTTGTTAGATATAGGTCGATACCTTATGAATATGATAGTGAAACTAATATGACATTTCCTCTTATATATAATGATGAACTTCTTAAATTAGCTATCAAATTATATGTTTTAAAAATGATGCTTAATCGAGGTTATATTCATCCTATACAAAATCTTAGAGACAATAATCCTTTTACTAATCCAGCTCTTTATCTCGAACAGATTAGATTTAAAGTTAGAACTTCTTGTAATAAATTTACTAAAGATAGAAGAGAAATATTAGCTAATATTAATACGACAATGTTATGGAAATAAAAGGTTTAAACTTAGATTCAGCACCTCTTATCTCTGAAAATAAGTCTCTTAGATTTGCTAAAAATATTTCAGTTCATTCTTCTCTACAATCGTATATTAACGAAGCTGGTTTTAAACCAATAGGTAATATATATAGTAATACAACAGATATTCTATGTGGTATTATAACTACTAATATAGGATTTGTAGCTTTTATTAAACGTAATACTTTAGGTTATATAAATTATTATGAAGTAACAAATAATGAAGTTGTATTAAAAAAGAGTATATATGCTTACAATTTAAATTTCGATGAAAATAGACCTATAACAGGTGACTATACATATAATTATAAAAATGAATTAATTATTACATTTACAGAAGGTATTTCAGAGGAAGCTAATGAGACAAGAATTATTAATATAAATAATCCTACTTCTCGTGTTGAATCTTCAGAAATACATGTTCAATTAAATACGTCCGAAGTTTCTTTATTAAATATAATTCCAGATGTAACATATCCTACTTTAAATTTTAGAGTATTAAATAGTGGAAATTTAAAAGCTGGAGCTTATCAAGTAGCTATTAAATATTGTCTTGAAGACGGAACTTATACAAATTATAGTATATTACACAGAAGTATTATTATATCTGGTAATTATTTAGATAGTGTAAAAGTAGGAGATTATGTTACTAAATCAATAGAAGTAAAATTTGCAAATGTAGAAATTAAATATAAATATTATAAATTAGCTATTGTATATATTGATGAAGAAAGTCAATTAGCTTATGAAACAGATAATATAAAATTAGAAGGAAATAATACTTATATTATTAGTAATTTAGAAAATAATACTTCTATATCTTTAGAAGATATATTTGTCAATAAAATAGGATATATAAAAGATACTTGTCATGTTAATTTTAATAATAGACTTTTAAGAGGTAATGTAAAAACTATAGATTATTCATCATTAGATAATATATTAAAAAATGCAGCAAATAATGCAAAAGTAGATTTAATAAGTTATAATAAACAAAGCGAGTTAGATAAGTCTACTACAAGTACTGATGTAGAAGATTATAATACTCCTTATTATATGGGTTATGAAGTTTATTCCATTTATATAGGATTTTTCGATTATAAAGGTTCTTTAATTAATATATATAAATGCCCATATAAAGAAGGAGATGCTACTACAAATTTTAATACAAATCATCTTATACCTTATTCAGATAGAGATGTTGTATATAGATTGAGTGTAAGTTTTCCTACTAATATTATATCTACTATACCCAATACAGTTAAAAGTTTTTGTGTATTTAATGTTGAACATAATTTTAATAACAGTAGGATATTAAGTCAGGCTATTGCTTTACGAGATACTGATATTAATATGTTTTCAAATGGTCAAAAATATAGTGGACAATTTGATTCCGAAACTAAAGTAAGAATATATCCTTTTGAATTTCTATTTAATAATAAAGAATCTATATCTGCTAATATTCTTACTTATGCTCAAATAGATGATACACATATAAGTCATGATGGTAATAACTTACCAGATGAATATAAATGTGTTACAGATACTGAAGTAGCTACTTCAAGTATGAATTTAAATCTTAATGATTTATATACTACTGGAATTATAGGTGATACTCGACAAGATAAATTAGAATATATAGCTGCAAATAATAGTCAAGTAGATAATATAGCTGGTGATTCATATTATAGAGTTGTACATAATAATGCTGTTGAAGGTAGTAATTGGCTTACTGGTACTAATAAATTCGCACTTATATTGTTAGCAAATACTACTGATAATTTATATGTAGATGAATATAATCAAACTCTACAAATAGCGAGTTCAATATATCCTATAAATGAAAATGTTAATGCTATTTGTTACGGTGATACAAGAATATCATATTTAACTCTTAGAGCTACTACTCCAGGAACTGGATTTAAAATAGGTGGTACTTCTGAAGAACAAAGTAACGCACATGTTTGGAGGTGGATATTTACAGTACCTATTGAAAGTAAATTTAATATAAGAGCGAGATATGATATAACAACTGTTGATAAAGCATATAAATTACATTATGCTACAGATATTAAAGATTTATATCCTTTATATGGTCTTAGTTATGAAGTTGATAATGCTATAAATACAAGTATTGGAAAAGGATATTCTTTAATATTTAATGAAAATGGTATTCAAGATTACGTATATTGGGATGAAATACCGGGTATATTTGAATATCCATCTCGTATTATAAGAAGTGATATATTAAATCCTGAAAGTGAAATTCTAAGTTGGAGATATTATAATGCTAATGAATATAATGATTTATCTAATAATAGAGAAGGTATAGTTAGTCTTAAAACAGATAATAAAAATCTTTATATTCAACAACGTTATGGACTTAGATTAGCAAAACTTAGAGATACTCTTAGTGTTACTGGAGATGGAACTTCTTATTTAGGTAGTACAGATATATTTAATATTGAACCTTATGAAATATTATATTCTCCGAGTGGATATATTGGATGTATAAATAGTTTCGATACAGCTATAAACGTAGCTGGATATTTTGTTTATGATAACGATAAGGGTAAACTATTTAATATATTTGGAGATTCTGTTTCAGAAATTAGTAATATTAATACTAAAGAATGGTTTTATAAAAATAAATCAAATGATTATATAAATAATCCTTTTATTCATAATGGTCGATACTTTAATTATAATGAAGATACTAATGTTTTAACATTTGTAAATAATAAGGATAATAATAAGTTTACAATATCTTTTAATAATAATGTTAAAAAATGGATTTCATTTCATGATTATATTCCTTTGTACGGATTGACAAATCGACTCGGAACAATATGGATATTTGATGATAGTAAAATTATTAATAGTATTTATAAAGTAGATGAGAATATAAAAGGATATTTTAATGATAAATATTATCCTTCAACAATTAAGATATTATTTAATGAAAATCCTATTATAAATAAAGAGCTTCAAAATATATTATGGAAAGATAGAGTTACTTATATAGATGATAATAGTAAATTAAAAGTTACTCTTTGGGATAAAACTATTGATAATATATTTGTTCATAATGATACACAATGTTCTGATATAAAAGTCGTAAAATTTAATAAAGAATGGTATAATGGAAATACTGGTGTTAATAAGATAAATATATGGAGATTCAATGATATAAAAGATTATGCAAAAACTCCTAATTTTTTAGCTAATGAAATTTCTATAAAAGATAATGCGTTACATACTAATCTTAAATGGTATAATAGAAACGAAATAGTTAGTCAATTTGTATATGTTATAATGACTTTCAATAATACAAGTAATAATTATGAATATGAATTACAAGAAGCTGATGCACAGTGGATTGTTGATAATAGGAATAATTAACATTTATAAGATATGGCAATAGAAATTAAAAAAGAAAACAGAGGTAAGTTTACCGCTTCTGCCAAAAAAGCTGGTATGGGAGTTCAAGAATATGCTCGACATATATTAGCTAATAAAGATGATTATTCAACAACGATGATAAAACGAGCAAATTTTGCTAAAAATATAGGTGGTGCAGCAAGACGAAGAAGTAGAGCTTTGGGAGGTACTGCTACTTATGGAAATGAATATACTTATAAAGATATATCTAATGAAGAAATAGGTGGTGGTGATAATCTTAGAAATAATACATTAGGAGGATTAGGAAGCGGTGCTGCAATAGGTACTATGATACTTCCCGGAATAGGAACTGCGATAGGTGGAGTACTTGGTGCAATAGGAGGACTTGTTGGAGGATTATTTGGTAATCGTAAAAGAAAAGAAGAATTAGCTAAAGCTAAAGAAACTGAAAGACAACAGACTATAGCGGCTATGAATGATAAAATTGAAGCTGATTATACAAATCTACAAAATAGGTCTTTAAATGATTATTCAGAAGGTAATGGATTTTATGCTAAATATGGAGGTAGATTTCCTATTAGATATAGAATGGCGAGAGGTGGTTTAATTCCAAATTCTTCAAATAGTGATGTTGCTTATGGTGCAACACATGAACAATTTAATCAACTAACAGGTACAACAGGGATACCTCTTGGTAATTACGAAGTTGAGGGAGGAGGTGATAATAATGGAAATCTTAAAGCCGGAGAAGTTATCACTTATGATAATTTAGGAGCTAATGTATTTTCAGATACATTAAAACTTCCAAATAGTAAGAAAACTTATGCTGATGTTGCTAAGAAACTTACTGACCAAAAGGGTAAATTAGAAAATGCTACTACAGCCATAGCAGGTACTATAGAAGAATCATTAAATGAAATTCCTAAAAATAAGTTAAATAGACTTACACTTGGTACTAAAGTAAGAAATACAGAAAAAATGGTTCGAACTTTGAATATAGTTAGCGGTAAAATAGCAGAAGTAGATAATAAAATACAAAATCTATATAATGAGCAAGAAATACATGCTACAATTAAAGGATATAGAAATGGTGAAAATATAGCAGCTAAATATGGAGGAAGGTGTAAACGAGGTATGGGAGGTTGGATGGCTGGATTTGGACTTCTAACAAATTTAATGAACTCTTTATCTACAGCTAATGCAATAGATTATGAATCTAAAATACCACTTCCTCGTCAAAATAGAGTTAATACTCCTGTATATAGTACAAATTATAATATTAATTCACAACTCCAGGAAATAGATTCTCAAATTAGTTCTGCAAAAAGATATATAATAGCTAATAGTAATAGTCCTCAAGTAGCTCGTGCAGCTATTGGGGAATTATCTGCAAATGCATCTCGATTAAAAAATCAAATATATGCTGATAGAAATAGAGTATTAGCACAAATATACGATAAAAATGTAGAAGCGAGAAGTAATACTGAAAGAATTAATAATCAAATAGATTATGAAAATGCGGTAAATGAATATAATAAATATATTGATATAAATAGTAAACGTGCTGCTAATAGACAACAGATGATGCAAGGTATTTCTAATGGTATTCAAGATTATGCAAATTGGAAGATACAACTTGGTAATATGGCTTTGACTTCTTTAGGTTTACCGAAAGGTGTTAGTCGACAGATGAATGGTATTATGAATAGACTTTATGGAATTAATTTTTCTATTGATAATTAAACTACGATAAGGGTGTATTTTCGATATACCCTTATTTGCAATTTTAAGGTATCAAATTTCGATTTAAAATTATGGTAAAGATAAGAACAGGTCAATATAATTTCGGTCAAATAAACACGCCTAAAATGGCCGATATAAGCCAAATTTACGCATCTGTAGGACAGCAACTCAATAAGATGTATTACGACAATCGACAGGCTTATATTAATAATATAGTTAATCCACTTTCTCAAATGCACGCTAATAAAGATGATGAGGCTTTATTAAATGAGAAAAAGAATGCTATAACGGATGGTGCAAACGCCTTCAGAGAAAGTGACAATTGGCATCAAGCAAGTGATTATATTTATAATACAGTAGAAAATATAATTACAGATGAGGGATTAGCTTTAATAAATTCTAAATATCAACAGAGACAAGCGTATATACAATCTCTTAAAGATAGTGGTTGGTCTCAACAACAGCAAGATATTTTCTTAGCTCGTTCTGATTATTATTCCACAGCTGTTAGAGAAGAAAATGGAAAAGTTGTTGAAGGAGCTTTCAACGCTGTATCTTATGATACACCTTATGATATTAATGAGCAGCTTGATAAAATAGCAGATATAATAAGTAAAGCTAAAGCTAATAGTGAAACTATAACAAATATAAGTGCTGAAGATGCAGTTATAAAAGGTTTAGCAAATGTTTTAAATGTAGATGGGGAAACTTTTGTTAGTAATTTTTTAGAAACTACTAAATCTACAGAATCCGTATCTTATGATGATTTATATAATTATGTTTCTCAGCGTCTATATAATAATCAAGAATATATAGATTATAAAACTACTATTGAACAAAATGCTTTATTTAAAGAACGATTCATACCTGATAAAAATAATCCGAGAGGAGGTACTTTAAGAGATTTAACTCCAGAATTATTAAAAGGTGTATTTAATCAGAGTTATGCTATTAATGCTTTAGTTGGAGCTGGAATATCATTATCTGATTTAGGACAACTTAATGATAATGGTACTTTCACTCTCAATCCTAATATGAAAGAAGATACTATTAAAAAACTTACAGAAATTAGTGCAGCATTAGGTTTTGATATGGTATCTTATTTATCTACAGGAGTAGCTTCTTCTGATAATGTCGATGTAGATTCGTTAAATGAATTTTTAGATGTTGCTTTTAATAATTATATAGATAATGAATTTAATAATTATTTAAAAAATAATAATATATCTCTTGATAATCCTAATATAGAAGCCTATAAAGAAAATTGGTATTTGAATTTAAGAACACAGAATGCAATACAATCTGAAATTCATGCTAACGCTGATTCATTAGCAGATTTAATGTCCTTTACAAGAACTAAAGTAGTTTATGATTTAATTAGTAATAATTCCGTTTATACAACAGCTTATAAACATAAAAAAGAATTAGAAACCAAATATACTACAGAGGGATTTACTACAGCATCTACTCTTCCTGATACTCCTGTAAATGTCGGTAGTACAAAAAGTATTCAAGCTCGAAAAACTGAATTAGGAGAGATTTTAGCGCAAGTTGTAAATGATAGTCGTTCAATACCTATAACAGAAAATATGTATAGTGTTTTAAATACTATGTATGGTATTGAGCCTGGAGATGCTTCAGCAATTAATAAATTAGATTTATCTGAAATTCTCAATAATCCAAATATAAATCTTAATGATAAAGAACGTGAAGCTTTTCAACGTTTACATAGGAATAATCAAATCGAAGAACAAATTAGAGGAGAAATAGCTGGTTATGATATAGAACTTAGTAATGTTTATAATATATTAAAAGATGATAAAGTCGATTTAGATTATACTTCACAATTTATAGTGGATAATAATATTACAAATTATGAGGATTATAAAGAATATATGAATGATTTTCCTTATGCTGGACAAGCTCCTGTAAATTATATATATCCTGGTAATGAAATTCCTTATATATCCAAAGATATTACAGATAGAAAATCTCGTATATTAACAGAAGATGAATTTAATAAATTACAGCAGTCTCTTACTGAACAAGCAGCTAAGATACATAAAAAGAAAACAGGAGAGGATTTAAATTATACAACAAAAGGTGTTGTTATATTTAATCCAGCTGGTGTTTCTTTACAATATTTAAACAATGCTATAGATGCTATTGGTACTAATTCAGACTCTTGGGTATTAGAAAGTGTACAAGGAACTAAAAAATTTAATAAAAATATAGGTCTTAGTTTAGCTAATGCTCCAGAACTTGTAAGACTTCTTACAACACAAGCCCCTACAAGTAAATCTGGTACTATACCAAATATAAAAGATGTTGGTATAGATGCTAAAGCAACAGGACTTCCTGATAAAACTTATAGTATTCGTTATAATGTGGTTTATGATAATAATGATTTTGCTGAAACAGGACGGGCTAAACAAAAAATATTATGTACAGCTTTAGACGTTAACGGTGCACCTCTTGGTAATTTTACTATATCACGAGATATTAGTAAAGAGGCTTTATTAAATATGATGCAATCTGATTATAATAATATACGTACTTCTCAAATATATGATAACAATATATCTGGAGAAAATGTATTATCAGAAAGTAGAGGAAAAATTGTAAGTCAAGCTGCATCACATATGTTTTCCTTTACTCCTGTTACTGGTGTGAAAAATACTACAACAGCTGGTTCAACTTTAAATTTACAAGCTCGTGCTCAACAATTAGAAGTTGGAACTGGAATAAATGGTGATGGAGAAAAGTTATATGTTCAGTCCAATTTAATAATACCAGCTACTCAACAAAATATCGGAAATGCTTATTTTGAAATAAGTAAAGAATCTATTGGTAGAGGTGAATATGGATATAAGGTTGTAATGGTTCAACCAGATGGTAAAGGAAATTGGGTAGATGCAAGTATGCTTGATTGGGGGGATGAAAGATTAAATCATAATTTTTATACTCTTTCTCGAAAAGGTATGCCAGTTAAAAATATAAATGATGCTTTTGCAGAATTAAGTGATTATTTGTTAAGTATCGGTTATCAAATGAATATAAATTATGGGAAATAAAATAGGAACTCCTGTAAGTTTAAATCCGGTAACTGTTGAAGATAAACCTTCGACAGTTATCGGAACTCCTGTTAAAATAAGTAATCCAACGGGAGGTCAATCTTTTATGCAAGGATTTATGTCAGCATCTCCTCGAAATTTTGATATATCTTCTTATCAAAAAATGATGAATAATGTTGATACAAATCTTCCTTTAAATATTCTTAATGAAGAAAGAGCACGTTATCAAAGTACAGGTCATTTAATAGGTAATTCTCTTATTCAATTAGGAGGTACTATAATAGGGGATATTATATCTGGAGTAGGAGCTTTATTTAATTTTAATAAAGTTGGTATAGAATTTATCAAAGATATTGTAGATACAAATTATCAACCGGATTGGACTACTATAATGAATAAAGGTGTTAGTGGTGCTATTCAAGATTTTGGTAAGTCTATAAGTGAGGGAAGTAGAGAAATAGCTCCTATATATTTAACTGAACGTGCTCAACGCGGTGGTCTTGCTGGAGGTATGGGAGATAAAACTTGGTGGGCTGCTAATTTTCCTACTATAGGTAGTGCTGCCGCATCTATGATTCCTATTATGGGACAAATGAGAGCATTAAATTATATAGGTAAGTCATTATCAAAGGTTGGAAATGTTTCTAAAATAGGTAGAGGAATTAACACATTAGGTCGTACAATAACTAATAATAAAGTACAAGCTACAATAGGTACTCTTTATGGTGCACATTTGGATATTATGCAAGAAATAGTATATGACTATGATAATCAATTTCAATATGCTAAAAATCTTGGATATTCAGATGAAGAAGCTCGTGAATTTGCAAGTATTTATGCTTCTACTGCTTATAAAGATGCTTGGGCTTATGGAATACTTTTTAATGCTATAGAATTAAATAGTATATTAAAAGGTACAAATAGATTTTCAAAAACTATATCTGAAGTAGATAAAACTATTAATAAACATATTCCTGATATATCACGTCAAGGAACTAAGTTTACAGGTATTTCAGAAGAAGTTGTTGATTTATCCAAAAAGACTATATTTCGTGCAGCTTTAGGAAAAAGTTATGATTTCTTTAAAACTTCTATTTCAGAAGGTCTTGAAGAAATGCGTACAGATATAGCTTTAAAAGAAGGTGAATTAGAAGCTAAAAAATATCTTGATATTTATGACCCATTAAATGATATGACATTTGCGAAAAGACTTTATTCGCAAGTTAGTGATGCTCGAAATTGGGATAGTTTTTTATGGGGTATGGCAGGAGGTGCTGTAATGTATGCTGGAAAAGGTATATTAAATAAAATTCGTATGCCAGATTCATATAAAGATTATAATAAAAAATTATATGAAGGTATAATGAATAGTTTACAAGATACTATAAATACTATAGCTACATTTGATGGAGATTTAAGTATAAGAACCAGTTTAGAAGAAGACCCTGCAATAACTATATTAGCTCCTTTATTTAATACTTTAGGAGCTGCCAACGCAATAGTTTATGGAGAAAGACTATTAGATGAACTTGGAACTATGACTTCTGAAGAATTAACTGCTGTTTACGGTTCTGATAAAACAGAACTTATAAATACTCTTCGAGAAGAATTTAAAATAGCTAAAGATATATATGTTAGAAATGCTGATATAACTTATAATAGCAAAGCCGATGATTATATTCAAAATGAAATGGCAGGTTTAGAGTATTTACATAATTATTATACTCGTAAATTTAATGAGATAGAAACAGAGATACAAAGAATTAAAACTCTAAACGATGATTTAGATATAAAACGAGATAATGAACTTAAAGAATTAGATGGTAGATTATATAAATTAAATTCTGATAAAGAATCTCTTTTAAATTCTATTAAATTTAATGAAGCCAATTCTAATGCGATAGATAAATTTGTTAATAGTAAAGAAACTTCTGAAAAATTAAACGATTTAAAACGCGAAAAAGAATCTTTAGAAAAAGAGATAAAATCTATTAAACAAACTATTAAATCTAATAATACTCGTAATGATAATATTCGACGTAATTTAGATAGATTGAATAGTTTATTATTAAATGCTGAAACTGATACTGAAAAAGAACAATATAAAACTGAGTTAAAACATAATAAAAATAAACTTAGAGATAATAGTAAAAATATAGATAATTTATATATTAAAGAACAAGCTTTATCTGGAATTGAAACTTCTATTGCATATTTAAATGGTGAAATAGAATCTCAATTAAAAAGAAAAGAATTTAATACAAAAGCTATCGAAAGAGCTAAATCTACAATAGATATGATAGATGCTCAAATAGATAAATATAAAGAATCAAGAGGTGATATAATTAAACGTTATGAAGAAATAAGAAAAGATTATGATTCAATTCCGAGAGTTAAAAATATTACTTTAGAGGATTTAACTAAGCTACGAGATAATATATTTAAACAACTTTCTAATTATGGAAATATACAAGACCATAAAGAAGAATTTGCTAATAATCTTAAAACAGCTGTAGAATCTATAATTGATATTGAAACTAAAGAATTAGAACGTAAAGAATATAAGATTGAAGAAGATAAGAAAAATACAGAATCTGAAATTAAAGAAGAAGATGAATTTAATAATCGTCCTACATCTATAAAAACAGTTTTAAATGAAGGTGAATATATAACTTTAACTATAGATGATTCAAATAAGATTAGAAGTTTTATAATAAAAGGTAAGAAATATGATTTAAATAAAACTTATAATATACGAGGGAAAGATGTAGAAATAATTAATATAAAAGATGATAATGGAACTATAAAAGTTACTACACCAGAAGGTGATATTTTAGCTGTAGTATTTAATATGTTATCATCTCGTGATAGTAGTGGATATTCAAAGACAATTTATAGTGTAATAGATAAATTTACAAAAAGTCGTTTTGAAAATGATTTTTATGATACATTAGTTGATTTAGATAAAACATTAAAAGATACTAAATTTAAAAAGGCTTTTACTTTTAAAGTTTCTAATATAGATATTATAAGTCTAAGAGGTAGAACTATAGAAGGAATTATTAACAATTTAACTAAATACGCAAAGGATAAAGTTAATGAAAATAATCAGGAATTATATAATAAAGTTTATAATGAATTAAATTCTATATATGCTCAGTCAGTATATGACGGAGAAATACTTTTAATAAAAGATTATTTATATGATAGATTTTATATAAATCTTTCTGCTAAATCTGCTGAAATAAATAATCAATTTAATAGTGAATATTTAGATAAATTTATAGATGATTTAGCTAAGTATATAGAACGTAATGTTTCTATTGATTTTGCTAATGATAGATTTAAGTTTAAATACAATGTAGATATTAATGAATTTATTAATACATTACAAACATATTTTGATGAGTTTGAAAGTCTGTTAACTAATAAATTTTATACTCAATATACTCTTCAAGATTTTAGTGATTTAAATGATGAGTTAGCAAATAAATTTAATACTTTTAAAGAACAATTATTAAAAGATTATAATAAACAAGAAGAAGTTAGGAAAACAGAATTAGACAAAATTAGGGCTGAATTAGATACAGAAGAATCTACACATAAAGATTTTTTAAATGCTATAATAGATTTTATATCTTTTAGTGAATCATCCGATTCAAATATAGATAATAAAGAAAATATATCTAAAACCGATTATAGATATTACGTAACTCCGGATAGACTAAATGCTTATATTACATTAGTAAATGTTATATTTAAATGGAAAGTATCTAATTCTTTTAATCCTAATAGAAAACTTTCATATACGGATATTTTATCTATTATATATAATACTCCGGAAGGTATTGAAAAAATAGATGATATTTATAAATCTTTATGGAGAGCTTTAAAAGCTGCTTCTGATATTGATTCTATAGAATCTCTAAAAGATGAAATAAAAGAGAATGTTCCTAAAGAAAATTATAAAGAATTTTTTAATATATTAGATACTATAGTAAATAATATAGTTCCTCCTATACGTTCTATTGAAAGTAAATATCTTGATAAATTTGATAATATTACTTCTGCTTATATTAAAGATTTTAAGAAAACACATTTTCCGGAAAGAATTGAATATGGTACACATGAAGGTGTTCCTTTAAGTAATAATATAATATTCAATTCTCTTAAATCTGCTATGGATTATAAATCTAATAAAATAGAACATTTAATAAAAATCGAAGATAAAACTTATTCTCCTACCGAATTAATAAATATTTATAAAAATATTACAAATGGTACACCTATAGCTGCTAAATATGATATTGAATCTAATATTGTAACTCTTACTGTTACTATTAACGGAAATACTGTACCTATTGGTAGTATTGGATTATCCGACCACTTGAAAATCGGCAATTTAAAGGCATATAAAGAACTTAAAAATTCCGGTGGAACACTTATATATGACAGTTTTTTGGGTACGTCAGATGGCTTAAAATCGACCTTAATAAGCCTATTACAAACGGTATCAAAAAGTCCCACTGCATACGACTTAATACGTGAATATTTTAAAACTTATTTAAATGCTAAGACAAATAATACTACGACAGATAGCCTTACTATTGATACACTTAAAGATATTATAAGTAAATTAGATAAAATAGGTACACATAAAAATGCTGGAGGACATTCTAATATAGTTAACGCTCTTATACAACTTTCTAATTATAATACGGAGAGAGAAGATACAGATGAAATAAATTATGAAGATTTATTTACTGTCATTCAACCTATGTTTTATGGTAGACTGAATATTATTGATTCTCTTAATAATAATTATTATGATTTAAAAAATAGTTATGAAACATTTAATAGTCGTGTAGGAGAAAGATTTAATCAATTGGAAACTATTAGAAAAGCTATAATTGATAATCCTGATACGCCACTTGTTATAACACATGTAGGAAAACCTCGTATTAATTATAGTAATGATAGACGTATAAAAAATAATATAAATGATTCTATTCAAAAAGATATAGAAGTTAATGGAAAACCTACTGTAGATATTATAGCAAGACAATTAACAAATAATAGATATATTGTATCTTCATTAACCAGAAATGAAATAGTATCTGATGATGCTGCAAAGCGTACAATATATGACCCTAACAGAGGATTTGATTTTTATGTTAGAATAAAGTCGAATGGAACTGATACAGGTTTTAGTTATGTTCCTATTAAACTTACTACTGTAAATTCTGATACTGCATATTCAAGAGTTAGTAAAGAATTTATTGAAGATGCTATTCGACAAATAATAACAGATAGGTTTCTAACTAATCTTTCTACAAGACAATCTAAAGATAATGTAATTGTTTCAGATTTAGTTAAGAAAGAATATAATAAAAAATATTTAAATCTTATTGATGATATAAGCGAAGCTATTATAGTTAATAATGGTGAAAAATCTAAGTTTCCTTGGTTTGATACAAGTACACTTTATGATAATAAAAAAGAAGGTTTTGTAAGTAAAGATATTAAATTTATTATTAATAAGGATGATGAACATTCTTATGCTGTCTCTCTTAGAATTAATTATGAGTATGATATTGATGTAGATTCTCCGTCTATAATAAAGAATATAAAACTTACAGTTTATGATAGTAGAGAAAATCGTATAAAAGGTACTCCAAAAGATATATTTACTCAGACAGAATTATCTAAATATGGATTTGCTAAAAGAGATAGTAAAATAAATAAATCGGATGTTATTACATATAGTAAATCAGATAAAAGTAAAACTATAACATTTGATGTTAATAATGATAATATAGAAAATTTTATTAAAAGTGGACTTATAGATATGTTAGTTGGTAATATGGTTCGTAATGTAAAAACTGTATTAACAAATGGTTCATATACATATACTTCTAAAGCTACAGGAGCTTCATTTGGAAAATCATATAATGAAATAGATAAAAATAATATAATAAAAGGAGATAATAATTCTAAAGTATTTAAGGGAACTTATACATCTCCTATTTTGGAGTGGGGTAAAGAAAAAGGTATATATAGTGGTAAAACTACTTTTGATTCTATACAAGATTTTTATCTTGATACAAAAGCATTAGTTACAAATATAATACCTATTAGAGATAATGTTACAAATGAAGTTGTAACTGATTATAATCTTTTTAATGATTTACCGAGAATTTATGTAAAGATTGATAATCCTAATGCAGAAATTGAACAAACTAAACCTATAGAAACTATAAAAGAAGAAGAATTAAGTAAGAGTGTAAATATTATTGAAAATATTGCTTCTGCTAATGTATATTCTGAAGATAATTTTATTGATAAATTGAATAATGAATATGGTTTAACAAAAGATACTTTTATAAATATAGGATTTATTAAAAGAAATACTACAGATGAAGTATTTAATATAATTAAAGATTTTATTGTAGAAACTGTAGATTCTGGTAAACCATTTCCTTTAATTATAGTACATAATGCAGAAGATTATATTCGTATATTAAGAAGTCAAGGTTATATTGATGCATCTGATGATGAATTAACTAAAAATTATAATATGATGGGAGCTTCTTATAGCGGTTATACATCAACTCCTTTTATATTAGTTAATCCAAAAATATTTAATACTACTAAACGAAATATTGGTAGTAGTATATTTCATGAAATTATTCATCATAGAGTTGAAAAAGATACGGAAAATGATGTTATAACTGATGATGTAAAAGAGGCTTTAAATGATATAGTTAAAGATTTAGTAGAACGTAAAGAAGAAGTATTACGATATGATATAGAAGATTCTATTAAAAATAGTATATCAAAATCTTTAAAAGTAGCTTGTTATAATTCGGATGGAACTATAAATGAAGATGTTGCATATCACGAACTCTTAGCTTATACATTATCTAATCCAAATTTAGCTGGTTATTTAAATAATATATATTATAAAGAAGAAACTAATAGACCGAGTGAATCTATTTGGAAAAGAATTATTGATAATCTTCTTAAATTATTTGGTATAAAAGTTAATAATAATAGTGTACTTCAACAAATACAAAATGCTTTTGATGAAGGTTTTATGTTTATTGTTAATAGTGTAGAAGTTGAAAATAATGAAAATGCTACAAGCAAACAAACTTCGGAACGCCCGCCCTCCCTTGTGGCCAATAAACAAGCGTCAATAGATGACATTGATGTTACAACTCTATCGGATGAAGAATTTATGAATAATGGCGATGAATTGTTTTTACGAATAGATTTCGCAATTTCTGATGAAACTACGAATGAAATTTCTGATGAAACTACGAATGAAGCTATAGAGCCAAAAGATGACACTTCTATATTGGCCACAAGGGCGGGAGGGCGTTCCGCTGTTCTTCCGACTAATTCTATAAATTCTTCTGACAATCGAAATAAATTATTATCTTTAAATATTGATACTAATATTATTGATTCTTTTAAGGATTCTTTTACTGATAGTTCTAATTTAAAAATATGTTAATCTATGAATTATTGTAATATTATTCCGACTATTGGAGAAAGTAATACACCTTCTCACGTATTTACTTCTGTATTAAATCTCGGTAATATTATTTCTACAGAAGATATACTTTCTATGAATATTAAAGCTAAATCTATTAGAGATTTAGCTACTTTAATATTTAAATATTCTCAATCTGCAAATATAATAAATAAAGGTTTTCCTACTTATGAAGATACAGGCGAAGTAAAACTTGAATATACACTTAAATATATAATTGATAATCCTAATATATCTAATAGTAGTGCTAAAAGGATATATCAAAAAATGCTTGATTATTTAAAAGTAGATATTGAAACTTTATATAATCCTACTATAAAATATAATGGAACTTTTTCGAGAACTGATTTAAATTATAGTAATGCAGTTCTTGTACAAATATATAATGAACTTATTGAAGAAATTCCTAATCTTCGTACTAAAAGTCAAATTACATTAAAGAAACTAATTCTTAATAGACTTTTAGAGAAAATGGCTCCTTATCGAGCTAATGATAATACTTGGGAACAATTTGTTAATGATTATTTTGAAGATGTTCTTAAAGTAGATTCTATAATTTGGAATGAGTTTATTACTTATTTATCTACTGAATATGGAATTAAATATTATAATGTTCAAAAAGATTTAACTCTTTCTGATATAGAAGGTACTTTTACTACCGATGGAGTTGAGGAAATATGGGATGCTTCAAGTCAAGATAAAATAAATAGAAAAAATACTATAGCAGCTATTGTTAAAAATAAACTTGCTAAAATATTAAATGATGTTAATCACGGAGATTCTACTGTTAATAAACTTTATATTCCACTTCCTATGGATATAAATAGTTTATGGAATAGGTTAATAAATCTTCATATTTATGATAAAACTCGCGGAGATATTGTTGCGAGTTTAGAAAGAGTAATTCTTCAATTTAATGATACTGAGAAGTTTACTGATAAAAGTAATATAATTGGTTTTCAAAAAATTTTAGATGAATTTCATAAAGCAGATGAGGGAATTGTCGATTCTCAAAACTTTGTAAATGCTTATATAAGTGGTGTTGCTCTTGCTGTTATACCTGTTAATGCTATTGCATTAGACGTCGATTTTGTCGCCTCCATAATGACGCAAAATAGGGCTTCTTTTGCATTCAATGTTTACTATGATAGATTTATATCGGTCATTCAAAATAATTTAAAATTCGGGTTGTATGACCCCTTTAATGAGGCGTCAGAGCGTGCCACCGTTATAACCGACAATGGGATATTAAATATAGATAAAACATTAGATAGTATAACAAATGCTATAAATGTTATTGGATTAGATATTAGTCATAGAGCTTTATTATCTTATATAAATTCTCAATCCGATAAACAAGGTGCTCTTCAAGAAGTTTCTAATACTTTAAATTATATTTTAAAAGAGATAGATACTCTTAAAGGAAATAGGGATATAAATTACGAATCATCTACAGATAATAGAGGTGCTTTATATAGATTAGCTAATATTGCATCTTTAGATTTTGATTCTATTGGTAAATTGAGTTATTTAGATGTTCGAGGAGAACTTAATTATAGTCCTCAATATGAAAATTTATTAACTTCTCTATTCCGAGGTATAGCTGTAAGAGGTAAAGTTCGTGAAGATTATCTTAATTATAGATTTAAAGATTATCTTAATGACCCTACTTTAAAATTTGATAATCTACTTTGGTATGATGATGCTACTGGAATAGGCATATTTGAACATACGAAACGTGTCGACGGAGAAGGTTATAAATTAAATGATTCTTTTGTAGATAGATTAGCTAAAGGTGAAGAATTTATTATTAGTAAATTTGATGGTATAAGAATTTCTGAAGATTATAGTAGTAGAGGATATAAATATAAAAGTATTCAATCTACTACTTATAAATTTACAGAAATTCTTGCTAATCTTATGGGACAATATATCTTTTTAACTTCGGATAGTCCTCGTAGTTATATGATTAGTGTAAGACATATAGATATTGATGATTTATATGTCAATGAAGTTATTAATATTAAATCTAAAATATTTACAGCTTTAAGTAAGATTGTAGATAATAATTTACGAATATTTGAACTTTATGGTTCTCGTGTATTTAATATTGATTTGAATACTGATGAAGGTAAAGATTTAGCTACTTCTATTCATAATGTTAAATATTGGAATGGTAAAACTATTTTTGATAAAGATGGTATTCCTACAGGTAGAGCTTTTAAATTTTTAGATTTAACATATAATGATGGAAATGGTTCTGTAAATATTATAAAATATATAGCAAATGAAAATGGTGTTTCTGAATCAGATGTATATAAAGAACTTGTTAAATCTGTAGTCAATGGTGTTATTTCTAAATATGATGTATCTTCATATATACCAGCTTTTGTAACTAAATATATACAATATGCTGAAAATAGTGCTGAATCTGATTTTGGAGATATAGCTGAATTAGTTAGTCGAGTATCTATTAAATTAGGAGATACAAGATTATCTTTAATAGAAGATTCAAGAAATGATGCTATAGATGAATTATATAATGATTATATAGAAGATTATAAAAATCGTCATAAACAAGAACCTTCTTTTAAACAAAAAGAAGTTTTATATGAACGTTCAAAACGAGAAGTTTATGATACTAATACAGAAATTGGAAAAGAAGTTTATAAAAAAGCTATTTTAAAAATTATATTAAATAATGCTGTATATGGTACTTCTTTTGATGGTCTTGTTTATGGCAAACTTAGTGAATATAAATCTACAATAGATTATAATAAACGTGGTACACAAATAGTTAAAACGGGTCTTAATTCTATAGATACAGGTAAACCTATAAAAATACTTGTTGTAGAAGATATGGAATTTGCATCAAATATTATTGATAAAATGTTTGTCGATAGTACAGATGTTACTGAATTAGCTATTAAAAAATCTTATGAAAAACCAGCTACTATAAATGATTCAATGTCTATCATAACAGATGTTAGATTTGAAGATTTATTGAAATCTACAGGAAGATGGGATGAATATAAGAAGATAGTAACTGATTTAAGAGATGAAACTAAAAAGTTTAATCCTCTTTTATATGATAAACTAATAGAACAATTAAAACTGTTTGGTGTAGCTCGTAGAAGAAGAGGTGATTTTCTTATTAAAGATACAGCTGTTTATGATGATTCTGGAAATATATTATCGGATATATTTGCAGATGAAGTAGATACTGTTCAGATAAAAGACTCTACAATAGTATTATTTAAATCTACAACTCGTGGTACGGCAATGGGTGATGTATATGATTATATGATAGATAATGATATACAACAAATATCTCCTAAATCTGCTGTTAAAGTATCCGGTATAACACCTATTAAAATACATGATGACAAAGGTAGATTTGTAGCTCCTATTGTAGATTCCAGAAGTCTTCTTAATATGAAGTCTTCTGATTTTGTTATACAGCAAGATGTAAAACCTGATATAATAGATGCTGAAGTTACTGTTCCTTCTCGATTATTTAAAAATATATTAGGAACTCTTTCAGCAAGTCATTATACTGTAGACGGTAAATCTTATACTCCTTATGAATTTGCAAAAGAATTTAATACTATTGTTTCATCTACTATTCAAGAAGATGCTATAAGTGTTGCATACGAATTGGGAGCTATAGATGAAACCGGTAATATTCGTACAGATAATGTAGGTAATATACAACTTGATACAAGAAAACTTACAAAATATTTTCAAGATGTTGTTCAAGATGATGATTCAAGTATTAATATTAAAAAAGCTCTTGAATTAGATTCTGTTGGACAACCTAAAATGCCTTTATCTTTTCCTGTTACATATAGGAAATTTGAAAGAATATTGGCTTCTAAATTTACTAAAGATGTAATATATAGAAAACTTCCCGGATTTCATGCTCCTTTAAGAGCTGATATATTTACTGCATCTAATAGTTTAATTTCTCGTGAACAATACCTCGATAAAGATAGTTATGATAAAGCTATTGAAGATTTATATGAAAGGGGTATTATAACTTATTCAAGAGATTTTATAGATAGATGTAAAGCTGAAGGTAGAAGTCTTGAATTAAGAGCTGAATACGGTTATGATGAAAATGGTGAATTAATATATAAAGCAGAAGTTATAGCAAATCCTTGGTTAAAAGAGTTCTTTGATACCATACCTATTATAAGAAGAGTTGATATGGGCGATGGTGTATATAAAGAATTTTTAAGTGTTGATATAGATGCTATACCTATTGAAGCAAGAACTATGTTTGGAGGTAGGATACCTTCTGAAGGTTTAATGTCTCTTGTAGTTTTTGAAATAGTAGGATTTTTAAATACTGGTGCAACTCAAGCTATATTTCCTCAAAGTCTTATTACACGAACAGGTTGGGACTTTGATATAGATACTATTTATGCTTATGCTAAACATATTAATTTTAATGGAGAATCATATACTATTCCAAAATATGATAGTAAAATGATTTCTGAAATTAATGAAAATCTATCTAAATATTATGCTTTAAAAGATATATTAAAAGAAAGTCTTGAAATTATAAAAGTGACTAAGAGTGATACAGATACTTCACTTAATAGTCCAGCTTTTAAGATATTAACTAAATATTTTATTAAACTTTATTCTTCTGATAGTAATACAGATGTTTCTTTAGATTCTATTATTCCGACTTTAGATAGTATTCTTGCTACTATATCTAATAAAGAAAGTATAGAATATAAGAATATTTTACGTATAAAAACTTATGTTCAAGAATCTATACCTTCTATTGTATCAAGAGTTAAAGTTAATTTTACAAATCTTATTAATACAGCTCGTGAATATACAGAAGCTATAGAATATTTAAAATATATTAAACAAAGAGATTTAACACAAGAAGAACGAATTGCTTTAAATCCGGGAATAGATAATAATTATATTCAGAATAAACGACGTATGTTTAATGAATTATTATTATCTATTGAAAGTGATATTAAAACTACTAATAAAATATTTAATAGAATTGAATCTTTAATTAATAGTATAGATATAACTTCTAAAGATAGCGATAATGTTATATCTATAAATGATTATTATACTGTTAAAGATTTCTTTGAACCTTTTATTAAAGGTAGTATCAAAAATGATAATGGTAAAGTTATAAATATATTTGCTATATTTAATAATATAGAAGAAAAGATTCGTAGACAGTATAACGGACTTAAAGAATCTAAAGGATATAATTTTAAAGATATAAGTGAGTCTGTTACTCTAAGTCGTCAAGCTCGTGATAATAGAATTATAGATATGGTAATATCTATATTATCTAATAAAAATCATAGAATTGATATTGATAAACCTAATAGTTTTGAAAATATATCAGCTGTTTCTGCAAGAGATAATGCTTTATGGGGTAAATCTAATAATGGATTAAATCCTCATAATTTAGCTGATAAAATATCCTTAAATATTAGTAGTATGTCATCTACTATATTAAAAGGATATTCTATTAATACAGATGGTAATATAGCTATATTAGGTAATCTTCATGCTAAACTTAATACTCCTGTTAGACGAATAATATCTGTAGATTCTTTACCGGCTAATGTTACAAAAGAAGTATTAGATTCTGTATTAGGAGATAAAAATTGGAGTTATACAGAAGATGGGAGATATATTATAGTAGAGGATGTATGGGTTGGTAATAATGCTTCTAATACTTTTACTGATTTATCTGGTGAAAGAATCAATATGCAGCTTACCGAAGTAACAGCCGCTATTCTTGATGTATTAAAGTCTGAATTAATGTTCAATTTAAATATTGACACTATTGGTGTATTTAGACTTTTATCACAAGGTTGTGTTACTGAATTATATAATGGTAAACCTAATAGATTTAGTTATGCTTCTGCTTTTATAATGCAACCTGCAATTGTAGAGTTAGTAAATTTTAAAAGTGGAGCTATAATTACAAATCCTAATTTTAGTATATTGGATGCTTGTAATGCTCTTATAATAAAATATACGGATATTCTTAATTCTAAATATGAACAAAAGATTAAATACAACGGTCATAAATATAGATTACATACTACTGAAGAATTAGTCAGATTTATTAAGAATAGAAATAATGAATCTTTAAATTATTATTTAGGCCAATTAGATGTTTTATATTTGTTTAAAGAATATGAGACTATAGCTAATGGCATAACCGATTTATCTTTTGTATTAAAAACAGATGTTCCAGTTAATGATTTTAATACAGCAGATGAACGTGAGTCAAAACTTGCAGATTCTTATATAAATAGAGATAAATATTTTAAGATATTAAAAGATACATATATAAAGTCATTAAGTTATATAGATTCTATATCTGAAACAGAAGAATATTGGAATAATTATAAAGTTTTACTTACAGATTTTAAATCTCTTCCTACAGAAGATTTTAAAATAAAGTATCCCAATATTGGTTATATAGATACAGAATTTATTACATTACCGGATTATTACGCAGCTTTAAATGATTTCCATAATCTTATCACATGGCAAGATAGAAAAAATAAGTTAGAACTTCTTAATATATCTTATCAACCAACTGGTAATATTACAGTCAATGGACAAGATATTATAAGTTCTGTATTTACAGGTTTAGATGAAAATTATAAATTTAATGGTATTATAAAGCCTAATTATGAAAGTAGTCTTTATGGTATAATTCAAGTTAGAGAACAGTATGGACATTGGTTATTTGCTAATTCTTTTAATAAAGTTTTTGCACAACGCTCTTTAGCTATGCGAAAAGCTGTTCGTACTTTCTTACAACAAAATGGAAAATCTTATAATAGAAAAGCTAATAATTATGTTACAGGAAAAGTATTAGAATATTATATACAATCTTATGGAGATGAGACTGTACCTATAATGTCTAATATTCCTATAAAACAAGTTAAAACAATATTAGGTATAATATCTGATGAAGAAAGAGCTAAACATAATAAATATATAAATGAATTACAAAACAATTTAGGAGATGTTATAACTAATGATAAATTTTCTAAATGGGTTAGTTTAACATTAGAAGAACAAATCAATTTAATACTTAATGATAAATCTCTTAAATCTTATATTAATAAAGTTGATTTTAGATTCTCTAATATATTTAATCATTTACAAATAGTAAGAGATAGTATAAGACGATATGGTTACTCTGTAATAAGAGTGGTAACAGATGATTCAAATAAACTTTCTGTAGATGATGTTTCATCTGGTATATTAACTATGTATCAAAGTGATATACCATATATAGCACACACTATTAGAAATTTAATTGCTTATACTTATATAACAGAAGGTTTCACTTATGGTGCTAATATATCTAAATTTATACCTATAGAAATACTTACTTCAGATTTGGTAAATGAAAGTTATCAAAAACGTATAACACAAATCGGTGTAATAGACCCTACTATAGGTATATCTGATTATGGACAAGCTCTTCGTACAGCTGAAACAAAACTACTTAATGGTGAAACTTTTAATATAGAAGAATCACTTGATTATATAAGTAGACAAAATCCATCTATAAATGCTACTATACCAAGTTATAGAGAACAAAGTAGAATTAGCAATAATACTATATATCAAGCAACATTTGGTCTTTTAGTTAATTCTGAAGGATATAATGTTGGTAAAATGCGAGTTACAGATGCTAATGGTATAGAACGTAATATAATATTTGAAACAAAAGAACGTGTTATAGCTTCTACTCGTTCTAATGCAAAATATCTTACAGAACGTTTAGATGGTAATGTAACTATTTATAAAAGAAGTGATTCATTTTTATATAATACAACAGATAATTCTAAAGAAGTTTATTATTATTATCCTGTTAGTAGACTTCTTCCTAATGAATTTTCTGAATATAGTATCATAGATAAATATAATGTATCTGATAGAATACTTATTCAAGATGAAAATGGAATAATATCTACAATAGATGTTGACACATTTGTTAAAAGATATAGTACATTAAAAGATTTTCTAATTACTTTAGATAAATTAGAATCAGAATACAAAAGCAAAACTGATGAAAATACTCCTGCTAATTTTGAGAATAATTCTGATGAAGGAGTTATAATAGATGTTCCTAATGATTATGTAGAAGAAGTTTCTTATGAACCCGAAGAAGTATCTGAAAATGTTCCTGTTGTACCTAAAAGAAAATCACCTTTATATTCTTTAGGAATAACTTTTGAAGATACTGTTACTGAAAAAAGTAATAAATCTCTTATAGAAACTGTTAAAGATGAAGTTTCTAAAAATGATAATCTTATTTATATAGGACATGAATCAAATATTGTTAGTAGAATATATGATACGAATGGTAAATTTATTCATGTTGATTTTACTAAAAATCCTTATGATGAAGCCAATAGAATTTCTAAGTTGTTAAAAGAAGGTGATTATCTTATAGTAGGTGATAGATTTGAAGATGCTGGAATTACTACAGAAACAGGTTCTATATGGACAAAACTATTTATAGATAAACTCTATCAAAATAATGGTAATATAAATTCTATAAATACTATATTAAATGATGGTTTTGGATTTGCTGTATCTCAATCTTATGTAGATGTAAATAGACGCAATGTAACTTATTCAGAACCTAAGCAATTATTTAGTAAAACAATTAATATAAAAAAGCCTTCTAATATAGGTATTGAAACTCGTACTAAAAAGAATAGTATAATAGCTCTTGATTATTATCAAAGTCTTGATAAATTAAAAAAGTTTTTAGAAAGAAATAATATACCTAATACAGCTGCTATATTAGATGCTTATAGTAATATAAATAAAGAAGATTACGATGGTTCATTAGAAAATGACATAAATGATGCTAATCAAAATGCTGTATTTTATGCTTTTGAAAGAATGATTCCTATAATGGAAAATCTTATGGATTCTATAAGACTTCTTTTAATGGAAGTTGAAAGTGTAAATACAGATACAATTAGAAATGATTATGCAAAATGGCAAGATTATAAAGTAAAAGTAAATAGTCTTAGAATTTTAATTGATTATCTTAATAAGTTTAAAGATATTCAACCTATAACTATAAACGATACTATTTATAACTCTGAATCTGAAGAGGATGTTGCATCATTTCATGAAGAATTTGATACAGCTAATAAAGCTATTGAACGATTATCTGAATTATATAATAAATCTATTAGTTTACAAAGTAGAGTATTAGATAAAGTTCAAGAAATTATAGTAGATTTAGTTATAACTCAAAGTCGTAATCCGAATTATGCTACAGCTTTTTCTAAAGTATTAGAAGCTGCTCGAAAAAATGATTTTGATTCTTCTACTTTTGATATAGAAAATCTTAAAATAACAAGTGAAGAATATAATGATATAGTAGCTAAAGTATTTGCTCTTAAAAATTCGGATATTACTTTTTGGCAAAGTAAATTAGATTCTCCTTTTGTAACAGGTGTAACACTTACTGACATAATAGGTAAACAATATACTACAATTAAGTACGAAAATAATAAAAGAATTAATAAATTATTAGATAAAGTAGAAGATGCTATAAAAGAATTAGAAAAAGCTGAAAACTTAAATCTTTCTACTTATGAAGCAAGAAATAAATATTTTCGTAAATTTGTTAATGATTATGGTACTTTTATAAATGATTATAATAAAGATGCTGTAGATGAACAAGTTCAAGGATTAAAAGATTCTATACAAGATTTATATAATAGAAAATATTATGGTGCTACATATATTGATGAAAGACTTGTAGATGATATTATAAAAGAAACTGATGATTATATTTTAGATTTTAATACAAATTCTGATGGAATATTAACCCCTCTAACAGATGAAGAAGTAGATTCTTTATTAAAAGAAATAGAAGGTAAGTCAGATGTTGTTATAAATAATTATCTAAAATATAATGGATATTATGAAATAAAAAGGATAACAAAAATAGGAGAAACTCCTGAAAAAGTATTTTATAAATTATCTTATAAAGATAGTGCGAAAAATGTTAAATATAGTGAATTGACAGAAGCTGAATTAAAGTTTTTAAATACTATTAAAACTATTATTGGAAATGTTATTTTAGAATATAATCCGTCTTGGTTTATTTCTCCGGATGCTATAATAGATATATTTCCTTATTTAGCAAAACCAGATTCAAAAAATTCACTTAAAAGATTTATAGGTGTTCCAGGAATTAAGAAAGATGCTACTTATGAAGGATTAGATAGAAAAACCAAATATATACTTAAAGCAAGTACTTTAAGTATACCTAATTTCAATCCTATTTTTGATATTCCTAAAAGAAGAGTAGGAGAAGTTTATGATGATTATGCTGAAAGAGTAGCAAGAGAATTTAATGAATGGTATAGAAAACATCCGGATGCAGTAGAACCTGTAGCTCAATTAAAATCTATTGCAGATATTAGGGATTATAACGCTCATGTTAAACAATTAAATCATAAGGAAGCTATAGATAGAAGAACTTATGATATAAAAGCTGTAATGGAATCTTTTATAAAAGAGCTTTATAATATAAAAGTTGTTAATGATTTTATGGTAGATTGGGAACTTGGTAAATTTGCATTAGATAGTGCAGCTGGTGAAGCTAAAATAGATAATTTGTCAGCTATATTTGAATCTATGCGAAAACGAGTTTATAATACAAGCAAAGTTAATAATACAGTAGATGTTATAGCTAAAGGTATAATGCGATATTCATCTATTAATTATATGTGGTTTAACTGGAGTGCTGGATTAAAGAACTTAGCAAAAGGTATATCAGATATGATAATTGATACTTCATCTATTAATTATCTTACAAGTAAACAACTTATGCAAGGTCTTTTAGATATAATTAAAATAACTCCTGAATGGATAGCTGAAATAAATAAAGAAAAAACTAAGAATCCAATTATAGCTTTAATTAAAGATTTTGAAGTTATATTTCAAGATACACGAGATATAAATGTTAGTATGACAGGAGAGAACTGGTTAACTAAAGTTTTAACTGCTGCTGATACAGCCGGTTATAGTCCTAACCAAATAGGTGAGTTTTTTATGCAATTTGGTATGTTATTAGGTATGTCTCGTTCTCATAGAGTTGTAGCTGGTCAAATAATGTCATTTCAAGATTTTTATAATGATTCTAAAATAGAAGAATTATCTAAAGTATTAACTGATGAACAAAAAGAAGAATTTGCTAAATTTGTAAAAGCTAAAGATGATTATATAATAAAATATGAAAATGAAAATAAAAAGAAATATCTTTGGCAAGGTGATTATGCAGGTGAATTTATAAGAGCTAATATAGATAAATTTACAAAAGAACAACGAATCGAATTAAATAAATTAATTAAAGATAATAGAAAAGTTCTAAAAGAAAGATTTGAAAAATTTCCAACATTAGATTCTCAATTGACTGTTGTAGATGGTAGATTAGCCTATAAAGAAGGAAGTCAATTAACAGATAAGTCTGTAAATGATTTTAAAAATAGAGTTAAAGGTGTAAATCAAGCTCTACATGGTATCTACAATATAATTGATAAAAATGCTTTACAGGAAAGTGCATTTGGAGATTTATTCATGCAATTTAGAAAATGGATTCGTCCTAACTTTATAAGATATTTTGGACGTCGTTTTAATAAAACTCAATTTAATGAAATGTTAGGTACGTGGGAAGTACCTGTATATAAACCGAATTTCGATTGGGCTACTTATGGTTATAAAATGTTTAAACAAGATAGTGATATTGTTAAGCTAAATATATTTAAAGACCCACGTGCATTTTTTAAAGGTTTATTTGAGATGTTTAATTATCAATATAAACTTCTCCGACATGCTAAATTATATTATAATTCTCTTACCAAAGGTGAACAAGCAAGTGTTATTAAATGGGCTAAACATTTATCTACTATAGCTGTTATCGCAGTAGCTGCGATGATGTTAGGTAAGTTAAAAGATGATGATGAACCTTATTATTATACTGTAACAATGTATACACTTACAGCTTTATATAAAGAAGTTGTTGAGCCTGTACCTCTTTATGGTTGGTATAGTACAATAAATCAAATGAAAGATAAACTCTTTGTTGGAGAAACTGTTATAACTAATGCTATGAATGTTGTTAAATATGCTATGGCAGATGTATTTACAGATGATGAATCTTTAGTTTATGACAGAGGTGTTTATAAAGGTCAGACAAAATTATCTGTTTCAGTTAAGAAATTAATACCTATATTAACTCAAATAGAAAAGAGTAAGAATCTTAAAGCTACAATGAATTGGTATAAATGGTATAATCCTTTTAATTTATAAGATTCTACTAATGATATAAATAATATCACACTTATAGATGCACAAAGTGCAAAAAAGGGAATAAAGGAGTTAGTGTATTTGCTAACTCCTTTATTATTATACAAGCTATTTTATAGTCGATTTTGGTAATGATTTTAAGCTATTAAATTTCGATTATTTTTCAATGGACATACATTTGTTCAGCCGAATAAAAATAATAGAAATTTACCATGTTTATGGCTTAAATAGAGGCATTATAAAAAGGTATGTATACACGCTCTTTTATCAAGTAATAAAGATTTTCAAAAGTAAAAGAACTATGAATATTTTTCTCACTAAGTGTAACATTAAAAGTCTTTGCTACATCACATTTAAATTTATAAATATCATCATAATTAATAAAACCTTGTAATACAACTTGTATAGGTTCTTCAAAATCAATTATAATATCATTAACATTTGCATCTTTTATATAATCTTTTAATATATGTTTTACAACAATTTCAAATCGTTTTCGATTTAAAGTTTCATCTGTAGTATTTATATCAGTATTTAAATCAGCATTTAATGTCATATTAATTTCGTTAGAATTTATAATAATTATAAAATAAATTTCGGAACACCTCTCGCCCTTGTGGCCATTATACTGTGTATAATACTATGTAACACTATAAGTTTAATAGTTACATCCGAATTAAATACAGTATTAAATACAATATTAAATTCAGTATTAAATACAATATTAAATTCAGTTGTTACTTTATGACATTGTGTGCTAACTATAAAGACATTTGTTTAATGGCCACAAGGGCGAGAGGTGTTCCGATATTTGTATTAAATTTATTATCTTCTTTTTCGTTATTATTTATAATAATAGGGATAACTATTTCACAATAATTATCCCTATTTTTATTTAAATATTATTTTCCAGTACTTCCGAATCCACCTTCACCTCTATCTGTTTTAGTTAATTCTTCAATACTTTTAACTTTTTTAAATTCACATTGTTCTACTTTAGCAAATACACCTTGTGCTAACCTTTCATTTGGAAGTATTATATAACTATTAGGAGATGGATTATTTATAATGATTCCTATATTTCCTCTATAATCATTATCTATAGTTCCCAAATGAGCTATCATATTAGTTTTTGCTCCAATTCCACTACGAGGTCTAACTTGAATTTCATATCCCTCTGGAATTTGAACATAACAACCGGTTGGTATTATATTATGTGAAAAAGGAAGAATTATATTAACGGCTTCAATATCATTATCAGACATATAATCTGAAAGAACTCCATAAGTTTTACCTCCATTTTTCTCTATATTTTTATTAATTTCTTCCAACTTATCTTCAATAGCCAATTTGATAGATATTATATAGCTTTGAGGATTCATAATAAGTAAAGCAGCGTTTTTCTCTAAACTTGGAATAATTTCAGTTATAAATTCAGCGGCATCCTTTCTATTACCTGTTACATAAAAAGCGTCTATTTCTTCTATGTCATTAATTGTAAGAATTTGACAACTATTATTTGTAAATGTAGAAAACAAATCAAAACCGGAAGCACCCGAAGTTTTATATTCGGGTACTTTTCCAGTTTCAGAATAAATTTTTACAATTTGCTTTTCCATAATTTTAAATATTTTAATTGTTATTTTAATCTACACTATCTGATATGACATCTACATTGTTTATAAATTTAGACAATCGTATAACATGTTTATAAGGAATTTCTATATTTATTTCTGTATTAGAAACTATAAAATAGAATTTAGGATTCCTTGTAAATCTAAAATTAGGTTCAATACTCGAAGGGCTATAATTAATACAAGTATCTACATTTTTAAGTATTTGATGAATAAGTGTAATATCTCCACTTAATTCTCTAACTTTACAATTATCTAAATCATAACAATCAATATATCCGTCACTACATATATTAACTCTATCTATCATAATTTATGCAGCATATCTTGAAGTTATTAAATTATAAGATTTTTGATTTAGTTTAGCTCCTACACCATCCATAATAGAATTAAATTTATCTTCATTAGATTTATAATTAATTCCATTGTTTATGTATGAAGTAATTCCGTTATATAACCAAAGAGCTGTTCCATAATTATAATCTTGACCAGCTCCTCTTTCAATATAAGTGATAGCATCTTTCATTTTATTTAAAGTTTTTGTAGCTATCATTTCATCACCATTATTTATATTAAAGAACGAACCTTTTGATTTAACATAATTTGCCTGTTCTTCATTAAGAAATAAATCTTGTATAAATTCAATAGCATCTCTCTCTTTTACTTCTATTTTAGAAAGAGGTTCTAATGTTTCTACAAGTGTGTTTTTATATATAATAGCATTTCTCATAAGATTTGAACCTTCATTTAAACGTTTATTTACATTTCTTGTATGTTTAAATGTCATCTTATTTGTACAACCACTTAATGCCATATTTAATGTATTATTACATACAACACGTATATCAGTAAAACAAGCCGTTATACTTCCGCTTCCATCATGGGTTGTTGTAAATAGAATATAATTATTTATTAAATCTTTAGCTATAATAAAATCAGGAAGTTTAGCTGTTACAAATATTCTTTCACCTTTTCCTAAAACACCAGCTGTTTCTATGATTATATCATTTTTATTAATAATATCTTGATTATGTAATACATTAAATATAAAATCTATTGCTACATCATTTTGTACACATTCATATCTACTCCCGACAACACCTAATATATCAAGAGTATCTGTACGATATGTTGCATAATTAGTTTTAATAAGTTCTCCCTTTTTCTTTATACTGTATGGGATACTTTCATTTCCACTTCTATAATAACCTTTATATTCACCAGTTATTAAATCTTTTTCACAAGTAACAGCTCCATTAGGAATAAAACTTGCGTATAAAGGAGCTAATTCAACTCTATAATCCATATTAGCTATTTCTAATATTTCAGAAGGAGTTTTAGCTTCTTCTACAATAGTTCCTAAACCATGCCAAGGAAGTTCTTTTAAACTATAGAAGCTATAAGTTCCTTTTTGTTCATTATAATTAATATTATCCATAATTGTAATTTATTTAAATATAGCAGTTGTTGATGTATTTTCAGTAATATTTAAATCAGCTATAACTTCTTCATATTCAGAAAGATTTTCATAAACAGCTTCTACATCATCTTCTTCTCGTTTATTGATAATTATATCTTCACATTCTTCTCTACTTTTTATAAGTTCTTTTGCATAAGTTTTATTTAAAGACCTTTTAATATCTTTAACTTCGTATTTATTATCATTACATTTATTAATAAAATATTTATAATCTACAATTGGAACTTTTACAGTAAATTCTACATTAATTAGATTATTAATTATATCAGTTTGATTATAACTATAATCTTCATTTTCTAATTTATCAATAACAAATTCCAATTTTCTATCATCATAATCTATACTTTTGCTATCTTTTGTATAAACTGTAAAGTCAGGATATTTAAGTTTATAATTTGTATTAGATTTTATACCATATATTTTAAGAGTTTCTACGATATTATTTTTAATAAGTCGTATAGTATTTTCTCTACTTGCTATTTTATTTTTTAATCTTTCTTGTTCATCTTTTACATATTCTTTTTCATATTTATATCTATCTATAATATATTTATAATTTCTAAGTTTATCTTCAAGTTCACTTTCATTAATAGATAATTTTTCTGCAATTTCGGGAGTTATTTCACCTTCATTATCTTCAATAATAGAAAGAATATCTTCGTATTCTTTTGTTATATCAAATATATTTTTACCCATGTTTTAATCTTTATTATTAAATTTAATAGTTGTTTGTTCCATAAATTTACATTTTCGTTTAACTTCATTATAAGAAGTAATACGACATCTTATACATAATTCATCAATAGTTTTTATAAGATATGCAACTTCATTTGATGAATAAGTTGGAATCTCTTTTACAACAATATATTTACTATCTAAAGTATAAATATATTGATATAATTGAGATTTATTATCTATATCATGTAGTACAATATCTTTTTTAATATCATCTTCTAATTCAATATAATCTTTAAATGAAATATAAGTTTCAACTGTTTTTAATTCATTATCTTTCATAATTATTATTTATATAATCAACAATATTATATGCTACTTCTGTAGCATATTCATATAAGTTTTGAAAAGTACTATTATTTTCAATAACATAATTCCATTCTACACAATCATCTAAATCTGTTTCAGTACAATGTTTTCTAAATGATTCATTATTATCTTTTATATTTCTATTAATTCTAATAAATATAACATCTTTTCTATTTTTAACTCTATTATATTCATCTTTAAGTCTTAAATCTGTAACTATAGCAATATTTTTATTAAATATATCTTTATATACTTCTACCCTACCTAATAAAGAATCTATAAAGAAATAAGGATTATCTTTTCTTACAATATCCCCAAAATAAATAAGAAGTTCTCTTATTGTAAGATTTTTACCATTAATTTTATAACAACTTTTTGAACGTTTAAATAAATCTATATTTAAATATTTAGAATCACTACCTATTAAACCTGCTACAGAATCTTTTAATGGTTCTGCTAAAGCAGTAAAATATATACTATTAAATATAGATTTTACATCATCTCCGTTATCAATTCTTTCAACAATATTCATAAAATTATTGATATTCGGATGATAATTAGCTTTATTAGGATTTGTAATAGCATGTAATACATGTCCTAACATGATACCAAATGTATCTTTTCCACTACCTGCTTTACCACTAATGAATATTATCATGTTCAATATTTATTTCTTGTCTTTCAACTTGTCCTGATAAAACACGTTTTGCAGCTTCTAATTTAATTGCTTTTGAAATACTGGCATCAATATTTTTAGAACATATTCTAAATGCTTCTCTTGCCACTAAATCATTTCCTCGCGTCTTACCATATTTATTATTTATTATATCAAGTAATTCATTAAGACTTTTATTTTCTATTTCATCTCTTGTCATATTAATTTAATCCTTATTTTCATCTAAATGTTTATGATAATTATATAAAGTTTCAAATGTATCATTATATAAACTTGCATCAAAATCTTTATATAGAGATTTTATATGTTTATCTAATACTTCTGTTACAGCAGTACAAACTTTAATCTCTTCTAAAGTTACTTTAGAATCATCTTTAAGAAAAAGTTCTATATTTTTGTTACTAACTTTAATATCTTTTAAAGCCTGTCGAACAATCTCTTTAAATTCCGCTTTTGAAATCATAATATTTAGAATAATTTACTTTTAATAATTTATTTACTTTATTAGCCAATTCTCTAATTTGTGGATGAGCACTTTTTGCTGTACGTTGAGGAATAAAACCTTTTAAAATTCTAAAAGTTAAATCTCCAATCGTATATGTATTATCACTTCCTAACCACATTCTAATAGTACCTGTCATATAAAGTTCAGTCTTTAAATTTAAAGGAAGTATATCTCTTGCTACTTGATGACTTATACCACCTTTTATTAAATCTTTATATGTTTGTTCTGATAAAATATTATTATCAGCAAATGTTTCTTCACCAAATTCTATAATCTCTTCAATATCTATAGAATCACATATATCAATACAATCAAAAGGATTTATAAATTCTATATTTCCGCCATTTGATTTATTATAATTTATCCATCTTGTAGATTCTTGCATAGGAGCTATTTCACTATGTCTTATTATTTCATTAGCTATAGCTCTATTAGTAGTAAATTTAAAAGTAACAGCATAAATTTCTGGACAACGTTTTAATATATAATCAGAATCTACTCTGTTTATATGAAGATACCTATTTGTAGTTCCATCTCCATATCTCGGAGTTAAATTAAATATATAACATAATTCAGGAGTAAGTTCCCAAAATCTAATTACTATATCTTTTAATAATGTATCACTATAATCATAAAACATCATATCTATCAAAGAACGATATGACACAGCTATATAATAATTATCATCGGAAATTCTTATATATCTATTAGATTTAATAATCGAATTTATAAAATCACGATTTACTACAGATACATCAAAATAAACAAATTCATGAGCAAATATAGAAGTATGACCTTCTTTTATTCTACTTCTTATAAAATTAATATAACTATTTTCTGTAATATTATGTTCTTTCTTAGTACATACTTTACCTATAAGCTCTATTTTCTTAAGACCTGTTTCGGTACAAAGCTCAACATTAGGACTTACATATTTCATATCTACTGTATTAGTAATTTTATTAATAATTTAAAATATCGAGTATTTCGACCTATATACAATAATACCTCGTAAAATGCCCATAAAGGCCATAAATAAGCCCTACAATTGAATATAATTTTTAAGACGAACAAATGTTCATCCGGACAAAAATAATTGATTGTAGGGCTTTAAAATTAATATTAATTATAGGACTTATTTAAGTCGTTTAAGTCGATATAAGACTTGTAATGCAGCTTCATCTATAGTATCTACAATAGCAATTTGAACATTTTCTATTAAGATATTTCTTATATTTTTAGTTGAAATTCTAAATTTATTAATATAGTCTACTATATTGGTAGGTTTATCTGTTTTAGGAATAGTAATATTTATATCTCCATATAAAGCAATCGAAGTCTCAGCTAAAGAATCAACTGGAGCATTCATTTGTTCTATAAATTGGTCAAGAGCTATATGTTGAGCATAAGAAGCTGTGCCTGTAACATCCCAATGATATAACTTTGCACCTTCCATTACACTACGACATTCACCTATATATTCACCAATTCTATTCTTATCTACACTCTTTAATTTTATATCAGCCATATTAGTTTCATTTTTATTAAATTATTCGTAATCTCTTATACCAATTACATTAGCATGAAAAGGTATTCCATTTTTAGTACGTTCATAAAACTTTACAGTAGCAAATTTACCTTTATAATAATCTTTATTATTTAAAATATTAAGTTTATCTTCTACTGTACCAGTTCCATTACATTCAAACATCAAATCGTTTATATCATTTAATAAAGTATAAACTATAGTAAATCCTACTTTATCATTTGGATTTCCTTTTGATTCTATATCTACAATTTCAAATTCAGAATCTTTAAACTTTTTAAGTTTCATCATTGTTTTAGGTCTTTGTCCAAAACAATAATCAGCTTTTTTATCTCGTATTACTGCACCTTCAAAACCATTTGATATAGCACATTCCATATAAGTTATAGATTCCATATCATTATTAGCTATATCACTATTAAGTACAATAACATTATAACGATGCCAAAGATAATGTTGATTTAATACTTCATTTATAAGTATTCTTCCAGCTTGAATATTATAAGAAGCTGAAGTATTTTTATTAATATAATCTTCCCAAATTTTAAATCTTAGTTTATCTCTATCTTCATTATTAACATCTTCTATACTTAAATCGAAATTTACATAAAGAAGTTGTTCATTAAGAGGATTATTTGTATTACGAGCAGCACCACCAATAGTTGTAACTTTTTCATCTTTAATATACAATTCACCATCAAATATTATATCTTTATATTGTGGAAATTGACTATATAGATGATTAAATAATTGTTCTATATGTGGAACATTATAAACAAGACCTTCTTTGGTTTTAATTACAGAAGTATATCTCTTATCATTTATATAAACACCTTTACAACTAAATAAATCTTGTGGTGTATATTCTTCTAACATTATTACAGCCCTAACTCCATTAATTTTAGGTTGTATAATACATGGATAATTAAATGTGTCAATTTTAAAAGTTTGACACTTCATAGGTTTTACACAATTATTAGCATCTGTATTATATTTAGGAAGAATAGATTCTAAATGACCTATAAGATAATTTAAATCATTAATATCTTTAATATCTATATTTTGTTCTTTTATTATAGTATCTAATGATTTATATCCTTTCTTAATTTGACGATTATATACACTTTTAAGTTCATTGGCAGCTTGTTGATAAGGAGTTGTCTCATTCTTTTTACCTATATTTTTACCTTCAATTTTATCACTATAAGTAACAATAGGATTATCTGTATTTAATTCTCCGTATGTATATTTTAATCTACAATTTTCAACATTTTCTTCAGCAGATATTACACTGCCTTTCCAATACATTACTTTACCATTAATATTTCTCTTAAAAAGAACAGTAGTTTCCATAATATTTTATTTAGATTCTTTCTTATTGGCAGGTTGTTTAACCACTATACAATATTTTGGCATATTAATCCTATTCATTAAACAATGCCAACTCTCCCAAGCTGTTCTATGGTCACATACGTCTTCTAATCCAAGTTCTTTTGCACACCAACATTTATAACTATTTCTAACTACATTTCTAATTTCATCTTTGACACTTTTTGGACGAGGAAGTATACTTTTTAGAAGAGCTTCTGTTTGTTCTCTATATTCTCTTTTCATTTTATCTGGAGCATTCCAAATTTCGGATTCTCCATGAACAATTATATCCTGTGGACGTATATTATATTTATCTACAAAAGCAGCAACATGAAAAGAATTAGAACATCTTTCAGCTTCTTTTATTATAGATTTATATAAATTTTCATCTACAGAATAAAGATTATATTCATTACCTTTAGAATCAATATTTATAAGATATACACCAAGTACACCTTTCGTTTCTTTATTCATACTTCTAATATCTTTTTAATTATTAAATCGAATTGTTCGTATACTTTATTATATCCATATCTTTTAACCATATCGGTTGGGTCTTTAGAATCATATCCTAATGTAAAATATATAGGATGTATTCCAAGAGTTTCTTCTAAATGAATCATACCTTTTATTCCAGCACTATCATTATCGAATAAACTGTATATATTATCTTTATTAGTATATTTACTTATTACTGTATGTATATCATTAGGTATATTTACTGTTTCTGATGCAGCAGATAATATCTGTATATTTCTAATATTCTTTTCAGTAATAATTCTATCAAATAAAATCTTATCTTTTATAGATTTTATTATAATAGTATAATCTGTTTTTCTTATATTATCTATATTCTCTATAGGAACTCGATTATTTGTAATAAATCTTACATCTTTTTTAGTCCTAAAAGGAAAATATAATTTTACCTTATTTGGATTAACCCTATAAGCATAACAAGGGTCACAACCTGTATATCTATATGGAGACATACGACCGTTAATATAATAACTATCTACAACTTCCACATTTTTATTAAAATATTCTTCATTAATTCCAAACTGTTCATAAAATATATAATTTAAACGATTTGGTTTACGAGAATTATATTCAATTATAGTGTTATTTTTAGATAGTTCTTTTTCTTCTCTTTCTTTAGCTATTACAATATCTGCATTATCTTTAGTACATGTAACAATAATATCACTACATATATCTATAAATCCTTGTCTACTTTTACAATCTTTATTTATAATATTTCCTACAACTTCAAATATATCTCCACTATATCTATTATCTCCAAAATCTCTTGCAATAAGTTTATCGTTATAATATTTAAATTTTAATGAAGGACTTTTTTCATATCTATAAGAATTAAGTATTTTACAATTATCTATAATACTAATTCTTATATCTTCAATACTAATTCCAAGATATTTACTAAATATAAGTTCTTGATTAATGTTTTCGATAATATATTGCTTTAAATCCATAATATCTTGAAATATTTTTAGATGCACAGTTTATTGGCCGCAAGGGCGAGAGGTGTTCCGAAATTCGTATATATGAATAGTGGCGATAATATTTCTACTACCGCCACTATCTCCACTAATAATGATTCTTATAGATTAATTATAACCATCTATAATCTTTTGAACTTCGGGGTCTATACCACCATTATCAACAGGAATGCTACCATTTGCTATAGCCTTTTCTGTTTTACTTGCTGAAACATCTTTAGCTAAAACTACAGTTTCATTAGGTTCGAGAGCTATAGAGGGATTTACTTTAGGAAGTATCCTTTCAATAAATCCTCGACCTACGAAATTAGGAATAGCGAGATATTTCCTTGTTCCATAATTAGCTACAAGTTTAAGATAAAATCCTACACCTTTGTAATAAGGTTTTTCATCATCACCTTTAATAGTATTAAGGAAATGTGTATAGAAAGCTCGGAACTGTTTAATCCTAACTTCTACATTAGCCTCTATATCAATTCCCGGAACAGCTTCATCATCAGTAAATCCAGGTATTCCTACCATACTATTTACAATATGCTGAAGTTGGTCAAATTGCATCTTAATAAGTCCGACTATAGACTTACGTTCTATAGGTGCACCATTATTATTAATTACAGGAACAACTTTAAACCTATGTTCGTAATAACGAGGTTTCGGGTCTTCATTAGTAGGAATTTGCTTAAAAGTAATAACTAATGTAGGAATAGAATAACCAGCATATTCAAAAGTAGATTCTTGCTGAGTTTCGGGATTAATTTTAGAAGTTTCATGTTCTTCTATTCGTACATCATCTATAGTAACACGACAAAGATTTCCTATTGCCGGTTCAGGTTTCATAGTAAGACGACGTTCTACCTTTTTATCTTCAAATGTAATCATTGAACTTGAAACTTGATTCTCCACTGTTAAATTAGATTTTACATTAGTTGTCATTGTTTATACATCTTATTATAAGTGACGAAAAAGAGTAGTAATTCAATTAGAATTACTACTCTTTTAAATGATAGATTAATGATAGATATTAAAGTAGATTAAAGAAGATTTTCTACATCATTTTTCCATTCAGGAATAGCTTCATTTTCTACAACTTCGTCTTTGATAGCTTCTTTCTTCTTTTCATCCGGATAACGTTTGATAACATTCTTAAGAACGAATACCCTTTCATAAGTAGTATCACCTACAGTTACAGGAATAGCTACTTCATTTTCATCAGCTACCAATTCTACTTCATAAGCAAGCTGATAAGGAACAAGATTTGCATAACACATTTCTTTCTTACCGTCTCCCTTATCACGTCCCATTTGAGTAGGAACATATTCCATAATACCTTTTTCTACAAGAGCGCGTTCACCAAGCGGCTGTGCTTCCAAATCCTCCTGTACCATAAGGCTCCAAAGAGAAGAATAACTGAAGCTAAGAACTTTCGGAACACCAATAGTCTTATTGCTCGAAGCAAGTTTAGCATCCTTAGCGGTACCCTTAGCAATAAAGAACTTTTCATCAAGACTTTCTGCATCAGGAATATAGAACATAACTACATTATCACCATTATCTACATCCAGAAGAGCTGCTGCCGAAGCATTCATTGTGAATTTGTTAATGGCGCGACCAGTAACAACTTCGGGACGAGCATCATTAGTAGTTTTCGTTCCTTTAGCAACAACGTTCAGATTAGAAAGTTTCGATGCGCTGAAAATTGACTTTTTCATAATTTTAAAATGTTTTTATTTGTTATTTGATTTAATGATAGATTGATAAATTTAATTATCATTATTAGTGGAATTTTCTATATTATCAGAAACATCAGTTACATCTTCTGCTGTAACATTTTCTACAACAGCATCTTTAAATTTAGATGCTTCAGCATTTGTATAAACTTTAATGGAACCTATTTCGTCAGTTTCATAAATACCATTAAGTTTATCATTTGCTATAATTCTTGCTCCAATCATTATAGACATTTTTCGGAGCATAGCTGCTGTATGACTTATCCAATTATCTTTACCTTTTACTTCTTCACCAAAACTATTAATTCCGGGATAATAACCAGCTTCAATAGCTTCTCTAAGGGTATAAGGTATAGCTACAACAGATTCTTTACCATTTGAATTTATCCTTGTTAGTTTAACAAGAGCACGTTTTGTTGAGAATCTTTGAAGCATTATTTTACCATTATCTACATCAGCTTTAAGTTTAGCAGCAGATTTACCGTCATTAACTACTGTATATTTATTATTTAAAAATTCATCACGTTCATCAAATTCTACTTCTTCATCTAACTTTCCGTTTCTAAGAAGTCGATAATAATAATGAATCTTATTTCCGTCCTCTATAACATCAACAGCGATATTATTTTCATTAAGGACTTTTAATACAATATTAATTCCAGTATAAATAATTTCATTTTTACCACTATCCCAAATATAAATATTTTGCATAGCGGTAATAGGGTCTAATCCGAGAGTTTTACCCTTACGAACTTTAATAACAGATAACCTATTTAACATTCTTCCAAACTGAAGAGCTTCCATAGGTTTTAAACCCATTTCAGAGCCAAGCATCAAACAAGTAACTATTGCAGGAACGTTTATAGTAACGTTACCATTTTCATCTTTTTCTCCAAATTGAGCGGCAAAAGCATTATTTTTAGAAATATATTCAGCAAGTCCTTTTGCACGTTCAAGAGTTAGAATTGTACTTTCATCTTCAGTAGAATACTTAGTTACTTCATTAGTATCTTTACTACCATTAGCTTTAGTTATTGCATTTACTTGCTTGTTCATAGTCAAATGTAATAGTAATAATCATAATAACAAAATTTGCATTAGCTTTTTTAGTAGAATATTTCGCTTATACTCGACACCCAAATAGGAGCTTGTATAGTAGTAGATTGCCTTTCTATAAGTTTTTGTTTATCCCTACTTTTAACATCTTTTAGTATATCTGTATTATCTTCTTGATTTACACCTATTTTTATTGTAAAATCGTCAATATAAAGATTTATAATAACACAAACTTTATTAGGATTTGCATAATCAAATGTTTTACCTCGTGCAATTCTATTTTCATGAGTTTGAGTATTACATGAACCACCAGTTGTTATAACTTGTTCTATATTCTCTATAGTAAGACCTTCATTAAGAGATTTAACAGTAAATAGTTTATTATATGTACCATCTCGCATACCTTCTATAGCCATCTTTTTTAAAGTAGTTTTACCAATCTTTTTAGGTTCACCACTTTTAGTTCTTATAATATCACCTGTCTCATTATCATACATATATCTTGATTCAATATTATTATGATAAGCTATACTATCTTTTGGATAATAATTAGCAAGTTCTTCTGCCATTTCTACAGATTCATTAAAGCATATAGTTGGAACAGGATTTGCTTTAAGAATATCCATAACAGCTTCAATCTTAGGTCTATTAAATATAAGTATATTATTTCTATTACTTACATTTTGCTTAAATGTTTTAGCTCGTTCATATATATTATCTGGATTCCAATAAAGATTAATTTTCTTACCATAATTTGAAGATACATCTAAATCAGTATTCCAACCTTGACATTCAGCAACAATTTTACGAATTATTGTAGATTTTACAAAAGTTCTAAATCCATTAGCATCTTTAATATACTTACCAGCAAAACAAGCAATAATTAAATCAAAATCAGAATCAAAAACATTTTTATGAAATACAGAATTAACACCTTTATAAACTCCTTTAAATATATCAAGAGTTTCATGTATAAGATTTGTATATTTAGCATATTTAAATTTATCATCATCACTTAATTCAACAGCTAAATTATATTCTACAAAGTCACTTATCCATTTATTCTCTATAGCTTCTTTCTCATTTATAGTATCTATTATAGGACAACCTATAGCTTCTAATTTTTTATTTTGTTCAGAAGTTATATTTACACCAGTTAGACAAAGAATAAATTTAGTATTTATTTTAATAATACAATCATAAATTTCATTATCAAGAAACTTATGACATTCATCTATAATTACTAAATTATAATCTATATAATCTTTTACATCTCGACATTTATTAATAAATTGATTAGAAGTTAAAAGTTCTATCTTACTACCATATTTAGTATTTTTTATAATATTCTTTTTAGTTATATCATTAGGAACTAAAAATAGAATTTTATTATTACCATTTTTATTTATATAATTAGTAAGTATAATATCTGCTACACGAGTTTTACCAAATCTAAATGTTAGATTTAAAGTTCCTCTACCTTTAGCATTTCTCCATTTAGAAACACATTCAGCTTGACGTTCATCTTTACTTATCATCTTTACTAAAATATTTTAGATATTCTATCTTATCTTTTATAGCAATAATTATATCACTTTTTATAGAATAACCATTTGCTACTAATTCCCAAAATAAATCTTCAAGTTCTTCAATAGTTTTATTATCTATTATAGTTTCATTATTAGGCATAGCTATTAATTAAAAAGGTAAATCATCAGAATCATCTTCATTAAAAGAAGTATTCATTACAGTAGGAGTATCATTTTGATTTATACTCTCTAATAAAAATCTATTATCAACTTGAAAATCATCTATACTTCTACGTACATCTTCTTTTCGTCTATTACTAATTTTATTAGAACGAGTTATAGTTTCAAATTCCCCTTCTAATAAATTAGGTTTATCATTACTAAATAAGTCAAAATCAAGTTGACGTTTTATAATACCTTCTTTCTTTTTATTTTCACCATTTAGAACCTTACTACATTCACGTTTATAATAACTAAAATTTAAATGATAATCATCTTTATAAATATAGTTATTAAAAGGTTCTATAGAATATTTAGCTATAATACGAGATTCTTTATTTATTGAATTACCATTATCATCTACACCGTCAGAACATTGTTTTATAATAGTTCCTGTACCTGTATTACTAATATAAAATCTATTAGATTTTTGAAGTTTATCTCTAACAACTTGTCCATCTACAATATGTTCATAATAAATAGTAAATTTGCTATCACTTTTCTGACTTATACAATAATCATAAATAGCAAATTTAGAACTATTAATATGATTCATTATAGTATCTTCATAAGGAATACCATATATAAGTTGTAAATTAAGAGCTTTAGCAATAACAGGTGAATTATATCCTTTATTAAAAACTAAATCTTCAATAAAGAAACCTTTGCGTTTTATATAATCATCTTCAAGAGCTTTTAAAGCCTCTTTTTTATCATTATCAGATTTATTATTAAAATCATCTGAATTAATAAGTTTATTTAAATTTTCATCAAAACCTTTTTTGACAGCAATATAATCATTAACATCTTTTCTTAAATATCGTTCATAATCAGTATATTCAAGTTCAAAATCAAGTTTAGCTTGCCAAGCATTACATATATTATAATAGGTATCCTCTAATTCATAAGGAATCTTACAAACTATACCGTCTGTATTAGCAGATACAACACTAATTCCATTAAGTTCTAATTCTTCAATTAACATAATAAGACATAATTGAAGATTTATAGTAGTTCTATAAGTACAATATGGGTCATAAAGAAAATCATTACTATCACGAAATGCACCATACATTCTATTAATAGCAATTTTAAGACCTTCAGCTTTAGTTTTTAAAGATTTAGATTCCTTAGTTAATCTATCTATTTCTTTATGTAATATTTCACTATCTTTATTAGATACTTTTTTATTTTCTAATAAAGACTTTATTTCATCAGCTTTCTTTTTATAATTTTTACTATTATGTTTAGCTTCTACTCGCGTATCAGCAGTATATTTTACTGTATTAATAAAAGCATCTTCTTGTAAATGTTCCGGTGCTATATGAAATTTAACAATTCCACGAGGATAATATGAAGCACATTATTGAATAACATTATTATCAGTAACTAACTGTCTGTTATTCCTATTAGTTTCCTAATAGATTAGACTATATCTTATACTTTACATTACCATTATCATCTATATAAAGTATTGTGGCATTTCCAAATGAATTAGTTTTTTCATCTGTACTCCCATTAGGGATAGTCGTTGAGCTTTCATCTTAATAAACAATATTAAGACGCTTAGCTGCGGATTTCCCAATATTCTTACTTTTTACTATACCTTGAAAATTACTTCTTGCCATATCTATATCACTACGATATTTAGTATAAGAATCTCTAAGGGGTTTCCCGCAATTAACCACATTAGGACGCTACATATTCATATTAACGTCCGCATCTCTTAATATATAATCATCTGCAACTAATATACCCGGTGTATCTTTACTATGTAATCCACCAAGAGCCATAGTATATTGATTATTACCGAATTTAAAAGTATAAGCAAATTTATCTTTCTTATCTTTACTACCTACTATAATCTTAGATTTTAGAATAGTAGCTAAAAGATTATGTAGAGTAGGAGTTTTAAACTTTATTATATCAGATACTACATCTTCGAGATAAATAACTCTACGATTAGTTCTTAAATCATAAAAATCTTTTTTCTCAAGACCTGTAAAATCACTATATAATTTAGTAGTTATAGCTTTTCCGATAGAACTTCGAGACATATTACGAACATCAATTCCAAATTCACTTGTAATATTGTCTCTTAAATCAATTTCATCTTTAACAGTTCTTTTTAATGTTAATGTAATTAAATCATCATTAACATTATAATCCATTATAGTTTCTATATCATCTTCATCAATATTAGCTAAATAATGAATAGGTAAATCTTGTATACGATACCATTTTAATATAATAGCAACCTGTTTTAAACTCGTAAAAGATTTATCAAGATATAGAATCTTTTGAATATCATAATTTGTAAAAGGTATATTAAAACTTTTATTAATACCTAATGTATAAAGATAACCATTACCAAAATTAATACATTTTTGGCTATGTCTAAACATAAAATCTGTAAGATTCATTTTTTCTTTATAATGATAACCTTCAGGAGTAACATATTTAGCATTATAAAGAAGAAGTATAAGCATTATTTTATCATAATTATTACTATTATATCCTGTAACAATTTTATGACTAATAAAAAAGTTTTGAATATAAAGTAAATCATTATGAAAATCTTTACCATTTAAACTATTCCAAATATAGAATTGTTTAGCACCCATTGCTGTAAGAATCTTTTTCTTATCAGCTTTATATTTTATTATATTATTTTGAAGATTATCTAAATAATCGTCTTTTTTAATAGCATCTTCAAAAGTTACATCTTTAATATAATTATTAATTTTATCCTCAGCATCAATACGAAGTATATCAATATTTACATAAGTATCTATAAGCTGTTGAGAAACATCTTCCGGTATAAAAGTTACACCACAAAAATTCTTATAAATTTCAAAGTCATAAATATATTTTTTATCAGTCATAGTCTATTCTTAGTTAAATCGAGACTTATTAAATCTTCTGTATCATCATCTATATCCTTTTGAATTAAAGAATATAAAGCATTAGAAACTTTATCAAATCCATCTTGAGTTAAATTGATAACTTTAAATTTTCCATTTAAAGTTTTATTTACAATAATTCTTATTTGAAATTTATAACCATTTTCTTTAGTATGATTATCTTCAAGAAATTTGATAAGTTCTTTAATATTAAATATATCTTTATCGTTCATATTAAAATTAATTTTAATTATATTTGTAATATAATTTTTAATTTCAGTTGTAAAGACAGTTGTAACGAGTGCTCTCCGGGTAATTGGCCACAAGGGCGAGAGGGTGTTCCGATATTCGTTTGCTTATAAAGTAACACTTGTATCTATTTAATCGTCTTAAAATGATACTTCTTTCCATTCTTTATATTTAATATCTCTTTTAGCAAGTATATCACTAATTATAGCAAATGATTTATCATATTCTTCATAACATTTATTTTTATTAATATAAGCACAATCGTAAATAGGAATCATTATAGTATTAGCATAAGCTATTGGTTTATTAACTTCATTTTTCATTATAATATTATTATTTTCAGTAAGAGCTTTAAGAACAGTTGAACCAAGTGGAACTATAATTAAAGGATTAATAGCTTTAATTTCTTCTATAAGATAATGTATACAATTTTTAATATATAATTTTTCATTATCCGTACCATAACATTTTACAAGATAAGTTAAATAACTCCATTCATCAAGTTTATAAAGAGTTATAGCTTGTCTAAGTAAAATATTATTTCTACCTGTAAATGGTTCTCCAATTTTAATATCAAGTGTAGAAGGAGCTGCACCAATAAAGCAAATAGATTTCGGAACACCTCCCGCCCTTGTGGCCATAATACCGTGCATCCTATTATTGATAAGAGAACGATAACAGGATGAACAATGAATGCCGAGTAAGTCTTTCCTTGCTGACATTTGATTTTCGGCCTGTTTTCTGCCCATATTTTAATTATTTTTCAACGGGTGGAGAATTGTTTAGGAATGAATAGAAAGTTCCTAAAAAGTGCCTTAAAATTCGATTAAAAGCTATATCACTCTATTGCCATTATTATCTCTTTTTATATTAGCAAGTTTATCTGCCCAAGCCTCTGCATAAAAACTATAATAATCATATTTAATAAAAGGTATTCTATTTATAAGATTATTAATAGCTGATGGAATACCTATAATAATTAAATATAACCAACCTAAATAAATACTTTGCTTACAATGTCCTATTTCATGATTAATAGTAAGTTTACTATGTCTGTTATTAATAATTATATAATTACCTAATGAAACACCTATATTATTATTAGTTAAATATATATTTATACTATTTTTCTTACTATTTAGTTTATAACCATATTTAGCTTTAAATATACCTATTGATATAAGAGCAACTATATTTTGTGGTAGCTGCCAAATATAAAGAAGAATTTTAATCATATTTTAAATAGCATGTATAGATTCTAAAAGACTATAAATTAAAATAAGTACAAAACATATTGCAAGAAATTGTCCTAAACAACCATCTGCATCTGGAACATGTTCATCTTCATTATTAATATGACTATCTCTATAGTCATCATCATCGTAATACATAATTATAATATTATTTTAATATTTTAATATAGCTTTTTTTCTTGCTCGACTTAAAGCCACATATATAAGTCGATTTCTCATATTAATATCATATGCTTTTTTATATCCTTTCGGACTTTGATACCAAGTAATATCTGTCAAATCTACAGCAACATTATCAAATGTACTTCCCTGTGATTTATGTACAGATAATCCAAATCCATAATCTATATCTTTTTTAATAACTCTTTCATTACCATAAGCATCATGTATTACAACAGGAACTAATGTAAGAAAACGATTCTTAAAATTATAATATGCTTTCCAACCACCTCCTATACGTTTTAAACCATTTATATATAAAGTTTGTAATACACGTTTATAAAGATTAAAACTTGAATCAGTATGGTCGACAATTAAGAAAGGGTCTGTCTTCCTTTCATCATACATAGATTGTAGATTAACTCCAAAAGTTTTAATTCCCTCATCTGATATATAATCTATAAGTTCATATATTATATAATCTTCTGAATTAAGTATAATAGGTTCTGAAAACTCATTCATTATAGTATTATATGAAGTAAATAAATCATTCATACAAACTACAGGAAGATTATCACCTAATAGATTATTTCTAACATATTGATTCCAATTAAGTACATTATTATTTGTATAACTTAATATACGAATATAATCTGTATTAGACGGAATACCCTTTTTATTATTACCTATAAAAGATTCACTACCTATTTCTTCTATACATTTAGATTTAAAATCTTCTCTATATAATAATTCATATCCTCTGTCATTTATAATATTACTTCTATTATTAATAATATAATTAAGAAAAGTATTACCTTGATGTTGAATATCATATCTAATAAGACTAAACAATTCAAGTAAAGGATTTCCTTCTTCTTGTCTAACAATAGTATCTAAAACTACTTTTCTCTTAATTGTAGCAAAAGTTGGTGACATATTTTCTTTAACAGGAGGTAACTGTAAACTATCACCAATATATAAAACTTTTATTTTATGATTAGCACATACTTTTGTTATACGATTAAACAAACCTGTATTAACCATAGAACATTCATCAAGTAGAACTATTTTATAATTGACAATTTTTAAATCAGAAAGTTGGTCATATTGTGGATTAGTTGGGTCAAAAGTAGTTAAATCTACATTGGGCTTTAATCCTAAAAGAGAATGAAGAGTCTTACCTTTATGATTTACTGTATTTTCTAATACCCGAAGAGCTTTGTGTGTTGGAGCACTAATTGTCCAAGTTTTATCAATAATATTTTCAATAAAATATTTCATGATAAAAGTTTTACCTGTTCCAGCATAACCTTCTAAAGTACAAAATAACTCTTCACTTTTATACCAATCTTCAAGTTGTTGTACAGCTCTTTCTTGACTCGGATAAAGTTTAATATTACTATTTTTAACTTTATTATTAGCTGTGTTACTTTTATTATTTAAATTTGTATTAGCTTTTACAATATTATCTAATTTATTTTTTTCAGTATTGTTCATATATTAAAAAGGATTTTCTAATTGATTATTATCTCTGTTAATTTCCTTATGTAATATAGAAAAAGCAATGATGATAGAATTTTCATAAGTTGTATCATTTATATCTTCAATATTTACTTTAGCAAGTAACTCCATAAAAGTTTCATCAAAAGGATGGATATTATATTTATATATTCTAAAGCTATCTGGAAGAATAACAATACCCATTTTATGTTTAGTAACTAAAAAATGATTTATTATAGTAAATTGAAACTTTATAGGTAGCTTAGTAAAGAAAGCAGATATGTTATTATTATTTTCTCTTAGATATTCAGTAAAACTATTAAGAGCTTTATTAAAGTTTCTTATCTTTTCTATTAGCATTTTCAATCTTATTTAATGATTTTAAATAACAGAGTTTACTAATAGTATTTACATAATCTATATCAAGAATAAAATAACCGTCTTCTATAATACCTTTTATTCTTTGACGAGGTTTAACAATACTCCAATATTTAATTGTAATATTTAATCTCGTACAATTTTTACTATTTTTCTTAATAGTCCAAGGCTCATGTTGATTATTAGTTATACCATTAGAATATATATAATCAACATTATTTAAATCTTCTTGATTTATTTTAATAGGGATAAACTCATGAGGTTTTCTATTCGATTTAGCATAAAACTTATTATCATAAAGAATAGCGACAGTATGTTTACTGGCGCTATCTTCTTTATCATTACTTTTTACTCTTACTGTACCTCTTTGTATATTCTTTAATTTATCATAATTCATAATTATTTTCCACATTTATCACATACACATCGAAGCATACTTTTCTTATTATTTACACCTATTTTTGTAAAGTCTTCTCGATTACAAGTTATAACATTACCTTTTGTAAGTTTAACTGTGAATTTATGTGTATTTTTATCAAACTTAGTAACTACACCAATTCTTTCATCTTTATGATAAAGAGAATTAGCATCTATTATAGAAATATTTGTTATCTCTACAGCTTCATTAGGTGTTGTTTTTGTATATATAGTTTCAAAAGCTCCTTGAATCTTAATTGTTACACCTTCTAAAAGAGCATCTAAATAAGTTTTATCAGTTTCTCCTTCTTCATTATTTATTTTAGATTTTAGAAACTCTGCTATAGAATCAAAATTTCCATGAATTATACTATAAGTTTGATTATCATATTCTCCAAGAAATTTTGCAACTTTACTTCGTATATCTTTAATAGGATATACATTGTTATCTGAAAGAGTTACATTCTTTTCTTTATAATCTACATTTTCTACTTTAAGTAGATTATTATCTATAAGAATATAATAATTCTTTTTTACAATAGTTTCTATCGGTATAAGTTTAAGAGTAAATTCCATAATTTAAGATATTAATATTTTAGTTATTTTGACAACTTGATTTATCTTTTTACATAGCTTATCTGATATAATAGTTATCAGACTTTTATTATCATAAGAAGTAGAATCAAATAATATAGTACCTTTTTCAATAGCTATTTCATCTGAAGTTTCAATAAGTTTATCACAATATTTAAAACTATAATAAACTTTAAAAACTACAGAATTTGCAGCAAGTCGAATTTGGTCTTTAAACATCCAATATTCTTTACTACCTATTCTAACTAATACTTTATCAATTCCGTATTCATTTTTTATATTAATTACTGTACCATAACGACTACGACTTGTTATAACTAAACTTCCGATTTTTATTTCGTCTATCATCGTTTTCTTCTTTAATATATTCTTTATTAGTTCTCTTATGTTTCTTATCCTTATTAAAATCATGAATTTCATTAGAATAAGAATCCAAATCTCTAATATTAATTTTAGGCATTATATTTTATTTATATCTTTATGATATACACAAATATTATTTTCAAAAATACTATCGACAATTAATTTATCAAGTCTCTTACAAATATAATAAGTTTTATTATCAACTTTTGTTTTACGACTTCTTATATGAATACATTTCTTACAAGAATGTTCTTTTGGAATAACTTTTGGATTAATTTTAGATTTCATAGTTTTAATAGTTTAAATATAATTAACAGAAATACTACGTATATGGATGCTATTTATAATAATATAAAAGTCAAACTCATCAAAATCTTCTGTAACTTTTTCTTTAATCTCTGCTATAAGTTTAGAAAGAGATTTAGAATTAGAAGCTATTCTAATAACAGAAGGAATGACCTTTATATCAAAATAATCATCTTCTATTGTAATTTTATTTCCATTTTCAAATACAATAAAAAGAACACAATTTTTTGAATCTTCTGTAATAACAACATTGTCCATAATTGTAAGTTTATTAAATTGCATAATAAAAGGATGTAATATTAATATATAATTAATATCACATCCTATAACTAAAATATAATCATCTTAAACATAATCTTTATAATAAAGATTATTATCATTTGTACCGAAAGCGGGAATCGAACCCGCACGACCTCTTACGGTCATAGGATTTTAAGTCCTACGTGTCTACCTATTCCACCATTTCGGCGATTAAAATAAGTAGTAAGATTTATCACAAATGTTACTACTTTGTCCATTCTAAACCTCTGACTATTTTATCATGAACAATGAAATTAATTTATAAAAGAGTGCTGATAAGATTTATCACAAATGTTATCAGCTTAATAAATTAACCTTAAAAACAAATAACTCTCATGAAAGAGAATTAATCATTTGACATGGATAATTGTCCTATGAAACACTTTATTATTAAATACATGTTTTTTATCATATTCTTCTTTAGTAATATTTTGTTTATTACCTTTATCATCTACTGTAAAATATATATTCTGTATTCCAACAAGTTCTCCAGTAGCTTTTCCACGACTAAATTTAATCTTCATTTCTGCGTCTTTTTAATAGTGAGTAAATATAAATATTATTTTTTTCAAAGTCAAAATAATTATTAGCAAATTATTAGTGAGAGTTATTACTGTATCTTCAACTTTAGTATCAGATACAGTATTATATTAATAAACATTACATTCTCCTGTTATATAAACTTGTTCACGTACACTTCTAATACATGTAATAATAGAAAGCGCACATTTCACATAATCTTTTGTATCTTCAAATTGAATAGTTATTGTATAATCATTGTCGTCATATTCATATTTAAGAACTATATTATTTTCTGTATAATACATCTTATATATCTTACTTGCTTCTAAAGACACATAACATACATGAAATTTATTATTTAATATAATAGATGAAGGAAAAATAGAAAATTTAATATCTACATCATTCTCTAATATATCTATTTTTGGATATATATTTCGATATTTACTCATAACTTATTTTTTGTTTATACGTATTCTTTCTTTTTGTTCATGAATAGCAGTTAAATTAACATCATCATCTATCATATTTGATATAGCAATTTTCACACTATTAAAATGACTATAGTTATCGAATGTAATTTCAACAAGACCTAAACTTTCTTCATTTATAATAATTCGATAATTATAAATACCCGATACATCATTATCATATAAATCAAATGTTATATCTAAAATTTCAGTAAAATCTATGCTAATACATCTATCTTCACCATTGTATTCTATTTCATCATCTGGTAATAAATCCGATACATGTACTTTTAAAAGTCCCCATTCCTTACCGTGAATACTATAATTAGGATAATTAGGAATATTAATTATATTAATAATTTTCATATTATTTTAATTATTTATTAAAATATCAATTGTAGTAATTTCAGTTATATTTGTAGAGTTATTGTATATATCTTTACGAATATTATTAAATGCCTTATTTATATCATTTACATCTGTAAATACTAATTGAATTATATATCCATTAGTTTTATGAATTTCTATTATAAGAACAAAATCTTTAGATATAGAATTTATATATTTATTATTTCTTATAAAATCTATATCATTATAATATACATCTACATTTTCATTTAAATATATAGAATTTTCTTTACACCCTTTAGTATTAAATATAAAGATACCTTTACAATCTATTTTTGCAATAGTTTTATCATTATTAGATTTTATATTTAAATTAGCCATAATTACATTTTAATGTTTGGTTTCACATTGGATAATACTTTTGATATGAAATCTATGATTTAATAGTATATTTTCAATATCACTTTTGAAATCTAAAAATTCATCATATTTTTTGAAATAACAATAAGTTTGAATATTACTATCTATATAACTTATTACAGCAGTACACATATCTCTATTTATACTACAATCAAATTGTATATTATCAATATCATCAACACTTGCTGATTCTTTATATGTTGGAATAATAAATTCTTTACTATTTATAATAATATTTATAAAATCCGGATAATACGATTTTCTCTTAATAACTTCTTTCGTATTTATTATAATCTCTGCCATAGCTACAATTTTATTTTATATGAATAACTTACTTCAACAATATCCTCTATTTCTTAATTCATCAACAATATCTTTTAATGAATCTATTAATTCGCGAGATTTATATTTAGATAATGTCTCATCTCTATTGCGAATTATAGGAACTCTATTTCTGTTTTTTTTTCGCTCTTCTGAACATACTTTACATATGTCAGAATGTTTATCTTCTTTTTTATAATTAAGTGTAAAAGAAGTTATAGGTTTAGTCTCTCCACAAATTTTACAAGTTTTTGTAACAATAGTTTCATTAGTTTCCATAATATTATATTTATATTATATTTATAGTATTATTATATCTTCTTGTAAATTATCTCTTCTAATTTTACTTATACATCTTATAAGATTATTTACAAATTCTATAAATAAATCTTTATTTTCAAAAGATATAGAAGTAATTCTTAAATCATCAGGTTCAACATTAGATTCAAAACTTAAATCATCGTTGTCTAAAAAATCTAATGTATAAATATTATCATGTGTTATTATATTTCTTATATCATTTATATCATAAGTAAATATCTTATCTTCTATTGTAGTTACAATTAAAGTTTCTTCTAAATACTTAATCGTAATAGATTTTATATTATAAGTTGTACCATTTGGTATAATAATTTTTGCATTCGAACTTTGATACCAAGTAATATCTGTTAAATCTAAAGCTTCCATAGTAGTTACATTTATATTAATTTGAAGAATCTAATATATCTTTAATTGTAATATTAGATTTATAAATAATATTATTTTTATATTCTTCTAATCTATTATTAATATATTTAGTAAATTGTTCAAGAAGATATTTATCCGCCATTGTAAGTTTTGAATTAATATCTTTATAACATTTTTTAATATCATCATTTAAATCACAATAACAATAAAATTCTCTATTGATTATATTATTATTTGTCCATATACCAACTCCATTATGAATATTATATATGACACTATTACTTATATTATAAAGAGCTGGATTTGTAAGAGCATTAGTTATAAAATATATAACTTCAGGAGTGAAATTAATATTATAATTAAATAAAGATTCAAAATAAATCTTTTTAGTAAGTATAGCTGGATATTTATGTTTAATTATAGTAAGTACAATAAAACCAACTATTATACTAAGTATAATTGAAGTGATAACTGCAATAATAATAATAATTTGATTAGCTTCCATAAGATAATTTGTTTTAAGTTTAATATTAATTTATTTTAAATAAAATTTAAATTCTAATGAAAATAGTATGACAATTAGTATTCAAAAAATTATTCAAAAGAGTCTACAAATTGATAATAATCAACATAAAGATAATCCTTTTGAAAATAAGATTAAAAAAGATAATTAAATGAATAATGAAGATTATCTTTATGTTGATAAAGAAAATAGATTAAAAGAAAATGATAAAACGAATAAAGATAAATGTAAAGAAATGTAGAATTAAAAGATGATATTAAAAATGATTAAAAAGATGAAAAAAAATATGATAGAAAATATGATAGAAAATAAAGATGAAGAAGATGATATTGAAAATAAAGATGAAGATAAATTAAATGATTAAAAAGAAAATAAAATAAAAGATGATTAAAAAATGATTAAAAAGAAAATAAAGAAAATAAAGAAAAGATGATTAAAAAATGATAATGAAGAAGATGAAGAAACATTTGCAGGAAAAATATTAAATATAGAATTAGCTAGAGTATCACAAATGGAGCAATCTTTGGGAGAGCAATCAAAAGATGATAATACACAAATTGAAGTTGATAATACTGAAAAAAATACAGAAGACAAAAATGAAGATATTCAACCAGTGTCAACAGAAGTAGGCACGCAGGTTGTGACACAAAATCCAATCAAAGAGAATTGCAATGTAGAAATTAATGGAGTAAAGATTAAAAATGAAACATCTTTTGAAATTAATAATTCTGTATTAGATACAACATTAGATATAAGTAAAGAAAATATTTTGATTTTTCATGCCGGGAAGAGACGGAGTCAAAGAATAATTGTGATAAAGGACGGCTTCTGGTTACTCTGTTTTGACCCAATCAAAATGGCGTGAAAAGCGAAAAGACGGTTAATTTGAGCCTATGGTGGTCTGGACAGCAGCTACTATAGGCTTTTTGTGGTATTTGGAGAAAATATACAGCGGATAATATCTGCTGTGATTGTGAAGCACAGGTCTGCTTAGAGCAGGAGAATTGAGGAGAATTATGCAAAAAAGATACACGATCGCATGCGCTGGAACGGGATATGTAGGCCTAAGTCTGGCGGTACTGACGGCATTGCACCATAAAGTATATGCTGTGGATATTGTTCCTGAGAAAGTGGAACTGATCAACAGCAAAAAGTCTCCGATTCAGGATGAGTATATTGAAAAATATCTGGCTGAAAAGAATCTTGATCTGACCGCAACGCTGGACGCCAAATTCGCCTACAGCAATGCGGACTTTGTTGTTATTGCGGCTCCTACCAACTACGACAGCCAGAAAAACTTTTTCGACACATCTGCGGTCGAGGCGGTAATCAAGCTGGTTATGGAGTATAACCCGAATGCAATTATGGTCATCAAGTCCACCATCCCGGTTGGATATACCAAAAGCATACGTGAAAAAACGGGTAGCAAGAACATCATCTTCAGCCCGGAGTTCCTGCGAGAGTCAAAGGCGCTGTACGACAACTTGTATCCCAGCAGAATTATCGTAGGCACTGATATGGAGGATGAGCGTCTGGTTGAGGCGGCTCATGAGTTTGCTGTACTTCTGCAAGAGGGCGCCATTAAAGAGAACATCGACACACTGTTTATGGGCTTCACCGAGGCAGAGGCTGTGAAACTGTTCGCTAATACATATCTGGCGTTGCGTGTCTCTTACTTCAACGAACTTGATACTTATGCAGAAATGAAGGGCCTGAACACGCAGCAGATTATTGACGGTGTGTGCCTGGACCCGCGTATCGGGACCCACTACAACAATCCTAGCTTCGGTTACGGCGGCTACTGCCTGCCGAAAGACACCAAGCAGCTTCTTGCCAATTATGAGGATGTACCGGAAAACCTCATTGAAGCCATTGTGGAAAGTAACCGAACAAGGAAAGACTTCATTGCAGACCGTGTGCTGAAAATGGCTGGATACTATGGCTACGAGGAAGATAACCAGTACAGCAAGAGCAAAGAGAAGCCTGTAACGATTGGTGTATATAGACTCACGATGAAGAGTAATAGCGATAACTTCCGTCAGAGTAGTATTCAGGGAGTTATGAAGCGTATTAAAGCAAAAGGTGCAACAGTTGTTATTTATGAACCAACATTAAAGAATGGAGAAACATTCTTTGGTTCCGTAGTTGTAAATGATTTAGAGAAATTTAAGGAAATGTCTCAGGCAATTATTGCGAATAGATATGATGAGTGCTTGGATGATGTGAATGATAAGGTTTATACGAGAGATATTTTCCAGAGAGATTAAGAAATAGGAGAGAGTCAGATGAAAAAAAATAAAGAAATAAAAGTTTGTTTGGTTGGCTCATCTGGTGGGCATTTGACGCACCTATATATGTTGAAACCTTTCTGGAAAGATAAAGAGCATTTTTGGGTCACTTTTGATAAAGAAGATGCTAAAAGTCTTTTAGAAAGAGAAAAAATGTATTCTTGTTATTACCCAACTAATCGAAGTCTCAAAGCCCTTAT
>OLWB01000124.1_pt1 | contig 76203 bp, 70 predicted proteins | sample 1673331 | NCBI WGS metagenome assembly OLWB01 (sample SAMEA3178943, study PRJEB25190) | human gut metagenome | biome: human gut; feature: human-associated habitat; material: faeces | place: Austria | collected 2013
TCGACAACTTCACCGACATGATCGCCGACGAGACGATCTGCACCGACTGCGACGCGCTGCTCGAGTTCCTGCAGGAAAAGAACCACCCGGTCCTGTCCCTCGAGCCGCTGATGTAAGCAGCGGACAATCTGTTCTGATACACAAACGCCCGGAGCCGCAAGGCTCCGGGCGTTTTGCGTCGTGTTTAAAGATCTGTGGTCAGCGCTTTCTGCTCCCGGTGCTGGCAGGTGAACAGGAGGATCTGCCGGTTTGCGGCCTCGCGCTGCAAAAGGCGCAGGGCCAGACGCAGGCGGTCATCGTCGAACATGACGAGCGCGTCATCCAGCAGGAGCGGGGCATCCTCCGGCAGCAGCAGGCGGCAGACGGCCAGCCGGACGGACAGATACAGCTCGTCCGCCGTGCCGCCGCTCAGGAAGAGCGAACAGCGCATGGCCGCGTCCGGCTGTCCCGCCTCCAGCTCCATCTGCCGGCTGATCTGCACGCGGGCATAGCGTCCGCCGGTCAGCTCGGAGAAAATTTCCGACGCCTCGCGCACCAGACGCGGGGAGAAGCGCTCTGCCAGCGCTGCGTTGGCCTGCGCAAGCGTCTGCCTGGCAAGCGTAAGCGCCTCGCGGCGCTCGTTCAGCGTGTCGAGCCTCTGCGCCAGCGCCTGCTTTTTCGCCGACAGCTCCGCCTCGGAGCCGAACTGCTCCAACCGGCCACGGCTCTGGTCGAGCTGCGACTGCACGGCTGCGGCAAGCGCCTGCGTCCGCGCAAGCGCGGCCTGCGCCTGTTCGGTCGTCAGGCCGGAGACGTCGCGCACGGGCGCGGGCAGCTCCGGGATCTCGCCGAGGGCCTGCGCAAGCGCGTCATAGCGCGTTTTCGCCTGCTGCGCGGTCTGCTCCGCCTCGTGCCAGGCGCGGTAAGCGGCCAGCGCGGAGGCGATCGCATTTTGCGCCTCCCGGACCGTTCCGGCCTCCGCGAACATCCGGACGCTGCCGAGCAGCGCCGCCGTGCGCTCGGCGCGCAGACGGCTTTCCGCGTCGCGGGCCGCATTCTGCGCCGATGCAGCCTCGCACGCTGCCTGCCACGCGCGCAGCGCGTCGCGGTACTGAACGGCATAGGCGTAAAACTCGTCGCGGCTGTGGTTTTCATAGAGCGTCAGCAGTGCCTGCGCTTCGGAAAGCTCCGCCTCACGCTTCCGGTCATACGCCGCGTTTCCAATCGCCGTGGCGGCGCAGGCCAGCGCGGCCAACGCGAACACAGCGGGCAAAAGCGGCTCGTGCCGGATGAACCAGCTTGCCGCAGCAAGTCCGAGAAGGAGCGCCGCAAGCACCCAGAACGGCACAGATGGCCGGTGCTTTTTCGCCGTCAGCCGGTCAAATTCGCGCATATCGCGCTGCGCCTTGTCGAGAAGCCGTTCCTCGTCCACCCCGGAAAACGCCTGCGGGCAATCGGGGCGCGCGGGCGCGGATGCGGCCGGCTCCTGCTCCGGCAGGGCAAGCAGAGCGGCCGCCTCCTGCGAAAGCACGGCCAGCGCGTCCTCACGCGGCAGCCGCGCGCATACGGCGGACGCGGCGTTTTCCCGGTTTGCCGCCTGCATCGCGGCGCGCTTCGCGTCATAGAGCTGCGCCTTTTTTCGCTGGGCCTGCGCCGCCTGCAGCGCCCGCAGGTCCTCTTCGCAGGCAGTCTGCTGCGCTTGCAGCGACTGCAGCTGCGCGCGCAGCGCCAGATTTTTTTCATGCTCCCCCGCCAGCGCGGCCAGCGCGCTGTCTACGGCGGCAAGCTCCCGCTCGGCGTCAGGGATGAGGCCGGTCTTGTTGTGCCGGACGCGGTTCTGCCAAGCAAGCAGCCGCTTGTCGGCTGCGGCAAAGCTGACGGCCTCGTCCCCGGTCGTGACAAGGGCGGACAGCCGCGCTTCCAGCTCGTCGTCCGGCGTCAGGCCGAGTCCGGCCTGACGGACAAAGGCGCTGCGCTGATACACACGCTTCGGAACGCCCAGAAGCGTTTCGCCGCAGTTCGCGCCCGTCATGCCCTCGACCGGCAGGCCGGACTCGGTATAGGCGGCGGAAAATACGCCGAGCGGTGCACGGGCCGTCGAGGTGCGCGTGAGCGTGATGCGCCGCCCGGCGTGCTCAAGCTCGATCACGCCCTCCATCGGCTTGCCGCTCCACGGCTGGTATTTTGTCTTGACGGGCAGCACGCCCGTTTTTTCGCGTTCAGAGGTATCGATGCCATAGAGCATGGCCAGCAAAAATTCCGCCCAGGTGCTCTTTCCGGCCTCGTTCGGCATTTGCAGGACGTTCAGGCCCTCGGTAAGCGAGAGCGTCTCCTGCTCGAGCCTGCCGAATGTTGCGGTCATGCGCAGAAGCTTCATTCCGCCGCCTCCCTTCCGTCCATCGCCGCGCAGCCGCAGCGCGCGGCCAGCGCGATTTTGCGTCTGTCCGCTTCCGTCTGGGCCGCGTCATACTGCGCCTTGAGCGCCTGCAGAAACAGGCCGCGCAGCGTATCCTCCTCCGCGCCTTCCCAGAGCGCGCGGCGGGGCCGCGTCTCGTCGCGGATGGTCAGCGCGTAAAAGCGCGGAGCCAGCGCCGCTTGCAGCGCTGCCGTTTCGACCGGCTCTGCCTCGCCGGTCAGGATCACGCGGTAAATATCGTTCTGCGTGTCCTCCGGCAGCGCCGCCGTGACGGCGGCAAGCGCGTCGTCCCCTGCTTCGACGTGGAGAATTTCATAGCTCCTGCCATGCAGCGGCAAAAAGTCCAGCCGGATGCCGGAATCGGAAACTTCCCCGAGATACGCGCCCTTCTGCCCAAGCTCGTCGAAGCCGCGCCCCATCGCGCAGCCGGGCCAGGCGTAGCACGTGCTCCCGCACCGCAGCAGCCCGCTTGCCTGATGGATATGGCCGAGCGCGAGATAGGCAAGGCCGGAGGCCGCCAGCTGCTCGGACGTGATGGGATTATAGGGCGAGGCCGCCTGCGTCGCGTCCCCGTGGAGGACCATGAGGTTCGTCCAGCCGTCGGCTTTCGCGCGGAAGCCCTCCAGCAGCGGTCTTTCGTGCCGCGCGGTGAAGCCCGCGCCATAGACGCGCAGCTGTTTCTCCGGCAGCTCGACCCCCTCGATTGCATCCGTTTTGAAAATATGCACGTTTTCCGGCCAGCGCTCCGTCAGATACGCGCTGCCGGGCAGCAGACAGTCGTGGTTGCCGGGGCTGATGAAGACCGGCGCACGGATGGAGGCCAGCGCCCGCCGGAGCGCCAGCAGCGTCTCGTCCGACGCGCCCGCGCTGTCAAACAGATCGCCCGCCAGCAGGACAAGATCGCAGTCGTGCGTGTTGGCCGCCTCGGCAAGCTCGGTCAGAAGCTCGCGCTGCTCCTGCCGCCGCGCAGCAGCCTGTTCGGGACTGAGGGCAGCAAACGGCGCGTCCAGATGCAGATCGGCGGTATGCAGAAATTTAATCACGGAGCGCCACCCTTTCTGCCGCCGTGCAGCGGCCTGTCTTCGCGTCGATGGTAAACACCGCGCCTGCAAGCATACACGGCCCCGGCGCAGTCTCATACCGCGAGGTAAGCTCGCCGCGGAAATTTGCGATGGACTGCTCCGGCTTTACGCCGATGACGGAATGCACGGGGCCGGTCATGCCGAGGTCAGTGAGATACCCGGTGCCCTTCGGCAGGATCTGCTCGTCGGCGGTCTGCACGTGCGTGTGCGTGCCCCACTGGGCGGAAATTTTTCCGTCGAGATAATACGCCATGGCAAGCTTTTCACTTGTCGCCTCGGCGTGGAAATCCAGAAGCACGGGAAGCCCGTCCAGCTCCTTCAGAACCTTATCGATCACGCGGAAGGGATTGTCGGGCCGGAAGTCGAGATTGCAGCGGCCCAGCAGGTTCACAACGCCCACCTGCCCGATCTTCGTCTCAAACACGCCGAAGCCCCGTCCCGGCAGGCTCGGATGCAGATTGGCGGGCCGCAGGATATAGGGGCAGTCGTCCAGATACGCGCAGATCTCGCGCCGGTCGAACGAATGATTTCCGAGTGTAAGGATGTCTGCGCCCGCGTCCAGCATCCGGTCCGCCTGCTTTGGCGTCAGGCCGGTTCCGCTGGCATTTTCACCGTTGACAACGCAAAAATCAATGCGGTATAACTTTTTCAGGCTTCGCAGATGCTGTTCCAGACACTGCAGTCCGCCTTCGCCGACCACGTCGCCGACGGCCAGAACACGAAGTTCCATAAGAAGCCTCCTTTACATATCATTTTTTTCAGTATACCATTTAAAAAATTTTTTGGCAATGCTATACTGTATCCTGAAACCAACGGGACGCGTTTGCGTCTTTACAGACAGAGAAAGGAGCACACAGATGGAGGATTCCGCAATTATCGATCTGTATTGGGCGCGCGAGGAGCGTGCGCTCAGCGAGACGGATGCGAAATACGGCGGCTATTGCCGCTCCATTGCCCATAATATTCTGAAAAACCGCGAGGACAGCGAGGAATGCGTCAGCGATACCTGGCTGCACGCGTGGAACGCCATGCCGCCGCAGCGGCCGTCGATTCTGTCGTCGTTTCTCGGCAGGATCACGCGCAACCTGTCCTTTGACCGCTGCCGCAGGCAGAATGCGGAAAAGCGCGGCGGCGGATTGCTGCCGCTGGCGCTGGATGAGCTGTCCGAGTGCGTCCCGGCTCCAGGCCGGGTCGAGCAGGCGCTTGAAGCGCGGGAGCTGGCCGAGGCCATCGACCGCTTTCTCCGGACGCTTCCGGAGCGCGAGTGCAGCATTTTCCTGCGGCGGTACTGGTACGTCGATTCCGTGCAGGATATCGCCGCGCGGTACGCGCTCCGGGAGAACACCGCAAAATCCATCCTGTTCCGGACGCGGGAAAAGCTGCGCCGGTATCTCGCCGGAGAGGGGATCATCGTATGAAAGAACAAAGTGAAAAGCTATTCCGCGCCATCGGCGATGTCGGTGACGATCTGATCGCCCGCGCCGATGCGCCGGTCAAAAAAGCGCCGCGCGTGTGGGTCAAATGGGCTGCGCTTGCGGCCTGCTGCGCGCTGGTGATCGGCGCGGCGGCATTTGTCGTGCCGATGTTCCACGCAGGCTCGTCCGCGCCGGAGACGGCATCTGCTCCGACGGCGGATACCGCGGCGCCGGAAGCGCCTGCGGAAGAGGAAATGGAAATGACGCTGGAGGCCTCGGAGGCGCCCGCCGAGGCCATGCCGGAAGCAGCTCCGGCAGAGCCTGCCGAGCAGAAAACCAGAACGCTTCCGGGCGCGGACTGCTTCACGGTCGTGTCGGAGAGCGTCACGCGCACATCGGCAGACTTCACGCTGACAAACGAAGACGGCGCTGTGCTTGCCCTTCGCAGCGAGTACTGGCTGGAGACGCAGGCAGACAGCGAATGGAAGATGCTGACATCGAACCTTTTTAAGGCGCAGAACCAGACGGATGAAGCCGCGCCGGAATCATCTGTCTGCACACTGCACTACGACTGGCAGACGCTCTACGGCGAACTGGACGCAGGCAAATACCGCCTTGCCCAGCCCGTGATCCTGCCGGACGGAACAGAATACACGCTGTACGCAGAATTTACGATCGAATAACGAAAAGCTTCCCCGCCGCATTCCAAAATGCGGCGGGGTCCGTTCACTTAGGGTGTATCTGAAAACTCATGATGTGACCGGCAGCGAGGGATTTTTGCGTTGCGCAAGACATTTTTTCGCAGGAATACTGACGTATTTCAAGGAAAAATGACGCGGCGCACCGCAAAAAGGCCCGCTGTCCGGGTGCATTGGGAGTTTTCAGATACACCCTAAGCCGATTTCTCTGTCACCGGGCGCCGAAGCGCTCCGCATAGCCGCAGCGGCGGCAGAGCGGGGCGGCGCGCTCGCCGCGTGCAAAGCCCTCGCGTATCGCGCAGGCCGGCAGCGACGCAAGAATGTCGGAAAGCGCCTGCCGGAACAGGTTCCCCAGCGCAAGCGCGCCCTCGTTGTCAAGGCAGCACGGCACGACCGTGCCGTCGGAAAGCACGGCGATCTGGTCGCTGAGCGCGCGGCAGCGGCCCTGGCTCCCACGCTCTGCCGCCTGCTCGTCCGGCCAGTCAAAGCGCTCTCCGAAGCTGACGAACACACCGTCCTCCAGCCGCCAGCCCCACGTATTTTTCTGCCACACGCCGGGAAAGGCCGCGTGCAGCTGCGCCAGAATCTCCGCGTTCCGGTCGTGCAGACCCTTCGTCTGCGCGCCGTCGAGATTCCAGAGGCGGAAATCTGTCAGAATGCCCGATTTTTTTGCCGCATGGGCAAAGTCCGTGCAGCCCGTCAGATAGCCGGAAAAATCCCCGGCCTCGTTCGCCTCGAAGCTGTGCAGACTGATAGAGACCTTGCGCAGCGCGGGCGCGTCGAGCAGCGCCGCCTGCTTCTTTGGCAGCAGCGTCCCGTTTGTCGTGAGCGTCGCGCGGAAGCCGAGTGCCCGGCAGATCTCCAGCAGCTCCGGCAGCTGCGGGTGCAGCAGCGGCTCGCCCATGACGTGCAGGTACAGGTATTGCCCATATGGCCGGAGCTTCGCAGCCAGCGTGCGAAAGTCCTCCGGCGATAAAAACGCGGCAGGCCGCTTCGTGCCGGGACAGAAGCTGCACGAAAGATTGCAGCAGGTCGTGATCTCAAGATACATCCGTGAAAACATAGGAAAAACCGCCTTTTTCATTCTGATATCCAGTATACCGGCTTTTGCGCCAAAAGGAAAGATGGAAAAACCGCGCCCGCTGTGCTATCATGGATGCAGAAACGGAGGCGATGCGGATGTGGACGCTTGCACAGGTGCAGGCGGAGTACCGGCGGCTGGACAGACTGCTCGGGATCGACACGAGCCGCGTGGCCGTGTCCTTTTCCCGGCGCATGACGCGGCAGTACGGCGTATGCACGTTCGTCAAAAACAGGCCGCAGGAGATCCGCCTTGCGGACTTTCTGCGGCGGGAGGATCAGGTCTTCTGGGACACGGCCCGGCATGAATATGCCCACGCCGCCGCGGCGATCCTCACCGGAAAACGCCACGGGCATGACGAGGCGTGGAAGGCTGTCTGCCGGAAAATCGGCTGCCCGCCGGAGCGGCTTGCGCCCAGCTGCGAGGCAGCGGCCGAGAACCGGAGACGCATTGAGGCCGTGCGCGGCGTGTATGTCGTGACGTGCCTCGGCTGCGGAGCGGAATCCCGGTATCTGCGGCGTGGGACAGTCGTACAGGCATTGGAGGAAAAGCGCGGCGGCATCCGCTGCCGCCGGTGCGGCGGGAAGAAATTCAGTCTTGAAAAGCGGTATGAACCGCAGGAGGAGCACACATGACAAAAGCAGAACGCGCACGAGAACTGTTTCTGGAGGGCTGCAACTGCGCGCAGGCCGTCTTTCTGGCCTTTGCGGAGGACAAGCTGGATAGAGAGACTGCGTTGAAGATCGCCTCCGGCTTTGGAGGCGGGATGGCCGGTATGCGCGATGTATGCGGCGCGGTCAGCGGGATGTTCATGGCCTACGGCCTGCTCTGCGGCCCGGCAGACCCGACCGACCGGGCAGCGAAAACGAACAATTACGCGGCGCTGCGGCAGCTCGCGGGAGAATTTGAGGCACGCAATGGCTCGATCATCTGCCGCCAGCTGCTGGGCCTCGACCCAAATTTCAAGCCCCAGCCGCCCGAACCGCGCACCGACAGCTATTACAAAAAGCGCCCGTGCCCGGAAATGGTCTTCTGCGCAGCCGACATTCTGGAAACCTATCTGGCCGGAGAGGCAGAAACGCCGACCGCTTAAAATTGAAGGGATCGTTATGGCTGCTGCAAACTGGAGAACGCTGAAAAAGATCGACGCCCATATTCATATCCTGCCGGACGCGGTACATGCCGCCAATCCCGACGCTGACGATGTGTGGATGTATGCAGATCTGCGGCAATATGTGCAGATCATGCGCTGGACGGCATCAAGCTTCACCCGAACAATTCCGGGCTGGCACTCGATTCCGACTATAATTGCGCGATCTTCGCGTTTGCACAGGAGCGGCGCATTCCCGTCGCCGTTCATTCCTATCCGAATGCGGAGGATGATCTGTCGGCGGCGAAGCGCATCGTGAAAACGGCGGAGCGCTATCCGGATCTAAAGCTGATCGTCTCGCACATGGGAGCGTTTCAGTGGGAACGCCTGCTTCCGCTTGCCTGTTATGTGGATCTGTCCGCGATCCTGCCCGATTATGCCCGCAGATATGGCGTTGAAGGGACGAACGCGCTTCTGCGGAAATTCGGCCCGAGGCGGCTCCTCTTTGCAACCGATTTTCCCGCCAGTCGCAGTCTGCGGCCCGAAGAGATCTACACCGTTTATTGCGGGATTCTTGACCAAATGGATTTCACGCCGGAGGAAGCGGCAGGGATCGCGTATAAAAACGCAGTCGGCCTACTGGGGTGAAGAAAGCCGCTTGGGATGCACCGTTTTTGCGGGAATTCTCGGCGAATTCGTTACATTTTTCGGGCCGACAGAGTCGTCGGCCCCTACGCCGAAACTTCAATGCCTCTGTAATCCGTAGGGGCGGACGACTCTGTCCGCCCGCAGGATGCACTGGTTTTTGTATAGAACAGACAGGCCCGCCGAAGACCGGCGGGCCTGCTTTATGAAAAACCGCTCTGCCGGCATGGGGACAGAGCGGTTTTCCACGATAGGAGGAAAAGGGAATCACTTCTTGAAAAGGGAGAACTTCTTTTTTTCGTAGGGCTCGCTGGACGCGTCCGTGACCTCGTAGCCGGTCGCGTGGACGGCAGCCTTGACAGCCTCGATGTCCAGCGGCTCGTCGGTCAGGACAACGGCCTCACCCTTTGCGTGCGACGACGTGACCTTCTTGACGGGCACAGCCTTGCGGATGGTGTCGTTGATGTGCGATTCGCACATACCGCACATCATGCCGTCGATTTTAAGCGTTGTTTGATACATGATGCAGACCCTCCGTTATTGCTGATGGTGGCAGCAGCCCGCATTTGCGCAGTGCGCGCAGCCCGCGCCGCAGGAACTTTTTCCCTGTTTCTTCTGCCGGATCAGATAGCACACGATTGCGATAACAATGACAAGCAGAACGGCTGAAATAAGGATCGTTCCAAGATTTTGTGCGATCCATGCAAACATGAGAATCACTCCTTTACTCGCTGTTTGCCGGAAGCAAGACCGCATATCCCATGCGGTCTTGCTCCGTGAAAAATTGATTACTTGATCTTCGTGGTCAGCTTGGTAGCTTCCTTATAGGGCTTGACAAGCATATAAACGATGACTGCGAGCAGGGCTGCGCCGACGATCACGCCGAGGACATTGCCGCTGCCGGTGAGCAGAGCGCCGAACTGGTTGACCATGAGGGCAATTGCATACGCGAAGCCGCACTGATAGCCGATTGCGAACCAGGTCCACTTCTGGCTGTTCATCTCGCGCTTGATGGCGCCGATGGCCGCGAAGCACGGAGCGCACAGAAGGTTGAAGACCAGGAAGGAGTAGCCGGTGATGCCGTTGAAGGCGCTTGCAAGGTTCTGATAGACCGTGCCGTCGCCGCCGCCATAGAGGATGCCAAGCGTGCCGACGATGTTCTCCTTGGCGACAAGGCCGGTGATGGAGGCAACAACTGCCTGCCAGTTGCCCCAGCCGAGCGGAGCGAAGATCCAGGCGATGGCACCGCCGATCTTGGCGAGGATGGAGTAGTTGATCTCTTCGTCAGAGAGCATCCGGAAGCCGTCCTCGGCCCAGCCGAAGTAGGTGGTGAACCAGACGAAGATGGTGGACAGAAGGATGATCGTACCGGCCTTCTTGATGAAGGACCAGCCACGCTCCCACATACTGCGCAGCACGTTGCCAAGGGTCGGCCAGTGATACGCGGGCAGCTCCATAACGAACGGAGCAGGATCGCCGGAGAACATCTTGGTCTTCTTCAGCATGATGCCGGAAATGATGATGGCGGCCATGCCGATGAAGTATGCGGAGGTGGAGACCCATGCGCTGCCGCCGAACAGAGCGCCGGCGATCATGCCGATGAACGGCACCTTTGCGCCGCAGGGGATGAAGGTGGTGGTCATGATCGTCATACGGCGGTCACGTTCATTTTCTATGGTACGCGAAGCCATAACGCCCGGAATGCCGCAGCCGGTACCGATAAGCATCGGGATGAAGGACTTGCCGGACAGGCCGAACTTACGGAAGATACGGTCCAGAACGAAGGCGATACGGGCCATATAGCCGCACGCTTCGAGGAAGGCCAGCATGAGGAACAGAACGAGCATCTGCGGCACGAAGCCGAGAACTGCGCCGACACCGGCGACGATGCCGTCGAGGATCAGGCCGTGCAGCCAGCCGTCTTCGGGAACGTTGCCCGCATCGAGCAGATTGCCGATCAGAACCGGAACACCGGGGACCCAAACGCCGTAGTCAGCGGGATCGGGCTCGTCAAAACCGTTCTCCTCAAAGTAGCTGACAGCATCAACATAGGTCATGCCGATCGTAGTCTCTTCGTCTGCGTCGTCGGGGATGGAATCATAATAGACTGTCATATCATTGAGGGCAAGGGTTTCTTCGTCCTCGACCTCGATGGTCGTGCTTTCAGAATCGGCGGTCACGGCCTTCATCTCAGCCAGAGCCGCGTCAGCATCGAAGTCTTCGGCTTCGGTGTCAAGCTCATAGTAGCCGCTGATCGCGTCGCTTGCGGCAGCGTATTCGTCAGCTGCGTCGTTATAAGCGGAGGAGCCAATGCCGAGCAGGTGCCAGCCGTCGCCGAACAGGCCGTCGTTCGCCCAGTCCGTTGCCGGTGCGCCGACACCGACCATGGCGACCCAGTACACGATGAACATGACAACTGCGAAGATCGGCAGGCCCAGCCAGCGGTTGGTGACGATCTTATCGATCTTGTCGGAGCTGGAAAGCTTACCGGCGTTCTTTTTCTTGTAGCAGCTCTTGATGACCTGCGCGATGTACACATAGCGCTCGTTGGTGATGATGGACTCTGCATCGTCGTCCAGCTCCGTCTCAGCGGCCTTGATGTCCGCCTCGATGTGCTTCATGACGTCTGCGGGGATGCTCAGCTGTTCGAGTACCTTATCGTCACGCTCGAAGATCTTGATGGCATACCAGCGCTGCTGCGCAGCGGGCTTGTCATGCAGAACAGCCTCTTCGATGTGCGCGATGGCGTGCTCGACCGGGCCGGAGAAGGTGTGCTGCGGCTCGGTGTGGGGGCCTGCAGCGGCCTTGACGGCTGCTTCCGCGGCTTCCATAATGCCTGTGCCCTTCAGAGCGGAGATCTCCAGAACAGGGCAGCCCAGCTGACGGGACAGCTCCTTGATGTTGATCTGGTCTCCGTTCTTCTTGACGACGTCCATCATGTTGATCGCCACGACGACCGGGATGCCAAGCTCGGTCAGCTGTGTGGTGAGGTAGAGGTTGCGCTCAAGGTTCGTGCCGTCGACGATGTTCAGAATCGCGTCGGGGCGTTCGGTGATCAGATAGTTACGGGAGACGACCTCTTCGAGCGTGTAGGGGGACAGAGAATAAATACCGGGAAGGTCCATGATCACGACGTCGTCGTGCTTCTTCAGCTTGCCTTCCTTCTTTTCGACCGTGACGCCCGGCCAGTTGCCGACGAACTGGTTCGAACCGGTCAGCGCGTTGAACAGCGTGGTTTTACCGCTGTTTGGGTTGCCCGCAAGGGCAATTTTGATCTGTTTTTCCATCTTCCTGCTCCTTTTGACCAGATTCTTTATGCAATTTCGATCATTTCGGTGTCAGCCTTCCGCAGGCTCAGCTCATAGCCGCGGACCGTGACCTCCATCGGATCGCCAAGCGGTGCAACCTTGCGGATATAAACCTCGGTGCCCTTGGTGATACCCATGTCCATGATCCGGCGCTTGATAGGGCCTTCGCCGTGGAGCTTGACGACCTTGACAGTATCGCCGATTTTTGCGTCCTTCAACGTTTTCATGTTCTTCTCTCCTTAAACCATGATTTTACGGGCCATCTCTTCACTGATCGCCACGCGTGATTCCTTGACTTTTACAATCACGTTTCCATTCAGGCTGGAAACGATCGTAACGGTATCGCCTGCAACGAAGCCCAGCTCCTCCAGATGCTTTTTGACCTCCGGGTTTCCGCCGACCTTTCGGATAATGTTTTCTTCACCGGCTGCTGCGAGTGTAAGCGGCATCAAATCCTGCGCCCCCTGTCTGTCTGTAATTCAAGCTGCTTAATTGCAATTAAGGCAGGCTAACCAATAGGGAAAAACAAAGGTTAGACCTCCCTAACCAGTCCACAGTTTAACACGTCTAACCTCGCTTGTCAATAGGTTTCAGCGAAAAAAATGTTTACTTGCTTTTTTTGGTCAAGTGTGTTAGTGTAGAAGATAATTTCAAGGAAAGGTTGGTGCAATTTGCTGTGAGTGTACACAGAGCGGCAGAGGATTACCTGGAAGCCATGCTGATGATGAAGGAGCAGCACGGATACGTCCGCTCCATCGATGTTGCGGAGCATCTCGGCGTGACGAAGCCCAGCGTCACCTACGCGACCAAACAGTTAAAACAGAACGGCTTTATCACCATGGATCGCGACGGGCTGATTACACTGACCGAAAGCGGCATGGAGATCGCGGACCGGATCTATACCCGGCACAAGACGCTGACGGAGTTTTTCATCCGCATCGGCGTCGACGAAAAGACCGCGCGGGAGGACGCCTGCAAGGTCGAGCATGATCTGAGCGAAAAAACCTTCGCAGCCATCTGCAGCCACGTTGCAAGGCAGAAGGAGCTGCAATAAAGCGAAAAGACTGCGCGCCGCAAAGCGGCGCGCGGTTGGTTTTTTATTTCCCCGGCTTGAAGCTGTCCTTGAGCAGGACGCTGCGGTTGAAGACCAGATGGTCCGCGCGGCAGTCGCGGGAGTCCATGCAGAAATAGCCCACGCGCATGAACTGGAAGCCCGGTGCGGTCTTCGCCGTGCGGCCTTCGCCTTCGGCGTCGTACTTCTTTGCCTCTTCGACGAGCGCGGATTCGACCTTGCAGCCGGTCAGGACCGTCAGGGAGTCCGGGTTCAGGCAGTCGAGGAAGTTCTTGTCCGGGCCGTCGGGCTGGGCGTCGGAGAAGAGGTTCTCATACAGGCGCACCTCGGCGTCGACCGCTGTTTTGCAGTCGACCCAGTGGATCGTCGCGCCCTTGACCTTGCGGCCGTCGGCGGGGTCGCCGCCGCGGGAATCGGGGTCATACGTCGCGTAAATTTCCTCGATGCTGCCGTCGGCGGCCTGCTTGCAGCCGGTGCAGGTGATGAGATACGCACCCTTCAGACGGCACTCCGGGCCGTTGGGGTACAGGCGCTTGTACTTGGGGATGGGTTCGGGGAGGAAATCGTCCGCCTCGATCCAGACCTCGCGGGAGAACGTGACGGTGTGCGTGCCCTGTTCGGGATGGACGGGGTTGTTTTCGACCTCGAACGTCTCGGTCTGCCCCTCGGGATAATTCGTGATGACGAGCTTCACCGGGCGCAGGACAGCCATGGTGCGCTCTGCCGTGTCGTTGAGATCCTCGCGCAGGCAGTGCTCCAGAAGCGCGTATTCCACGGTGTTGGCGGATTTTGCCACACCGATGCGCTCACAGAAATCGCGGATGGAATGGCTGGTGTAGCCTCTTCTTCTCAGACCGCAGAGCGTCGGCATACGCGGATCGTCCCAGCCGGAGACATAATTCTGCTCGACCAGCTGGCGCAGCTTGCGCTTGGACATGACGGTGTGGTCGATGCCGAGACGGGCAAACTCGATCTGCCGGGGCTTGGCGGGAACGGAGACGTTGTTTACCACCCAGTCGTACAGCGGGCGGTGCGCCTCGAATTCCAGCGAGCACAGAGAGTGCGTGATGCCCTCCAGCGCGTCCTGAATGGGGTGGGCAAAGTCATACATCGGATAGATGCACCACTTGTCGCCCTGCCGGTGATGGTGCATATAGCGGATGCGGTAAATGACCGGGTCGCGCATATTGAAGTTGCCGGAGGCCAGGTCGATTTTTGCGCGCAGCGTGCGGCTGCCCTCGGGGAACTCGCCGTTTTTCATGCGCTCGAACAGGTCGAGGTTTTCCTTGACGGAGCGGTCGCGGTACGGGCTTACGGCGGGCTTGCCGATATCGCCGCGGAACTCGCGGAACTGCTCGGGCGTCAGGTCGCAGACGTAGGCAAGGCCCTTCTTGATCAGTTCGACGGCAAACTCGTAGTCCTTTTCAAAGTAATCCGAGCCGTAGAAGAAGCGGTCGCCCCAGTCGAAGCCCAGCCAGTGAATGTCCTGCTGGATCGCGTCGACGTACTCGGTGTCCTCCTTCGTCGGGTTGGTGTCGTCCATGCGCAGGTTGCACAGGCCGCCGAACTTTTCCGCCGTGCCGAAATCGATCGTCAGCGCCTTGCAGTGGCCGATGTGCAGGTACCCGTTCGGCTCCGGCGGGAAGCGGGTGTGCACGCGCTTTCCCTCGAACCGCCCGCCGGGGGCAAGGTCCTCTTCAATGAACGCGTCGATGAAATTTCGGTTCTCCAACGGCTTTCTTTCTTCTTCCATAGTAAAAATCCTCCCGGATGAAATGTCCTGTAATTTATACATTATAGCCGATTGCCGTCCATAACGCAATGCAAAAATGCGCGGAGGCTTCCAGAATGTGAAAAAAGTGAAAACAATGCGGGAAATTTGCATTTTCCTCTTTTCAACTCGCCGAATCTATTATAAAATAGACGCGAATCGAAAAGGAGAGATCACTGACTATGCGTGAACCGAAATATAAACGAGTGTTACTCAAGATCAGCGGCGAAGCCCTCGCGGGCGACGCGCACCGGGGACTGGACTTCGCGGTCATCGGCGGAGTGTGCGACGTGATCCGGCAGTGCGTCGAAGCAGGCGTACAGGTCGGCGTCGTGGTCGGCGGCGGCAACTTCTGGCGCGGCGTCAAAGACGGCGGCGGCAAGATGGAGCGCACACGGGCAGACCACATGGGTATGCTTGCGACCGTCATCAACGCGCTGGCCGTGGCCGACTGCCTGGAGCAGCGCGGCGTGGAGGTGCGCGTGCAGACCGCCATCGCCATGAATCAGATCGCGGAGCCCTATATCCGCTCCAAGGCCATCCGGCACCTGGAAAAGGGCCGCGTCGTCATCTTCGGCTGCGGCACGGGCAACCCGTTCTTCTCAACGGACACCGGCGCGGTGCTGCGCGCGGCGGAAATTAACGCCGACGCGATCCTGCTGGCAAAGAATATCGACGGCGTTTACTCCGCCGACCCCGCCAAGGATCCCAGCGCCGTCAAATACGACGCCATCACCTACGACGAGGTGCTGGCCCGCCATCTGGCCGTCATGGACACGACGGCGACTTCGCTTTCCATGGATAACCATATTCCCGTTCAGGTCTTCGCGCTCAAGGACCCGCAGAATATTCTGCGCGTCGTGATGGGCGAGCCGATCGGCACGATTGTAAAGGAGGAACTATAACATGGCAGATCTCAAGGAATTCCAGCGCAAAATGGAAAAAACGCTCGACGTTCTCGCGTCCGACTTTGCCGCTGTGCGCGCAGGCCGCGCCAACGCGCAGGTGCTCGACCGCATCACGGTCGAGTATTACGGCCAGCCGAGCCCCATCAACCAGGTCGGCACCGTCTCTTCCCCCGACCCCCGCACGCTCGTTATCCAGCCGTGGGACGGGTCGCTGCTCAAGGCGATTGAAAAGGCCATCCAGACCTCGGATCTCGGCATCAACCCGCAGAATGACGGCCGCGTTATCCGCCTCGTCTTCCCGCAGCTGACCGAGGAGCGCCGCAAGGATCTCACGAAGCAGGTCCGCAAATACGCCGAGGATTCCAAGGTCGCCGTCCGCAACATCCGCCGCGACGCAGTCGACTACGTCAAGAAGGCCCAGAAGAAGGGCGAACTGACCGAGGACGACCAGAAGAAGGCCGAAAAGGATATCCAGGACCTCACCGACAAGCACGTCAAGAAGATCGACGAGATGTGCGCCAAGAAGGAAAAGGAACTGATGGAGATCTGAGTGCGTGTTTCCAACGCGTACCCTCTGTAGGGGCGGACGCCTCTGTCCGCCCATGCAAACTGCACTGGTTTTACAGAAATTTGCGGCGAATCCCCTCCGTCATTTTCTTCGGAAATACCACCTCCCCTTACCGCGCGGGGCGCGGCAAGAGGAGGCTTTGGTACGGCCGGCCCCTGTTCGCATTCAATTAAATGCAATCTCCCCAGAACCTCTTAAAAGCCGCCGGACGGCGGCTTTTGTCGTGAAAGGCTTTTTATATGGAATACAACAACACGCTCCCGCGGCATATTGCCATCATCATGGACGGCAACGGACGCTGGGCAAAAAAGCGCGGGCTGCCGCGCAAAATGGGCCACGCGGCAGGCGCGGAGACGTTCCGCCGCATTGCGACCTACTGCAAGAATCTCGGTGTTGAATACCTGACGGTCTACGCGTTCTCCACGGAAAACTGGAAGCGCTCGGCGGACGAGGTGCAGGCCATCATGGCCCTGTTTGAAAAATATCTGCACGAGGCCATCGACGAGATGGAGCGCGACCATATCCGCCTGAAAATTCTCGGTGAGCTTGGCCCCATCAGCCCGGAGCTGCGCGCGCTCATTGAGCGCACGGACGAAATTTCCACGCACTATCAGGGCTTTCAGGCCAACGTCTGCATCAACTACGGCGGGCGTGACGAGATCATCCACGCCGCGCGGCGCTTTGCCGCCGACTGCGTGAATGGCGTAAAAAAGCCGGAGGAATTAACAGAGGCGGATTTCGCGCACTATCTCTACACCGACGGCATTCCCGACCCGGAGCTGATCATCCGGCCCTCGGGCGAGCTGCGCACGTCGAACTTCCTGCTCTGGCAGTCGGCGTATGCGGAGTATTATTTCACGGATGTGCTCTGGCCCGATTTTGACGAACCTGAACTCGACAAGGCAATCGCGTCGTATCAGAAGCGCGAGCGCCGGTTTGGAGGCCGCAAATGAAACAAAGACTTCTCGTTGCCGCCGTCGGCGTGCCGCTTTTGATCGTCGTGCTTGTCATCCTGCCGCCTGTCGCAACGGCGATTCTGACGGCGGCCATCGCGGGCGCAGCCGCGTGGGAGCTGCTGCATACGGCGTGCAGGCAGCCGAAGCTTCTCTATGTGCCGACGGTTTTATGCGCGGCGCTCGTTGTTCTGGCCATCGTGTTCGGAACGGCGGTCACGGCGACGCTCATCTACGCGTTTTTCTATGTGATGTTCCTGTTTTACATGGCGGTCAGCACGCATGGGAAGGAAACTGCCATTCCGTTTGCGGACGTGGCGGTCTGCATCGTGGCAGGCTTCCTGTTCCCGGCGATGTACAGCTGCATCGGCCTGCTGCGCAATGTCTCCCCTGCGTTCGTGCTCATGCCGTTTGTGATCGCGTTTATTGGCGACAGCTTTTCCATGCTCGGCGGTATGGCCTTCGGCCATAAAAAGTTCGCCCCGCACGTGAGCCCGAACAAGACGTGGGCGGGCTTTCTCGCCGGGCCGGTGGGCAGTGCGCTCGGCATGGTGCTGCTGGGGCTTGCCTCCAAATGGATCTGGCAGATGGAGCTGCCGCTGTGGTATCTGGCCGTGATCGGCATCGCCGCCAATCTCTTCGGCCAGCTGGGCGATCTGTCCATGAGCCTCATCAAGCGCGAGGCCGGGATCAAGGACTACAGCCACATTTTCCTGACCCACGGCGGCGTGCTTGACCGGTTCGATTCGACGCTGTTCCTTGCGCCCGTCGTGTACGCGATGCTGTTCTTGCTGGAGAAGCTGGTATGACGAAGACGATCACGATTTTAGGCTCCACGGGCTCCATCGGGCGGCAGACGCTGTCCGTCGCGGATGAGCTGGGACTGCGCGTCGCCGCGCTGACGGCGGAGCGCAATGTGGATCTGATGGAAGCGCAGTGCCGCCAATACCGGCCGGAACTGGCCGTTCTGACGGACGAAGCCGCTGCGGAGGAATTAAAAGTCCGTCTGGCGGATATGAATATAAGGGTGCTTGCGGGCGCGGAGGCGCTGTGCGAAGCGGCGGCTCTGCCGGAGGCCGATACGGTCGTTGTGGCCGTGTGCGGCTTTGCCGCGCTGCGGCCCACGCTGACGGCCATTCGCGAAAAAAAGCGCATCGCCCTTGCCAATAAAGAGACGATGGTCTGCGCAGGGCAGATCATGCAGGCTGCCGCGCGGGAATCCGGCGCTGAAATTATTCCCGTCGATTCCGAGCACTCGGCCATTTTCCAGTGCCTCATGGGCTGCCGGGACAGAGCCGAGGTCAAACGCCTGATTCTGACCTGCTCCGGCGGGCCGTTTTTCGGGAAGACGCGGGAAAGCCTGGCCTGTATGACCAAATCGGACGCGCTGCGCCACCCGAACTGGAAAATGGGCGCGAAGATCACAGTCGACTGCGCGACGCTTATGAACAAGGGCCTGGAGATCATCGAGGCCATGCGGCTGTATGATCTGCCGCTTTCGAAGGTCACTGCCGTCATCCACCGGCAGTCGGTTGTGCATTCGCTTGTGGAGTTTGTCGACGGAGCCGTCATGGCGCAGCTGGGCGTGCCCGATATGCGCATCCCCATCGGCCTTGCCATGACGTATCCGAACCGGACACACAATCCGGCTCCCGCGCTCGATCTTCTGTCCTGCGGCCCGCTGACGTTTGACGCGATCGACGAGACAGCCTTCCCGTGCTTCGCGCTTGCACAGCAGGCAGCGCAGACCGGCGGCACGGCCTGCACGGCCATGAACGCCGCCAATGAAGAGGCCGTCGGCCTGTTTTTGCAGGACAAAATCGGATTTTACGACATCGCGGACGCGGTCGAGGCCGCGCTGCGCCTGCCGGTTGTGCAGGAGCCGTCGCTTGCCGATATTTTTGAGGCCGACCGCCTCGCCCGCATCCATACCCGGGAGCGGTTTTTGAAATAAAGGTGATTTCATGTATATTCTCTTTGCAATTCTCATTTTTGGTTTTCTGATCTTCATCCACGAGCTGGGCCATTTTCTGACGGCCAAGGCACTGGACGTGCAGGTGAACGAATTTTCCATCTGCATGGGCCCGGCAATCCTCAAAAAGCAGAAGGGCGAGACGCTCTATTCTCTGCGCTGCATCCCCGTGGGCGGCTACTGCGCGATGGAGGGCGAGGATGAAGAATCCGACAACCCCAGAGCGTTCACGTCCAAGGCTTGGTGGAAGCGGCTGATCATTCTGGCGGCAGGCTCGTTTATGAATTTCCTGACGGGCCTTGTCGTGCTGGCGCTCATCTATTCCTGCGTCGCGGGCTTCTCAACGGCCAAAATCTCCGGTTTCTTTGACGGCTGCCCGCTGGAATCTTCTCAGGGACTTCAGGTCGGCGACGAGCTTTATAAGATCGACGGACGGCGCGTGTATATCTACTCCGACGTCGGCACGCTTCTGGCCCGGAACAAGACGGGAACATTCGATCTTGTCGTCAAGCGGGACGGGAAACTCATCAAGCTGGACGACTTTGAAATGAAGCAGCAGCTCTATGAGGTCGACGGCGAGCAGCAGTATAAATACGGCCTGTACTTTGGCTATGAGGAAAAAACCGTCGGAACGGTGCTCAAAAACACGTGGTACACGGCGCTGGATTTTGCGCGGCTCGTGTGGATGAGCCTCGGCGATCTGGTGTCGGGCCTTGTGTCGGTCAACGATATGTCCGGGCCGGTCGGCATTGTGTCGGCCATCGCGCAGACGGGACAGAGCGCCGCGACGACGGCAGACGGCATTCTGAACGTTCTCTACCTTGGCGCGTTCATCGCGATCAATCTGGCCGTTATGAATATGCTGCCGCTCCCGGCGCTCGACGGCGGACGCGCGTTTTTGCTGCTGGTGAACACGGTGTTTACGGCAATTACAAAGAAGAAAATCCCCTCGAAATTTGAAGGCTATATCCATGCCGCAGGCATGATCCTGCTGCTGGGCTTCATAGCGTTTATCACATTTAAGGATATCTGGAAGCTGGTGCGATAAAAATGGAGCGGAAACTCACAAGAAAAATTATGGTCGGCGGCGTTCCGGTCGGCGGAGGCGCGCCGGTATCCATCCAGTCGATGCTGAACACGAGAACGACCGACGTGGACGGCTGCCTTGCGCAGATTCGCGCGCTGGCTGCCGCCGGGTGCGAGATCGCGCGGCTGGCCGTTCCGGACATGGAGGCCGCGGAGGCCTTCGGAGCCATCTGCGCCGCGTCCCCGCTGCCGCTGGTGGCGGATATCCACTTTGACTACCGTCTTGCCATCCGCGCGGCGGAAAACGGCGCGGCCAAGATCCGCATCAACCCCGGCAACATCGGCGGGGAAGAGCGGGTGCGGGCCGTGGTCGAGGCCTGCGGCGCGCGGAGCATCCCCATCCGTATCGGCGTGAACGGCGGCAGTCTGGAACCGCGTCTTCTGGAAAAATACGGTCATCCCACGCCGGAGGCGCTGGTAGAAAGTGCGTTCGGACATATTGCGCTGCTGGAAAAGTATGATTTCTATGATATCTGCGTGTCGATGAAATCCAGCTCCGTCCCGCTGATGATCGAGGCGTACCGGCTGTTTTCCGAGCGTTCGGACTATCCGCTGCACGTCGGCGTGACCGAAACGGGCACCAAGCGCATGGGCACCATCAAGTCCGCTATGGGCATCGGCGCCCTTCTGTGTCAGGGCATCGGCGATACGATGCGCGTATCGCTGACCGCCGACCCGGTGCAGGAGGTGCTGACGGCGAAGGACATTCTGAAGGCCGCTGGGCTTCGGAAGGACGGCGTGAACATCATCGCCTGCCCCACCTGCGGGCGGACGCGCATTGATCTCATCCGGCTGGCAAACGAGGTCGAGCAGGCGCTGTCCGACTGCCAAAAGCCCATCACGGTCGCCGTCATGGGCTGCGTGGTCAACGGCCCGGGCGAAGCGCGGGAGGCCGACGTCGGCATCGCCGGCGGAGACGGCTGCGGCATTCTGTTCGTCAAGGGAAGACAGCTCAAAAAGCTCCCCTATGACGAGCTTCTGCCCGCCCTGCTTGCGTACATCGGAACGCTGTAAAAAATCAAAGCGGCATTCCCTGAGCCGGGAATGCCGCTTTTCGTATCACGGTTTTTGACAGACGGCTATCAGGAATTCCGTCGTGACGCGAAGCGAGGGCACGGCGGCAAGCTTTTGCTGGTCCTCCGCGCCGGTCTTGTAATAATAGGGCGTCATGAGAAACAGCGCCTGCACATCCTCGTTTGACGAAAGCGTGATGGTCTTTCGGAGCGTCTGCGTCCGCAGCAGGCGGAAGCCCTCGACCGCAGGCTCGGCGGGCGGATTTTCGTATGGCCGGTCATAGACGGCGGCCTTCAGCTCGAACAGGTGCCGTTCCATCGGCACAACACGCAGCAGATATCCGCCGGGCTTCAGGACCCGCAGGAACTCCTCCGCCATGAGCGGCGAAAAAATATTGACGATCAAATCGAGGCTTTCCGCCGCCAGCGGAAGATGCGCGGTGCTCGCCGCGCAGAAGACCCCCTCCGGCACCTGCCGTGCCGCCCGCCTGACGGCCTCTGCGGAAATATCCGCGCCGAGCAGCTGCGGGCAGCCGCCCTTTGCCGCAAGCGCGTCATAGATCGCGCGCGTATACGTCCCCTCGCCGCAGCCCGCGTCGAGCACGCAGGCGTCCGGCCCGGTCAGCTGTGCGCAGCTCCCGGCCACAGCTCCGATCAGATGGTCATAATAGCCGCGCGATAAAAACGCCGTGCGCGCCGCGACCATGCGCTTATCGTCGCCATGGCGTTTTCCGGACGCCGAGGGCGGCAGGAGATTGACATAGCCGCTGCGCGCAACGTCAAAGCTGTGGCGGCTTTCGCAGCGCCAGACGGTCTTCTCCCGCGCAAGCCTCCCGCCGCAGACGGGACAGAGCAGATCAAGCATAACAAGCCCTCCGATCGCGATAGTTTCTTTATTATACCGCGCCGGGACGCGCAGCGCAAAGAAAAATCTGGAATTGTGCGCGAAACGTGTTGAATTTATGGCGGAATCTGTTATAATTTCAGCAGAAGAGAATGCGCGGGACAAAACGCCGCGCTGGAGCGGAGGAAAAGCATGAAAAAGCATCGCGCCCTTTGGGTGATTTTAATTGTGATCGTCGTGCTTGCGGCGGCTGCCGCAGGCGGTTGGTACTGGCTTTCGACCAAAGCAGCGCAGGCGGAGCAGGCGCACAGCACTGTTTACGCACAGTATGCGTCCATGACTGCCGCTGTTGACAGTGTCACGCTTACGGTAACGGAGGACGGTTCGCCGGTCAGCGAGTATGATTTACAGAAACTCGGTCTGCGCGACGATCTGATGAATAAGGTCACAGCGCAGTTTTCTGAGACGGATCGTATGACAGCTGAGCAGTTTGCCGCGCTCGGCATCCGCGAAAAGCTGAACTGGGCAAAAAACGCCCATCCCGCGCCTTATCCCTGCACCGTCAGCATGGAGCAATTTGACGCGGCAGCAGTTTTGGCCGACCTGCGGAGCATGAAGCGTGCAGCGGCGGAGAACGCCTATACTGTGCTGGAGGACGGCGTCTATACCGTCCACGCCGAGGTTCCCGGCAACGAACTGAATGAGTCGGCCGTTCTGGACGGTCTGCGCGCGTCGGCCGCTTCGCTCGGCGTCACGGCGGACGGGCCGCAGGATGCGGCGTTTGAGCTGACCTCGGTCGACTGCTACAAGCAGCCCGAGATTACGACTGCGACGCTGCGAGACACGCCGGACAGCCTGTTCCGCAAGGCGCTGGCAGAGCTTGAAATCAAGGTGACATTCAACGCAGATACCGCACAGTATCTGCCGCACGGCGAGGAAACGCTCACAAGCCATGATCTGGCTTCCATCGTAGACCTGGACCCGGACGGAACAGTCACGGTTGACGAAAAGGTTCTGAGCGAAAAGGTTTCCAAGCTGGCCGAGGGCTACAGCAAGCAGGACGCGCCGTTCCTGTTCGATTCGTGGGTCAAGGGCCTGACGGAGATCAGGTTTATCACCTGCGACTATCGGATCGACGTGCAGAGCCTGACGGAGCAGATCCGCACGCAGCTGCTGACGATGCAGCCCGGCTCCGTATCTGCCGAGGCCGTCTGCTATGGCAAGGACGGCAAGCCCTTCTCGCTGGGCGACAGCTATATCGAGGTCGACTTCGACAACCAGCAGATGACCTTTATCAAGGACGGCCGTCTGGTCGTCAACACCAATATCGTGACCGGCGCGCTCAACGGCCACCAGACCCCGACCGGCCTGTACGAGACGCACGGCAAGGAGCACGACGTCTGGCTCAAGGGTGACGATTATCTCGTCTTCGTCAAATACTGGGTCAGCGTGGTCGGCGACATCATCGGCCTGCACGACGCATCGTGGCGGTCGAACTTCGGCGCAAGCTTCTATGTCTACGGCGGCTCCCACGGCTGCGTCAACACGCCAGAGGAGGCCATGGCCCTGATCTGGAACCTGGCCGAGGACGGAACCCCTGTTCTCATGCACGGCGCCAACGAGTGGTATGAGCCGGCCAACGGCAACCCGCGCGAGACAAAGGATCCCGCGCGCGGCACGACCAGCAAGGTCACCGTCCCGAACGGCACGCGCGTGCTCGAACCCGGCAGCAGCCGCATCGAGATCCAGCCGGACGACGTCGTCCCCTTCGCGCTTCCGAAGGAAGCCGGACAGGACGAGGATCCCCCGACAAACACCACGGACACCGCAAAGCCGGTATCCTGAACCAAACTGCCCCCGGCGAGCCTCGCCGGGGGCAGTTTGCGTACCTGTCAGATATCGAATATGCCGATCATGACGATGCCGATCACGACCAGCGCGATCATGACGTAATGCTTCCAGGAGAGCTTTTCCTTCAGGAAAATACGGCTCCAGAGGACGGACGCGGCGCAGTAGGCCGAGATGATGGGGGCCGAGAGCGCAACGTGCGCCTCGTCGGCCAGCGCGTAGATATACGCGAACTGCCCCGCCGTCTCGAACAGCGCACCCGCATACTTGGGCGCTTCGGCCTTGAAGACGAGCTTGTCCTTTTTGATCACAACAACATAAATAAAGCAGATCACGGCGGCGGCGAGGAACGTCAGCTCATACGCGCAGTTGGCCGAATCCTCGTCCAGCGTGCGGAGCACGAGCGAGTCCGCAAACGTACCCGCCGCATCGAGCAGGCAGTACGCCAGCGGCAGGCACAGCGCCAGCCACGACTTGGCGTATTTATAGTTGGAGCCCTCCTGCCGCTTTCTGCGCAGCTCGTCGTCCTCCGTCGACTCGACAATGCCGAGGCCGACCGCGCCGATGCACACCAGCGCCACCGCGCCGATGACCAGATAGCGCATGGAGCCGGTAATGGACTCGTCCAGCGTCCCGGTGATCAGGCACAGGACCGCGACCAGCGCGCCGGAGGAATTGCAGATGGGGGACGAAATGGAAAGCTCAATGTACCGCAGGCCGACATAGCCCAGCGTCATGGAGCCGATGTACAGAAGCGATACGGGCAGATAGGTCCAGATCACGTGCCACGTGACGACAGCCCCGCCGACGAAGATCTCATACGCCGCGTGAAGGCCCATCACAACGCCGACGGCAATGACCATCTTGAGCGGATTATATTTGTCCCGCCCGTCACGGCAGCCGATTTTCGAAAATAGATCCGAGCCGCTCCAGCAGAGCAGCGCAATAATTGCAAGCCAAAACCACATACTTTTTTCTTCGGCAGCACTGCGGTGCTGCCGGCTCCTTTCTCTAATCTAAATGAAAACACCGCCCCTACCGGGACTGCGTATATCGTACTGCCCCGTTTACTCCGGCAGCTTCGCAAGGCCCGCGTCCACGAGCTTCTGTAGGCTCATCAGAATGCCGAGCTTTGCGTGGTGCCACGTCAGGCCGCCCTGGAAATAGACCGCGTAGGGTTCGCGGATGGGGCCGTCGGCGGACAGCTCGATGGACGAGCCCTGCACGAACGCGCCCGCCGCCATCACGACCTCCGCGTCGTAGCCCGGCATGGCCCACGGGACGGGGGTCACATAGCTGTCGACCGGGGCCGCCGCCTGAATGCCGCGGCAGAAGGCCAGCATCCCCTCCGCCGAGCCAAGCTCGACGGCCTGAATGATATCGTGCCGCGATTCCGTCCCGTTCGGCACGACGCGGAAGCCCAGCCGCTCGTACACATTCGCAGCAAAAATCGCGCCCTTGAGCGCCCCGGAAACGACGTTCGGGGCAAGGAAGAAGCCCTCGTACAGACTGGGAAGCAAGCCGAGATTCGCGCCGACCTCCTGTCCGAGGCCGGGGGCCGAGAGACGGTAGGCGCAGCGCTCGACGCATTCCGCCGTGCCGCAGATATAGCCGCCGATGGGGGCCAGTCCGCCGCCGGGATTCTTGATCAGGCTGCCGACGATCATGTCCGCGCCCACGTCCGACGGCTCGGCCCGCTCGACAAATTCGCCGTAGCAGTTGTCGACCATGCACAGAACGTCCGGTTTGCACTGCTTGCAGAACGCGATCAGCTCCCCGATCTGCGCGATGGAGAACGACGGCCTTGTCGCGTAGCCCTTCGAGCGCTGGATGGTTATCAGCTTTGTTTTGGGGCCGATCGCGGCGCGGATGCCGTCAAAATCGAACGTGCCGTCCGGCAGCAGGTCGACCTGCCGGTACTGCACGCCGTATTCCATCAGCGAACACTTGGACGGACGGATGCCGATGACCTCCTCCAGCGTGTCATACGGCGCGCCGTTCGGGCTTAAAAGCTCGTCGCCCGGCAGCAGATTCGCGCTCAGCGCGACGGCCAGCGCGTGCGTGCCGCAGGTGATCTGCGGGCGGACAAGCGCAGCTTCGGTATGGAAGCAGTCGGCATAGACCTTTTCTAGCACCTCGCGGCCCATATCGTCGTAGCCATAGCCCGTCGTGGCGGCGAAGCAGCCCGCCGAAAGCTTGTTTTTCTGCATGGCGGCAAGCACCTTTGTCTGGTTGTATTCCGCCGTCCGGTCAATGGCCTCAAAGCGGGGCCTCAGGCCGTCTAAAATCATTTCTCCGTATTCATATACCGCGCGGCTCACGCCGAGTGATTCATACATTGTCGTAAGTTCCATCCTCTATTTCTCCATTTTCCCGAAAATGTCATCTGCCGCGTCGCGCAGCACGTCCGGCTTGGTGACGATGATGCCCGTTTCCTCGTCTCCGAGAATGAGCAGCGTATCGCCGGGCTTTACGCCGAAGATCTGCCGCGCGTCCTTGGGGATGACGATCTGGCCCTTTTCGCCGACCTTGGCCGTGCCGAAAATATGCCGCTTCGCCTTGCCCAGAATATGCTTTCCGCCTGCCACGCATGAGCCTCCTTTGCAGGGTAATTTTCATACTTGTATAACTTACAGTGCGTCTGTCCGTTTGTCAAGCATGAGACGGCGAAAGGCTCGAATATATCACGATTCATATATGCAATATGCGCTTTTATATCGATATATTTATATTGTTTTTTCCTGTTCAGAATCCGTCATTTTTCACATAAAATTCGAAAAAACTTGATTTTTTCGAAAAGCCTGATATCGTATATGTCAGATGTGCCATGCGGATTTTATATGGCTGCGCAGAAAGGATACGGTATGAAGCGAAGCTGGTTTTTGATCGTCCTGTGCCTGCCGCTTCTGCTGTGCGGCTGTGCGCAAAAAAGCGCGGAGCGCGAATTTTTTGCCATGGACACCGTCATGCAGCTGCGCGCCTATGGCCCGGCGGCAGAGGATGCGCTGGCGCAGGCGGAAGCTGAAATTTACCGGCTGGAGGGCGTGCTTTCCTGCCGGGACGAACAAGCGGCGCTGGCCCGGCTGAACGAAACGGGCGGCGGAACAGCCGGTGAGGAGACGGCGGCGCTTTTACAGACGGCGCTGACGCTCTGCGAACAGACCGGCGGGGCCTATGACCCGGCGCTCGGCGCGCTTTCGGAAGCATGGGGCTTTTCGACCGGTGCGTACCGCGTGCCGGAGCCGGATGCGCTGGCCGAGGCCATGCAGAGCTCCGGAGCCGGGCTTGTGCAGCTGGACGGTATCTCCGTGACGCTGACAAACGGCGCGCAGCTCGACCTCGGCGGCATCGCCAAGGGCTATGCGGCAGGACGCGTCCGGACAATTTTAAGGGAAGCGGGCGTCACGTCCGCGATCATTTCCCTTGGCGGCAATGTTGCCGCTGTGGGGAAGAAGCCGGACGGCAGCGCGTGGACGGTCGGCCTGCAGGACCCGGACAGGCCGGAGGCATATTTCGGCACGGTTTCCATTGAAGACGCCTGCGTCGTCACCTCCGGCGCGTATCAGCGGTATTTTGAGGAAAACGGCGTCTGCTATCACCATATTTTAGACCCGCATACCGGCTGCCCCGCCGAAAGCGGAGTGAAATCCGTCAGCGTCGTTGCGCAGGACGATACGCTGGCCGATGCGCTGTCAACGGCCCTGTTCGTTATGGGGCTGGATGCAGGCGCGGAATTTCAGAAAAGCAGCGGCCTTTCGTTTGAGGCCGTATTCGTAACGGATGACAACACGGTCTGGATCACGCCCGGCCTTGCCGGGCGCTACCGGTCCGACCGGCCCTATCAGATACTGGAATGAAGCAGAAGCATTGGATCTTGATCTTCGCGGCGGTCATCGCTGTTTGCCTCGCCGTGTGGCTGCTGCCGCGCGGAGGCGGGCAGGCGGCGCTTGTCTATCAGGACGGAACTTTATTATACATACTTAACCTGCGGCAGGACCGGACGCTGACCGTGACCGGACCGGCGGGCGAGAATATCATCACGGTAGCAGACGGCGAGGTCTTCATATCCCGCGCGGACTGCCCCGATCAGATCTGCGTGCAGCACGGGCCGCTGCAAAAAACCGGCGGGCCGATCATATGCCTGCCGAACCGGCTGACGATCGAGTGGGCGCAGAAGGATGCTCAGGTCGACGCGCTCAGCGGAACGGGAGGGCTGTCATGAGGCTGAAAAAGCTTACGCTCACGGCAGCTCTGACGGCGGCGGCGCTCGTCATGTTTGTGCTGGAGAGCCAGCTGCCGCCGCTCACGGCCATTCCCGGCATCAAGCCGGGGCTTTCCAATATTTTTACGCTCTTCACCATGGAGACACTCGGCCCCGGCTGGGCCTTCGGGCTGTTTTTCACGCGCGTCACGCTCGGCTGCGTCATCACCGGGCAGGGTTCCGCGTTTTTGTACAGCTTCGCGGGCGGACTCTTAGCGTATGCGCTGATGCTGCTGCTCAGAAGGAAGCTTAAGGGCAGCACACTCTGGGTCAAGAGCGTGCTGTGCGCCATGACGCACAACGCCGGACAGCTGGCCGCCGCTGCGGCCATCGCGAAGACCGGCGCGGTATGGAGCTATCTGCCGATTTTAATATCGGCTGCGATACTGGCCGGGACGCTGACCGGCCTTTGCACCCAGCTGGTTCTGCACCGGCTGGCAAAGGCGGGGGTTCTCCCGGAAGAAACGAGTCCCAAAAAGCAAGAGGAGGAAGCAAACGGATGAAACTGCACATCCACGGCGTACACGTGCCGAACCGCAAAAACACGGCGGAGCTGGCCGCGCTGCGCCTGCCCATCCCGGAGACGGTCGAAATCCCGATGTCCATGCACATCGGCGCGCCCGCCATCCCGGTCGTAAAGCCCGGCGAAAGCGTCCGGGTCGGGCAGCTGATCGGAAAGGCGGGCGGGTTCGTCTCCGCGCCCGTCTACGCAAGCGTTTCCGGCACGGTCAAAAAGATTGGCCAGCAGGTCGGCTCCGGCGGGCGGCTCATGCAGACCGTCGTCATTGCCGCCGACGGCAAACAGGAGCCTGACCCGGATTTAAAGCCGCCCAAGCTCGACACCATGCAGGATTTTCTGGACGCCGTGCGCGAAAGCGGCATGGTCGGCCTCGGCGGCGCAGGCTTCCCGACGGTCGTCAAGCTGACCGTTAAGAATCTGGAGCAGGTCAAGGCCGTGATCATCAACGGCGCGGAGTGCGAGCCGTATATCACCTCGGACACGCGCACGATGCTCGACCGGTCGGAGGAGCTGATGGAAGGCGCGCGTCTCGTGCAGCACTTTTTGCAGGTACGCCGCGTGATCTTCGCCATTGAGGACAACAAGCCCCGCTGCATCCAGCTGTACCGGAAGCTGACGAAGGACGAGGACGGCATGGAGGTCTGTGCGCTCAAGTCTTTGTACCCGCAGGGCGGCGAAAAGGTGCTGATCTACAATACCATCGGCGAGATCGTCCCCGAGGGCAAGCTCCCGCTGGATGTGGGCGCGATCGTGCTCAACTGCACGACGCTTGCCAACATCGCCCGCTACTGCAGGACCGGTATGCCGCTGGTCGAAAAGTGCATCACGGTCGACGGTTCCGCCGTCGCGAAGCCCAAGAACGTGATCGTCCCCATTGGGATGAAGCTTGCAGATGTGTTTGAGCAGTCCGGCGGCTTCTGCGCGGAGCCGAAGAAGGTGCTCTACGGCGGCCCGATGATGGGCATTGCCGTGCCGGACCTTGACCAGCCGGTCCTGAAAAACACGAATGCAGTCCTCGCCATGACGGAAGCAGACGCCGTCCTGCCGGAGCCTACGGCCTGCATCCGCTGCGGCCGGTGCATCCGCCACTGTCCGCTGCGGCTCATGCCGTCGCATATCGTCGCGGCCTATGAGGCGGGCAATATGGAGCGGCTGGCCGAGCTGAAGGTCAACCTCTGCATGGAATGCGGCTGCTGCTCGTTCGGCTGCCCGGCGCACAGGCCGCTCGTGCAGACCAATAAGCTCGCAAAGGCGAAGCTCGCCGCATGGCGCAAGGCGCAGAGCGAAAAGCTCGATGCAAAGAAGGAGGCCGTCAAATGAAGCTTGTGATCTCCGCTTCCCCGCATATCAGTTCCGGCGCAACGACCCGGAAGATCATGGGCGACGTGCTCATCGCCCTGTGTCCCGCCCTGATCGCGGCCATCGTGATCTTCGGTTGGCGGGCGCTGCTGGTAACGGCGGTGTGCGCCGCAGCCTGCGTATTTTTCGAGTGGGGCTTTGAAAAGCTCTGCCATAAGGAATCCACCATCGGCGATCTGTCCGCCGTGGTGACGGGCGTCATTCTGGCGTATAACCTGCCGGTGTCCATTCCGCTGTGGCAGGCCGTGTTCGGCTGCCTCGTGGCCATCGTCGCCGTCAAGCAGCTCTTCGGCGGCATCGGCAAGAACTTTGCCAACCCCGCGTTGGTAGGCCGTATCGTCCTGTTCCTCTCGTTCTCCAAGACCATGACGGCGTGGGTCTTCCCGGACGCCGTCTCCTCGGCCACGCCGCTGGCGCAGCTGGCGGCAGGGCAGAAGCCGGAGCTTCTGACGCTCCTGCTCGGCAGTCACGGCGGCTGCATCGGCGAGACGTGTGCGCTGGCGCTGCTGCTCGGCGGAGCATATCTGCTTATCCGCGGCGTCATTACGTGGCAGGCGCCGGTGTGCTTTGTAGGAACTGTTTTTGTGCTGTCCCTTGTTCTGGGGCAGGATGCGCTGCGGCAGGTGCTCTCGGGCGGTCTGCTTCTGGGCGCGTTCTTCATGGCAACCGACTATGTGACCGCCCCGCAGACCTATTGGGGCCGGGCGCTGTTCGGCATCGGCGCGGGACTGCTCACCTGCCTCATCCGCTTCTACGGCAGCTACGCCGAGGGCGTGTCGTTTGCCATCCTCTTTATGAACATTCTCACGCCGTATCTGTCCAGATGGACGCAGAGCAAGCCGCTGGGAGGTGCGAAGGCATGAAAAACACGAAAGAAATTCGAAAATCCATCGTCGTTCTGGTCGTGATCTGCCTGCTCACGTCCGCGGCGCTGGCTGTTGTGAACCACTTTACCGCGCCCGTCTCCAAGGCGAACGCGGAGGCCAGAGCCGAGCAGGCGCGGCTCGACGCCGTGCCGGACGCGGCTTCGTTTCAGCTGGTCGAGACGACTCTTCCGGAGGAGGTCGTGAGCGCCTATCTCGCGCTGGACGAAGCCGGAAGCCCCATGAGCTATCTGTTTACCGTCGAGGGCAAGGGCTTCGGCGGCACGATCCAGGTGATGTGCGTCATCGGTACCGACGGATTGATCCGCGTCTGCCGGACGATGGATGTATCGTCCGAGACGACGACGCTCGGCGGCCAGACGGCCAGCGAGAGCTACACCGGCCAGTATACCGGGCAGGACGCTTCGCTTTCCGGCGTGAGCGCCATCTCCGGCGCGACCATCACGTCCACGGCCTACCGCATCTGCGTGCAGACTGCGTTTGAAGCGTATGAGCTCGTAAAGGAGGCGCAGAAATGAGTAAATTACAGAATTTCCTGAAGGGCCTGATCAAGGAGAACCCGGTTCTGGTCCTCGTGCTCGGCACGTGCCCGACACTGGCCATCTCCACGTCGGTCATTGCGGCCTTCGGCATGGGCATTGCAGCGACCGCCGTTCTGATCCTGTCCAACATGGCCATTTCCGCCATCCGCAAAATCGTCCCCGACCCGGTGCGCATCCCGTGCTACATCGTCGTCATCGCGGGCTTCGTCACGGTCGTCGAGCTGGTCATGGAGGCGTATGCCTTCAGCCTGTATCAGTCTCTGGGCGTGTATCTGTCGCTGATCGTCGTCAACTGCATCATCCTCGGCCGGGCCGAGATGTATGCCAGCAAGCACGGCGTTGTGGATTCCGCCATTGACGGCGCGGGCATGGGCCTCGGCTTCACGCTCGCCATCTGCGCCATGGCCGCCATCCGCGAAACGCTCGGCTGCGGCACGTTCTGCGGCCTGCCCGTGCCGTGGTTCCATGAAAACCCCATCGGCATTCTGACCATGGCCCCCGGCGGCTTCTTCGTGTTCGGCTGCATGATTGCGCTCATCAATAAGATCTCCAAGGGCAAGGCCATCAAGAAGAAGGAATTCGGCTGCGCCGGCTGCCCGGGCTGCGGCAAGGGCGCCTGCGAAGGAAAGGAGGCGGCTGCGAAATGAAGACCATGATCCTCGTCATTCTGACCGCCGCGATCACGAACAACTATGTGCTCGTCAAGTTCCTCGGCATCTGCCCCTTCCTCGGCGTATCCAAGAAGCTCGATCAGGCGACCGGTATGTCGCTGGCCGTTATCTTCGTCGAGGTGCTGGCCACCGCCGTTACCTGGCCGATCTATCATTTCCTGCTCGCGGGCAAGGTAGACTTTACCTATATGGAGACGGTCGTCTTCATTCTGGTCATTGCGGCCCTTGTCCAGCTGGTCGAGATCGTTCTCAAGCGCTATGTGCCCGCGCTTCATAAATCCCTCGGCGTCTATCTGCCGCTCATTACGACGAACTGCGGCGTGCTGGGCGTGACGATGAATGTCATTTCCGACGGCATGAACTACGGCGAGGCGCTTCTGACCGCGCTTGGCTGCGGCCTTGGCTTCTTCCTCGCGATGGTGCTGTTCTCCGGCGTCCGGTCGCGCGTGGCCGAGGCGGAGCCGCCCAAGAGCTTTGAGGGGCTTCCCATCACGCTCGTCTCGGCGGCGATCGTATCGCTGTCATTTTTCGGACTGACCGGCATCATCGACCGGCTGTTCGGCTAAGGAGGGCGCGGCTATGATGGAAATTCTGATCCCGATTCTGGCCGTGACTGTGATCGGCCTCATCTGCGCGGTCGGCCTCGCCGTGGCGTCGAGCGTCATGGCGGTCAAGGAGGACACGCGCTTTACCGAAATTCGTGCCTGCCTGCCCGGCGCAAACTGCGGCGCGTGCGGCTACACCGGCTGCGACGGCTATGCAAAGGCCCTGCTGGAGCCGGGCACGAAGACAAACCTCTGCGTTCCCGGCGCGGATGCAGTCGCGGCGCAGATCGCGGCGCTGCTCGGCGTGGCGGCTGAGGACGTTGTGGAAAAGATCGCGGTTGTGCAGTGCGCAGGCACGTGCGAGGCTACGAGCGTCAAGGCTGACTACCGGGGCATCCCCTCCTGCGCGGCCGCGAAGCTGTTCTACGGCGGCAACGGCAGCTGCATCTTCGGCTGCATGGGCTTCGGCGACTGCGCCAGAGCCTGCCCGAAGGGCGCGATCTCCATGCAGGACGGCATTGCCTGCGTCGATCATACGGAATGCATCGGCTGCGGCATCTGCGCGCAGACGTGCCCGCAGAAGATCATCGAGATCGTGCCGGATATCATCCGCACGGAGGTGCTCTGTTCGAGCTATCACAACGGCCCGTACACCAAAAAGGTCTGCTCCTCCGGCTGCATCGGCTGCCACAAGTGCGAAAAGACCTGCCCGCAGGGCGCCATCACCGTCGACAATTTCCTTGCCCGCATCGACTGGGACAAGTGTACCGCCTGCGGCGCGTGCGCCAGCGTCTGCCCGACCGGCGCAATGGTCTGCGGCGATTTCTCCGGCGCGTCCAGAGTTCAGCCTCTTAAGAAAAACTGCGGTGCATCGTAACCCTCTTGACAAACGTAAAGCGCCTGCGGCGAAATGCCGCAGGCGCGTCAATTTTTTATGGATGGGTTCAGCCCTTGAGCTTGTCGAAGAAGCTCTTGCGCTTGGGCTGGCCGTCGTCGCCGACGGAGGATTCGAGCTGCTTTAAGAGCTCCTTCTGCTCCCGCGTGAGCTTTGTCGGCGTTTCAACGACGACGGTGACGAACTGGTCGCCGCGCGTCTTGTAGCCGACATAGGGAATGCCCTTGCCGCGCAGGCGGAAGGTCGTGCCGGTCTGCGTGCCCTCGGGGATCTGATAGCGCACCTTGCCGTCGAGCGTGGGCACCTCGATGGACGCGCCGAGCGCGGCCTGCGTGAACGAAATGGGCATCTGGCACATGACGTTCGCGCCGTCACGCGTGAAGATCGGGTGCTTGCGCACGGAAACGGTCACGAGCAGATCGCCGTTCGGGCCGCCGTTCGAGCCGGCATTGCCCTCGTCGCGCACGCGGAAGGACTGGCCGTCGTCGATGCCGGCAGGAACCTTGACACGGATGGTCTTCGTGTGGCGCACCTTGCCCTTGCCCCGGCAGGCGGTGCAGGGGTTGGTGATGATGGTGCCGCTGCCGCCGCACTTCGGGCACGGCTGATTGGACTGCATGGTCATGCCCATGAAATTCTGCTGGGTGCGCACGGTGCCGGTGCCGTGGCAGTACGTACAGGTCTGGGGGCTCGTGCCCTCCTTTGCGCCGCTTCCATGGCAGGTGCTGCACGTTTCGATGCGGGAGAAGGTGATCTCGCGCTCGCAGCCAAAGGCCGCGTCCTCAAAACTGATCTCGATCTCACTGACGACGTTCTGGCCCTTCGCCGGGCCTCTTCTGCGGCCGGACGACGACGCGCCGCCGCCGAAGAAATCGCCGAAGATATCGCTGAAATCCCCGAAGCCGCTGAAGCCGCCGCCTCCAAATCCGCCGAAGCCCGCGTTCGGATTGAAATTCGGGTCGACGCCCGCGAAGCCGTACTGGTCGTACCGGGCCTTTTTATCGGCGTCGGACAGGACCTCATACGCCTCGTTGATCTCCTTGAACTTTTCCTCGGCGGTCTTGTCGCCGGGGTTCTGATCGGGGTGGTATTTCATGGCCAGCTTGCGGTAGGCCTTTTTGATCTCGGCGTCGGACGCGTTTTTCTCGACGCCCAGCACCTCGTAGTAATCTCGTTTGTTCTGATCTGCCATACTATCTCACCTCAGATTCGGTGGGTAACAGCCGATAGGGGCGGTCACGCCGCCCCTGTCAAGCTGTGCTTCACGAATTAGTTGTCCTTGACCTCTTCGTAGTCCGCGTCGACGACGCCGTCGTCATTGCCGCCCGCCTGCTGGCCGGCCTGACCGGCGTTCGGGTTGGCATTCGGCTCGCCCTGCGGGGCCGCGTTCTTATAGAGCTTCTCGGACACGGCGTAGAACGCCTTCTGGACCTCCTCGGTCGCAGCCTTGATGGCGGCGAGGTCGGTGCCCTTCTGGGCGGTCTTCAGCTTTTCAATGGCTTCCTTGACGGGGGCCTTCTCAGCCTCTGTGACCTTGTCGCCCATCTCGTTCAGGGTCTTTTCGGACTGGTAGATGATCTGGTCGGCGTTGTTGCGGGTGTCGACCTCGTCCTTGCGGGCCTTATCCTGCGCCGCATACTGCTCCGCTTCGCGGACAGCCTTGTCGATATCCTCCTTCGAGAGGTTGGAGGAAGCGGTGATGGTGATCTTCTGCTCGGCGCCGGTGCCGAGATCCTTCGCGGAGACGTTCACGATGCCGTTGGCGTCGATGTCGAACGTGACCTCGATCTGCGGAACGCCTCTGGGCGCCGGAGCGATGCCGGTCAGCTGGAACACACCGAGCGTCTTGTTGTCGGCTGCCATCTCACGCTCACCCTGCAGGACATGAACCTCAACGGAGGTCTGGCTGTCAGCGGCGGTAGAGAAGACCTGGCTCTTCTTGGTCGGGATGGTGGTGTTGCGGTCGATCAGCTTGGTGAACACGCCGCCCATCGTCTCGATGCCGAGAGACAGCGGAGTGACGTCCAGCAGCAGCAGGCCCTTGACGTCGCCGCCAAGCACGCCGCCCTGGATCGCTGCGCCGACAGCGACGCACTCGTCGGGGTTGATGCCCTTGAAGCCTTCCTTGCCGGTCAGCTTCTTGACCTCATCCTGCACGGCCGGGATACGCGTCGAGCCGCCGACCAGAAGGACCTTGGAAATATCGTTGGCGGTCAGACCGGCATCGGACATCGCCTGCTTGACCGGGCCTGCGGTCGCTTCGACCAGATGAGCGGTCAGCTCGTTGAACTTTGCACGCGTCAGCGTGACGTCCAGATGCTTCGGGCCTGTTGCGTCAGCGGTGATATACGGCAGGTTGATGTTCGTGGAGGTCACGCCGGACAGCTCGATCTTGGCCTTTTCGGCGGCTTCCTTCAGTCTCTGCATGGCGACCTTGTCGTTGGACAGATCGATGCCCTCTGCCTTCTTGAATTCGGAAACGAGGTAGTTCATGACGCACTCGTCGAAATCATCGCCGCCGAGGTGGGTGTTGCCGTTGGTGGCAAGGACTTCGATAACGCCGTCGCCGATGTCCAGAATGGAGACATCGAACGTGCCGCCGCCGAGGTCGTAGACCATGACCTTCTGCTCGGCTTCCTTGTCGACGCCGTAGGCCAGAGCGGCTGCGGTCGGCTCGTTGATGATACGCTTGACGTCCAGACCCGCGATCTTGCCTGCATCCTTGGTGGCCTGACGCTGTGCGTCGTTGAAATATGCGGGAACGGTGATAACGGCCTCGGTGACGGTGCCGCCCAGATATGCCTCGGCGTCCGCCTTCAGCTTCTGCAGGATCATCGCGGAGATCTCCTGCGGGGTGTACTTCTTGCCGTCGATGTCGACCTTGTAATCGGAGCCCATGTGACGCTTGATGGAAGCGACGGTGCGCTCGTGGTTGGTAACGGCCTGACGCTTTGCGACCTGACCGACCATTCTTTCACCGGTCTTGGAGAACGCGACGACGGACGGGGTGGTGCGGTTGCCTTCGGCGTTCGCGATGACGACGGGTTCGCCGCCTTCCATAACGGCGACGCAGCTGTTGGTAGTGCCAAGGTCAATGCCAATAATCTTACTCATAATAATTTCCTCCTATATGAATGCCTGTATTTACAAATTTAGATGCTGCCGGTTCCCCGGCTTGGGTGCTTTTTTAATTTGCGACCTTTACCATTGCGAAGCGGACGACCTTTTCGCCGACCTTGAAGCCTTTCTGGAAGACCTCTGCAATGACGTTTTCGCCAAGCGCTTCGTCCTCGACGTGCATGACCGCGTTATGAAGCTGCGGGTCAAAGACCTCGCCTGCCGCGCCGAAGCTCACGACGCCCAGCTTTTCCATGACGGAGACGAGCTGGTTCATCGTCATCTCGACGCCCTTTTTAAACGCGGCATCCTGCGTCTCCTGCGCCAGCGCCCGCTCGAGATTGTCGTACACGGGAAGGAACTTCTCGACCGTCTCCGAACGGATGTCGGTATAGAGGCTTTCCTTTTCCTTCTGGCTGCGCTTGCGGTAGTTGTCGTATTCGGCGGCCAGCCGCAGATAGCTGTCATGCTCCTGTGCCAACGCCTGCTGCGCCTTTTCAAACTCGCTTGCCTCCTGCTGCTTGGCTTCCTCGGGCTTTTTTTCCTCGGACTGCTTCGCGGCTTCGGCTTCGGTCTGCTGCGCAGCTTCTTCTGTCTGCTCGGCTGCGGAGGCGGCCTGTGCCTTTTCCTCCGAAGCCGGATTGCTGTTTGTTTTCTTACTCATATCTATGCCTCCGGGTCATTGTGCTTATTTTCCGGCCCTTCGATCGCCGGGGTCTGGTTTTTCTGGAACATCCGACTCAGGTTCTCGGCGAAGTAGCTCAGCCGGGCGGTGATCTGCGCGTAATCCATTCTGGTCGGGCCGACCACGCCGATCAGGCCCTGCATCCCGTCGCCGATGTCGAACTTCGTCATGACGACGCTGGTGTCGCGCAGCTCCTTCGACACGTTTTCCGGGCCGACCAGGATCTGCGTCCGGCTGTCCGGGGAAAGTGCGGCGGGAAGATTGGAGACCACATCCTCGTCAAGTGCGGAGAGCATTTTCTGCGCCTTGTCGATGTCGTGGTACTCCGGCTGGCCGAGAAGCTTGGCCTGTCCGGTCATGTAGACCTCGCTGTGCTCCTGGTGCAGAAGCGACGTGACGAAATCCATGATGACGGGCACGAGGCTGGCCGCATTTCCGGCGCTTCTGGTCACGCGGGACAGAAGCTCGGGGCTGAGCTGTTCGGCGGTCAGCTCCGTGACGCTTGCGTTCAGCACTGCGCCGAGAAGCTTCAGATCCGCCTCCGTCAGCTCGACCGGGAGCCGGATGAGCTTATTCTTGACGGAGCTGTCGCTCAGCATCACGACGAGAATAAAGCTGCCGCTGTCCGCCAGGATCAGGTCGAACCGCTTGACCGTCAGCCCGGCGGCACGCGCCGCCATGGCGTAGGCGGGCAGATTCGTCATCTGCGAGACAAGCTTGCCGACCTGCGAGACGACCTTGTCGACCTCCTGCATTTTCAGCTCCATCGCCTGATTGATCGACTTCGTTTCATCGGTCGACAGGCGGTAGTCCTGCATCAGCTCGTCGACGTACAGCCGGTACCCGGCAGGCGACGGGATGCGTCCGGCGGAGGTGTGCGGCTGCTCCAGATATCCGAGCGCCGTCAGCTCCGCCATCTCGTTGCGGATGGTCGCGGAGGAAAAATCCATGTCCGGCATCTGCGCAATGGTCTTGGACGCCACCGGCTCCGCCGTGCGGATGTAAAGATCCACGATCGCACGCAGGATCTTCTTTTTCCGGTCTGAAAGCTCCATGGTTCGTTCCTCCTTTCGCCTTAGCACTCTTTATCCCTGAGTGCTAAACGCAGTGTACCACCGCCTGCCAGCGTTGTCAATACCTACAGACTTAAATTATTTGTGAACAATTCATATCTTATGTATGAATGCCCCGGCGGGGCGGTTTTATCAGCCGCGGCGCCCGGATCCGCAGCATCAGCCGGCTTCCCGGACAGCGTTCCTGCCCGTCTGGCGGGGACTGCAGGGCAGGCTTTGTCTGCCGTTCAGGGATTATATAGACAAAATCCACAAAAAATCCCCGGTAAAATTTACGTAAAACCGGTAAAATCTCCGTAAAGGCACTGGATTTTAACGGGTGGAACTGCTATACTATGAAATACAGAACTCTGCGACTGCGGCTCCCGTGACCGGCAGCCGTTTTCGTTTCTGTATCAATCCGCAGAAGGAGGGTTCAAAAAAGGTGCTTTGCGCAGGACGAGCCTGCGCACAACATGAACATTCAGAATTTGAACAGAAATCAGGAGGAAATGCAAGCATGAAAAAACGCACAACGCGGTGTCTCGCGCTGCTGCTGGCCGTCGTCATGGTCCTTTCGGTCATGCCGGTCGCCATGGCGGAGGAGACAACGCAGACGCAGACTTACACCAAGGTCACAAAAGCGCCTGCAGACTGGTCTGGTACATACCTGATCGTGTCCGAGGGTGACAAACTGATTATGGACGGTTCCCTTGACAAGCTTGACGTTGAAGGGAACAAGGTCGATGTTACGATCACCGACAGCAAAATCACCGGTGATTATGCGAAATATGCGTTTACCGTTGAGCCGATGACTGGCGGCTACGCCATCAAGTCTGCAAGCGGAAAGTATATTTCGGGTAAGTCCGGAAGCAACAAGCTGAACAGTGGTTCCACACAGTCCCTCAATACGATTGAACTTACCAGCGGTAAGGTGATCGTTACCAGCGACGGAACAACACTGCAATACAACAATGCAGCAAAGAACGGCACCAGATTCCGTTACTACAAGTCGCAGAATCAGCAGCCGATCTCGCTGTACAAGATTGAAACCGCAGCCAAGCAGCAGGTCGAAACCCCGACTGCGAACGTAGCGGACGGCGCTGAGATCGAGGTTGGCACGGAGATCAAGTTCGAGTGCAAGACCGAGGGCGCGACGATCTACTACAAGACCGCAGGCACGGAGTATCAGGCATACACCGGCCCGATCTCGGCTTCGCATAACGAGACGTATACCGTCAAGGCCACGAAGGACGGCATGGAGGACAGCAAGGAGCTGGTCGTCTCTGTCGATGTCTTTGAGTGGGTCAACAAATACGTCAAGGCCGATACGATTGCGACCGGCGATCAGGTCGTGATCTACAATGCTGGCAACGGCTATGCTGTCGCTGGCGAAATGCTGGGCAGCTACTATCTCAAACCCGCCGCGGCGACGGTTGCTGAGAATGCCCTGACGGCGGACAGCTTTGATAAGCTGGTCTGGACGGTCACGAAGAACGAGGACGGTACATACTCTTTCAAGCAGGGCACAGATACCACCCTCACGATGGGCACGAACAACGGCAAGTTCAACCTGAACCTGACCGGGGACGGCGCGGTAAAGTGGGACGTTGAAACCTGCAATGCAGAAAATGCGTCCTACTATATGTCCGGCAATGGCTTGACCGGCCAGTATGGCAAGGTCTACATGGAGTACTATGCCAAGTACACCGAGTTCAGTGCCTACTGCACCAGCACGGATCGTCTGACGGAGAAGGACTTCGGCATGACGTTCTACAAGCTGACGCGGGAAAAGAACTTCATCGGCGGCCTTGTGCCTCCTCCCACCCCGACCCAGAAGGTCGCGACCCCGACGGCTTCCCCCGCTACGGGTGAAGTAGAAAAGGGCACGAATGTCACGTTCTCCTGCGCGACGGAGGGTGCGACGATCCTCATTGCCACGGACGGCACGACCTTTAACGAGGGTACCGAGGCGACGGTGAATGAAGACGTCACCTTCACAGTCAAGGCCACGAAGGCCGGCATGGACGACAGCGACGAAGCGACGTTCACCTATACGGTCAGGAAAGAAGATGGAGAGGACAAACTTGGAAAGCTAACTTCTGCTGACCAGTTGACAGACGGCTCTTATGTCATGATTGTTTCCACCGGCTACGCACCGCTGGAACTCAGCGGGAAGTGGCTGACGGTTGTACAGCCGACTGTAGCGGAGGACAAGGTGACGAAGACGGAAGGCGCGGTTTGGACGCTGAAGGTAAGCGGACAGTCTGTTACGCTGACTGATAAAAACGGCATGGCCATTGCACCTTCCGGTGGAAACAGCAATGGCATTCAGTCTGGTAATTATAGCTGGGCGTGGTCGTTCAGCGCAGAAAATCAGACCTTCAAATTTATGGGTGCCGGTGATGATACTGTTACGCTGGCCAGCAATACCAGCACGGATTCTACATACGGTGGGTTTAACAAGTTTAAAGCCTATAAGAACAACACGGTTGCAAGTCAGCAGTATCCGTGCGAGTTCACGCTCTACCGGGTCGACCCTGCATCTGCTGACCAGCCCTCCGGCGATCTGCCCAAGCCCGGCGACAAGTTCGTGATCTACAACCAGAACGCACAGGCGGTTCTGGCGGAGCAGAACGATAACACGGATAGCCCGGCAATCAACAAGGCTGCGGCTACAATCACCGAGGACGGCAAGGCGGCCATCCCGGCAAACGGCGCAGTCGTGTTCACCGTCGAGCAGAACGGCGAATACCTCCGCTTCAAGAGCGATGCGTATGGCTATCTCTGTGCCAACGGCACCGGCAACAACGCGTTCTACAGCAAGGACTTCTCCGAAGAGGGCGTTTCGACCGAAGACGCGGACTGGCTCGTCCGTATCTGCTCCGGCGGCGTGGGCGGCTATGAGCTGGAGAGCCGCACGGCGAAGTTCAGCGGCCACAGCCAGTGGCTGGAGTATTTCTCCGACTCGTTCAAGGTCTACAGCATGTACAGCAAGACCGGCGATCTTGACTATACAATCTACTCCTTCTTCTTCTATCCCGTGGCGGACGGCGTGAATGTGGACGGCGGCCTCGTCGTGCAGCCCACCATCACCTTCCCCGAAACCATGCTCCCGGCCTATGTCGGCAACGATTACGAATTTGAACTCGAGATCGACACAATCTATGAAATCGACAATCCGTGGATCGAGTACAGTGTCAAGAAGGCCGACGGAACGTACATCCCCGGCATCAGCCAGCTTCAGGGCAACACGGACGTGGAGGTTCTGGACGGCTTCACCACCGGCAAGGGCCGCGTCCATATCACGGTCTTTGATTCGGATATCGCGAAAGCAGCTGAGGCCGGCAGCACGATGACCCTGACCTTTGCGTTCAAGGATATCAAGGGCAACGAGGCCAGAGCGTCCTACACCGTCGACATCCTCGACGAGGCTGTGATCTCCAACGTGAAGCCTGCGCAGGGTGCGCAGACCGGAGCCGAAAAGCGGCCGGAGATCTCCGCGGAGATCTCGAACGCTGGCGAGAACGCCAGCGTAACGATGACTGTCAACGGCGCGGAGGTCAATGCGGCCTACGCGAACGGCAAGGTCACCTACACCCCGGCTGCCGCTATGGCGGACGGCAAGGTCACGGTAACTGTGACGGTCAAGCGTGCGGATGAAAAGGAAACCAGCAAGACCTGGTCCTTCACCATCGGCGAGGCGACCTTCCAGCGCTACTTCGGCCAGCTGCACTCCCACACGCAGTATTCCGACGGCGCTGGCTCGCTGGAAAGCGCACTGGCGTATATCAAGGCGCTGCCTGACAATGCGAACGTCGACTTCGTCGCATTCACTGACCATTCCAACTACTTTGACAAGTCTGGCGCAGCCAACCCCGAGGGCGCGCTCTACGACATGACCAAAGCAACGGAATACAGCCAGCAGACCTGGAAGTCCTATAAGGACGCGGTCGCTGCATTCAATACGGAAAATGCAGGCAGCATGGTTGCCATTGCGGGCTTTGAAATGACGTGGTCCGGCGGTCCCGGCCATATCAACACCTTCAATACCCCCGGCATCGTCTCCCGCAACAACACGACGCTCAACAACAAGACCAAGGATGCTGGCCTGCAGGCCTACTACAAGCTCCTGTCGCAGAAAGAGGGCGCCAACTCCATCAGCCAGTTCAACCATCCGGGCACGACGTTCGGCAACTTCATTGACTTCGGTTACTGGGATGCTGTTGTTGACACCCGTATGTACATGGTCGAAGTCGGCAACGGCGAAGGCCAGATCGGCGCAGGCGGCTATTATCCCAGCTACGAGCAGTACATCATGGCGCTCGACAAGGGCTGGCACGTCGCCCCGACCAACAACCAGGATAACCACAAGGGCCGCTGGGGCAACGCCAACGACGCCCGCGACGTCATCCTGACCGACGACTTTACCGAAGACGGCATCTATGCAGCGCTCAGAGCGCGCCGTATGTACGCCACCGAGGACAAGAACCTCGATCTGGACTACACGGTCAACGGCAGCATGATGGGCTCCATCATCGACGTTCCTGAGAAGCTGAACTTCGAGATCTCCTTCAACGATCCCGACCGCACCGATTCCATCGCCAAGGTCGAACTGGTCGTCAACTCCGGCAAGGTCGCCTATACCTGGGACAGTGCCGCAGATCTCGCCAAGGGCTCCGTCAGCGTGGAGCTGGCGCCTGAGTACACTTATTACTTTGTCCGCGTCACCGAGGGCGACGGCGATCTGGCCGTGACCGCTCCCGTCTGGGTCGGCGAATCGCTCAAGCTTGGCATTTCCAAGGCTGAATGCGGCACGTCTACCCCTGTCACCGACGAAGAACTGACCATCACCACCACGTTCTTCAACAGTGAGGCAAAGCCCGCTACCATCAAGTCCATCACCTATGCCATCGGCGGCGAAACCATCGGCACCGTGACGGATCCCATCGCGCTGGCTGCAAGCAGCACGCAGGATGTGGAATTCAAGTATACCCCGACCAAGGCCCGCATCATGACCGTCCGGATCACGGCTGTGATCGAGCAGGACGGCAAGGAGTACACGTTCACCAAGGACGTCACGCTCGATGTGCTTGACGCAAGCAAGCTTGTCTACATCGGCATTGACGCCTCGCACTACAACGAATACGTTGCAGGCAACTATAAGGACTCCATGGGCAACTTCGGCGAACTGGCTGCGGCCTATTCCGTGCGTACAGTCACGCTGAAGACCAGCGAGGAGCTCATCGCGGCCTGCGGCAATCCCAAGTACAAGGCCATCATCCTGACGGCTCCGTCCCGCCGTCTGGAAGCGGCCCAGAAGGATCCGAAGACCTATTCCACAGAAGAACTGAACGCCATCAAGACGTTCAACGACAACGGCGGCATGGTGATCCTCGCCGGTTGGTCTGACAACTACGAGAATTACCCCATCATCCAGAACAACCCGGACATCAAGCATATGGCCGCGACGCAAAACGAGGTTCTGGCCAAACTCGGCTCCAGCCTCCGTATCTCTGACGACGCAACGTATGACGATGAACGCTCCGCAGCCGACGGCGTCGACAAGTGGAGACTCTACTTCTCGTCCTACAACATGGAGAACCCGCTTCTGAAGGGCGTGGAATTCGATGCAGAGCATCCGTATGACAAACTCTACACCGAACGCTTCAGCCACTACGGCGGCGCGTCCATCTACGCAGTTGACGCAAGCGGCAATGCAACCTCCACGCTGCCCGCAACGGTCAGCCCGGCAGTCTACGGCCATGCAACGACCTACTCTGTGGACGTTGACAAGGACGGCCTCGGCGGCGCAGGTATCCCGAAGTACACCTTCGCGAAAAACGATGACCGCCTGATGGTCATGGCGTCTGAGCAGCTCGAGGGCAAGGGCCTCATCATCGTCTCCGGCGCAGCCTTCATGTCGAACTTCGAGGTGCAGTACCAGGTCTCCGACAGCGGCGCGGAGAAGAACTACTCCAACTACAAGATCTGCCAGAATCTCGTCTCCATGCTCAACCAGACCGAGATCACCAAGATCGCGGATGTGCAGGCAGAGACAGAGGAGGGCGTCAAGTTCACCGTGGAGGGCATCGTGACCTCCAACGCCTCCGGCTATGACAAGGATACCGCGTTCTTCGACTGCATCTATGTGCAGGACAACACCGCCGGTATCAACGCCTTCCCGGTTGCAGGCAACTTTAAGATCGGCGATAAGGTTCGTGTCACCGGTACGACGTCCTCCTATCAGGGCGAGCGTCAGCTGGCTGTGACGAAGATCGAAAAGATCGCCGACGCGGAGTCTCCGGCTCCCGTGGAAGTCACTGCCGCGCAGATCAACGACGGCTCCGTCCTCGGCAGCCTCGTCAAGATCAAGGGCACGATCACCAGAGTGGAAGAGGCTGAAGGCAAGATCCAGACCATCATGGTCAGGGATGCAGCAGGCAACGAAGCACGCGTCTTCATCGACGGCTACATCACGAAGGACAAGGAAGTCCAGAACGCCATCGTCGGCAATCTGGTCGAGGCGGTTGGCCTTGCCTCCTATGACAACACCTTCGTCCTCTCGGACGGCACGCCGGTCTACCCGCGTATCCGTATCCGCGACCGCGCGGACGTCGTCTGCACCGCAGGCGAGACGCCGGTCGAGACGTGGAGCATCACCTACGTCACCGATGGCGGCACGATCAACGGTGAATACCCGACGACCTACACCAAGGGCACTGTGACCGTTCTCCCGACCAATGTGACCAAGCCCGGCTATACCTTCCTCGGCTGGTTCACCGCCTACACCGGCGGCGTGCAGGTCAAGCAGATCGAGGCGACGGAGACCGGCGACAAGACCTTCTATGCACGTTGGCAGAAGACTGTCCTGCCGCCTCCGCCCGTCACCCCCGGCACCCCGGTCACCCCGGCCAGGCCCGCTGCCCCGGTAGGGCTCCCGTTTGCCGATGTGTCCGGCAGCGACTGGTTCTATAACGATGTCCGCTACGTCTACGAGAAGGGCATCATGGACGGCACGGGCGCCGATCGCTTCTCTCCCAACGCACCGCTGACCCGCGCCATGATCGTTACCATCCTCTACCGCATGGCGGGCAGCCCGTCCGTTTCCGGCTCGTCCGACTTTACGGATGTGGCTGCCGGCAAGTGGTTCGCCAAGGCGGTCGCATGGGCGGCAGCGAACGGCATCGTCAACGGCTACGGCGACAGCCTCTTTGGCCCGAACGACCCCGTGACCCGTGAGCAGCTTGCGGCGATCCTGTACCGCTACGCAGTCTACGGCGGCATGACGGCTGTGACGCTCGAGGAAAATCTCGGCAGCTTTGCCGACACGGCGCAGCTCTCCGCCTACGCCATTCAGGCGATGAACTGGGCGGTCGGCCAGGGTCTGATCAACGGCTCCGGCAGCAACCTTGTGCCGAAGGCACAGGCGACCCGCGCACAGGTCGCGGCGATCATCCACCGCTATCTCGAGCGCTGAGTTCCCCAACAGTACAAAGCTGCCCCGCCGGGTCTTCCGGCGGGGCAGTCCCCCATCATTCAAAAACTGCGCATCCTGAAGGAGAATCCATGAAAAACTTACAATGCAAGCTGACGCGCAAGCGCTGGCTGGAGATCGGCGTGAGCGTTCTGCTGTTTGTGCTGATCATCGCGTGGGCGCTGGTCCTGGAATACACGGAGCCTGACCGCGAGGCGACTGCCGCTCGCAAGCGGTATTTCGCCGTTGCGCGCGTCACGGACATTCTGGACGACAACGCGGAAACCCAGGACTGGACCGAGGGCCGCCGCATCGGCCAGCAGTATCTCGAGGTCGAGATCCTGAACGGCCCGTGGAAGGGCGAAACGCTTGAGGCGATCAACTATCTGACCATCTATACCAACGTCGACGCGAAGATCGGCACAAAGATCGTCGTCCGCCTCGATCTGGACGACGAGGGCGCGCCGTATATCATATCCATTCCGAATTATAACCGCGCCCCGGTGCTGCTCGGCCTGCTTGCCATATTTGCGGCGCTGCTCCTGCTGATCGGCCGGAAAAAGGGCCTTACGGCCCTGCTGGGGCTTTTGTATACGCTTGCGTGCGTCTGGTTCATTCAGGTACCCATGATCCTGCGCGGCGCGCAGCCGGTCGTGGTCACAGTTGTGCTTGTCGCGCTGACGACGGCGGCCTCGCTCCTGTTCCTGAACGGCTTCAGCCGCAAGACGCTCTGCGCCACGCTCGGCTGCATCGGCGGCGTGGCGGTGGCCGGCATTTTCGCCGCCCTGTGCGGGTCGATCTCGCCGCTCAACGGCTTCAACCTGCCGGAGGCGGAGGAACTGGTTTTGCGCGCGTCCGACCGGGGACTGAAGATCAGCGGTCTGTTCGTCAGCGGTATTCTCATCGCCTCGCTCGGCGCGGTCATGGACGTGGCCATGTCCATTTCCTCCGCCTGCTGGGAGCTGCGCGAGCTGAACCCCGATCTGCCGCGCAAGGCCCTGTTCCGCTCCGGCATGAACATCGGCCAGGACGCCATGGGCACCATGGCGAACACGCTCATCCTCGCCTTCGCCGGTTCGAGCCTCAATACGCTCCTGCTGTTCCAGATCTTTGATTATCCCATGATCCAAATCTTCAACGCTGACTCCATCGCCATCGAGATCATCCGCGGCGTGGCCGGCACCATCGGCATCATCCTGACCGTCCCCCTCGTCGCCCTCCTGAGCGCCGAGATCATGGGGCCGAAGAAAAAAGCGTAAGCTGCAAAACAGAAGCGGCATTCCCGGGCCGGGAATGCCGCTTTCTGCGTCAAAACGTCGGATCGTTATCGGTGTGCGTCCGCCTGCACGCAATATGCCTCCTGCATCTTTTGCAAGACGGCTTCCTTTTTCGGGATGGACGGGATGGCGCCGGAAGCTTCGGTGGAGAGGCTTGCTGCGGCTGCCGCGTAGCGGGCCATATAGGCAAGATCGTCCCGCGTCAGCGCCTCCGGCGCTTTCCCAAGCTCCAAAAAGCGCGATACGGCGCTGCCGCCAAAGATATCGCCTGCGCCGGTCGTGTCAATGGGATGCACCTTCGGGCAGCCGCAGGAGAAGTCTGCCTGCTTATTTTTCAGCAGACACCCCTTCGGCCCCAGCGTGACCATGACGAGCTTCGCGCCCAGCGCCAGCACGCGCTCCGCGCCCTCCTCCGGGCTGCAGTCCCAGAGGAACTGCGTCTCCTCATCGCTGATCTTGACGATATCCGCCTGCGAAAGGCCCCAGAGGATCTGTTCCCTTGCCTCCTGCTCTGTTTTCCACAGCGGGGCGCGGTAATTGGGGTCGTAGGTAACGAGCCTGCCGTGCGCGCGGGCATAGGCCGCGGCCTTCTGCGTGGCCGTGCGGGCAGGCTCGTCCGTGCAGCTGAGCGAGCCGAAGTGGAACACGCGGCTTTCTGCCAGCATGGCCGGGTCGATCTCCTCCCAGCGCAGCTGTGTGTCCGCGCCGGGCTTGCGCGCGAAGGCGAACGAGCGGTCGCCGTGCGCGTCAAAGGTCACGAACGCAAGCGTCGTGAATGTATCGGAGCTGATCAGAATGCCGCGCGTGTCGATCCCGGCGCGGCGCATCGTGCCGGTCAGCAGATGGCCAAAGGTGTCGTCGCCGACCTTGGCGAGAAACGCGGTCTTCTTTCCATACGCGCTCAGCGCGGCAAGAAAATTGCCGGGCGCGCCGCCGGGGTTGGCGGCAAGCGTGGGATAGCCGTTTTCATCCTTGGTGCGTTCTGCAAGATCGACAAGCAGCTCGCCCAGCGCGATCACATCATACATAGGTCTGTCCTCCTGTGTTTTTTGTTATTTTACCATGAAAGCAGCCTGGACTCAACCGCCGCGGGCGAAAAAATGCGCGGCGCGTTCCGCCTTTACATTTGCGTGCGTATGTGGTAAAATTCTCAAAAGTGTGTGAATCCGAGCTGAAGGAGGATGCGTCCATGCCGATGACAAACGCCGCTGAATATCTGGAGCGCACCGCCGCCCGCGTCCCGGACAAGGTCGCCTTTTCCGACGCCTCCGGCAGTCTGACCTTCGGGCAGCTGCTGCAGGACGCGCGGGCACTGGGAACCGTTCTGGCCGGGCTTCCGGGCTGCAAAAACGCGCCCGTGGCCGTGCTCACGGGGCGGACAGTGCAGAGCGTCGCGGCGCTGCAGGGCGTTTTGCAGAGTGGGAATTATTATGTTCCCATCGACGAGCAGATGCCGGAGGCGCGGATGCGCCGCATTCTCGCGCAGGTGCACGCCCGCGCGATCGTGTTCCCGGAAGCGTGCCGCCCGCAGGCGGAGCGGCTTGCGGACTGCGCGCCGCTCGTGTGTCTGGAGGAGGCGGAGAAGACCGCCCCGGACAATGCGCTTCTGCAGGCCAGGCGTGAGCAGATTATCGATCTCGACCCCGTGTACCTGCTCTTCACCTCCGGCTCGACCGGCACGCCGAAGGGCATCGTCATCTCCCACCGCGCCATTCTGGATTTTACCGACTGGCTGACGGACTTCTGCGGCTATACGGAGCATGAGGTCTTCGGCAATCAGTCGCCGTTTTACTTTGACACCTCCTGCAAGGATCTGTACCAGACGCTGAAGCTCGGCGCGACGTGCGTGATTCTGGAGAAGAAATTCTTCGCGCTGCCGCTGTTTTTGCTGCAGGCGCTCGACCGGAACGGCGTGACCGCCGTGAACTGGGCGACATCCGCGTTCCATCTGGCGGCAAGCTCCGGCGCGCTTGAAAAGTGCGTCCCGCATGCGCTGCGGAAGATCGTCGTCGGCGGCGAGGCGCTGCAGGCGCGGTACGTGAATATGTGGAAGCGCGCGATCCCGGAGGCGGAGCTTTATAATATGTACGGCCCGACGGAGACGACCGTCGACTGCGCCGCGCTGCACCTGACGCGCACGTACCGCGACGACGAGCCGATCCCCATCGGAAGGGCCTGCCGCAATATGCAGCTGCTGCTGCTAAAGGACGATCTGACCGAGGCGGCCCCCGGCGAGACGGGCGAGCTGTGCGTGCGCGGCTCCGGACTTGCGGCGGGATATTTCGCCGACGCAGAAAAGACCAATTCCGCCTTTATCCAGAACCCGCTCTGCCCCGATTACCGCGACATTCTCTACCGCACGGGTGATATGGCCGTGCAGCGCGAGGACGGGAATTTCTATTTTCTTGCCCGCCGCGACGGGCAGATCAAGCACATGGGCTACCGCATTGAGCTGGGCGAAATTGAAACGGCGCTCTACAGCGTCAAGGGCCTGCACGACGCCGTCTGCTTCTACGACGCGATGCGCGACAGGATCGTCTGCGTCTATGCGGGTGATCTGGACACGAACGCGCTGGCACGGGCGCTGCGGACGGCGCTGCCGAAATATATGCTGCCGAACGTCTATGAAAAGCTGGACGCGCTGCCGCACAACGCAAACGGCAAGCTTGACCGCGCGGCGCTGAAGGAGCGTTTCCTTCATGCGCAGAGTTGAGAGCTGCGCGGCGCTTGCGCCGCTTCTGTCCGCGCAGCTGCGGCGCGGCGTGGTGACCAACTGCTTTTTATCCCCGGCAGACTACCAGCGCGAGATCGACGCCGGGCTTTTTTATGAGGAAGGGAACGGCTTTCTGCTGCTGCTGCGGCAGCGGGCCGGATACCGGCTCCTGAACTTTTACCTGCACCCCGGCGCGAAGCTTTTCCTGCCGGGGCAGACGCTCCCGCTCATCACGGAGCTGGCCTGCCGGGAAAAGGATCAAGCTGCCATGCGCCGGGCGCAGGACGCGCTGTGCGCGCTCGGCTTTGCGGAGTGCTTTCACCGCCTGCGGCGCACACGGGCGGCAATTCCTGTGCCAGATAACGCGGAAACTGCGTCAGAGGCTTCCTTTGAGGCCGTGCGGGCGTTTCTGCTTGCGCAGTTCGACCCGCTGACGGGCTGCATCCCGCCGGAGGAAGAACTCCGGCAGGCGGTCAGTGCCGGACAGGTGCTGTGCCTTTCGGATGCGGACGGCATTTCTGGCTTGCTGCACTACGCGCCCGGGCGGGCGCAGTGCGAGATCCGCCATCTGGCCGTCCGTGCGGACTGCCGGGGGCGCGGATACGCCGGGCAGCTGCTGAAGCTGCTGGAAGCAAAGACCGGCGGGCAGAAATGCGCCGTCTGGGCGCGGGTGGGGAACGCCCCTGCCGAGCATTTCTATGAAAAAAATCAGTTTCAGCCGGACGGATGGCAGTCCGTTGTGCTGAGGCTGGGATAGATAAAGGAGTTTTGACACTATGAGAAAGCAGATCATGGAGATCCTGACGGAGATTTGCCCGGGCATCGACTTTGAGAACGAAAAAGCCCTCATCGACGACGGCCTGATCGACTCGCTGGATATCGTCGCGGTCGTGACGGAACTGATGGAGGCGTTCGATGTGGAACTTGGCGTGGACGATCTGACGCCGGAAAATTTCAACAGCGTCGAAGCCATCGAGGAGCTCATCGAGAGCCGTCAGAGCTGAGATGTCCTTTGCCTCCCTGCCCTTTGTGGGGCTCGTCACGGCAGGCGTCGTGCTGTATTATCTGGTTCCGAAGCGGGCGCAGTGGGTCGTGCTGCTGCTGGCAAGCATGGTCTTTTACCTGGTTGGCGGCGTCAAAAGCGCCGTCTGGCTCGTGCTGGTCGCGGGACTGACGTGGCTGGCGGGGCTGCTGCTCGAAAAGCAGAACGCGCGTCCCGCGCCGGATAAGGCGGCAAAGACCGCCGTGCGCCGCGCGAAGAAGCAGATCTGCGCGGCCTGTCTCGTGCTGTGCTTCGGGCTGTTGTATCTCATGAAATACTGGAACTTCACGGCCTCCGCGCTGCCGCCCGCCCTCGGGGACAAGCTTCCCCGGTGGGATTTCGTCGTGCCGCTGGGCCTGTCGTATTTCATCTTCCAGAGCGTGGGCTATGTCATCGACGTTTACCGCGGAAAGCTCCCCGCGCAGAAAAACCCGCTGAAATACGGCCTGTTCGTCTCGTTCTTTCCGCAGATGGTGCAGGGCCCCATCAGCCGGTACGACCAGCTTGCCCCGCAGCTTTTAGCAGAGCGCAGTCTGGACTGGCGCGATCTCAAATTCGGCATCCAGCTTTGCCTCTGGGGGTATTTCAAAAAGCTCGTCATCGCCGACCGGGCGGCTGTGCTGGTCAACGTTGTCATCACGGAAAACTGCCCCTACGGCGGCGCGGTCATTGCCAGCGGCATTCTGTTCTACTGCATTCAGCTCTACTGCGATTTTTCCGGCGGCATCGATATTACGCGCGGTGTCGCGCGGATGTTCGGCATTGACATGGCCGAGAATTTCCGCCGCCCGATCTTCGCAATGTCCCTGACGGAATACTGGCGGCGCTGGCACATTACGCTCGGCGCGTGGATGCGCGACTATGTGTTTTATCCGCTGTCGCTGTCGAAAGCCTTCGGCAGACTCTCCCGCTGGGCCCGCACGCACATCAGAGGCACGGGCGGCAAGATCTTTGCCACGTCGCTTGCGACGTTCATCGTCTATCTCATCATCGGCATCTGGCACGGGGCGAACTTCCGCTATATTGCCTTCGGCCTGTGGAACGGCGTGCTCATTACGGCCTCGCTCCTGCTGGAGCGGACGTTTTTGCGCTGGAAAGCGGCGCTGCACATCAACGACAAGTCCGCCGCATGGCGCGTGTTCATGACGCTGCGCACGATGCTGCTGGTGTTCATCGGGCGGTATTTCACGCGTTCGCCGCGTCTGAGCTGTGTGTTCCGATTCTTGAAGACGACCGTGCTGCATCCGCAGCCGTCACAGCTGCTCGACGGGACGCTTTTGTCGTTCGGCCTTGCGAAGACGGATTTTCTTGTGATCGCGCTGGGACTGGCCGTTTTGCTGACGCTTGAGTGCTTGCAGGAGCGCGGCGTGCAGATCCGGGCTGCGCTGGAAAAGAAGTCTGGCTTTGTGCAGTGGCTTACCGTGACGGCGCTGCTGCTGGCCGTGCTGCTGCTCGGCGTGTTCCGGGCCGGGTATATCCCGTCGGGCTTTATCTATACGCAGTTCTGAGGCGGTGATCGAATGAGTTCAAAAAAATGGGTGCTGGTCTTTCTCGTGACCGTCCTTGTGCTGGCCGCGCTGCTGGCGGGGCTGAATCTTGCCGTCGACCCCTTCGGCGCGTTCGGGGACAGGCTGCTGTCCTGGTTCTCCTACGATGAGACGAATAACCCGCGCGTGGCAAAGTTCAGCTATCTCGAACAGCACCACGACGAATACGATTCCTATATCCTCGGCTGCTCGTCCACCAGCTCGTTCCCGGTGGACGCGTTCAACGAGGCGTATGACGCCAGCTTTTACAATCTCATCATGTACGGCGCGGATATGCGCGACTGCGAAAAGATCGCGCGGTATCTGGTGGAGCATTACGAGGTCAAAAACCTCATTCTGAACGTCTATCTCGACAACGGCCTGACCTACGACGAGGAATCCGACCGGCTGACGAAGAACCTCCACTATAAGGAGGACCCGGACACGTCCGTGCTGTCCTATTACACGCGCTATCTCTTCGCCGACCCGCGCTATGCGCTGGCCAAGCTGAACGCGCTGCGCACGGACACCATTCTGCCGCAGACGTTCGACGTGTTTGACGAGCGGACAGGCTGCTATGACAAGCGTGTGCGCGACGCAGAGCCGATCGGCAGCGAGGAGCGTTATCTCGAAAGCTACCCCGTCTTCGCCGACTATCCGCACCAGACGCTCTCGCTTCCGTACACGGAGCAGTGTATGCAGAGCGTCGCGGCGATCAAGACCCTGTGCGAGGAAGCGGGTGTGAACCTCACCGTCGCGGCCGGGCCGGTATATGCTGAGTATCTGAAAAATTATGAACCGGAAACCGTCGCGCAGTTTTACCGCTCGCTGGCACAGGTCACGCCGTTCTGGGATTTTTCGTCCAGCAGCGTCAGCTGCGAGATGCGCTATTTCTACGACGGCACGCACTTCCGCAACAACGTCGGCGAGATGATCTGCGCCCGCATGACAGGCCGCACAGATCTCTGGATCCCGGACGATTTCGGAACCTATGTGACCGCCGACACCCCGGAGGATTATTTCCTGAACGTCCTGTCCCCGGCGGCGCTTTCGGCCGATGAGATCAGCACGCAGGTGCCCATCCTCATGTACCACCATCTGTCCGAGGACGTGACGAACAGCGAAATGGTGTCCCCGGAGCAGTTTGAGGCGCAGATCCGGGCGCTTTCCGAGGCCGGGTATACCGGCGTCTCGTTTGACGAGCTGCAGGCGTATGTCCTGCGGGGCGAGCCGCTTCCTGAGAAGCCGGTCGTCATCACCTTTGACGACGGGTACAGGAGCAATTATACGCTTGCTTACCCGATCTTACAGAAATACAGCATGAAGGCGACGATCTTCGCCATCGGCGTTTCGTTCGGAACGGATCATTACAAGGATACGGACTATGCCATCACGCCGCACTTCGGCGCGGCTGAGGCGGCGGAAATGACCGCGTCCGGCCTCATTTCCATCCAGAGCCACACGTATGATATGCACCAGTGGCCGCCGTATGAGACAGGCTCCGCCGTGCGGGAGAACATTCTCCAGCTTTCCAGCGAAAGCGAAGAGGCCTACGTGCAGGCGCTGACGGAGGACTTTACGCGCAGCCGTGCACTGTTGGAGGACGCAACGGGCCGGCCGGTCGACGTGCTGGCGTACCCTGCGGGGCAGTACTCGACGCTGGCGCAGGTCACGCTCCAGTCTCTCGGCGTGCACGTGACGCTCTCGACCAATCCTGGCGTCAACACCGTCGTCAAGGGCCTGCCGCAGACGCTTTACGCCATGCTCCGCTTCGGCATTACGGAGGATGTCTCGCCGGAGGCGCTGCTGGATATGATCCGGTAAAACAGGAGAAGCAGGCTGTGTTTTATGATACAGCGCTTCCAGCTTGCCTGTAGGGGCGGACGACTCTGTCCGCCCGCACGGAATACAACCGCTGGCTGGAGTTTTGCGGCGAATTCGTACGCGCCTTCCGCTTTGACTGTAGGGGCCGATGCCCACATCGGCCCGTGAGGCAGTTACGAATTCGCCGAAGATTTTCGTAAAAACGGTGCGCTCTGCCGGGCCGATGTGGGCATCGGCCCCTACAAACGTGTTGGGAAGCGCATACGGATTCGCCTTGGGTTTCCGGAAAAAGCCACTGCTTCCAGCGAGCCGACAGAGTCGTCGGCTCCTACAGACGCTGTGTACTTGCTTCGCTTTATGAAAATCGGTTTTTGATTTGCAGAGAAGGCCGCCCGCCGGGCAGCCTTCTTTTCCCTTGAAATACATATATTCCTATATAAACATGTGTAAAAAGCAAACCTTCATAAAAAATTTTAGGTCAGCAAAAATTTTGTTTGACATCTGCTTTTCATGTGGTATGATGGTAGCAGAAGACGTCTGCACGGCAGACGCCGCAGATCAGAAAGAATAATAAATAAATAAATGGGAGGTACCCTGCGTTTATGAATTATGATGCTATCAAGAAGGCTGCCGAAGGCTACCGGGCTGACATGGCAAAGTTCCTCCGCGACATGATCGCGATCCCGTCCGAGTCCTGCGAGGAAGAGGGCGTCGTCAAGCGCATCGCCGCCGAGATGGAAAAGCTGGGCTATGACAAGGTCGAGTTCGACAAGCTCGGCAACGTCATCGGCTGGATGGGCACTGGCGACAAGATCATCGCCATCGACTCCCATATCGATACCGTCGGCATCGGCAACCGCGAAAACTGGACCGCGGATCCCTACACCGGCTACGAGACCGACGAGATCATCTACGGCCGCGGCGGCTCCGACCAGGAGGGCGGCATGGCCTCCGCTGCCTACGGTGCGAAGATCATGAAGGACCTGAACCTCATTCCCGAGGGCTACAAGATCATGGTCGTCGGCTCCGTGCAGGAGGAGGACTGCGACGGTATGTGCTGGCAGTCCATTGTCAACGAATACTTTAACGGCCCCGAGGACGCACGCAGCAAGGTCGAGTTCGTCATCTCCACCGAGCCGACCGACGGCGGCATCTACCGCGGCCATCGCGGCAGAATGGAGATCCGCGTCGATATGCACGGCGTTTCCTGCCACGGCTCCGCTCCGGAGCGCGGCGACAACGCGATCCACAAGATGGCTGAGGTCATCCTGAACGTCCGCGATCTCAACGAGAACGACGCTGCCGACGACAAGGAGATCAAGGGCCTTGTCAAGATGCTCGACCCGAAGTACAACCCCGAGCATTACGAAGACGCCCGCTTCCTCGGCCGCGGCACCTGCACCACCAGCCAGATCTTCTATACCTCCCCGTCCCGCTGCGCAGTTGCGGACTCCTGCTCCATCTCCATCGACCGCCGCATGACGGCCGGCGAGACCTACCAGTCCTGCCTGAAGGAGATCGAGGATCTGCCCGCCTGCAAGAAATATGCCAAGGACGTCAAGGTTTCCATGTATATGTACGACCGTCCCGCATGGACCGGCCATGTCTATGAGACCGAGTGCTTCTTCCCGACCTGGATCAACAAGGCCTCCGCGCCGCACGTCCAGGCTCTGGTCGACGCGCACCATGCCCTGTGGGGCGAGAACCGTCTGTGGGCCGACGAGACTGCCAAGGCCAAGCGCGAGGGCCGTCCGCTGACCGACAAGTGGACCTTCTCCACCAACGGCGTTTCCATCCAGGGCCGCTACGGCATCCCCTGCGTTGGCTTCGGCCCCGGCGCCGAGTCTCAGGCACACGCCCCCAACGAGATCACCTGGAAGCAGGATCTGGTCGTCTGCGCCGCGCTGTACGCAGCTGTTCCCATGCTCTATAAGCCTGAGAACAAGGACGGCTCCGCCACCTCCTTCCGTCAGGAGCTCACCGGCAACGACATCAAGTAAAAATCCAATGCTGTAGGGGCGGATGCCTTTGTCCGCCCGGCACATCAGAAAGAAATACGCATACGATAATATTTTAAGGAGAAAGAACATGAGCAAAACTGTTGAACTGGCAAGACATCTTGAGAAGCTCCACATCAACAATATGTATAAGACCGACTTCTACTGGACCTGGGACAAGACCGACGACGAGATCGACGCTGTCTTTACCGTAGCCGACGCTCTGCGCGACCTGCGTGAGCGCAACAAGTCCACGAAGATCTTCAACTCCGGTCTGGGCATCTCCCTGTTCCGCGACAACTCCACCCGTACCCGCTTCTCCTTCGCCTCCGCCTGCAACTTCCTCGGCCTCGAGGAGCAGGTCCTCGACGAGAAGAAGTCCCAGATCGCCCATGGCGAGACGGTCCGTGAGACGGCCAACATGGTCTCCTTCATGGCCGACGTCATCGGCATCCGCGACGATATGTACATCCATCAGGGCCACGAGTACCAGAAGACGTTCATGGACGCTCTGGAGGAAGGCTACCGCGACGGCATTCTTGAGCAGCGTCCGACGCTCGTCAACCTGCAGTGCGACGTCGACCATCCGACGCAGTGCATGGCCGATATGCTGCACGTCATCCACTACTTCGGCGGCGTTGAGAACCTGAAGGGCAAGAAGGTTGCCATGACCTGGGCCTACAGCCCCAGCTACGGCAAGCCGCTGTCCGTCCCGCAGGGCGTTATCGGCCTGTTCACCCGCTTCGGCATGGACGTCACGCTGGCCCATCCGGAAGGATACGATGTGTTCCCCGAGGTCGAAGAGATCGCCCGCAAGAACTGCGAGAAGTACGGCTCCAAGTTCCACAAGACCAACTCCATGGCTGAGGCCTTTAAGGATGCCGATATCGTCTATCCGAAGTCCTGGGCTCCGTTCAAGGCGATGGAAAAGCGCTCCGAGCTGTACGTTAAGGGCGACCAGAAGGGCATCGACGAGCTCGAAAAGGAACTGCTGGCGCAGAACGCCGAGCATAAGGACTGGACCTGCTCCGAAGAGATGATGAAGCTGACGAAGGACGGCAAGGCTCTGTACCTGCACTGCCTGCCCGCTGACATCTCCGGTCTGTCCTGCCCCGAGGGCGAAGTCGACAACTCCGTGTTCGACCGCTATCTGGTGCCTCTGTACAAGCAGGCTTCCTACAAGCCGTACATCATTGCCGCTATGATCTTCCTGGCTCAGGTCAAGGACCCGGTTAAGACGCTGATGGACCTCGACGCTTCCGACAACAAGCGCAAGATGTTCTAAGAGTCTTCATGGAAAGCAGGCTTTCAATGAATCGGGAATTGCAGCCCGCCGCGCGCATAATTTTTGCGGCAAGCCGCAAAAATTCCACACTTGCGGACTGAGAGGAATTTTTCCGGTCGGCAGAGCCGCCGGATAAAATGATTCAAATCTTTTCGCGCCGTGCGCGGCGCGAACTCTGCGAGGCTATTTCAAATGGCGGGAGCCGCGCTCCCGCCATTTCCACTATTGAAATATGAGGAATTTGAAAATGGGTAAAAGAATTGTCATCGCCCTGGGCGGCAACGCTCTGGGCAAAAATCTGCATGAGCAGATGGACGCTGTCCATGTCACCGCAAAAGCAATCGCCGATCTGATCGAAGACGGTCACGAGGTCGTCATCGCCCACGGCAACGGACCGCAGGTCGGTATGATTCAGAACGCCTTTGCCGCCTACCACAAGCAGGAGGCAAAGAGCGATATTATGCCGCTTTCCGTCTGCGTCGCCATGAGCCAGGGCTATATCGGTTACGATCTGCAGAACATGATCGGTGAGGAGCTGGACCGCCGCGGTCTCGGCATCCACTGCGCGACCGTTCTCACGCAGGTTGCCGTCAACCCCGAAGACCCTGCCTTCCAGCATCCGACCAAGCCCATCGGCGCGTTCATGACCGAGGAAGAGGCAAAGAAGCTGGCAGCAGAAAAGGGGATCGACGTTGCTGAAGACGCAGGTCGCGGCTGGCGTCAGGTCGTTGCGAGCCCGAAGCCCGTGGAGATCGTGGAGATTGAAACCGTGCGCGCGCTGATGAACGCAAAGCATGCGGTCATCGCTGCCGGCGGCGGCGGTATCCCCGTTGTCTGGGAAGACAAGTACCACCTCAAGGGCGTACCCGCAGTCATCGACAAGGACCTTGCCTCCGAGTGCATGGCAGAGCAGCTCGACGCCGACATGCTCATCATTCTGACGGCAGTCGAGAAGGTTGCCATCAACTTCGGCAAGCCCGACCAGAAGGGTCTGGACACCCTCACGCCTGCCGAGGCGCGCGAGTACATCGCCCAGAAGCAGTTTGCGCCCGGCTCGATGCTTCCGAAGGTTGAAGCGGCTGTCAAGTTTGCCGAGTCCAAGCCCGGCAGAACGGCTCTCATTACGCTCCTGGAAAAGGCAAAGGATGGCATCGCCGGCAAAACCGGCACCACGATTTCTCTTTAATGCAAAAAAACGCCCGCGAAGCGCAGCTTCGCGGGCGTTCGTTTTTCAATTATACCATGCGGCAGGACTCGCAGTTCTCACATTCGGGGAACTTCTTCTTGTCGTAGGCAATGCCGTTTTTGTCGTAATAATCCTTGACGGCAGATTTGACCGCCTCCTCGGCAAGCACAGAGCAGTGGAGCTTGTGCGCGGGAAGTCCGCCCAGCGCGTCGACGACGTCCTTGTTGGTGACGGCAAGCGCCTCGTCGATCGTCTTGCCCTTGATCATCTCGGTTGCCATGGAGCTCGAAGCAATCGCGCTGCCGCAGCCGAAGGTTTCAAACTTCACATCCTCGATTTTATTGTCCTTGATTTTCAGATACATCTTCATGATGTCGCCGCATTTGGCGTTGCCGACCTCGCCGACGCCGTCCGCGTTTTCAATGCTTCCCACATTTCTCGGGTTCATAAAGTGATCCATCACAATATCAGTATAAAGTGCCATAGCCTTTGTTCCTCCTTACATCCAACTTACAGCATGAACTGCTTTTCGCCGCGTTCGAGTTCTTTCCACACAGGAGACATATTGCGCAGATACGTCACGACCTGCGGAATTGCGTCCAGCATGTATTCTACCTCTTCCATCGTGTTTTCCTCGCAGAGCGTCAGCCGCAGCGAACCGTGCGCCACCTCATGGGGTCTGCCGATTGCCAGCAGCACATGGCTGGGGTCCAGAGACCCGGACGTGCATGCCGAGCCGGACGAGGCACTGATGCCCTTCGCATCGAGAAGCAGCAGCAGGCTCTCGCCTTCGATGCCCTCGAAGCAAAAGTTCACATTGCCGGGCAGGCGCGGGCTTTCTGCGCCGTTGAGCGCGCAGTGCGGAATTTTGCGAAGCCCTGCGATCAGCCGGTCGCGCAGCGCGGAAACCTTCTTTGCGTTCTCGTCCAGATGGTCGCACGCATCCTTGAGCGCTGCCGCCATGCCGACGATGCCGGGGACATTTTCGGTGCCGGCCCTCTTGCCGCGCTCCTGCGCGCCGCCTTCAATGATATTGGTGAGGATAATCCCGCGCCGGGCATACAGTGCGCCCACGCCCTTGGGTCCGTGGAACTTGTGACCCGACATCGAGAGCATATCGATGTGCATCGCGCTGACATCGATAGCGACATGCCCTGCCGCCTGCACCGCGTCGGTGTGGAACAGGACGCCTGCCGCATGGCAGACTGCGCCGATCTCCGCGATGGGCTGGATGGTGCCGATTTCGTTGTTGGCAAACATGATCGTAACCAGACACGTATCTTCGCGGATGGCGTCTTTGACCTGCTGCGCGGTGACAAGACCGTTTTCATGCACGTCCAGCAGCGTCACTTCGAAGCCCTCTTTTTCCAGCTTCGCAAGCGTATGCAGCACCGCGTGATGCTCAAATTTGGTCGAAATGATGTGCTTTTTTCCCTTTTTCGCGCCGAGCAGCGCTGCCGAGCGGATTGCCTGGTTGTCTGCCTCGCTGCCGCCGGAGGTGAAGGTGATCTCTCTGGGCTGCGCGCCGATGCACGCTGCGACGGTGGCTCTCGCGGCCTCCAAGCCCTCTTTTGCCTCCTGTCCGATGGTGTACAGGCTCGACGGGTTTCCGAAGTGCTCCGTCATATACGGAAGCATCGCTTCCAGCGCGGTGCCGCTCATTTTGGTCGTCGCGGCATTGTCTGCGTAAATCTTCATCATAGGATTGACTCCTTTCGTGTTGGTTCTTTTCTTTGATGCAAGCATAGCACATATTCCCTACTAAGTCAATAGGTTTATATGTTGAAGCGCGGCAGACCTGAAAATTTTGTGTGAACAGAAAATCTTAAGAAAAATTTAGCTGTTTTTTCCTTGAGACGATGGAAAAAACCGTGTATGATAGCTTCATGATCACAACATCCGGAGGAAGCTATGGCAAACATTTTCGACTATCTCGACTGGCGGGGCGATCTGACGCTTTCCGAGCGGGCGTTCAACGAGGTGGACAATCTGATTCTGGCAGAGATCTGCTATCTGGACCTTTCCGGCTTCGCGCCCGCTGGCTTTGAAACGCAGCAAGTCACGCTCCGCGAGGCATGGGATGCCTATTTTGCTGCCCATCCGACCACCGATATGGGTGTTCTGGTGCCGGATCAGATTCCGGTATTGGTTCAAAAGGCAGCACAGACCGCACGCTTTGGCAGTCTCCGCCTGCTCGGCTATGTGAACCGGATTGACGAAGAAACGCAGACACAGTTTTCTGCCATGACGATGCTCCTGCCGGACGGCAGCGCCTATGTCGCCTTCCGCGGCACAGACGACACGATTGTCGGCTGGAAGGAAGACTTCAACATGGCGTTCACGCCGGAAATTCCGGCGCAGCGCTACGCGGCAGACTATCTGCAGCAGGCAGCAGCCGCGCTTGCGTTCCGACCGCTGCTTGTCGGCGGGCACTCCAAGGGCGGCAATCTCGCCGTGTATGCCGCGGTCTTCTGCGGCGAAGCGATACAGAAGCAGATTCGTGCCGTCTACAACAACGACGGTCCCGGATTCTATGCATCTTTGCTGGAGCTTCCCGAACATCGCCGGATTGCAGGCAAAATTACGACGCTGCTGCCGGAATCGTCGGTCGTCGGCATGCTTCTGGAGCACGAGGAATCATATCAGGTCGTGCGCAGCACACAGATCGGACTCATGCAGCACGACGGCTTTTCGTGGCAGGTTCTGGGTGAGCGCTTCGAGCATCTGACGGAGCTTGCCGAGGGCGGCAGAATCATGGACCAGACGCTGCGGTCCTTTCTGCGCGAGCTGACCGAGCCGCAGCGCGCGCAGTTCGTCGACACGCTCTTTGACATTCTCACCTGCACCGACGCCAGCACCCTGACCGATCTCAAGGAGGGCGGGCTCAAAACCGCCTCTGCGATGGTCAAGGCGCTGCAGAAGCTCGATAAGCCCACACGCAAGGCGCTTTCCGATACGCTGAAGCTTCTGGTAAGATCCGGCGCGCGGTCGGTATTGGAAGAGCTCGGCGTCAACCGGCTGCGCGAAAACCGGCTCATTGAGGCGCTCTCCGGGTATCTGGAGAGCCACAGCCGCGCGTAAGCCCCAAATCTTCCTACAAAGGACACGCCTATGACGCTTCACGATTATCTGTTTACGCTGCTTCTTTCTATGGCGCCCGTCAGCGAGCTTCGCGGCGCAATCCCCTTCGGGCTGGCGCACGACATTCCGCAGGCGCTTCTATATCCCTCCTGTATTCTGGCAAATCTGCTGCCGGTGCCGTTTGTGATTGTGTTCCTGCGCCGGATTTTATCGTGGATGCAGCGCCGGGGCGGCAAGCTCGCGTCTGCCGCCTGCTGGTTAGAGCACCGGGGTCGGGCAAAATCCGCGCGCATCAAGCGCTCGGAGCTGCTGGGGCTGTATCTGTTCGTTGCCATTCCCCTTCCGGGCACCGGCGCATGGACCGGTGCGCTGGTCGCGGCGCTGCTGGGAAGGCGGCTTTCTCACGCCATGCTCTCCATTGGAGCCGGCGTGACCACTGCCTGCTGCATCGTCGCCCTCTTGTGCAAGGGCATCATCCATATCGCAGGTTTGTAACAATCGGGGGCTGCCGCGCGGCAGCCTCTTTGTTGCATTTTCCGCAAAACCCGGTATAATAGGGAGTATCTTAGATTGGAGGAGTTTCGCCATGACTGCCATTGTGACCGACGCGCACTACCGGATGTCCGTCTCGCTCATCCGGGACCTGTTCGATCGCGGCGTGCGCGTGGTTGCGTGCGAGAAAGCGTCGATCGAAGCCCCCGTCGGTTTTGCAAGCCGTGGCGCGGCGCAGTGCGTCCGTCTGCCGGACGAGGAGTATGAGGCTGCGCTCCTTGCCCTTTGCCGCGAGGTGCTGGAAATCGAGGGCGAAAAGCCCGTACTTTTGCCGGTGGGCGCAAAGACGCTCGCCATGGTAAGCCGGAGCCGCGATGCTTTTTCCGCCGTCGCGGGGCTTTGCGCCGCGACACCTTCGCAGCTGGCGCTTTTCAATGACAAGGCTGCCGTTTCCGCGCTGGCAAAAACGCTCGGTGTTCCGGTTCCGGAGAGCTTCGAGCGTCAGCCGGAGGAAGCGGACGAGCCGTTTTTCTCCCGCGTGCCGCTTCCCTGCGCGGTCAAGCCGCACTGCGGCGAAAGCTTCGGTCTGACCGCATCACAGCGCTACCGCATCTGCCGCACAAAAAATGAGCTGATCGCTGCTTTCCGGCATTTTCAAACGCTCACAAACGAAGACCCCATCGTGCAGGAATACCTGCCGGGCGCCGCTTACGGCTGCTCAGTCCTGGCAAAGGACGGCGCAGTTTACCGTAGTCTCTGCCACCGCCGCGTGCGCGAATATCCGGTCTCCGGCGGACCTTCGAGCTGCTGCGAAAGCGTCTCGCGGAGTGATCTTCTTGCCTTTTCCGAAGCGCTCGTGCAGAAAACCGGGTTCACGGGTCCTGCGATGTTTGAGTTCAAATGCGCAGCCGACGGAAGTCCGCGTCTTTTGGAGGTAAACCCCCGCGTCTGGGGCACGTTCCCGCTCACGCGCGCGGCAAAGACCGATTTTGCCTACAGCTGGTTCTGCCTTGCAGCAAATCTTCCCCTGCCGGAGGAGGTCCCGGCGCAGCACGTGAAAATGGCGTACTATCCGGCGGATTTTGCCGCCGGTCTCGGCTACCTCAAAGCGGGGCAGCCCGGAAGGTTTTTTGCCGCGGCGGCGGATTTCTTGAGCCCCTGCGTCAAAAACGGCATCGCGGACCCCAAAGACCCCGCGCCCGCGCAGGTCTATTTCCGCAATCTTTTTCACCGGGGAGGACACAAATGAAACTGCTTGCCGATCTGCATGTCCACTCGCGCGCCTCGCTGGACGGAAGAAGCAGCGTTGAGGCGCTGATCGAAACCGCCCGAACGCGCGGTCTTTCCGCCATCACCGTCTCGGACCACGATCTGTGTACGCCGCTGCCGGATTGTAAAGATCTGTTTTTGATTCCGGGCGTTGAAATCACGTCCGCAAATGGTCATATTCTGGGGCTGTTTTTAGACGCCCCCATCGACTTTGCCGCGCTTGGGAAATTTCCGCCTCCCGCGCAGGCGATTGCCGCAATCCACGCTTCCGGCGGACTTGCCGTGCTGGCGCACCCGTTTGCGCCGCAGAAGCTGGCACCCGAAGAGATTGCCCGTCTCGGCTTCGACGCCATCGAAACCGCAAACGCCCGCGCGATGCTAAAGCCCGGCGCAAATGAAAAAGCCCGGCTGCTGTCGCAGGAATTGTCCCTTCCCGGAACGGGCGGATCGGACGCGCACTGCGCCAAAGAGCTGGGCGGCTGCGTGACGGAGTTTTCCTGCGAGCCGTCGCCTGCCGCGCTGAAAGAAGCATTGAAAGCCGGAAGCTGCCGCGCCGTCGAGGTCCGCGCCTGCAAATGGGTCTGGAAGGGACTGTCCAAAATCCGCCGCGAGCAAAGCTGCGGCACGGTTCTGTCGCGCTGCAAGGCGCTTTGCTATTTTGCCGCGTGCATCGCGCGCGATGTGTTTCACGTATAAAGGAGAACTGCCATGTCCGCTGTGACGAAAGCCATCGGTCTTGCCAAAAAGCTTAAGCACCGCTATCAGGATGAAATCCGCGCCCGCACGCCGGTATACCTGAGCCCTGTGCGCCGCATCGAGCGCGTCAGTCTGCCGCAGAGAGTCTGCGCGATGACCTTTGACGACGGTCCGTGCCGCCTGCCTGCAAACCCGTCTTCAGACGGAACGCCTCTGACGCTGTCGCTTCTGGAGTCTCTGGAAGCGTTCGGCGCGCACGGCACATTTGATATCGTCGGCGATACCTCGGAAAACTACCCCGACAAGCCCGGAAAAGCGGGCTCTGCGTCCTGGGGCGGCATCCGATACGACCACTACCCCGATATTCATAAGGACGCCGACGGCGGTGCGGTTCACTGCCCCGAGCTTGTCCAGCGCATTCTGGACGGCGGACACGAAATCACCAGCCACACCTACCGTCACGTCCTCTATGGTCCGAAACCGCTGGTCTACGGCGGCAGGCAGCCGTTTGAAAATCTTGCCGAGGTCACGCAGGACCTCCGGCGGCTCGACGAGCTCATGCGCCGCGACTATGGCTATGCGATCAGGCTCTCGCGTCCGCCGCACTATGTGGATAGCACCAAAGACGGCTTTACCAGCTACGACGCGCACGCACTGCTCGGCTACCAGTATCTCGCGGCAAGCTTCGACGGCGCAGGCTGGCTGCCGCTTGCGAGCTTCGATGCCGAGGTAGACGCGATGCTCTGCCCCATGAAGCGCGCGCTGGCGCAGAACCCGGACTGTCTGTGCGGGCAGATCATCTTCCAGAAGGACGGGTACAATATGGCGCGGCGCTCTCCGGTTGCGCAGGCGCTTCCGAAACAGCTGGCGCTGCTGCAGCAATACGGCTACCGCGTAGTCACTGTCTCGGAGCTGCTGTCTCTTTGCCCGTTTGCAGACCTCTCGCCCGAAAGCCCGGTCTTTGCGCCCGCGAAGGCGCTGCTGGAGGCAGGCTTCTGCATCTGCTACCGCGACAATACCGTCCGCCCGGAGCAAATTCTAACCCGCGGGGAGCTGTGCATGTTTGCCTTCGGCTGGAAGACGGCAGCGCGGCGCATCGAGCTGGTGCAGACAAAAACGCGCGTCTGCCGCGACGTTCCCTGCCGTCATCCCTACGCCGCTGCCATCGAGCTGGCGCTCGAGCGCGGATGTATGCAGCAAAGAGACGGGCGCTTTTTCCCGGACGAGCCGGTTTCCCCGGAAGACTTTTCCGGCTTCTGCCGCGCGCTGTTTGCGCAGGAAACGAGAAGTCCGCAATCTCCCATCACGCATGCGCAGGCAATCGAGCTTCTTGCCGCGTTCGCCGGGCGCGAGACACTGTAAGTTCAAAAACAGGAGGAATTCCCATGAATCTTGAAACCGCTGTTAAGAATCTGACCGCCCACGGCTTTTCCGTGCGCGTCTTCCGGACCGCGCAGGACGCGGCAAACGCCATCTCGCAGGAGCTTTCCGGCAAAACCGTCGGCTTCGGCGGCAGCGTCACACTCGAGCAGATGCAGCTTTTTGAAACGCTGCAAAAGAACAATACCGTCTACTGGCACTGGAAGCAGACCCCTGCGCAGGCGCTGGAAAATGCCCGCAGCGCGCAGGTCTATCTGACCTCGGCAAACGCCATCTCGGAAACAGGCGAGATTGTCAACATCGACGGCACCGGCAACCGCGTTGCTTCCATGCTCTACGGGCATGAGGCGCTCTATATCGTCGCAGGCGTCAACAAGCTCGCGCCCGACCTTGCCTCCGCCATGGACCGCGCGAGAAGCATTGCCGCGCCCTTAAATGCCCGCCGCCTGCAGCGCAAAACGCCCTGCGCGCTGGCAGAGCCCATGCGCTGTCATGACTGCAATAGCCCGGAGCGTATCTGCCGCGGCTTTGTGACGCTGGCGCGTCCGATGGGCGGCATCGGACAGACGCACGTCATTTTGGTTGAAGAATCGCTCGGCTATTAAAACACAGAATGTGCGCTTTCGCCATGCGAAAGCGCACATTTTTATTGCGGTATCTGTTTTTCTGCTCCCGTCTTTTTTGCCCGCGATCTTCCCGCGCGGCGGCGACGGCGATGGGGCGGTTTCTCGCTCACGCGGCGGTAGCTCTCCGCCGCCTCGCTGTCCGGGCTGTAGACCAGCCGATTGGCGCGAAGCGTCCCGTCCGGGTCCTCCGCGAGGCGCACGCGCACGAGAAATTCCCCGTCCTGCTCACACGCCACCATTGCCATAAAGCGCTTGCCGGGCTGGGGATACCACTTGCCGCAGGTCATTGCCCCGCCGCAGACGGGGCAGACGCTTTCCTCCCGTGCCATTGCCGCAAGCGCCTGGGCTTTATCGGCGTAGCCGTGGCTCACGTGGCGGGCGACACAGCCAGGAAGCTCCGCGCCGTGAAAGCCGTTCTCGTGCTCCTTCGCCGCCTTCTCATAGGCGTCGATGCCCTCTGCGAGGCGAAGCCTGCTGCAGATGAGCGCCGTGTGGTAGGCGTCTCCGAGCGCGTCGTGGGCAGGTCTTGTCGGCTCGATGCCCATGATCTGCATCGCCGAACCCAGCGCCTTCTGCGCGCTCGAGCCGTCGGTCTGGGCATTGAAAATCAGCTGCGCGTTATACCATTTATCCACCCACGCCGTATCCATGCCGTAGAGCGTGAGGTTTTCCTTCAGAATCACAATGTCGTCGAAGCCCCAGGTCAGAAAGGCGCTGTCTTCGCCGCACCAGTCGTGAAACGCCTGCATTGCCTCGGGAAAAGGCTTTCCCTGCTCCTTGAGAATTGCGTCCTTGATGCCGGTCAGACTTGCGACCTTACGGTTCATTTTTTTATAATATGCCGGGCGGATCAGCGTCTGAAACTCGTCTGCAACCGTCCCCTCGCAGGGCATGCGGACGGCGCCGATCTGGACAATTTCGCCGCGAATCGGGCTGGGCAGGACCTTTTTTGCGCTGTAAGAGCCTGGCCATGGCTGATTCCATTCCAGATCCAAAACGATGTACTGCATACGCTTCTCCTTTGTCTTATGTTCCGGACGCTCTGCCTGATATCGTATCACAAAACTTATCATATGTAAACAGCTTTCCAAGCGCCCGGCATTTTGTCACCCTTCCGCCCTGCGCCGCATAGCATAAAAGACCGGTGCGCACGCGCGCCGGAAGCTCAGGAAAGGCGGTTATCCCATGCCCTTTTTGTTTCTCAGCCCCTCCACGCAGGAGTTTAACCCCTACATCACCGAGGGCAACGAAGAATACTGGATGAATCTGCTAGCTGACCGGATGGAGCCGTATCTGCACGCAAGCGGCGTCAATACCGTCCGAAACGACCCTGCCGCCGGCGCCGCGGGCGCGATTCGCCTGTCGAATCAGGGCGACTACGACTTTCATCTCGCGCTTCACTCCAATGCCTCGCCAGAGGCGCTTGCCGGACAGCAGCGCGGTGTAGACTTCTACTATTATCCGGCAAGCACAGCCGGGCTTCGCATGGCAAACATCCTTGTTGACAATATCAAGCCCATCTATCCGCTGCCCGAGCGCGTGCAGGCGCGCCCCACCACCGCCATCGGCGAGGTCCGCCGGACGAAAGCGCCGTCCGTGCTGGCTGAACTCGGCTACCATGACAACACGGACGACGCCAATTGGCTGACCGGAAATCTCGACGAAATCGCGCAGGCATTATCCCTCGGCGTGACGGAGTATTTTGGGCTTCCCTTTCTCATTCCGGGGCAGCTTCGTGACGCCGTCGTCCGGACAGACGGAGATTCTCTCAACCTGCGCGCGCTTCCGTCCGCAGAAGGTCCGGTTCTCGCGCAGATGCCGAACGGCGCGCCGGTCCGGATTCTGGCGCAGTATGACGCGTGGTATTCGGTCTTTTATGACGGACTATACGGCTTCGCAGAAAGCCGGTACATTGCGGAATAGTCCTCCCTTTCAGCCCTCTTTTCCGAGCCGCCGCGTCTCAATGTCGCCTTCCGCCCAGCCCCGGTCCTTTCCGCAGACCGGGCAGACGCGGAAGGCTTCCTTCGCCAGCAGGACAAATCCGCAGTTGAGGCACCGCCAGACAATCGGACGCTCCTTGCGGTACAGCCGTTCGGTCTGCATCTGGTTATAGCTCTCCAGAAACACATCGCGGTGCATCGCCTCGATGCGCGCAATATTTTCCCAGAGCGCCGCCGCGTCCGCATAGCCTTCCTCGCGCGCCGTTCTCGCAAACGCCGGATAGGCGCGCGCGGCTTCCTCGTTTTCGCCCTTCGCCGCCTCCAGAAGATTTTCCATCGTCACGCCGAGCGTGTAGGGATAGCCCGCGGAAAAATCGATATTTTCGATCGGCTGGCGTCCGTATTTCTGAAGCTTCTCCAGAAACTCCTGCGCATGCGCCTGTTCGTTTCCGGCTGTCTGCTCAAAAAGCCGCGCCAGATATTCAAAACCCTCTTTTCTCGCCTGCTGGGCATACTGCGTATAGCGCTGGCGCGCCTGGCTCTCGCCCGCAAACGAACGCGCGAGATTCTGACAGGTCTGTGTCTGCATGAAATCCATAAGCTTCTCTCCTTCTGCTGTTGTTCATGCAGCTAGGATTTGCAAAGAATCCGCCGCTTATTCTGTCCACGGGCTTGACATGTTTTGTATAATAGAAATCGGAGCCGGCTCCACTCAAATATCTTCACTTTATATGCAGAAAGGGGCATTTCATGAGCAAAAGAAGGATCGCGCTGCTGCTGGCGGCGCTGCTGCTCAGCCTTTCCGGCTGTGCAAAAAATGCACACTTTGAAGGAAATCCAAAAGCAGATATTCTTGCCACAACGCAGCCTGTCTATCAGCTCGCCTGCGCGCTTACTGACAGGACAGGCCTTACGGTGGGGCTTTTGATCTCCGAGTCTGTTTTGTGCCTGCACGATTACACGCTTACCGTCGCGCAGATGGAAATGATCGAGCAGGCAGGCGTTGTGATGGAAAGCGGTCTTGGTCTGGAGGATTTTATGGAGGACGCACTTTCCGGCAAAAAACGCATTGTGGTTTCAAGCACAATTTCTACACTCGAAGCAGAAGAGGGACCCGATCCCCACTGGTGGCTGGATCCCACGCGCTTTCGCGCAGCGGCAAAGCTTGCCGCGCAGGAGCTGGGCACGCAGTATCCGGAATATGCGGACCAGCTCTCCGTGAATCTTGAAGCCTTTGACAAAAAGCTCTCCGAGCTTCAAAATTACGGCAGCGAGGCGCTCAAAGACCTTTCCTGCCGCGAGCTTGTGACGTTCCACGACGGCTTTTCCTATTTTGCAGACAGCTTTGATCTGACGATCGCAGCCGCCATGGAGGTTGAGGCCGGCAGTGAGCCCTCTGCAAAGGAGCTCGAGGCAATCATTGCCCTTGTAGAAAGCCGGCAGATTCCCGCTGTATTTTATGAAACCAACGGCGTGTCCGGCGCGGCGGAGGTCGTAGCCGGAGAAACCGGCTGCTCTGTCTGGACACTGGATATGGCGATCAGCAACGGCGATTATTTTGCCGCCATGCGCGAAAACATCGACATCGTAAAGGAAGCGCTCGGATGATCAACAGACACACAGGAACCGGCGGCTGCGAAAATGCCTGCTGCCTCAAAATTGAACACCTGTCGGTGAAAATCGGAACCGACGTGATTCTCGACGATATCAACCTGCATATGCACTGCGGGCAGATTGTCGCGCTGATCGGTCCGAACGGCGCGGGAAAATCGACGCTTATCCGCTCCATTCTCGGGCAGCGGACATACGAAGGCAAAATCACCTTCCATTCCGCCGACGGCAAGCAGACAAAGCTTCGCATCGGCTACGTGCCGCAGAGCCCCGCCTTTGACCCGGCGGACCCCATCTCGGTGCTCGATCTTTTCACCTGCTGCATCAGCCGCCGCCCCGCCTTTCTGCGCGCGGGAAAGGCGCTGCGCGAGCAGGTGCAGACGTGCTTGGCGCGCGTGCATGGAGAGAGCCTGATGGACAAGCGTGTCGGCACGCTCTCCGGCGGCGAACTGCAGCGCGTGCTGCTTGCCCTGGCATTGGAGCCGATGCCCAACATGCTCATCCTCGACGAACCGCTTTCGGGCGTAGATGTCGAGGGCATGGAGCTTCTGATGGACATGCTCGATGAAATCCGCAAAACCTACGATCTCTCCATTCTCATGACGACCCACGATTTTTCGATGCTCGGGCGCTATGCCGACCGGGTCGTTCTGCTGCGCGAGAAAATTCTCTGTAAGGGAACGCCGCTGGAGGTCCTGAACTCGGACGAATTCGCGCAGGCATTCCATCTGGGAGGTGCAAAATGAGCATCTGGTACGCGCTGTGCGACGCGACGCACCTGGAATTTCTTCGCATGACGTTCATGAAGAACGCGCTGCTGGCGGTTTGCATCCTAGCGCCGCTGTTCGGTCTGCTTTCCACCATGATCGTCACCGGACGTATGAGCTTTTTCTCCGATGCACTCGGGCACTCGGGCTTCACCGGCATTGCCATCGGCGTTCTGTGCGGCTCGCTGCAGCCGACCGTCTGGGCGGTGGCTCTTGCGGCGGCGTTCGCGCTGTTATTTTCGTTCGTGCGCAGCCGCTCGCGGCAATCGGCAGACACGATCATCGGTGTTTTTTCCTCCACGGCGGTCGCGCTCGGCATTTTCATCGCGACGCTCGGCGGAAACAGCTTCACAAAATTCAATCGCTACTTGATCGGAGATATCCTCTCGGTCACGCCGGGCGAAATCGGAAGACTCGCGCTTGTGCTGCTGGGCGTGCTGCTTTTGTGGGTTTTCGCGGCAAACCGGCTGTTTCTGACGGCGGTGCATCCGCAGCTTGCCTCCTCGCGCGGCATTCCGACGGAGAAAACGCAGACGCTCTTCACGGTCTGCATTGCCGTCGTCGTCACGCTCGCCATGAGCTGGGTGGGCTTGATGGTTATCAATTCCCTTCTCGTCCTGCCCGCCGCGTCGTCCCGGAACCTCGCGCGGAATCTGCGCGAGTACCACCTGTTCTCTGTTCTCGGCGCGCTCGCATGCTCCGTGCTCGGGCTTGTCACGGCGTATTACCTCGGCTGCTCCGCCGGCGCGACGATTGCGCTGTATCTGGCGCTCTATTTCGCCGTCACCTTCTTCTTCCGCGGCAGACGGCAATAAAAAACGCCCCCGGAAGCGATTTTGCTTTCCGGGGGCATATAAAACCTCGTAGCGTTTCGCCCCCAGGGCGAAATAAAATGAAAATCCATGTTATCCGGCGGCTCCGCCGACCGGAAAAATACCGACCGCCTCGCAAGTGTGGAATTTTTGTCCCTATGGGACAAAAAATTATGCATACCGTCGAGGCGTAATTTTTTCTGAAAGAAAGGTTTTCCTTTCTTTCAGAAACAAACCGGCAGAAAAGGCTAAGCCTTTTCTGCCGGATATTTTTAGCCGAACACTGCCAGCAGGAAGCCTGCCGCGATTGCCGAGCCGATAACACCTGCGACGTTGGGTCCCATGGCGTGCATCAGCAGGAAGTTCGCGGGGTTCGCCTTCTGACCGACCATCTGCGAGACGCGCGCTGCCATCGGGACAGCGGACACGCCGGCGGAGCCGATCAGGGGGTTGACCTTCTTGCCGGAGAGCTTGCACATGATGTTGCCGCCGATCAGACCGCCGACCGTGGAGATGCCGAAGGCAATCAGACCGAGCAGGATGATCTTCAGCGTCTCGATCTTCAGGAAGTTCGAAGCGACCATGGTCGCGCCGACAGAGGTCGAGAGCATGATGGTGACGATGTTCATCAGGGCGTTCTGCACGGTGTCCGACAGACGCTCTGTCACACCGCACTCGCGGAAGAGGTTGCCGAGCATCAGGCAGCCAACCAGCGGTGCCGTGGACGGCAGAAGCAGGATGACAAAGATGGTGACAATGATCGGGAAGAGAATCTTCTCGCTCTTGGAGACGACACGCGCCTGAACCATCTTGATCTTGCGGTCTTCCTCGCTGGTCAGAAGCTTCATAATCGGCGGCTGAATCAGCGGAATCAGCGCCATATAGGAGTAGGCGGCGATTGCGATGGCGCCGAGCAGCTCGGGTGCGAGCTTGTTGGTCAGGAAGATTGCCGTCGGACCGTCTGCGCCGCCGATGATGCCGATGGACGCAGCCTGCGGACCGGTGAAGCCGAGGCAGATCGCGCCGAAGAAGGCGACGAAAACGCCGAGCTGGGCAGCAGCGCCCAGAAGCAGGCTCTTCGGGTCAGCGATCAGCGGACCAAAGTCGGTCATTGCACCGACGCCCATGAAAATCAGCGACGGATACAGACCAGCCTTGACGCCGATGTAGAAGATGTCCAGCAGACCTGCGTTCGACAGGATGTGACCGTAGCTGTGATAGTACTGGCTGCCCTGATCGAGGAAGTCCGCCCACAGCTCGGGGTGATACAGCGCGTTGGTGGCGTTCAGATCGGGGTTGATCGCGTCAAGGCCCGGGAAATAGCTGACGTTTGCAAGCAGGCAGCCGAACGCAATGCCGACCAGCAGCAGCGGCTCGAAGCCCTTGACAATGCCGAGGTACAGCAGCACGCATGCCACGACGATCATCACGAGGTTCTGCCAGCCGCCGGCAGCGAAGAAACCGGCAAAGCCGGATTCTGTTGCCAGCTTCGACAACGTATCGAGAACGTTAAAACCCATGTTCGTTCCTCCTTATGCCAAAACGACCAGAGGAGCGCCGGTTTCCACAACAGCACCCTTGCTCGTCACGACCTGTGCAACCGTGCCGTCGCGCGGGGCGAGGATTTCATTTTCCATCTTCATGGCTTCCAGAATCACGAGGATATCGCCGGACTTGACAGCCTGACCCTGAGAAACGTTGACGCTCAGGATGTTGCCGGGCATCGGGGATGCGACGACTTCACCGGCTGCAACAGCAGCGGGCGCGGGAGCAGCGGCGGGTGCCGGTGCGGCAGCGGGTGCAGCGGCAGGAGCGGCAGCGGGTGCGGGGGCAGCGGCGGGAGCCGGTGCATATGCCTCGTACTCGTCAACCAGCATCGCCTGACCGGCTTCTACCTCAACCTCGTAGGTTTTGCCATTGAGCGTAATCTTATACTTCATCTTTCACTTGACCTCCTTGATGGATTTGAAGCGCAGCTCGTTGAGGGGCTTGTTCAACTTGTTGGCAACGATCGCCATCAGCATGGCGGCGTCCTTATCCGGGACATTAAAGAGCTTCACCTCGCCGGCGGAGCCGGGAGCCGCAGCAGCCAGAACGGGCTTCGGCGCGGGAGCGGGCGCAGCGGGAGCCGCAGCCTTGGGCGCTTCGGTCTTCTGGTCCTTCGCGACGGCAAATTTGCCCTCGATGAGGATAACAACCATCAGCGCGATGAGTCCCACAAAAACAACCGCGTAGCCGAGCAGCGCAACCAGTCCGGCAGTGCCGATCTGGAGGTCAACCATAGCCTGATTTACCAAAAACATACCGGGCACCTCTCTTACGCTTCGACGATCGAATACTTGCAGATGTTTTCTTCCTTCGCCTTGCGGTCGGTGAGGAACTTCATGGTCTGATCCGGATAGCAGATGTAGCTCATGACATCCTCTTCGCTTCTGGCAAGATCGCCCAGCGCCTCTTTTGCCTTCTGGAAGTCTTCGCCGGTGCGCTTTGCGTCTTCGATGCGGCAGTCGACGGGCTTGCCTCCTTCGCCGAGAATCTGCTTCTGCAGCTCTTCGGAAACGGGAGCCGGCGCAATGCCGTACTCGCCCTTGAAGTAGTTCTTGACTTCCTTGGAGACCTGCTTGTAGCGCTGACCGAGCAGCACGTTGGTAACCGCCTGATTGCCGACCATCTGCGACAGCGGCGTGACCAGCGGAGGATAGCCCAGGTCCTTGCGGACGGCGGGGATTTCCGCCAGAGCAGCTTCAAACTTGTCCATTGCCTTCATGTCGGTGAGGTTCGCGATCATGTTGGACAGCATGCCGCCGGGGACCTTGTAGACCAGCGCCTGCGCGTCGGTCGCCATGGACTTGGCGTTGATGCGGCCGGAGTCGACATACTTCTGCTTGACGGGCTTGAAGAAGTCGTTGACTTCGTTGATGACCTTCTCGTTCAGACCCGTCTCGATGCCGTACTGACCGAGTGCATAGAACATCGTCTCGGTAGCGGGCTGGGAGGTGCCGTTGGAGAAGCAGGAAGTTGCGCAGTCGATGACGTCGATGCCGGACTCAATTGCCTTGGTCACGGTCATATACGCCATGCCGGTGGTGCAGTGGGTATGGAGGATCAGCGGCATATCGCCGACGGCGTCCTTGATGCCCTTGATGAGGTGCTCTGCCTCGTAGGGGCTCATAGTGCCTGCCATATCCTTCAGGCAGATGGTGTCAAAGCCCATGTTCTTGAGCTCTTTGCACATCTCGACATACTTTTCCACGGTGTGGACCGGGCTCTGCGTGTAGGAGATGCAGCCGGAAGCAATGGTGTTCTTGCCGCCGTATTTCTTGGTGGCTTCCAGCGCAGTCTTGATGTTGCGGAAATCGTTCAGCGCGTCAAAGATACGCAGAATGTCGATGCCGTTTTTGATCGACAGCTCGACGAACTTTTCCACAACGTCGTCGTGATAGTGCTTGTAGCCGAGCAGGTTCTGTCCGCGAAGGAGCATCTGCAGCTTCGTGTTGGGCATCAGTCTGCGGATATTGCGCAGGCGCTCCCACGGATCTTCGCCGAGATAGCGAAGGCAGGAGTCAAACGTTGCGCCGCCCCAGCATTCAACCGAATAGTAACCGGCCTTATCCATCTCGGGCAGAATCGCCTCGAAATCGGAATACGGCAGACGGGTTGCCATCAGGGACTGATTCGCATCACGAAGGACAGTTTCAGTGATTTGAACTTTTTTCATGTCATATCCTCCAGTATTATTACGCCTTACCGGCGCTTGACAACAAAGTCTGTTTGCCAACGCATCAGTTCCCCGGGCGCGGAAAACACGCTGCGGCAGCGCCGCAGCGTGTCTGGCGCTTCAAGTCAAGTATAACCGATGTTGGCGCAATTCCAAAATAAATTTTCGTTAAAGAAGGTTCCGGCGATTAAGCCTTCGGACCTGCCGCGACGAGCGCCTTGCCCGCCTCATTGCCTTCGTACTTGACGAAGTTCTTCACGAAGCGCGAAGCCAGATCCTGTGCCTTCTTCTCCCATTCAGAAGCGTCGGCGTAGGTGTCGCGCGGGTCGAGGATGCCGCTGTCGACGCCGGGAAGCTCGGTGGGAACCTCAAAGTCGAAATGCGGGATCTTCTTGGTGGGAGCGGAAGCAATCGCGCCGGAAAGGATGGCGTCGATGATGCCGCGGGTATCCTTGATGGAGATACGCTTGCCGGTGCCGTTCCAGCCGGTGTTGACGAGGTAAGCCTTCGCGCCGCTCTTTTCCATCTTCTTGACGAGCTCTTCGGCGTACTTGGTCGGATGCAGCTCGAGGAAGGCCTGGCCGAAGCAGGCGGAGAAGGTCGGGGTGGGCTCGGTGATGCCGCGCTCGGTGCCGGCCAGCTTCGCGGTGAAGCCGGACAGGAAGTAGTACTTGGTCTGCTCCGGCGTCAGGATGGAGACGGGGGGCAGAACGCCGAAGGCGTCGGCGGACAGGAAGATGACGTTCTTTGCGGCCGGTGCGGAGGAAACCGGGCGGACGATCTTCTCAATGTGGTCGATGGGGTAGGAGACGCGGGTGTTCTCGGTGACGGACTTGTCGGCGAAGTCGATCTTGCCGTCCTTGTCGAGCGTGACGTTCTCCAGCAGCGCGTTGCGCTTGATGGCGTTGTAGATGTCGGGCTCGGACTCCTTGTCGAGGTTGATGACCTTGGCGTAGCAGCCGCCCTCGAAGTTAAACACGCCGTTGTCGTCCCAGCCGTGCTCGTCGTCGCCGATGAGAAGGCGCTTCGGGTCGGTGGACAGGGTGGTCTTGCCGGTGCCGGACAGGCCGAAGAAGATGGCGGTGTTCTCGCCGTTCATGTCGGTGTTGGCGGAGCAGTGCATGGAAGCGATGCCCTTGAGCGGCAGATAGTAGTTCATCATGGAGAACATACCCTTCTTCATCTCGCCGCCGTACCAGGTGTT
>OLWB01000130.1_pt1 | contig 75274 bp, 73 predicted proteins | sample 1673331 | NCBI WGS metagenome assembly OLWB01 (sample SAMEA3178943, study PRJEB25190) | human gut metagenome | biome: human gut; feature: human-associated habitat; material: faeces | place: Austria | collected 2013
ATATTATTTTTAATTACCTTTTTTAAATAAACTTAACTAATTTATTTTATATTTAGATAATCATAATATAATTTTTTTATATTTAAAATACGTATACAAATATAATAATGTTTCACGTGAAACATTATTTACTAATTAAAAGAATCAATATATTGATAATTTTTATTATTTTAAATCTAACAACATTTTATTGATAATATTTTATTAAAAACACTAATATATTACTTCTATTATTAATAATTCAATTATTATTTTCATTTATTTTGTTTTGTATCAACGCAATGTTTCACGTGAAACATTGCATAAGTGATTATATAATTATTTATAATCTATCAGTAATATACATGCTTTGTACATATATAATTAAAAAATACATTTTTTATTAAAATTATTGTTATATATACAATAGATTTTATTTATATTTAAAAACAATACTAACTAGATAATGTTTCACGTGAAACATTATCTATATTGATTAAATTAAATTTATGAACATCTTAAAATATAATTAAATTAATCATTATACATAATTTGGTTATTAACTTAGAATCATCTTTGATGTTTTAAATCATTTTTTAGAATGTTTCACGTGAAACATTCTAAAATATGTATTCTGCTTTAATAAATATAAGTTAATTAAATATTATAAAACATGATTTTAAATTTTATTGTATAAATTAATATAAAAAGATAATGTTTCACGTGAAACATTATCTTTTATCTTTAAAAAATTGAGTTAATTTATTAGAAAAATTTATTTTATCTTCTATTTTAATAAAATTAGGTTCTTTTTCTGTTAAATGTTCATTCTGATTTATAAAATAATAAGTATTTTTTATTCTTGATTTTCTTATAATCTCTTTACACATTGAACATGGTTCTAATGTAACATATAAATCACAATCATCTAATCTCCAATTATGAAGCTTTTTAGATGCCTTTTTTATAACTAGTATTTCAGCATGATCTAATATATTGTTAGATTTATTAACTTTATTATAAGATTTTGATATTATTTTATCATTTTTTACTATTAATGCTGCGATAGGAACTTCGTTCTTATCTTTTGCTTTAGTAATAAGTTTTAATAATTCTTGTTCAATTTTATTTATTTCCATAACTTCTCCATAATAAGCATACATATATTTGTATTGTATTTTTCTTACATAAATTAATGTATAAAAAAATGCACACACGAAAAGGGAATGTTAAGGCTGCTATATTTCTATCCTGACCTGGTTCCAATATTTCCGTTGTGCAATTAAAATATATAATATTTTTCTATATTTGTCAAGCCTGTTATACTAGTTAAATATGTTTGTAATTTGTTCGAAAATATTTCCCGGGAAATATTTTGTTCGCTTTTTTGTACGTTAAAATATAAAAAGAAACCGTTATTCAACAGTTTCTTCAGTATTTTCTTCTTCATTTTCCTCTTTTGTAGTAGCAATTGTTGTAACTTTTTGATTTTCTTTTAAGTTAATTAATCTAACACCTTGTGTTACCCTACTCATTTTAGATACTTGATTCATAGGTATTTTAATAATAATTCCGCTATTTGTAATAATCATTAACTCTTCATCATCATTTACATTCTTAACAGCAGCTAAATTACCATTCTTTTCTGTAACATTTAATGCTTTAACACCTTTACTACCTCTATGAGTTAAACGATATTCTTCAATATTTGTACGTTTTCCATAACCATTTTCTGTAATAATTAATATATCACTTGTTGGATCTACCTTTTCAGCACTTACACAAATAGCATCTTCTGGTATTTCAATACCTTTAACACCACTTGCAGTTCTACCCATAACTCTTATTTCATTTTCATTAAATCTAACTAATCTTCCATTTGATGAACCAATAACTATTTCATTGTTACCATCAGTTTTTGTAACGAACAATAGTTCATCGTCTTCTTTTAATGTAATTGCGATTTTACCACTTTTTCTAATTGAATCAAATTCTTCAATATTTGTTCTCTTTACTAATCCTTTTCTAGTAACAAATGTAATATAATTACTATTATCATCCTTAGAAATACTTAATATTGAATTAATTTTTTCATCTTTTTCAATTGGTAATAAGTTAATTATTGGTAATCCTTTTGCTTGTCTACTAAATTCAGGTATCTCATAACCCTTTATTTTATATACTTTTCCTTTATTTGAGAAGAATAATATATAATCATGAGTCTTAACTGTTACCATCTTTTCAACGAAATCTTCTTCATTAGTAGACATACCTTTAACTCCTACACCACCTTTATTTTGTACTTTATAAGTGTCTGTAGTAAGTCTTTTTATGTAACCTTTGTTCGTTAATGTAACAATTATATCTTCTACAGGTATTAATGATTCATCTTCTATATAATCAATAGCTGTCATATCAATACTTGTTCTTCTTTCATCAGCATATTTATCTTTAATTTCTAATAATTCTGATTTAATTATACCGAAAATTCGTTCGTCTGATGCTAAAATTGCTTTCAAATCTTTAATTTTTTCTAATAAATCATTTAATTCGTTCTCAATTTTATCTCTTTCTAATCCTGTTAATCTTCTTAACTTCATTTCTAGAATTGCATCTGATTGAATTTCACTTAAACCAAATTTGCTCATTAAACCAGCCTTTGCTTCGTCATCTGATTTTGAGCCTCTAATTAATTTAATTACCTCATCAATATGATCAAGTGCAATTTTTAAACCTTCTAATATATGAACTCTTTTTTCTGCTTTATCTAAGTCAAATTTTGTTCTTCTTATAATTACTTCTTTTTGATATTCAATATATTTTGAAATAATATCTTTTAATCCTAATGTTTTTGGAACACCTTTATCTAACATTAAGAATATTATTCCGAAATTAGTTTGAAATTGTGTATGTTTATATAAATTATTTAACACAACTTGTGCATTTGCATCTTTTTTAAGTGTAATAGTTATTTTTACACCATTTTTTAAATCTGTATGGTAATCTGCTATACCTTCTATAGTTTTATTGTGGACAAGTTCTGCAACTTTATTTTTAAGTTCCATTGTATTAACACCATAAGGAACTTCATCAATAATTATATAATGTTTACCATTTTCTTCTTCAATTCTTGCCCTACTTCTTATAGTAATGGTTCCTCTACCAGTTTCATAAGCCTTTTTAATACCACTATTTCCTAAAATAATACCACCTGTTGGAAAATCTGGTCCTTTAATATGTTCCATTAATCCAAGTGTATCAATTTCAGGATTATCTATATAAGCAATACATCCATCAATTACTTCACCTAAGTTATGTGGTGGAATATTTGTTGCCATACCAACAGCAATACCCATAGTACCATTTACAAGAATATTTGGAAATCTTGAAGGTAATATTTTAGGTTCTTTTTCTGTTTCATCAAAGTTTGGTATAAAATCAACTGTATCTTTATTAATATCTCTTAATAATTCTAATGAAATCTTTGAAAGTCTTGATTCAGTATAACGCATTGCGGCTGCACCATAACCTTCTATATTACCAAAGTTACCATGTCCATCAACAAGCATATTTCTATAACTAAAATCTTGTGCCATACGAACCATTGCTTCATATATACTTGAATCTCCATGTGGATGATATTTACCCATAACATCACCGACAATACGTGCCGATTTTTTATGAGGTTTATCTGGTGTATAACCTGATTCATACATTGACCATAAAATTCTTCTGTGAACTGGCTTTAAACCATCTCTAAGGTCAGGTAATGCACGTGATACAATAACACTCATTGAATAATCAATAAATGAAGATTCAATTTCCTTAACAATATCATTTTCTTCTAATCTATCTCTATTATGATCCATGATTTACCTCCTATATATCCAAATTCTGCGTATATGTTGCATTATTTTCTATAAATTGTCTTCTAGGCTCTACTTCTTCACCCATCAATTTAGAGAATGCTGCATCTGCTTCTATTGTATCGTCAACTGTTATTTTTCTAAGTATTCTGTGATTTATATCCATTGTTGTTTCATTTAATTCTTCTGCATCCATTTCTCCTAAACCTTTCATACGTGTAATTTCGTACTTTGTATTAGGATTTAATGTTGCTAAATATGCATCTCTTTCTTCAGGATCTAGAACATATTTAATTGTTTTACCATGTTTAATACAGAATAATGGAGGTTGAGCAGCATATACATGTCCTGCCTCTACAATTGGTCTAAAGAAACGATAGAATAACGTTAATAATAATACTCTAATATGTGATCCATCAACATCGGCATCAGTCATTATTATTATTTTATGGTATCTTAATTTACTTAAATCAAATTCTTCACCAATACCAGTACCAAATGCAGTTATTATTGTTCTAATTTCTTCATTTGATAAAGCTCTATCTAATCTTGCTTTTTCAACATTTAATATTTTACCTCTAAGTGGAAGTATTGCTTGTGTCATTGAATTTCTTCCTTTAATGGCAGATCCTCCAGCCGAATCCCCCTCTACTAGGAAAATTTCACAAACAGATGGATCTTTTTCTTTACAATCAACAAGTTTTCCACCGAAATTAACTACATCTAAATCACTTTTTCTACGAGTTAATTCCCTTGCTTTTTTAGCTGCTACTCTAGCTCTTGCAGCAGTCATTGTTTTATCAACAATTATCTTAGCTTCTTCTGGATTTTCCATTAAGAATCTCTCAAAACCTTCTGCAAAAACATTATCTGCTATTTTTCTAACTTCTGAATTACCAAGTCTACCTTTTGTTTGACCTTCAAATTGTGGATTTGGATGTTTACAAGATATTATCATTGTTAATCCTTCTTTAACATCATCACCTGTTAAAGCTGCATCTTTATCCTTTAAGAAGTTATTTTTTCTAGCATAATTATTAATAATTCTAGTTAAGGCTCTTCTAACACCTTCTTCATGTGTACCACCATCATGTGTATTTATATTATTTACAAATGAATAAATGTTGTCTGTATATCCTGAATTATATTGCATAGCAACTTCAAACATAATTCCTGCTTCTTCGCCTTGTAAATGAATTATTTCTTCATGAATTGGTGTTTTATTCTTATTTAAGAACTTAACATATTCACTAATACCACCTTCATAATGGAAAGTTTCTTGTTTTTCTTCTCCTGATCTTTTGTCAGTTAATGTTAATCTTAAACCTTTATTTAAGAATGCAAGTTCTCTTGTTCTAACTTTTAAAGTTTCATAATCATATATATCAGTATCAAATATATCTGCATCTGGCTTAAATGTAACTGTTGTTCCTGATTTATCTTCTTCACAAGCACCAATTACAGTTAATGGTTGTACTGTTTTCCCACCATTAGCAAACTTTACCTCATATACTTTTCCTTCTTTATAAACTGTTACTACAACCCAGCTTGATAAAGCGTTTACAACAGATGCACCAACACCATGAAGTCCACCAGATACCTTGTATCCTCCTCCACCAAATTTTCCACCTGCATGAAGTACTGTATAAACAGTTTCTACTGTGGATATTCCTGTTTTTGGATGAATACCAACTGGTATTCCTCTTCCATTATCAACAACTGTTACTGAATTATCTTTATTTATTGTTATTTCAATATGATTACAAAAACCTGCTAAAGCCTCATCTATTGAGTTATCTACTATTTCCCAAACTAAATGATGTAATCCTTTAACATCTGTTGTTCCAATATACATACCTGGTCTTTTTCTTACTGCTTCTAGTCCTTCAAGTACTTGTATCGCTGAAGCATCATAATTATTCTCTGCCATCTTTTTCACCTCGTTCATATACTTTTGCATTTTCTACATAAAAAACGTCTGCTTTTTCTATTAATTTTGTATCTATATTATTTATATCCGTAGATGTTATAAAAACTTGTAAATCATTATCTATATATTTAATAATATTTTCTTTCTTTTCTTTATCTAATTCACTAAATATATCATCAAGAAGTAATATTGGTTTAACATACTTGTTTTCCCTCATCATTTCTATTTCTGATAGTTTAAAGCAAAGAATTGCTATTCTATGTTGACCTTGTGAACCAAAATTATTAATTTTAACATTATCTAAATATATAGAAAAATCATCCCTATGTACTCCAATTAAAGTAGTCTTTTGTTGTAATTCTTGATAATACACTTTATCATATTTTTCTTTTATTAAACCATACAAATCTTTACTATTCATATCAACAAAAGATTCATATTTAACCAAAATATCTTCTTTCTTAGTTAAATCTTTATAAATCTTCTTAATATGATAATTTATCTTATCAATATAGTTCTTTCTAAAATTAAGAATTTCAATATTTAATCTTATTAATTCATTAGTAAGTACATCAAAATATACTTTATCTATTTTATTGCTTGTTTTTAGATACTCATTTCTATTTTTTAAAACTTTATTATAATCATTAATATACTTTAAATAATTATTATAAAATTGACCTATTTCAACATTTAAAAAGTATCTTCTACCCTGTGGTGGACCTTTTAATATTTCAAGGTCATCCGGACAAAACATAATAGTATTGATATTTGATAAATATTCACTCATTTTTCTAAGTGGAATATCATTAATACTTACTTTTTTACCTTTTGAATTAATTAAAACTTCATAAGACTTTTTTAATGAGTTTTCATGTACAATTTCACCAGTTATTTTAGTAAATAATTCACCTTGTTTAATTAAAAATGAATCTTTACTACATCTATGGGATTTTGTAATAGATAAAACATATATACTTTCTAGGATATTTGTTTTACCTTGAGCATTATTTCCAATAAAAATATTTATCTTTTTGTCAAAATCTATACTAATTTGTGAATAATTTCTGAAATTTACTAAAGAAATTTTCTTTAAAAACATTTTAAACCTATTTTTATGCCCTTTACTTCATTTTGACTCATAAATAATGCTCCTATACATACATACTAATTATACCACAAAAAAGGTATTTTTTATAGGATTTTTAGAAAAAAACAGACTAATTTTCTAACTTTTTTCTGCTTCTTAATATATACTCAAGTTTAGTTGCACGAAGGTATTGATTATCAAAAGATCCATATGAAATATTTATGAAAATCTTCCTTCCATTTTTGAAAAAAACTAAAATTTTTCCATTAACTTCTCTATATTCTTTTATCTTATCTAATGCAATCCAAATACATCCAATTAATCTTGGTGATGTAGTTGGAAAATAAATCATATTTGTACTTTCCTCAATTATAATTGGTGATTTATGACTAATACCTGTTAAAACCTTTGTTCCTGTTCTTCTTCCCATATAAGAACTTCCAAAAAATTCACAACTTTTTTCAATTATTTTCATAGAATTCATATTTATCATAAATTCATTATCTTCTTCTAATACATTTGTAAGATTTTCACCTACTGGTACTATTGCTAGTGTTCTGCTATTAATTTCATAACTTTTCATAATTATCCCCCCTAAATTTATTATTTTCCTTCCTTTTTCGAAAATAATTTCTTCTATTAATAGCAACTTTTCTTAAAAAACTTGTCGAAATAAGCAATATAATGAAAAAATTAATAAAAAAAGAGCATTGAATTTTCAATACTCTATGTTATCTATATAATTTTACCAACCTGTTCCTGCATTAATAGTTCTATTACCATTTGCGTCCTTTATTATTGTTACACATGCAGTTTTATCGTAAACCCAGTCTCCAGATTCTGTACCATTTCCAGCATCTTTAGAAATATCTTTTAATCTTATTGAATAATTTACTAAAGAATATATTTCAATACTAGAATTATTTTCATACATTTGTGCAAGTTCTTCTCTTTCAGAACCTGTATAAATTTTAATATTATCTATTCTATATTCAATTAAATTATCACCATATATATTCTTTAAATTTTGAATAAATAATTCTTTTACAATATCTGAATCAGATTTTTGTACTGTATTAGTATTTGAGTTATCACTTGAACTAGTACTTGTACTAGTATCATTAGTATTTGTACTTGTATTTTGTTTTTCATCTTTTTTTGTTGTTGAATTGTTATTTTTCTTTATTTCGTCTTTTGCTATATTTTCTGTCTTTTTGTCGTTTTTATTATTTGGGATATATTGACCTAATATAATTCCTAGTAATAGTGCAACTATAAATACTAATATTATTATTACAATATTCTTTCCTTTCTTCTCTTTTTGTAATTTTAAAACTTCGTTTTCACTATTATCCATACTATCCTCCTATAATACACCTTAATTTTAACAAAAATGATCATTATATACAATGTATTAATTATCAAATTGTAAACAAATTTTACAAAAAAAAAGAAATTTCTTTCTTTTTTAGTATGTTTTTATTGGTAATAATAATTGAATTAAATTTTCATCTTCATCAGTTTTAAGAATTATTGGTTTTATATCAGAATTTAATAATATTCTAATATCTTTACTATTTATTGTTTTTAAAGCTTCCATCATAAACTTAGAAGAAAATGCAATTTTAATTTCTTTATCATTATTTTTAGTTATAGCAAGTCTTTCTTCAACACGTCCTATTTCAGGTGTATTTGAGCTTACTATAGCTTCGTTCTCATTAGTTTCGAACTTTATTACATTCTTTTCCTTTTCACTTGTTAAAAGTGCTGCTCTATCGATTACACTATATAATTCATCTAAGTCTGTTTTAATTTCAAGTTCAAAAGTATCTGGAATTAATCTAGATGTATCTGGGAATGTACCATTTAAAAGTCTAGATTGGAATAAAATATTATCAAACTTAAATAAAATTTTATTAGAGAAAATATGAATTTCTACATTTTCGTCATTATCATTCAATATTTTAGCAAGTTCTCCAATATTTTTACCAGGTATAACTATATTAATTAAGTTTTCCACAGCACTATCTAATTCAACTATTTTTTTAGCTAGTCTATAAGAATCAGTTGCGATGCATTCCATCTTATTTCCTTCTATTTTTAAGTTGATACCTGTAAGTATTGGTCTTGATTCTTGCATTGAAGTTGCAAATAATGTTTGATTTACTATATTTTTAATAACTTTTTTACTTAATATAATAGGATTTGTTGATATATCTAAACTTATATTTGGGAATTCACTTGAATCAATACCATTTAAGTTAAAGTTAGAATTTTGTGTATAAATTAATATCTTTAATCCATCTATTATTTCTATATTAATAAGACCATCAGGTAATTTTCTAATTATTTCAAGTAAATATTTACCTTGAATAATAATTGTTCCTGTGGAAACTATATTATCTATATATTTCTTATCAATAAAACATTCTATATCTATATCATTATTAGTAGCTGTTAAAAATAATCCTTCATTTGTTAAATTAAATTTAATTCCTCCAAGTACAGGTATTACATTTTTAGTAGATACTGCTTTTGATACGTTATTTAAATTTTCTAATAATATTTCTTTTTTAATACTAAATTTCATATTAACCCTCCTAAACTGATTATATCATATTATTTATTATTTAAATATGTTATTTTTATTATTACTGTTGAAAAAGTTGAAAACTTTATATTTATTTATTTTATAAAGGTTTACGAATTTTTATCCTGTGTATAACTGTTGATAAAAGATGTGCATTTTTTTTTCCTGTGTATTATTCTAATTTTGAAATAATTTCATTAATAATATTATCTAGTTGTTTGTTCTCTTTTCTTTCTTTTTCAATCTTATCACATGAATGCATAACTGTTGAATGATCTCTTCCGCCAAATTCTATACCAATTTTAGGAAATGATTCATCCGTTAGTTGTCTTGACAAATAAATTGCTATTTGCCTTGGAAAAGCAATAGTTGCGACCCTTTTTTTTGATTTTAGGTCTTCGACTGATACATTATAGTGTTCTGCAACTACCCTTTGTATCTTCTGTATATCATTTTTAAAGTTAGTCATAGGTGTTATAGTACCTTTTAATGCTTCAATAGTTAAATCAAGTGTTATTTCTTCTTGAAAAAATATTGTAGAATAAGCACAAACTCTTGTTAAAGCACCTTCCAAACTTCTTACATCTGATGGACACATATTTGCTATATAATCAATCGCATCATCACTTATATGCCTTGAAAAATCCATATTGGCCATCTTTTTTCTTAATATTTCTCTTCTTAAATCATTATCCGGTGGAAAAATATTTACTTTTAATCCCCAGTTAAATCTTGTTCTTAGTCTATCTTCTAAATGTTTTAAATCATCTGGAGAACTATCTGATGATATAATAATTTGCTTTTTATCATCATATAATGTATTGAATGTATGGAAAAACTCATTTTGGGTTTTAGGAGCATTTCCTAAAAATTGTATATCATCAATTATAAGTACATCAATATTTCTATATTTATCTTTAAATAAATCTACATAATCAAAGTTAGTTCCGTCTTTATCTTTCTTATTTAATCCTAAAAAATCATTAATAAATTGATCACTAGTAACATATAATACTCTTTTATTTGTATTTTTTACAATATAATTACCAATTGCCTGCATTAAATGTGTCTTACCAAGACCACTATTACCATATATAAACAAAGGATTATACATTTTACCTGGATTTTCAGCTACAGCAAGCGCTGTTGCTTGTGCAAATCTATTACTCTCACCTACTATAAAATTTTCAAAAACGTAATCAGGATTTAAATTTGCCTTTTCTGAACTATTATAAGGTACACCAAGTTCTTCTTCTTCCTCTTTTTTTACAGTAATCTTTTTATTATTGTATTCATTTTCAAGAACGAACTCAAAATTAAAGTTAGTTCCTGTTATACTGTTGAAAATATCACTTATTATATCAATGTAAGATTCAGATAAATGTTTTTTATGAGCGATAGTTGGAACAATGATTACAGCGTGTTCTTCATTTAATTCAACAAGTTTTGATGTGCTAAACCAAGTATCATATGATAAACTATTTAATTTAGTCTTCATTATACTTAGAAATTTATTCCATATATTATCAATGTTCATGAACTATCACCTCCCCCTGATTAGATAGTAAAGTTATAAACTTATTATAACTCATTTTTATTCATTTTCAAGGCTAAAAATTAGTAAACAACACTTATCAACATAAAATGTGGAAACTACTCTATATAAAATAAGGGATTACAATACTTTTCCACATTTTCCACAAATTTACAATTAACAGGTACTTTTTAAACAACCATTATTTTTCCACATTATTGTGGAAAATGTTGATAACTTTATTTGACTATATATTATAAAGAAAAAATAAATATTTTTCCACAAAAAACTGTTAAAAAGTAAAAAAATATCAAAATATTAAAAAAACAGATGTTTAAATCTGTCTTAAGTATTCAGCAGTATTAAATAATTTCATACCATTTGAGCCTTTTAAAAGGATAATATCATCTTTTTTAAGGTAATTTTTAAGAAATTCATGTGAATCACTTTCATTATTAAATATATTTATATCTTTATTAAAGTTATTTTTAATAAGTTCATCTTTTATAAATTTTACTTCATTACCTACTAGTATTACACCATCAATATCCTTATTTAATATATAACTACCTATTTTCCTGTGTATATCTTCTGAATAATCACCAAGTTCTAAAATATCACCTATCATTAATAGTTTTCTATTATAATTAGATTTGGAAATCATATCTATAGAATTAATTAATGAATCGTAACTGCAGTTATATGTATCATTGATTATTGTAGTACCAGTCTTATTTACTATTTTTTCAAGTCTATTACTAGGTAATTTGAAGGTTTCTATACCCTTTTTAATATTTTCATCACTTATATTAAGTTCTTTTCCTACTGCATATGCAACTAAACTGTTATAAATAAATGCTTCACCAGGTGCATTAACCTCGAAATCAGTATCTTTTATTTTAAATTTACTACTAAAAATTTCATCAACTATATTTGTTGCCATATAATCACTTTTATTATTTATACCAATAGTTTTTATATTAGCATTAATTTTATCTAAATTATTATGAATCATATCATTATCATTATTTATAATAAGAGTACCATTTTCTTTAAGTCCATCGATAATTTCAAGTTTAGCCTTTAATATATTTTCTCTAGAACCAAGATTTCCAATATGAGCAGTACCTATATTAGTAATAACTGCGATAGTTGGTTTAGCTATTTTACTTAACAAAGTTATTTCATTTAAATGATTCATACCCATTTCAAGAACCATAGCGTTATGGTCTTTTAATTTTAATATAGTTAAAGGAAGACCTATATGATTATTATAGTTTCCTTCTGTTTTTAAAACATTATATTTAGTACTTAATACACTTGATATTATTTCTTTAGTACTCGTTTTCCCTACACTACCTGTAACTGCGATAACAGGGATATCATATAATGATCTTTTATACGCTGCTAAATAATGAAGTGTTTTAATAGAATTATCCACAAGAATAATTGTTTTATCATTGTAATCTTTAAAATCTATATCTTTGACAGATTCTTTTTCTAGTATGCAAGCACTTGCACCCTTTTTAAAAGCATCTTCATAAAATAAATTACCATCAAAAGTTTCACCTTTAATTCCTATGTAGCAATCATTTTCATTAATTTCTCTAGTATCTTTAGAAAAATTCTCTATTTTTAGATTTTCATCACCAAATATAAGACTTGCATTACATTCTCTTATAATATCTTTTACTAATATTTCTTTCAAATAAATCACCTACTCTATCCTTATTATATAAAAGGAGGAAAAATCCTCCCAAATTTTAATTATTTTTAACAAAATTTCTAACTATTTCTTGATCACTAAAATGATGCTTTTCAGTACCAATTATTTGATAATCTTCATGACCTTTTCCAAGTATCATTAATATATCATTATCTTTTAACATGTTCATTCCTTTTATAATAGCATCTTTTCTATCAAAAATTATTTCATGATTATCCTTATTTAATCCAGTAATTATGTCATTCATAATTTGTTTTTCATCTTCAGTTCTTGGATTATCATCAGTAAATATTACATAATCAGAATTTTCTTCAGCAGCTCTTCCCATTATTGGTCTTTTTGTTCTGTCTCTATCTCCACCACAACCAATAATAGTTATAATTTTTCCTTTTTTATATTCATTTGCACTCTTTAAAACGTTTATAACTGCATCAGGTGTATGAGCGTAATCAACAAATACACTATTTGTATTATATTTAATCATTTCCATACGTCCAGCAGGTGCCATTAAATCTTTGGTAATATCAATAATACTATCAATACTAAATCCTAATTTATGTACAAGCATAAGCGCAGTTAAATAGTTATACACGTTATAACTACCTACCATATTTATTTGTGTATTATATATTTTATCTTCATAACTAAATTCTATTTTTGTGTGCAAATGTGATAAAGAATAATCTTTTATTAAAACATCAGCATCATTTTTACCAATAGTTATATTATTATTTTCATTTAACATGAATTTTTCATGATGAGGGTCATCTTTATTTATAATAGCGACTTTCTCTCCCCTAGTTTTTTCAAATAACTTTCTTTTAGCGTTTGCATAATTTTCTAAAGTTTTATGATAATCTAAGTGATCTTGTGTAAGGTTTGTAAATGCTACTTCATCAAATTCAAGACCAAACACTCTATTTTTATCAAGTGCATGACTACTTACTTCCATAACAACATATTCGCAACCATATTCTTTTGCTTCAAGAAGCATGTCATAAAGTAAATCAGTGTCAGGAGTTGTATTATTTAATAATCTTTTGGTATTTCCGTAATAAAAACCAATAGTACCAATGTATGCACATTTCTTACCAAGTAATGTTAATAATTGATATACTAAGTAACAAATTGTAGTTTTACCATTAGTACCAGTTACTCCAATTAATTTCATATCTTTAATTTTAGGATAATAATTTTCATAAAGATAGTTATTTAAATATTCTTTTGTATTTGGTACAACAACAGTTTCAACACTATAACTACCCTTTTCACATATAATTTTAGTCGCACCATTTTTAATAGCGCTTTCAATAAAATCATGCCCATCAGTATTTACATTTTTAATCGCAATAAATGTATCTCCAGGCTTAACCTTTCTAGAATCTGTTTTTAATTCTATCATCTAATCACCTCTATTTACATTATATCATATTCTTAAAAAAATTAATTATTAAATTAAATGTTTGTAACAAAAAATGGTTGACATATTAATAAAATATATTAAAATATATAAAAAACATTTGACTTTATATAAAAAAATGTATATAATTGTAATGTTTTATGAACTTGGAGGTGCAAAAATGAAAAGAACTTTTCAACCTAATAATAGAAAAAAAGCAAAAAAACATGGATTTTTTTCTAGAGTAAAAGGTAAGGTATTAAATAATAGAAGAAAAAAAGGACGCAAAACTTTATCTAAATAATTCCACTTTTTATTAGTGGTTTTTTTTGTAAGTAGGTGAAAAAAATGAAAAAAACTAATATAATAAAGAAAAATTTTGATATAAGTAAAGTATTAGATTCAAAAAAAGGATATAGAAATAGATATTTTAATGTTTATTATAATGAAAATAATGTAGGAAAACATAGATTTGCGGTATGTGTATCTAAGAAAATAGGAAATGCTGTGACTAGAAACAAAGTAAAAAGACAAGTAAAAGATGTTATAGATAAAAGCAATTTAGTATTTAATTCTAATACTGATTATGTTATAATAATAAAGAAAGAAATTAATGAAATAAAATATAGTGAAATTAAGAAAAATTTAATGGATCTATTAAAGAAAGTAACAGATTAGGAGAAACTTATGAAAAAAAGCAAGATAATGAAAATATTAGTTGTAGTGCTATCAATATTTATAATAACTGGTTGTACAACAACACTAAAAGATCCAAAAACTAAAAAGGTTGTAACTTATGAAGATGAAAAAGTTAAAATAACTTTAAATGAAAATATATTATGTAAACCAACAAATAAAGGCTTAGTAAAAGAATATAATAAATATAAAAAACAAATTGATATATCTAAGTTACCAGATTGTGATAAATTTAAACCAAGTGATGCAAATTACAATAATTTATGGGAAACTTTAGTAGTTAAACCACTTGCTTGGTTAACATTAAAAATAGGTAGTTTAGTAAAAAGTTATGGTATCGCACTTATAATTTTATCAATAATAATAAGATTAATACTTGCGCCATTTACTAAAAAAACTGCTATGCAATCAGAAAATATGAAGAAGATGCAACCAGAAATAGATAGAATAAATAAAAAATATGAAAATAAAACAGATCAAGATTCAATGACTAAAAAATCAATGGAAACAATGGCATTATATAAGAAATATGATATAAATCCATTCTCAAGTTGTTTATTTGCATTTATTCAAATACCATTATTATTTGGTTTCTTAGAAGCAATAAATAGAGTACCAGTAATATTTGAAGAAAACTTATTTGGTCTTATACTTGGAACAACACCATTTAAAGCAATTACATCAGGTCATATTGAATATGCAATTATAGTTATATTAATTGGTGCTACAACATTTATTTCTCAAAAATTAAATACAACAGCGCCAACACCTCAAACAAATGATATTAATCCAAATACAATGATGAATTTCATGCTTGTAATGATTGTAATAATGTCACTTAATTTCTCAGTAGCATTATCATTATATTGGATTGCGTCAACATTATTTACTATTGTTCAAAACTTAATAGTTATTAAAACAAGTAAAAAGAAAGAGGTAAAGTAATATGAAAGAATATTTATATGAAGGAAAAAACGAAGAAGAATTAATACTTAAAATGCTTAACGAATTAGGTGTTAAAGAAGATGAAATCTTATATGTAACAAAAGAAGAAACAGTAGGATTATTAAAAAAGAAAAAAGTAACAATTAAAGCAATTCTTAAAACTGATGTTTTAGAATATTCAAAGAAATTTGTTACAGATTTAGTAAATGCTATGGGATTAGATGTTAAACTTGAAACAAAAAGAGGAGAGAATAATATACTAATTAAATTATATTCAGATAATAATCCAATATTGATAGGTAAAAACGGAAGAACATTAATGTCAATTCAAAATATACTTCATCAATCAATATATGCTAAAACTGGCATTCATGTAAATATTTTATTAGATGCATCAAATTATAAAGAAAAGAAACAAAAAAACATTGAATATATGGCAAAAAAGCTTGCTAAAGAAGTAGCTCAAACAGGAATAGAAATTAAAATGGATTCAATGAATTCATACGAAAGACATTTAGTTCATGATGTTTTAAGTAATTATAAAGGTATAAAAACTGAAAGTGAAGGAGAAGAACCTAATAGATGTGTTGTTATTAAACCATCTAAATAGGTTTCTTTTTTTATCATACATGATATAATTAAAAAAGGAAGTGATTTTTTATGAACGATACAATATGTGCTATATCAACAGCATTAGGCGTAGGAGCAATTTCAATAATAAGAGTTAGTGGAGATGAAGCAATAGATATTGTTAACAAAATATTTGATAAAGATTTAACTAAAAAAGAATCTCATACTATAAATTATGGACACATAGTTTATAATGGTGAAATAATAGATGAAGTAATGGTAAGTATAATGAAATCACCAAAAACATTTACAAAAGAGGATATAGTTGAAATAAATTCACATGGTGGTGTTGCTGTAACAAATAAAGTACTAGAAATATTACTTTTAGAAGGTGCGAGACTCGCAGAACCAGGAGAATTTACAAAAAGAGCTTTTTTAAATGGAAGAATCGATTTATTAGAAGCAGAAAGTATAATGGATTTAATAGAATCAAAAACAGAAACATCTAGAAAACTAGCAATAAGTGGAATGGAAGGAAAAGTATCAAAACTGGTAAAAAATATAATAGACAATTTAGTAAAAGTAAATGCAAATATTGAAGTTAATATAGATTATCCAGAGTATGAAGATATTGAAATTGTAACAAAAGAAAAAATAGAGGAAATGTCTAAATATATAAATAAAGAATTAACAAAACTATTAAATGAATCAGAAAATGGTAAACTTATAAAAGATGGAATAAATACACTAATTTTAGGTAGACCAAATGTTGGTAAAAGTTCCATATTAAATAAACTTATAGAAGAAGATAAAGCAATAGTAACTAGCGTTGCGGGTACAACAAGAGATATAGTAGAAGGTCAGATAAAAGTAAATGGAATTTTACTTAACATAATAGATACTGCAGGTGTAAGAGAAACAGAAGATATAGTAGAAAAAATAGGTGTTGAAAAATCATTAAGTTTAGTAAATGATGCAGATTTAATAATACTTGTATTTAATAATAATGAAAAATTAACTGATGAAGATAAAAAATTACTTGAATATACAAAAGAAAAAAAGAGAATAATAGTAATAAATAAAATAGATTTAGAAAATAATTTAGATATTAGTAATTTAAAAAATGAAAGAATAGTAAAAGTTTCAGCATTAAAAGATAGCGGTATTGAAAACTTAAAAAATGAAATAAATGATATGTTTAATCTAGAAGAAATTAATTTAGGAGATTTTACTTATTTATCAAATTCAAGACAAATATCACTTGTCAAAAAGGCAGTAGAAATATCAAAAAATTTAGAAGAAGCATTAAATAATGATGTACCAATTGATTTACTTGAAATAGATATAAAAGAAATTTGTGAAATACTTGGAGAAATAATAGGCGAGAGTTATGATGATAAATTAATAGATACATTATTTAGTAACTTTTGTTTAGGAAAGTAGGAAATAATGAAGAATATAGGAATAATAGGTAGTGGTAGCTTTGGATGTGCACTCGCAAACGTATTAATAAAAAATCATAATGTAAAAATATGGTCCTTTAAAAAGGAAGAAGCAGATGTAATAAATAATGAACATAGATGTATGTTTATTGATAATTCAAAACTAGATGAAAGAATAGTGTGTTATACAAATTATGAAGATGTAATAGATGATTCAGAATATTTAATTTTGGTAACGCCATCAAGTGTAATTAGAAATACATGTAAAAATATAAAAGAATATGTTACAAATCAAAAAATAATAATCGCATCAAAGGGTATGGAAATAGAAACTAATAAATTTTTAATAGATATTGTAAAAGAAGAATTAGATTTAAAATATATCGGAGTAATCTCTGGACCAAGTATAGCAAAAGAAGTAATAAATGATATGGGATTAAAGATTGTATTCACATCAAATAATAGTGATTATAACAATGAAATAAAAGATAATTTTGAAACAGATAAATTTAAAATAGAATTAAGTGATGATGTAATTGGAACAGAATTAGGTGGAACATTAAAAAATATTATATCAATTGCATCAGGATTAGTTAATGGTCTTAATTTAGGAAATAATATGAACGCTATTCTTATTACAAAAGGACTAGAAGAAATAAAAGAAATAGGACTAAAATTGGGTGCTAAAGAAAACACATTTTATGGTTTATCAAGTCTTGGTGATTTATTAACAACATGTTTAAGTAATGAAAGTAGAAATAATAGATGTGGAATTCTTTTATCACAGGGTAAAAAAATAGATGAAATAAAAGAAGAAATAGGTATGGTTATTGAAGGACTTGATGCTTTAAAAATAGCACATGATATATCACAAAAGTATAATATTAACACTAAAATAATAAATACACTTTATGATATTATTTATAATGAAAAAAGTAAAGAATCTATAATAGATGTAGTATTAAACTAAAGAGGTAATTATGAATAAAAAGGTAATAATTGGAAACTTTAAAATGAATTTACTTCCAAATGAAGTAGTTTTATATATTGAAAATTTAAAGAAAGATATAGAAAGTAATAATGAAATTGTATTATGTGTTCCATATGTGGATATTCCTTATGCATCAAATATAGTAAATGATACTAATATTTATGTTGGTGCTCAAAATATGTATAGTAGAGAAGAAGGACCATATACAGGTGAAATATCAGTAAAAATGTTAAAATCTATAAAAACAGATTATGTTTTGCTTGGTCACTATGAAAGAAAATTATATTTTAACGAAACAGAAGAAGAAATAAATAAAAAACTTATATTGGCATTAAAATATAATATAAAACCGATTGTGTGCATCGGATCAAATGAGTCATTAGAAAATGAAATAAATATGATATTAAAGGATATTAAAAAGGAATGTATAAATAATATAATATTTATTTATGAGCCAGTATTTTCAATAGGTACAGGTAATGCATTAGATAAAAATGAAATAATAGATAAAATAAAATTAATACAAAATATAATTTGTGAAAAATATGATGAAAAATTTAATAATCTAACATTAGGTTATGGCGGAAGTATTAATTCAAATAATGTACATGACATAGTTAATAATGATGAAATAAATGCAATATTAGTAGGATCATCATCACTAAATGAAAAAGAATTTGCAAATATAATAAATTTAAGTTCATAAAAAACAGGATATTGATGTCTACCCTAAGGGGTGCATTTCATATCCTGTTTTTTGTATATTTTAAACGTTATTTAATATAAACCCCATTCAGCAAGCTTTTCAAATCCACCAATGTTATTAATATATTCTCTAGCTTCTTCAACAATTTCATTATAAGATTTTCCATCAATCATATCATCTCCAATTGCACAGAATAGTTCTACTTCTTTACCTGTTTCTTGAGCTTTCTTAAACGCATAAATATTTATACTTACATCTGCTTTTGATAGATCTTTACCATGAATTCCTCCACCTGTTACAGATTGAGCCATATCAGAACCAAGTTTCCTATTTGTCGCACCAGTATCAACATTTGTGCCACCTTCCCATTCTCCTAATGGATTAATTATTATTTTTAGATTTGTTATATCTATTACTTCATTTATTATATTTTGTATTTTTTCATTCGTTGCATTAGATTGACATACTATCAATTGATCTTCTGTAAGAATGTATTTTCCATCATATGGAATATTATCATATAATTTTCTTGCTAGTTTACTTATTTGTTTTTCTAAATTATTAAGTGGTACACCTTTGAAAATACCATTATCTCCACATTTAATTCTTTCACTTTGATTTTTAGCAAGCTTTTCATCTTGTGGTACTACTTTTAAATTTAATTTAATTTTATTATTGCCTGTAATCCTTTCTAATATATTTATTATATCCATTTTCTTTATATCAACATTAGTTTCAATTATGACATTACACTCATTATGACCAATTAAAACTTCAACTGCTATCTTTGGATTTTCCTCTTTTTTGTACGCAAGGTCTACTATTGCACCTGCAATTCTGTCTGCTACCTTGTCTGGATGACCAGGGTTTACTTTTTCAATCATATATATTTCCTCCTTTTTACATCTAATAAAAAAACACCCAAGATAACTTTCTTGAGTGTAAAAAGTTATCTTATAGAATCTAGCATTACCACCTAATTTAATAGGTTGGTGCGATTTCATTGGGCTAGTCCCTCCATCGCTCTTTATAAGATGTTGAATTAATTATACCTTAATTATCTTTTTCTAACAATATTTTTACTAAAAAATTTTTAATATTTAGGGGAAAAGTAAAAGGTTGTGGAGAATATAACATATGAAAGGGTTATTTCTATGTGATTGAAAGGAGGTAAAAATGGAAGAACTCTTATCAAAAAATATAAAGGAGGAACTTTGGTTACAATAAAAGGATATACAAATAATCCAGAACTAAGAAAAAAAGAGGTAATACCAGGAACATTTGATGCGGTTTTTAAAGCAGTATTAACAGAAGAAAAAGAAGTTTTAGCAGAAATAATAGAACTAGTAATTGGTATACCAAAAGAAGAAGTAATAAAAAATGGAGTAATAATAAATAGTGAGTATGTAAGAGAAAATATAAGTGAAACAGATAAAAAGTCAGATTTATTAATAAGTATAGGAGATAATGTAATAAATTTAGAAATGGATAGAAGATATTATTCAGGCTCAAATAAAAAGAATAATAAATATATACACAAAATAGTAAATCATTATAATCCAAAGAATACAGTTCAAATATGTTTTACAAGTTATAAAGAAGGAGAAGAATTAAAAGGAGAAAAAAAGTCAATAAGAAAATATATGTTTCAAGATAGTGATGGAAATGTAGAAGATTATGGACTTGAAAAATATAAGATAGACCTTGAATATATAGAAAATAAATATTATAATAATGATGAGTTAACTAGAAGAGAAAAAATCTTCTTAATGTTTAAAGAATCAAATAGAGAAAAATTAAAAGAAATCTCGAAAGGAGATAAAATTATGGATAAAATATATAAAAGATTAGACAAATTATCAGAAGATGAAGCATTATCATTATTATATGATGAAAAAGAAAGAGAAGAAGAAAAGAAACAAGCAGAAATAGAATATGCAGAAGAACATGGATTAAATAAAGGTATAAAACAAACTGCTAAAAATATGCTTGAGAGAAATATGAATATTGATGTAGTAGCAGAAATAACAGGTTTGTCTTTAGAAGAGGTTATAAAGTTAAAAGAAGATATATAAAAAACTAAACAGTTACAGTAGAATATATTGTAATTGTTTTTTATTGTGTAATTTTTAATCTTGTAGTATAATACAAGTGCAAAAAAGAAGGTTGATTAAAATGAAATATGAAATAATTGTAGTTGGTGGCGGACATGCTGGATGTGAAGCTACACTTGCATCTGCCAATAAAGGTCACAAAACATTACTTGTTACAGGTTCAAAAGATACAATTGCGATGATGCCATGTAATCCATCAATAGGAGGTTCTGCAAAAGGAATAGTTGTAAGAGAAATAGATGCACTTGGTGGATATATGGGTAAAGTTGCTGATAAAACATTACTTCAAATGAAACTTTTAAATAGTAGTAAAGGACCTGCTGTTAGATCACTTAGAGCGCAAGGTGACAAAATTACTTATCCAAAAGAAATGCTAAGAGTATTAGAAGAACACGAAAATATAGATATAATTGAGGAAATAGTAGAAGATTTAATAGTAGAAAATAATAAAATAAAAGGTGTTAAATTATCCACAGGAAAAGAAATTATGTGTGATGCTGTAATTCTTACAACTGGAACTTATATGAAAGCAAATATATTAGTTGGTGATAAAAGAACAGTTTCAGGACCAAAAGGAACAAGACCTTCTTTATACTTAAGCGAAAATCTAGAAAAATTAGGATTTAAAATACTTAGACTTAAAACAGGAACTCCACCTAGAATTGATAGAAGTACAATAGATTTTTCAAAAACTAAAAGAGAAGATGGAGATGACAAACTATATACATTTTCATTTGATAATAAACCTTATTATACTGTGGAAAACCAAGAACCATGTTATTTAACTTATACAACAGAAGAAACTCATAAAATTATTAGAGATAATTTAGGTAAATCTAGTATGTATGGTGGTTTTTATGAAAAATTAGGAACTGGACCTAGATATTGTCCATCTATAGAAGATAAAGTAGTAAGATTTGCAGATAAAGAAAGACATCAATTATTCTTAGAGCCAGAAAGTAAATATTATGATGATATATACCTTCAAGGTTTTTCAACAAGTATGCCATATGATGTACAAGAAGAAATGGTACATAGTTTACCAGGACTTGAACATGCTAAAATACTTAGATATGCATATGCGATAGAATATGATGCAATAGATTCAAGAGATTTAAAACCAAGTCTAGAAACTAAAATAATAGATGGATTATTTACCGCAGGTCAAATAAATGGTACAAGTGGTTATGAAGAAGCCGCAGGACAAGGATTAATCGCAGGAATAAATGCAGGGTTAAAACTAGAAGGAAAGGATCCATTAATCTTAGGAAGAGATGAATCATACATTGGTGTACTTATAGATGATTTAGTAACAAAAGGTGTAAAAGATCCATATAGATTACTTACTTCAAGAGCAGAATATCGTTTATTACTAAGACATGATAATGCTGATATTAGACTTAGAGCTCATGGTTATGAAGTAGGTTTAATTAGTGATGAACAATATAATAGATTAAAAGAAAAAGAAAAGAATATAGATTTAATAATAGAAGAATTAAAGAATATAAAAATAAAAGATGAAAAAAATATTACTGCATATGATTATTTAAAAAGAACAGAAGTATCAATTAATGATGTAAAAAATAAATTAAGTAAAGAATATGATGAATTAGAATTAGAACAAGCAGAAATCATGATTAAATATGAAGGATATATTAGAAAAACAAGAAAAGAAGCAGAAAAAATGAAAAAGCTAGAGAATAAAAAAATTCCTAAAGATATTGATTATGATAAAGTTCCTAATTTAGCTAGTGAAGCAAGAATAAAATTAAAAGAAGTAAGACCAGAAAGTTTTGGACAAGCACTTAGAATAAGTGGAGTAAATCCATCAGATGTATCTATTTTATCTGTTTATATGAAGAGGTATTTTAATGAATAAGAATGAATTTGTTTTAGCACTAAAAGATCTTGGAATAGATATAACAGAAGAAAAATTAAATAAATTAGATAAATATTATGATTTATTAATAGAGTGGAATAATAAAATAAATTTAACTAGAATAACGGATAAAGATGAAGTTTATTTAAAACATTTTTATGATAGTTTAACATTAATAAAAGCATATGATTTAAATAAGAAAATTAAGGTTTGTGATGCAGGAACAGGTGCAGGATTTCCTGGAATAGTTCTAAAGATAGTATTTGATAATATTGATATTACACTTGTAGATGCATTAAATAAAAGAATTATGTTTTTAAATGAGGTTATCAAAGAGTTAGAACTAAAAAATATTACTGCTGTACACTCTAGAATAGAAGATTTTGCTAAAGAAAATAGAGAAAAATTTGATTTAGTTACTTCAAGAGCAGTTTCTAGACTAAATTTATTAGATGAACTATGTATTCCTCTTGTAAAAGAAAATGGTTATTTTATACCAATGAAAGCAAATATAGAAGGCGAAATAGAAGAGGCAGAATCTAGTATAAAAAAATTAGGTGCACAAAAAGAAGAAATAATATCATTTCTTTTACCTAAAGAAGAATCTGTTAGAAACTTAATAAAGATAAAAAAAGTAAATAAGACAAGTATTAAATATCCAAGAGTTTTTGATAAAATCAAAAAAAATCCATTGTAAAATATGGATTTTTATTGTACAATAATAAGTAAGAATAAAAGGTAGGGAGCAGTTATGAACGAAAGGGAAAGAGAAATAATTGAAGTATCATTAGATGATATTATTCCAAATAGATTTCAACCAAGACTTTCATTTGACGAACAAGGATTAAATGAACTTGCTGAATCAATAAGACAACATGGAATAATACAACCTCTAGTTTTAAGAAAAATTGGCGATAAATATGAAATAATAGCAGGTGAAAGAAGATATAAAGCATCATATATTGCAGGACTAACTAAAGTTCCAGCAGTTATAATTGATTTAAATGATAATGAATCTGCTGAAGTAGCCATTGTAGAAAATATACAAAGAAAAGATTTGTCACCAATAGAAGAAGCAAAATCATATAAAAAATTGCTTGATAGAGGATATTTAACACAAGATCAATTAGCATCTAGAATGGGTAAAAATCAATCAACTGTATCAAATAAGTTAAGACTTTTAAATCTAGATGAAAAAGTTCAAGATGCTCTTTTAAATAATAAAATATCAGAAAGACATGCAAGAAGTTTACTAAAATTAGATAATAAAGAAGAGCAAAAAGAAGTATTAGATAAAATAATAGAAAAAAGATTAAATGTTAGAGATACAGAAGATTTAATTAATAGAAAATTAAATGGAGAAGAAGAATTTATTAACATTCCTAACTTATCTAATACAGGAATAGAAGAAACATTTGATTTTAATAATATTCCAAATATTTCAAATGATTACAAAAATGAGGAAGAAATAGAAAAAATGCCTACATTTAGTAGTAATCCAATAAAAGAATATAAAGAAAATGACGACGATATAGAAGTAATTAGTGATTTTGATAACGATATTATAAATGTTCCATCTTTATCAATTGCTAAAAAAGAAAAAAATATAGATGATGTAATTAGTAAAATTCAAAGAGTAGTAGAAGAAGTAAAAGAACTAGGTTTTGAAGCAAAATTAGAAGAATATGATTTTGATGGATTATATCAATTTGTTATAAAAGTAGATAATGAAAACTAAAAATATGATGAAAAAATCATATTTTTTTTAATATTTAGGGGAAAAGTAAATTATAACGGAGAATATAACATATGAAAGGGTTATTTCTAGAAAATAGAAAGGAGGAAAAATTAAATAACTCTTATCATTAATATAAAGGAGGATATTATGGTTACAATTAAAGATAATTATGTATTAGATGATGAAAAATTAGATGTTATTTTATCAAATTTAGAACATAACCTAAAGACATTATTTGAAAATGATAAAGATATGCTTGCAGAAATAATAAATGGTGTCACAGGAATACCAAAAGAAGATATAATTGAAAGAGGAATTCTTTTAGATAGTCAAGATCTAATAAATCCAGAAAAAGTAAAAAAATATAAAGACTCGGATATACTTATTAGTGTATATAATAATACAATAAATATTGTAATGAATAAAAAAGACCAAAAATAATAAAGGAGGGACTTTGGTTACAATAAAAGGATATACAAATAATCCAGAACTAAGAAAAAAAGAGGTAATACCAGGAACATTTGATGCGGTTTTTAAAGCAGTATTAACAGAAGAAAAAGAAGTTTTAGCAGAAATAATAGAACTAGTAATTGGTATACCAAAAGAAGAAGTAATAAAAAATGGAGTAATAATAAATAGTGAGTATGTAAGAGAAAATATAAGTGAAACAGATAAAAAGTCAGATTTATTAATAAGTATAGGAGATAATGTAATAAATTTAGAAATGGATAGAAGATATTATTCAGGCTCAAATAAAAAGAATAATAAATATATACACAAAATAGTAAATCATTATAATCCAAAGAATACAGTTCAAATATGTTTTACAAGTTATAAAGAAGGAGAAGAATTAAAAGGAGAAAAAAAGTCAATAAGAAAATATATGTTTCAAGATAGTGATGGAAATGTAGAAGATTATGGACTTGAAAAATATAAGATAGACCTTGAATATATAGAAAATAAATATTATAATAATGATGAGTTAACTAGAAGAGAAAAAATCTTCTTAATGTTTAAAGAATCAAATAGAGAAAAATTAAAAGAAATCTCGAAAGGAGATAAAATTATGGATAAAATATATAAAAGATTAGACAAATTATCAGAAGATGAAGCATTATCATTATTATATGATGAAAAAGAAAGAGAAGAAGAAAAGAAACAAGCAGAAATAGAATATGCAGAAGAACATGGATTAAATAAAGGTATAAAACAAACTGCTAAAAACTTATTATCAATGAATATGTCACTTGAAGACATATCAAAAGCAACAGGTCTATCAATTGAAGAAATTAATAATTTAAAATAAAAGATAACACGTGCGTTATCTTTTATTATTTATCATAAGTTGTAGGCTGTGTACCTTTAATATAGTAAACAATTTTTTTCTTTTTAGATGTATTATTCGCAAGATTTCCAGTAATAGGATTAACTAAAACTGATACAACATTTTCTGGCTTATCATACCAAGGATCATTTTTATCCCTTAAATAATTTTCCATAGTATCAGCCCATATATTTTTTGATATTTTTGAATCACTACTTTTTATCTTTTGATTTTTATCATATCCAACCCATACACCTAAAGTATAATCCCTATTATATCCCATAATCCATGAATCAGAATCAGTAGAACCTGTTTTAATAGCATAAGTTTTAGTAAGTTTAGGTTTAATAGTAAGACATGTAGGAGCATTATAATCTATTAAAGTACTATCATAACAGTTATTTAAAAGAGTACTAAGTACAAAAGTATAATTATAGTCAAAAACTGTCTTTGGTATACTTTTATGTTTATATAAAGAATTTCCTTTTAAGTCTTCCACTTTTCTAATAAGATATAAATTATTTCTAACTCCTTCATTTGCAAGAGTAGAATATGCATTAGTCATCTCCATAATATTTAATTCTTCTGTTCCAAGCGGAAGTGATACAGTTTTCTCCATTTTAGTTTTAATACCTGCTTTTTTAGCAACATCAATAATTTTGTCTTCGCCTAAAAATAAATGAGTTTTAACTGCGTATATGTTATCAGAATAAGCAATCGCAAGTAAAAGAGGAATAGGTTTAGATGGATATATATTTCCAAAATTTGCAGGACTATAAGTTTTATTATTTTCTAAAGAAAAAGTAGTAGGTTCTGATAAAAACGTAGATGAAGCAGTGAAACCATCTTCAAGTGCAGCATAATAAAGAAAAGGTTTCATAGTAGATCCAACCTGTCTTTTTGAATAAACTGCTCTATTATACTGACTTTTTTCATAGTTTTTACCACCAACAAGCGCAATCACTTTACCAGTTTTATTTTCAACCATTACACTAGATGTTTGAATATCACTATCAGATTTAATATTTCCAGTAACAGCATTTTCAAGATATGTTTGTGCATTAACATCTAAATTAGTATATATTTTTATTCCATTTGTATCTAAATAATCATTTGGAATAATATCAATTTTATCAAGTTCATTCATAACAGCATCTTTATAATACATTAAAGTAGATAAATTTAATGTATCCTTTTTTCCATGATAAGTTAATTTAACATTATAAGCAGCGTCTGCTTCTTTCTTTGTAATATAACCATTAGTAACCATAGAATCAAGTATAACTCTTTGTCTTTTCTTAGCTTTATTTTCATTATTAATAGGTGAATATTCTTGTGGTGAGCCTGGAATACCTGCGAGCATAGAACTTTCAGCAAGAGATAAATCCTCTGCAGATTTATTAAAATAATATTTAGCAGCATTTTGTATTCCCATAACACCATTACCATAATTAATAGTATTTAAATATCCTTCAAGTATTTCATCCTTTGAATAATTAATTTCAAGTTTTAATGCAAGCCATGCCTCTTTAAATTTTCTATTCCAATTTCTATCAAAATTAAGATATAAATTTCTTGCATATTGTTGTGATATAGTAGATGCTCCTTCAATAATAGAGCCATTTTTAGCATTTTTATACATTGATTTTAATATTCTCACATAATCAAATCCATTATGTTTATAAAATCTTTTATCCTCAATAGAAATAGTCGCATTAATTAAATCTTTATCAATTAGCTTTAAACTAATCCATTCTTTTGAACCATTTCCCTTATAAATTACATTATCATCTTTATCATAAATAATTATATTATTAGTTTTTTTTAAGTCCATTTTAGGCGAAAGACTAATATAAAAGTAAATAAATGTAAATAATATACATATAAAAAAACTAAAAAAAACAAACGATTTTAGCAGTATTCTTTTCCATTTCATATAATTTCACCTATATTTCCTTTATTATTATGTAAAAAAAAAGAAAAAATATGAGTGCATTTTTACTATATATATGATATAATGCTACTTGAAAAAAAGATTGGTGATTTTTTTTGAAAAAAGTATATATTGATTATAAGATAAAAAATAATGATGAAATAGTAAAAAAAGAAAACTTAGAAGCAGTTTATAAAGTAAATGAATATTTAAAAATAAAAGATATAGATGAAAATATAAATATTTCTTTCAATAATGGTAATATTATTATGGAAAGAGATAATAATGAATCAAATCTGTTATTTAATTTTGTATTAGATAAAGAAACAGAATCAAAGTACTTTATTAAAAACTTAAACTTTTATATTGATACAAAAGTAAAAACAAATCATTTACAAATAGATGATGATAGAATTATAATTGAATACGACTTATGGTTATCTGATGAATATTCTGGTAACTTTAAATATGAAATTATATTAAAGGAGGTATAAAGATGCTTGATTTTAAAAAAGAAATATCTAAACTAATAAGTAAAGAATTGAATATGGAAGATGATTTAATATATTCTTTCATTCAGCTTACTAAAGACGAAACAAATGGTGATTATTCTTTTCCTTGTTTTAGTTTAGCAAAAACTTTAAGAAAATCTCCAATGATGATTGCAGACGAATTAAAAGAAAAAATAAATAATGATGATTTTATAGAAAAAATAGAATCAGTAAGTGGATATTTAAATTTTTATATCAAAAAAGAAGTTTTAATAAGAGAAGTAATAAATTCATTTGATGAAGAAAAAGAGAAATTTGGTTCATCAAATATTGGACAAGATAAAACAGTATTAATAGATTATTCTTCTCCAAATATCGCAAAACCTTTTCATATTGGTCATTTAAGATCAACAGTAATAGGTCAATCATTATATAGAATTTATAAAGAACTTGGATACAATGTAGTTGGAATAAATCATTTAGGTGATTATGGAACACAGTTTGGTAAGTTAATAGAAGCTTATAAACTTTGGCATAATGAATATAATATAGATGAAAATCCAATTGATGAATTAACTAAAATGTATATAAGAATAAATGAATTGTGTGAAGAAGATCCAGAAGTATTAGAAAGATGCAGAAATAATTTTAAATTACTTGAAGAAAAAGATGAATATTGTATGAATCTTTGGAACAGATTTAAAGAACTTAGCTTAGAAGAATTTAAGAAAACATATGATTTACTTGGAACAAGTTTTGATAGTTATAAAGGAGAAGCATTTTATAGTGATAAAACAAATGAAGTATTAGAAATATTAGAAAAAAATAATAAAATAACTAATTCAGAAGGTGCTAAAGTAGTAGACTTAGAGCAAGATGGAATAAATACACCATGTATCATTCAAAAATCAAATGGTTCATCAATATATGCAACCCGTGATTTAGCAGCTATACTTTATAGAGCAAGAACATATGATTTTGATAAATGTATATATGTTACAAGTTATGAACAAGATTTACATTTTAAACAAATATTTGCAGTAGCAAAATATCTTGATTTAGATGAAAAATATGTTGATGGATTAATTCATGTATCATTCGGAATGGTAAAGCTAGCAAGTGGTAAGTTATCCACAAGAAAAGGTAACATAATAAAATTAGATGATTTATTAAATGAAGCAATCAAAAGAGCAAAATCTATAATAGAAGAAAAAAATCCTAATTTGGATAATATAGATGAAATAGCAAGAAAAGTTGGAGTAGGCGCAGTTATATTTAATGATTTATATAATAGTAGAATAAAAGATGAATTATTTGATTATGATATAATGCTTAATTTCCAAGGAGAAACATGTCCATATATTCAGTACATGTTTGTAAGAATTAATAGTGTCTTAGAAAAGTCAAATAGTAAAATTTTACTAGAAAATGTAAATATAAACAAAATAAATGATGATTTATCGTATAGAATGGCAAAAATAATATATAATTTTAGTGATACCATTAAAGAAGCAGCAAGTAAAAATGAACCATATATTATTTCAAGATACTTAATAGACCTTGCAAAAGCATATAGTTCATTCTATAATGAGAATAAAATATTATCTGATGACCTTGAAGAAAGAGATTCAAGATTATATTTAGTAAATATGGTTGGAAATATACTTAAGAAAGGAAGTTATTTGCTTGGTATTGAAATGCCAAATAAAATGTAGTGAACAAATAATAATTTTAAGAATATAAATATAGCAAATAATAAGAAAGAGGTAAAAATATGAGCATAAGAGAAAAAGATAAGTTAGATTTAGAATTAATGAGCTATACTGATATAGCATATGAAATTATTAAGGAAGATAAAAAACAGTATAATACTCCAAATTTATTTAGAGAAGTATGTAATTTACTTGAATTATCTGAAGCTGAATTTGAAGCAAAAATAGGAGACTTCTTTACAGCACTTACAACAGATAAAAGATTTATTTTAATAGATAGTGTTAATTGGGATTTAAAAGAAAATCATGTTGTAAAAGTAGTTGTTGATGATGGTGAAGATGATGTAGTAGACGTAATAGACGATGAAGAAGAAAGTGAAGATGAAGAAGAGGAAACAACTGATGAAGATGACGCGATAGAAGATGATTATACAGATGAATCAGATGATGATTACATGGAAGATGATTTAGAAGATTTAAATATAGTTGATGAAGACGATATAGAAGAGTAGGTGAAAAAATGATAGATAGATTAGAAGCAACTTTAGAAAAGTACAATAGTTTAACAGAAGAACTTAGTAAACCAGAAGTTTTAAGTGATGTAAAAAAGATGACTTCACTATCTAAAGAACAAGCATCACTTGCAGATATTATTGAAAAATATAAAGAATATAAAAAAGTTGTTAGTGATATTAATGATGCAAAAGAAATGCTAGATGATAAAGAAATGGCTGCATTTGCAAAAGAAGAAATATCAAGACTTGAAACAGAAAAGGAAAATTTAGAAAAAGAACTTGAAGTACTATTACTTCCAAAAGATCCTAACGATGACAAAAATACTATAGTTGAAATAAGAGGTGCCGCAGGTGGAGATGAAGCAAATCTTTTTGCAGGAGACTTATTTGAAATGTATAGTAGATATGCAGAAAATATGGGATGGAAAATAGAAATAATAAATGCTGTGGAAGGAACAAGTGGTGGATATTCACAAATAGAATTCATGGTTAAGGGAGATAATGTATACTCAAAACTTAAATATGAATCAGGAACGCATAGAGTTCAAAGAGTTCCAAGTACAGAATCACAAGGAAGAGTTCATACATCAACTGCGACAGTTGCAGTACTTCCAGAAGTTGAAGATATTGATATAGAAATAAAAGATAGTGATATAAGAGTAGATGTATATAGAAGTAGTGGTGCAGGAGGACAAGGAGTAAATACAACAGATAGTGCAGTTAGAATAACATATTTACCAACAAATACAGTTGTAACTTGTCAAAATGAAAGAAGTCAGCTTAAAAATAAAGAACAGGCTATGAAAGTATTAAAAAGTAAAATATATGAAGATTTACAAAAGAAACAAAATGCTGAAATAGAAGACGAAAGAAGAAGTAAAATTGGTACAGGTGATAGAGCAGAAAAAATAAGAACATATAACTATCCACAAAATAGAGTAACTGATCATAGAATTAATTTAACAATAATGCAGTTAGATAGAATCATGCAAGGTAAATTAGATGAAATAATAGAAGCTCTAATTAATGAAGACCAAAGAAGAAAACTTGCAGGAGAATAATGACAGATATAGAATATTTAAAAAAATATTATAATGGTGATATTAATAATGCATTAAAAAGATTAGAAATGGGTGAACCTGTTCAATATATAGTTGGTAATGTAGACTTTTTTGGATATAAAATAAATGTTGATAAAAGAGTTTTAATACCAAGATTTGAAACTGAGGAACTTGTTGAAAATACTATAAAATATATAAAAAAATATTTTAGTTTACCAGTAGATATATTAGAAGTAGGGACTGGATCTGGATGCATTAGTATTGCCCTAAAAAAAGAATTAGAAAAAATAAATATAACTGCTAGTGATATATCAAGTGATGCATTAGAAGTTGCTATATCAAATGCAAAAGAAAATAATGCAGATATTAATTTTGTAAATACAGATATTTATAAAGGAATAAATAAAAAATTTGATTGTATAATAAGTAATCCACCTTATATTTCTAAGGATGAGAAAATAATGGATATAGTGTATAATAATGAACCACATTTAGCATTATTTGCGGATAATAATGGATTATATTTTTATGAAGAAATAATAAAAAATGCTAAAAATATATTAAAAGATAAATATTTAATATGTTTTGAAATAGGTGAAAGTGAAGCAGAAAGTGTTACATCATATGCATATAAATATTTAAATAATCCAAAAGTCATAGTAAAAAAAGACTTAGAAAAAAGAGATAGAATGATTTTTATACATAATTTTGAATAAAATTAAAATAATCGTCCATACATAGAGTGAAAGGATGATTTTTTTATGAAAAAGTATATAATTTTAATACTAGCAATAATATCTATGATATATGTTTTTACAGGTGTAAAAGCAGAAGATACAATAATACCAGATGAAGCAATAAGATTTAGGGTAATCGCAAACAGCAATACAATTTATGATCAAAATATAAAAGTTCAGCTTAAAAATGTTGTACAAAATAAAATATTTGAACTAACAAAAGGAACAGAAACAATTGAAGAAACAAGAAAAATATTAAAAGATAATATTGATTTATTAGATAATTTAACAAAAGAAACATTAAAAAACTTAGGATATGATAAAGATTATAAGATAAATTATGGTTATAATTATTTTCCAAAAAAGAAATATAAAAGTGTAACATATAAAGAAGGAATGTATGAATCATTAGTTATAACATTAGGTACTGGTGAAGGAGATAACTGGTGGTGTGTATTATTTCCACCATTATGCTTAGTAGAAGCAGATGAAAGCACAACAAGTGATGCAGAATATACATTTTTTATAAAAGAAATTATTGATAAATATACTAAATAAAATCAGGGTAATACTTGATTTTTTTCATTTGCTTAATTTATTTGACAAAATGGCCCTTTTGTGTTAGTATATAGCACGTTATTTCGAAAGAGAGGGGATTTTAATGAAAAAAGTTAAGATAGCTCATAGAGATATGTCAATATCTAAAATAAGTGAAAAAATATTAAAAATTAGTGAAGAGTACGAAAAAGCCAAAGAAGAAAATAATAAGGAATTAATGGAAGAATTAAAAAAAGAATATGAATATCAAAAAGCAGTTTTAAATGCTTCAGAAAACTTTTTTGCAAACTATGATGCAAAAGAAATGAAAGATAAAGCAAATTATAGTTCTGATGAAGAAGAAGTAAAAAGAGCCAAATGGATATTAAAAAATAAAAAAGAATATCAAGATAAAGAAGATTTATTTGATGCAATAATAGCTTCAAAATCATTAGAAGAAGCTAAAGAAGTAGTAGAAGAACAAAAAGAAGAAGAAAAACAAAGTTCTTTAGTATTTAGAAAGTTTAATAAACGTCTTGCTATAGGTATAACAGCTGCAGTTTTAGCAATCGGAGGATTAGGAGGATTAGGAGGATTAGTTGGATTAAATTTAAAAAAACAAAATAAGGATAAGCAAAATCCTGTTAGACAGGAACAAACTGCAGATACGGATAATATTACTGATAATCTTGATAGTACTACAGAACAAAATACAAAAGAAAAAAATAAGTCAAATATAAAAAAGAAATCATTTAGCAATGATGAAATAAAAACAGATGAATCATATAAGAATCTTAAATATAAGGGTAATGGTGAAACTATAGACGATTATGCAGAAAAAAATGGTGTACCAACTAGTGGAAAACCAGAAGATACAGTGACAACAAAAGAAATACCAAATGTATCTTTACCATCAAAACCAGATGATACAGTAAAAACGGTTGTAATACCTGAAAAAGTTGAACCAACAACAGAAGATACAAACAAAGAACCAGAAGATAAAATAGATGATTCAAAAAAAGACGACGATAAGAATGATAAAGAAAAAGTAACTGTTGTAGAAAAAGAAGAAAAGCCATCTGATAAAGATCCATCTAAGATTGAAGAATCAAAAGATAATACTAAAAAAGATGATACTAAGAAAGATGATAGTAAAAAGGATGAATCAACAACTGAAGATAATAAACCAAAAGATACAGAAGAGAAACCAGAATTTAAAGAACCAACCGAAATAGAAGAAGACGAAAAAGATGTTACTTATGTTGATGGTGATAAAAATAATTCTAACGAACCAACAAAAAAACCAACAACTGAAGCACCAAAAACAGATGAATCAACAACAGAGGATAATACACCAAAGGATACAGAAGAGAAACCAGATTTTAAAGATCCAGAAATCATAGAAGAAGATGAAAATGATGTTTCATATATTAGTTCATTAAAAAGTAATTATATTGCATTAAAGGCAGCAATAATGACAGAACTTGCAAATATGAATCAAACAAAATCAGTAGAAAATGCTGGACCAGTGTTAACTTATACGTCTTCAAAAAATTGTTAAGGGGGTAACAAAATGATGAAAGATATGAAGAAAAAAATAGTAACAACATCCTTAGGTGCAATGGCACTTGTAAGTGGTTTAACAGGATGTAATTCAAATACAAAACAAGTAACAGATACAGAAAAAGCAAGTATAACAACAGAAGTACCAACAACAGAAGAAACAACATTATCAGCAGAAGAAGCACAATTAGAATCAAATAGAGAACAATATAGAGAAGTTGCATTAAATTCATATGAAACATATCAAGAATTTTATGATGATATAAGTGTAACACCAGAAGATATTGAAAAATTAGTTAAAATATTAGATGAGGATTTTGAAGGTATTACAGCAGATGATATTAAATCATCATATTCATTAATAAATCAAATGATATTCTCAACTAATATGCATTATCAAATAGATAAACATATATTTCAAAAAAATGAAGATACTATAAAGGTATATGATCAACCAAGAGTATCAGAACTTGTATCAAATGATAATGAAAGAATAAAAGAATTCTTAATTAGAACTGAAAACCTAAGAGATGAAGTTTACAGTGCTTATGCAACAGGTTCAAAAGAAGATAGAAAAAATGCTATGGAAAATGCTGCGAAACTTGTAGATGCTGAAGCAATAAGTTATCGTAAAGGTAATGCTGTAATTGACGATGATTATTTATCATCATCTAAAACAATGCTTGTAAGCTGTTACGAAAAAAACATAATTGTAATTTTAAATGCAGTATCAGCAAATCAACCAGAAATGGAATCATCAGAAGGATTTACTATATATTTAATTTCAAATGTATCAGTAAGTGTTGATAAAGATGGTAATAAAGTATATGATTATACTGGAACTGATGATGTAGCATTCGCAGACGGTAAAGAATTAAGAAAGTTACTTGCTCAAAGTGAACAAGGAAAATATATAGAAATAGAATGTAGTGAAGTTGCTTCATTAATTAAAAAAGTAAAAGAAAACAATATGAATCAAACAAGTGAAGCAAAAGATACTAATAAAACAGAATTAAAATCAGAATTACTAAAGAAAAAACAAATATTAAGTATGGTTGAAGCAGCAATGAATAATCAAAATGAAGAATCAAAATCATATAGTTATAAAGCATAATTAATATGTAAACTAAAAAGTAGACATTTGTCTACTTTTTTACATTTTATATTTTTTATTTATCTAAAGTATGCTAAAATATTAATACGACATATATTAGATATAGGAGGTAAATATGAAGGTTTTAAAAATACATGGAGGAAAAGAACTTGAAGGAAAAGTAAAAATAAGTGGCGCAAAAAATAGTGCGGTAGCATTACTTCCTGCAACAATATTATGTGATGATACAGTTACATTACATAATGTACCAGATATATCAGATGTAGATGCATTAGTAGATATATTAAATTATTTAGGTGCAAAAGTTGATAATTATGAAGAAGAATCATATAGAATAGATACAAAACAAATGCAAAATAGAGAAATTATAGAAGAAATGTCTAACAAATTAAGAGCATCGTATTATTTTATGGGAGCTCTTCTAGGTAAATATAAAAAAGCAGTAGTTTCATATCCAGGAGGATGTAGTATTGGATCTAGACCTATAGATCTACATTTAAAAGGATTTGAAAGTCTAGGTGCAAAAATTGAATATGAAGAAAATAATATAATTATTAGTGCTGAAGAATTAAAAGGAAGTAATATATATTTAGATTTTGCAAGTGTAGGTGCAACTATAAATATAATGTTTGCAGCAGTAAAAGCAGAAGGAACAACAATAATAGATAATGCTGCAAGAGAACCAGAAATAGTAAATATAGCAATGTTTTTAAACAGTATGGGAGCAAAAATAACAGGTGCAGGAACAAGTACTATAAGAATAAAAGGTGTTAAAAATATGCATTCATCAGTACATGAAGTTATACCAGATAGAATAGAAGCAGGAACATATATAATGATTGGTGCATGTGCATGTAAGAGTCTTGTAGTAGAAAATATAATACCAGAACACTTAGAAGCGTTGACACAAAAACTATTAGAAATGGGCGTAGATTTAAAAATAGAGGATGAATCAATATATGTATCAAATAAAAATAAGCTAAAAGCTGTAAAAATAAAAACACAAGTATATCCAGGTTTTCCAACAGATATGCAGCAGATAATGTCTTCACTTATGACTACAGCAGAAGGTAGAAGTGTAATAGAAGAAACTATATATGAAAATAGATTTCAAAATTTATATGAAATAAAAAAGATGGGTGCAAATGTTGAGATAAATAGTAATAAAGGATATATATTTGGACCTACAAAATTAAGAGGGAAAACAGTAAATGCAACAGATTTAAGAGCGGGTGCATCACTTGTACTCGCAGCCCTTATCGCAGAAGGAACAACAACAATAAATAATGCAGATTATATATTAAGAGGATATGAACATATAACAGAAAAACTTACATCTTTAGGTGCTAAAATAGAACTAACTCAAATATAATTTACTAGTAGTAATACTAGGGAGTGGGTATATGAAGATGAAAATATTAATAATATTTCTGTTTTTTACAGGCATTATATTTATTTCTTATGTAAAGAGTAATAAAGAAGAAATAAATTATACAATAATAGGAGAAAAAGAACTATTTTCAAATAATATTATATCCAAAAATTTTTCTGATTTAATATATGATGAATTATCAAAAAAAAATAATTTTGGTTTTTATTCAAAAGAATTTACATATAAAAATATAAGAACAATTGATATGATAAATAACATTAATAATAATGTAAGTATAGATAATATATATATACAAAATATATTAAAAAAGACAAATGTTCTTATAATAAATACAGGAAACAATGAAATAAATTATAAATTATCGAAAGTAGATAGTAATGAAAATAACGATAATGAAATATATAGTTATTTAGATGAAGTGTATAAAGATATTAAAGTATTAATAGAAAAAGTAAAAAATTTAAATGAAGGAAAAATAATATTTCTTGGAATATATAATGATACAGGAAATAAAGATAATGATAAATATTATAAATATATAAATGAAAAATTAGAATTATTAATGCATTCAAATGATATAGATTACTTAAATTTATTTGATGTATTAAATAAAAATGAAGATTATTTAACAAAAGGAAACAATATTTATATAACAAATGAGGGTAATATTGCAATTTTTAATAAATTATATCGTAAAATTGATCAATTATACTTGCATAAACAACTCTAAATTGTTATAATATTAAAGATTTTAGTAATTCTATGACTAAAAAAATAGTTATGGCGGAAGGAGAAATAAAAATGGCAAAACAAGGAAATATTGAATATATGGATACTACAGTTACTTGTGCTTGTGGTGAAACATTCACAACAAAGTCAACAAAACCAGAAATTCGTGTAGATGTTTGTTCTAAATGTCATCCTTTTTATACTGGAAAACAAACAAGAGCATCTAAAGCAGGTAATGTAGAAAAATTTAATGCTAAATATGGATTTAAATCAGAAGAAAAATAAGCTAAATACTAGTTTATTTTTTTTTAATGTTTTATAATAATAATGGGTGAATAAAATGAAAATAGGAATAGCGTCAGATCATAGAGGATATGAATTAAAACAAAAAATAATAAAAGATATGAAAGGCATTGAATTTGTAGATTTTGGAACAAATTCAGATAAGAGTGTGGATTATCCTGATTATGCATTTAAGTTATGCACAGGAATAATAAATAAAAAAGTAGATTTAGGAATTGCAATATGTGGTTCAGGAATAGGAATAAGTATTGCATGTAATAAAGTAAAAGGAATAAGATGTGCAAGAGTTACAACTATTAAAGATGTAAAAGTAACAAAGAATGATAATAATGCAAATGTAATAGCGTTTTCTAGTGATGTAAATTATGATAAAGTAAAAAGAATGATAGAAGAATTTATAAATACACCATTTAGTAATGAAGAAAGACATATAAAAAGAATTAATAAAATTAGTGAATATGAAAGATTAAATTAACATATACTTTAACGGGTGAAGACTATGAAAAAAATAGTAGTAATCATAATAAGTGTTATATTTATACCTTTTATAATTACTAGTTTTTTTTATGAGTATAAAGTACAACATATAAAATCTGGATTTAATTCAAATAAAGATGAAACAGTAGTTAGAGTTCTAACAAAAAATAATACTGTGGAAAAAATTAATTTAGAGGATTATTTAGTTGGAGTAGTATCAGGAGAAGTACCCGTTTCATTTGAAAAAGAAGCAATAAAAGCACAAGCAGTAGCAGCAAGAACATATGCATTAAAACAAATAGAAAACCATAAAAATTATGAATATGATGTAAAAGATGATACATCATCACAGGTATATCAAACAGATGAAGAATTAAGAAATAAATGGGGTAATAATTATGATGAATATGTAAAAAAAATAAAGGAATGTGTAAATGAAACAGAAGGAGAATATGTTTCATATAATAATGAAGTAATATATGCATTTTTCTTTTCCACAAGTAACGGGAAAACAGAAGATAATAAAAATGTATTTGGAAAAGATTTACCATACTTAAAAGTTGTAGATAGTAGTTTTGATGAATCAGAAACAAAGAACTTTACCACAGTAAAAATAGTATCATTAGATGATTTTTATAAACAATTAAATTTAGAAAAAAGTGATGAATTAAATATAACTGATATAGTAAAAACAGAATCGGGTAGAATATCAAGTATTATGGTAAATGGGAAGGCTTTTACAGGAAGAGATTTTCAAAAAAGATTATCACTTAGATCAAATGATTTTACTATTCAAAAAAATAATGAAAATATAACAATAACAACAAAAGGATTTGGTCACGGTGTTGGAATGAGCCAATATGGCGCAAATGCACTTGCAAAAAGACATAAAACATATGATGAAATACTTAAATATTATTATCAAGGTACAAATTTACAAAAATTATAAAAAAATTGTATAAAATAAGAAAAATCTACCAAACTTAAAATGAGGTGGATAAAATGAAAGAAAGAAAAAGAAAATTAAAACCATTTGTAATGCCAATGGTATATGCATTAGCGTTTACAGCATTAGTATTATCTTTATCAGTAGTAGATACTATTCAAAATAAACAAGTATCAAAAGCAGATGATAATTATACATATGTTAATAATAGTATAATATCAAGTAATGTACCTGTTGTAAAAGAAGAAACAACAGAAGTAACAATAAAACCATTTAAAAGTGATAATGTAGAAATAGCAAAAAAATTCTATGATACAAATGCAAGTGATGAAGAAAAACAAAATGCACTTATATATTATAATGATACATATATGCAAAATTCAGGTGTATTATATAAATCAAAAGAAGCATTTGATGTAGTTACTATATTAGATGGAACAGTTGTAAATGTAAAAAAAGATGAAGTATTAGGTAATATAGTTGAAATAAAACATTCAAATAATTTAATCACAACTTATGAAGGATTATCCACAGTAAATGTAAAAAAAGATCAACTTTTAAAACAAGGTGATGTAATTGGTAAAAGTGGTAAACTAAATTTAGGTGAAGAAATAGAAAATGGATTACTATTTGAAGTAATAAGTGATGGAAAATATATTAATCCTTTAACATATTTAGAACAAAAAAATAATGGACAATAAAATAATCATAAAAAAATAATATTTATATATATTTTACTATAGGGGTGTTTAACTTGAATAGTAAAATATATAAAAGAATAAGATTAGAAACAGAATATATTTTAAAAGAAAATTTAACAGTAAGAGAAATAGCAAAAAAAATAAATGTAAGTAAAAGTACGGTACATAAAGATTTACATGAAAGACTTTATGATATTGATAAAAATTTATTTAAAAAAGTAGATAAAATTATGCAAGACCATTTAGAAATAAGACATATAAATGGCGGTAATGCTACTAAAATGAAATATGAAAAATTAAGAAAGGGATGATATCTTGCTAAGCAAAGATATAGGAATAGATTTAGGGACAGCAAATGTTTTAATATACGTAAAAGGACAAGGTATTGTCATAAATGAACCAAGTGTAGTTGCAATAGAAACAGAAAGTAAAAAAGTATTAAGTGTTGGTGAAGAAGCACATCAAATGTTAGGCAGAACTCCCGGAAAAGTTCGTTCAATTAGGCCGTTAAAAGATGGAGTAATCGCAGACTTTGAATTAACAGAGGCAATGCTTAATAATTTTATAAAAAAAATAAAAGTAAAAGGAGTTTTTACAAGACCTAGAATACTTATTTGTTGTCCATCTAATATTACGCAGGTTGAAAGAAATGCAATAAGAGAAGTAGCGGAAAGTGCAGGAGCAAAAAAGGTATATGTAGAAGAAGAACCTAAAGTTGCAGCGGTAGGTGCAGGCCTTGATATAAGTGCTCCATCTGCAAGTATGGTAATAGATATAGGTGGAGGAACAACAGATATAGCAATACTTTCATTAGGAGATATAGTAAATAGTAAATCAATTAGAGTTGCAGGAGATTTATTTAATACAGAAATAATTAAATATGTAAAAAATAAATATAAACTATTAATTGGTGAAAGAACAAGTGAAGATGTAAAAATAAAAATAGGTACAGTATATCCTGATGCTAAAAAGGAAAAAATGCTTATTAGAGGTAGAGATATGATAACAGGTTTACCAAGTTCGATTACAATAAGCTCAAAAGAAGTAGAAGAAGCGTTACATGAATCTATACATAAAATAGTACTTGCTACAAAGTCAGTATTAGAAGAAACAATGCCAGAATTATCAGCAGATATTGTTACAAATGGGATAGTTGTAACAGGTGGTGGAGCATTATTAAATGGACTTAAAAAGTTACTAGAAGAAGAATTAAAAGTACCAATTAAAATAGCAGATTCTCCACTTACATGTGTAGTAGATGGAACTGCGGTTATGTTAGATAATATAAAATTACTTGAAAAATAAGTAAAATACTTATTTTTTTTCATTTATATATATGTTATAATTCTATTAGTGGGTGATAAAATGAGTAGTAATTTATTAGATAACCTAAGAATAATTGCAATCGTTTTTTTGTTTGTTGCGTGTTTAGTACCATTCATAAAAAAACTTGCTTTATATATAGGTGCTGTTGATATCCCTGGTGGAAGACATATCCACAGTAAAATAATGCCAAAACTTGGTGGACTTGCTATATTCACAGGATTTTTATTAGGATATATGCTTTTCTGTAATCAGACACCACAAATGATTTCAATATTAATAGGTGGATTTATAATATTAGTATTTGGATTATTTGATGATATAAAAAGACTTCCAGCATCTGTTCAATTTATTGGTCAAATCGCAAGTGCTGTAGTAGTAGTCTTTTATGGTAATATAGTAATGCAAGATGTATCTGCATATGGAATATATTTAAATTTTGGTGCATTTGCGCCATATCTAACTATTATCTTTATAGTAGCACTTATGAATTGCTTAAACTTTATAGATGGGTTAGATGGTCTTGCAGGTGGAATTGCAACAATATTTTTTGTAACTATTTCAATAATTATAAACTATACAGGAATATATAATGGATTAGATGCATCATTATCATTAATAATGGTAGGTGCAACATTAGGATTCTTAGTACATAACTTTCATCCAGCTAAAATATTCTTAGGAAATAGTGGATCAATGTTCTTAGGATATATGATCGCAGTAATATCATTACTTGGATTTAAGAATGTAACAATAACATCAGTAATAGTACCATTACTTATATTAGCAGTACCAATACTTGATACATTCTTCGCAATAGTAAGAAGAATAATAAAGGGTCAATCACCAACTCAAGGTGATAAGAAACATATACATCATCAATTGCTTCAAATGACATCTAGTCAAGTAAAAACAGTACTTATAATATATTTAGTAGATATATTATTCTCATGTGCATCAATAATATATGTAATAAAAAATGCAAAACTAGGTCAAATAATATATGCAATTCTAGTTGTTATCGTACTATGGTTTGTACTTACAACGGATATAGTATTTGATAGAAAGACGATAAAAGATGATATAATTCATAAAGTTAATAAAAAAAATAAAGAAGAAAAAGAAAAAATAGAAAAAAGTGGGGAAAAATAGTGATTTTTTCCTATTTTTTTATGTTTTTCAAAAAAATTGAAAAATATGGTATAATTGGAAAGTGTTGGAGGAAAAATGATAAATTTTGTAGTATGTGAAGATAATAAAATAATTTTACAAAGAAATATTGATATTATTAATAGGGTAATGTTTAAGAATAATATCAATTATAGGGTTTATTCTTTTAGTAATTATTGTGATGATTTAAAAAAGTTAATTAAATCAGATATAGGTAAAAAAATATATATTCTGGATATAGAACTTGAGGATGTGTCAGGTATAGATATTGCAATTAATATAAGAGAAAAAGACTTAAATAGTTTTATAATTATTTCAACATCTTATATTGACTATTTACCGTATACGTTAAAATCAAAATTAATGCTATTTGATTTTGTATCAAAATTTGATGATTATGAAAAAAATCTTACCTCCGTATTAAATAGAGCACTAAATTCATGTAATAGCGAAATCAAAGATGATGTAACTAAAAAAGAAGGAGTGATGTAATATGAATTTATTGAATGTTATTTTAAGTAGTTCTATTGCGGTAATTGTATCGTATTTTTCAATATTAAATCTTTCAAAGATGAAATTTAATTTAAAAAAATTTATAATTTATGTATTATTATTAATTCCATTGTTAATTGTTTAGTATAAATTTTTTGATGGAACAACACGAATGATCTTAAATATAATTTTTATAATTATTGCATTACACTTGTCAATATTTAAGAAAGATGTTTCAAATTCAGTATATTATTCATTAGCATACGAAATGTTAGTGTTTATTTCAGAAATTATTTTATCTATATTTGTATTAAAAATGTTTAAATTTAATGGTATTGAATATTATAATGCACCTTTCTCGTTACTGATTTCATCAGTATTAAATTGTTCTCTAGTTTATTTATTAACAAAAGTTAAGTTTATTTCTAAAAACATAAGAAAATTAAATGAAATTATAAAGAAAAATAATAAGGATTGGATTTATATAATATTAGTAATGATATTAATGGTTCTTTTTATGGCTTTTAACATGTATAAAATGAATTCAACTATAGAATATTATATTTATATAGCAACAATAATATTTGTTGTAGTATCATTTGTTTACGTTATATACAATAAATTTCAAAGACAAGCAATGGAAGATAAATATAATGAATCAATGGAATATGTGTTAAGATATGAAAAGATTATAAATGAACAAGGTAAGAAAAATCATGAATATAATAATCAATTAATGGTTATAAAAGGTTATATAAATAAGCCTGAAAGATTATCAGAGTATTTGGATGAAGTTATTGGTGAACATAAAACTGGTCAAAATTATACAGTTAAACAGTTAGGTTTCTTACCAGATGGTGGTGTAAAAGGTTTACTTTATCACAAGTTAAGTAAAATGAAAGACAATAACATAAAATATTATTTATATGTTGATCAAAATTTAAAAGATAAAGACTCTGATTGTTTTAATTTAAAAACATATCGTGATTTTACTAAATTATTAGGTGTATTTTTAGATAATGCAATAGATGCAACTTTGAAATCAGAAGAAAAAGAGATAGAAGTTGAATTAAAGGATAAAGATGATTATTTGTTATTAACCATTTCAAATACATATGATAAAAATATAGATATAAATAAAGTTGGTAAATCAGGATTTACAACAAAAGGTGTTGGTCATGGTTTTGGACTTTCAATAGTTAAAGATATTGCAAAAACAAATCCTGAAATAGAAACATTTAACTCTAAAGAAAGTAATAAATTTATTCAAACTGCAATGATATATTTTAAAAAATAAAATAAAAGTTCTCAAAGGTATGAGAACTTTTTAAATAATTAATCAATAAGAGATCTTGGCATTTCTGGTTCATCAAATATAGCAAAAATACATCCACTAGTAGCAACTGTGCCAAGAACTGCACCAATTGCTGATAAAGTAATAGCTAAAGCTTTTTTCATAAATTTTCCTCCTTAATTTATGGTCAATTATTTAACCTCGTAAGTTTTGTAATTATTATAACTAACTCCAAATATCTTATATGTTATAGGAAGCATTATAATAATTTGTATAACTATTGCAAATATGAAACAATTACTAAAAATATTGTTTTTAATTACTATAGCTATAGTCATATATATTATTGATATTATTATTGATAATATTTTATAAATCTTTCTTTTCTTTTTATTTATTAGCGGTCTTTTTTCTGTATCCGCAGGAGCCAATATTCCAATTAATACAGTAAGTGGTATGAATAGTATTATTTTTACAATTAATGGTATAGTAAGTTTAATACATATTATTGGAAATAATATAAAGAATAGTGTTGATGATACAAGGCAATCAATACTTCTTTTTGCATGTACTCCAAATGCTGTAAGTCTAATACCATTAAATATAAGTATTAATAATAAAGTTTCTTTCCATATACCTAATATTATTGAAACAATTATAATGAAAATTAATTTTGTTATTGTAAGATATAATCCTTCCAACCCATATTTGATTTTATCAATATCTCTTTGTGATAAATCTTTGTTATATGTTGTTACAAGTTCCATACATTTATTTATAATTAATTTCTTCATAACTACTCCTTGTCAACATATTACCACCAATATTATGATGTAAATGAAATTTTAAAATAATAAATAAACATTAAACTTTTTTGTAAAAAATATTAAAAAAATACTAAAAAAATGAAAAAAAACTCAAAAAAAATCTAATTTTGTCGTGTTTTAATTTTTACATATATATTAGTGATAAAATAAAATTGTTGACCGCAATTTTTGTCGAATTTTTGGGTACGCTTTTCCTTGAATGTCACGTATATATAGCGGTATCATAAATATAGACATAAGAAGGAGGAATATATGATGTCAAAAGGAATAATTAAATGGTTTAATAATGAGAAAGGATATGGATTTATAAATGGTTCAGCAGATGAAGATATATTTGTTCACTATACATCTATAAAACAAGATGGGTACAAAACTTTGTCTGAAGGTCAAGTTGTTGAATTTAATTTAATAAAAACTGATAAAGGTTTACAGGCTACAGATGTAAAAACTGTAAACGAAAAAGAATTAACTGCTATATTATAGTGGTTTTTTTAAAATTTATGTTATAATTTTTAAAAGGAGATGATATGAATGAAATATATTATTAGAAGTGCAAAAATGGAAAATACAGATGCAATCAAAGAATATATTGAAAACAAATTAGCAAGACTTGATAAATATTTTCAAGACTCAGATGAAATTGAAGCCAATGTTTTAACAAAGGTGAATGGTAAAAAGCAAACAATTGAGGTTACAATTCCTACAAAGCATTTTACACTTAGAAATGAAGAAACAAACGAGGATTTATATGCTGCAATTGATAAGATTGTTGATAAATTAGAAAGACAAATAAGAAAAAATAAAGAAAAGATAAATAAGAAAGTTAATAAAACTTTAATAAATGATTTTGAATATGATTTAGTAGATGAATTATCAGAAGAAGAAAAAGTTGTAAAGAGAAAGAATGTTGAATTAAAACCTATAGATGAGGAAGAAGCAATAATTCAAATGGAAATGCTAGGTCATTCATTCTTTGTATATAAAGATGTAAGCACAAATGAAGTTTGCGTATTATACAAAAGAAAAAATGGAAATTATGGAATAATAGAAACTAAATAATTGTAAGAATACCAGTTTATTGGTATTTTTATTTTGATTTTTTTTAAAAATGTGTTATTATATGGCTATATGCGAGGGATAAAAGTGAATATAGAGAGCACAAATAGTTTGGTTTTAGCTTATTTAGGAGATAGTGTATATGAACTTTTAATAAGAGAATACTTTATTAAACAAAATATTAGTAAAGTAAATACTCTTCAAAGCAAGGTAACAAAATATGTATCTGCTAAAGGACAAGCTAAAATAATTAATTATTTAATTGACAATGAATATTTAAAGGAAGATGAACTTATAGAGGTAAAAAGAGGAAGAAATGCAAAAGTGTATTCTCATCCAAAAAATACCGATATAGTAACTTATAAATGGGCAACTGCTTTTGAGTGTTTATTTGGATATTTGTATTTAAAGGAAGATAAAACAAGAATAGATGAGTTAATGAAAATAATAATAGGAGAAGAGATATGTTAGTATTTGGTAAAAATGTAGCAACTGAAGTTATAAACAGTAAAACAAAAATTAAAAAAGTTTTTGTAACAAAGAATTTTGATAATAAATATATTTTAGACTATTTAAGAAACAATAATATCAAAATTATTAATATGGATAAAAGAGAAATGGACGAAAAATATGGTAAAGGTGCACAAGGTATAGTACTTGATATTGAAGACTATGAATACCATGAATTAAATGAAGTATTTGATAGTAACTTTGTTGTTATTTTAGACCATTTAGAAGATCCTCATAATTTTGGAGCGATTATAAGAACTTCTGAAGCTGCAGGTGTTGATTACATAATTATTCCAAAAAACAGAAGTGTTGAAGTTAATTCTACAGTTATGAAAGTAAGCGCAGGTGCATTAAATAATATTAAAATAGTAGAAGTTAACAATTTAGTTTCTGCAATGGAAAAATTAAAAGATAATGGTTTTTGGATATATGCAACAGATATGGACGGAGAAGAATATACAAAAGTAGAATATGCTGAAAAAACTGCATTAGTAATTGGTGCTGAAGGAACAGGGGTAAGCAAAAGAGTTGGAGATAATAGTGATTTTATAATAAGTATTCCAATGTTTGGAAAAATAAATAGTTTAAATGCATCAGTAGCCGCAGGTATTGCAATATATGAGGTTGTAAGACAAAGAAAGCAGGGATAATATGTATAATGATGAAAATGATTATGAATTATTATATTTAATTTCTGAATCGAATGAAGAAGCAAAAGAAGTATTTTTTGAAAAATATAAACCAACAGTACAGAGTTATGTACTTAAATATTACCCTTTCATAAAGAATAAAGGCTATGAAATGAATGATTTATATCAAGAGGGTATGCTTGGATTAAATAGAGCAATACATGACTTTAAAGAACAAAAAAATGTTCAATTTAATACATTTGCAGCCATTTGTATTGAAAGACAAATACTATCTTTTATAAGAAATGTATCAAGAGATAAACATAGAGTATTAAATGAATCTATATCAATTGATTCAGCAATAGATAGTTCTGGTAGAACTTTTGTTGAACTTTTCTCTGATGGAGATATTGCAAATCCAGAAAATTCCTTTATTAATATAGAAGAAGCAGAATCAATTTTAAAAGAAATTAAAACTGTACTTACTGATAAAGAATATGAAGTTTATACTTTAAGAGCAAAAGGATTTACTTATCAAGAAATAGCAAGTCTTTTAAATACAACTACAAAATCAGTAGATGGTGCGCTTAGTAGAATAAAAACTAAGATAAATAATATAAAAAGGATTGACTAATCCTTTTTTTTGTGGTAATATCGGGGTAGATGCACGAAAGTGTTTTTTATTTTGATTTGAGGAAGGTATATATGAGTAAAATTAAGAAATTTATATCTGATATGAAAAAAGAATTGGATAAGATAAGATGGTGTAAAGGAAAGAATTTATTAAAGAATGTAATAGTTACTATATTATTTATTATATTTTTTGCAATATTCTTTGTATTAATTGAATATATTGTATCATTAATTAAAATGATAGATTTTAGTAGCTTAATTGAAAAAATAAATGATTTAATATAGAGGTGTAAAGATGGAAGAAAAGCAATGGTATGTAGTAAATACTTATTCTGGACATGAAACTAAGGTTAAAGAAAAACTAGAAATGAGAATTCAATCTATGGGAATGCAAAATTACATTTTTAGAGTAATTGTTCCAGAAACTACAGAAATAGAAATAAAAGATGGAAAACAAAAAGAAAAAACAAAAAAGATGTTCCCAGGTTATGTTTTAGTCGAAATGATTATGACTGATGAAGCTTGGTATGTTGTTCGTAATACACCAGGTGTTACAGGTTTCTTAGGATCATCTGGTAAAGGTGCTAAACCATTCCCTTTATTTCCACATGAAATAGAGAAAATACTAAATAGTATGGGAATGAGTACTAAAGAAGTAATTGTTGACTTAAAAGTTGGAGATAGAGTTAAAATTACAGATGGACCATTCAAATTAATGGTTGGTAAAGTATTTGAAATAGATAAAGAAAATAGTAAAGCAAAAGTTAATATAGATCTATTTGGTCAAGAAACTGCTGTTGAAGTAGACTTAACTCAAATAGAACATGATAATTAATCACTTGATTTTTATAAAGAAAAGTGATAATATAATAACCGGCTATGTATTTTTATATATATAGATTTAAGTTGGGAGGCAAATAGTCCGTTTGACCACTCACGAAAAAAAATAATAGGAGGTGTTTTTCGTGGCAAAAGAAATAGTAAAAAAGATCAAACTTCAAATTCCTGCTGGTAAAGCAACAGCAGCACCACCAGTTGGTACAGCGTTAGGACCTGCAGGTATCGCATTACCAGATTTTTGTAACAGATTTAATGACGCTACAAAAGATAAAATGGGAGATGTATTACCAGTTGAGGTATTCGTTTATGACGATAGATCATTTGATTTCAAAGTAAAAACTCCACCAGCAGCATTCTTAATTAAGAAAGCAGCAGGAGTAAAATCAGCATCAAGTAAAGGTGCTAACGAAATCGTTGGTTCTATTACCAAAGCTCAATTACGTGAAATAGCTGAAACTAAATTACCAGATTTAAATGCTTATACAGTTGAACAAGCAGAAAAAATAATTGCTGGTACAGCACGTAATATGGGAATCGAAATAACTGAGTAGGAATTTTATCATATAGGTTAAACCTATGTGGGAGGAATATCCGCTAAAACCACAAAGGAGGAAAGTAAAATGGCAAAGAAAAGTAAAAAATATATTGAAGCTTTAAACCAAATAGAAAAAGGTAAAGCATATACAAAAGAAGAAGCTGTAGAACTAGTTAAAAAAGTTAGCACAAGTAAATTTGATGGTTCAGTTGAAGTAGCTATGAAATTAAATCTAGATACTAGAAAATCTGATCAACAATTAAGAGGTGCAATCGTATTACCAAATGGAACAGGTAAAACAAAAAGAATTTTAGTTTTATCTAAAACAAACCAAGCACAAATCGCTAAGGAAGCAGGAGCTGACTTTGTTGGAGATGCTGATTTAGTTGAAAAAATCGAAAAAGAAAACTGGTTAGATTTTGATGTAATCATTGCTACACCAGAAATGATGCCAATGCTTGGTAAATTAGGTAAGGTTTTAGGACCAAGAGGTCTTATGCCAAACCCAAAAACTGGAACAGTTACTACAGATGTTAAAAAAGCTATTGATGATATTAAAAAAGGACGTGTTGAATACAGAACAGATTCATATGGTAACGTTCATGCTATTATTGGTAAAGTATCATTCGATGCTGACAAGTTAGTTGAAAACTTAGATGCTTTTGTAAATGTTATAATTAAATCAAAACCATCTACAGTTAAAGGTCAATACTTAAAGAATATTTCAGTAGCACCTACAATGGGTCCTGGAATTAAAATCGATTTAAGCTCATTTGACAAATAATAAAAATAATTATATAATTAGTTTATCAAAAAGTTTTTCTGTACCTAAGACAGTAAGAGCGAAAGCTTAATATTTCTTACCGAGGACAATTACTTAATACTTATTTTAAGTCTTTGTCTTTAGTACAAAGACTTTTTTGATATAAATTTGATAGGAGGAAGAATATGGCTAGTCAAAAAATAGTAGAAGCAAAAGCAACAGTTGTTGATGAAATAACAGAAGTAGCTAAAAATAACGCTTCATTCATATTATTTGATTATCGTGGTCTTACAGCTGAAGAAACTTCTGAACTTAGAAAAATACTCCGTGAAAGCGATTCAAAGTACAAAGTTTGGAAAAATACTTTAACTAAAAGAGCACTTGATAGTCTAAACTATAATCTTGACGATTGCCTAGCAGGTCCAAGTGCAATTGCTTATTCAAGCGATGCTATTGCTCCAATCAAAGCATTAAGTACATTTGCTAAAGATCATCCAGCTTTAGAAATTAAAGGTGGTATAGTTGATGGCAATGTAACATCTCTAGATGAAATCAAAGCATTATCTACAATTCCATCAAGAGAAGGATTACTTACTATGCTTGCTGGTGGCCTAATAGGAACTGTCAAAGATTTATCAATCGCTTTAAATTTACTTAGCGAACAAAAAAGTGAATAATAAAAAATAAGAAATTAGGAGGAATTTAAAATGGCTAAATTAACAAGAGAAGATTTTATCGCTTCATTAAAAGAAATGACAATTTTAGAAATTAAAGACTTAGTAGATGCTATGAAAGAAGAATTTGGAGTAGATCCAAGTGCAGTTGCAGTTGCAGCAGCTCCTGCAGCAGCAGTAGATGAAGGACCAACAGAAGTTACTGTTACATTAACTAGTGCTGGTGCTACTAAAATCCCAGTTATCAAAGTTATAAGAGATATCACTGGTTTAGGATTAAAAGAAGCTAAAGATATCGCTGATAATGGTGGAGCTGTAAAAGAAAAAATTTCTAAAGAAGAAGCAGAAGAAATCAAAGCTAAATTAGAAGAAGCTGGAGCTTCAGTAGAAATAGCTTAAGTTTAAAACATAGAGAAATCTATGTTTTTTTCTTTATTTATGATAGAATATATTTGGTGAAGAAAAATGGAACATTATTTTACTAATAATAAAAATTTAAAAGAAAATATTAATGAAATGAATGCAAAAGTAAAAGATACTGAATTTATTTTTTATACAGATAATGGTGTTTTTAATAAAAAAGGTCTTGATTATGGCACAAGAGTTCTATTAGAAAATGTAGATTTAAGTAATAAATTATCTTTTCTAGATGTAGGATGTGGGTGTGGACCTATTGGAATATATATTTCAAAACAAAATCAAAATTATACTGTGGATATGATTGATGTAAATGAAAAAGCAGTAAATTTAGTAAAAAAATCATTATTAAAAAATAAAATAGATAATGCAACTGTATTTATTAGTGACGTATATGAAAATATAAAAAATAAATATGATATGATAATTACAAATCCACCAATACATGCAGGCAAAACAAAAGTATATGAAATAATAAGAGGTGCATCTAATTATTTAAATGAAAAAGGCGAACTTTGGATAGTAATAAGAAAAGATCAAGGTGCTAAATCACTTATAAAAGATATGAGTGATATATATAATTTTGAAATAGTAAAAAGAGATAATGGTTTTTATATATTAAGAGCAAATAAGATGTAAATTATTAGAATAGACTGATAAAATTACCAGTCTATTTTTAAAATTTATGAATATAATCATATTATAAAGAACATATTAATAATACTTTTCAATTAAAAGGTTTGAAAAATTTGACAAATATTAACTTGTATGATAGTATACTAAGCCAATCAAGGGGGTATATATATGATAAGAGTATATGAAGAAAATGGTACGTATGATATTGATGTGTATGCAAATGAAGAAGAAGAAAAGAAAAATAATTCAGTAATGGGTCTTACAGTTGATACTAAAAGACATATGTATTATGTTGTATTACCTGAAGAATCAGAAAAAAACGTATATAAAAAATTTATATCAACATTTTTTAAAATGAACATGTTAAGCAAAATGTATCTTTCTAAAATAGCAAAAGATCCAAAAAATGTTTCATTATCTGGTGAAACTAAAGCATATGAAAAAGATATTTTAAACAATCTATTTCAAATACAAGGAATAATTCCTGTAACATATGCGGAAAAAGATTTAAATGATGATAATTTAGGAGATATAAAAGCATATAATTTAGGTATGAAACCAGAAAATAATATGCCTAGAAAGAGATAATGAAAATTATCTTTTTTCTTTATTAAAAATTTCTAAAACTTTTTAATATAAATTTTTCAATATTTATTGACAATACAAACATTTTCTGGTAACATTTTAAATTGGTACTATGTTTCTTTTTTTAGCCTGGAAACATGTTCTTTGAATATTATTGTTAGGGGTGAAAGCACGTGGCTTATAAAGTAAAAAAAGTATGTAAAGATCGTGAAAGAAGAGATTTTTCACGCAGTGAGAATTCACTAGAACTTAAGGATTTGCTTGAAATTCAAAAAAGTTCGTATAAGGACTTTATCGAAGTTGGAATACGTGAAGTATTAGATGAATTATTTCCAGTAGATAATTTTTCTGGTTCTTTATCACTAGAAATTGGTGATTATTCATTCGATGAACCTAGATTAAGTATAAAAGAATGTAAAGAGAGAAAATCAACGTATGCTGCTCCACTAAAAGTTCAAGCTCGTTTATTCAACAACGAAACTGGTGAAGTAAAAGAGCAAGAATTATTTTTTGGTGATATGCCAATAATGACTGACAGTGGTACATTTGTTATTAATGGTGCTGAAAGGGTTATTGTATCACAATTAGTTCGTTCACCAAGTGTATACTATGGTATGGAAATGGATAAAAATGGTAGAAATATTTTTACGTCTCAAATTATACCAAACAGAGGAACTTGGCTTGAATACAAACTAAATAGTAAAGACTGTATTGATGTTAGAATTGATAGAAACAGAAAAGTAACTGTTGCTACTTTCTTACGTGCATTTGGTTTATCAAGCAATGAACAAATTATAAGTTTATTCGGTGAGGATGAATATCTTTTAAATACAATTGAAAAGGATTCTACATCTAATACAGATGAAGCTTTAATTGAAATTTATGAAAAGTTAAAACCAGGTGAACCAGCTACTATCGATAGTGCTAAGAATCACATTATTACAAGATTCTTTGATGCATTTAGATATGATTTATCTAAGGTTGGTAGATATAAATTCAATAAGAAGTTAGATGTTTGTGATAGATTATTTGGACAAACTTTAGCAGAAGATATTATAGTAGATGGACAAGTTAAATATCCAAAAGGTACTGTAATAAATAGAGAAGTATTAAATGAATTAAAACCATTATTTAAAGAAGGTTTAAATTTAAAAGAAGTAGATATTAATGAAGACCTTGATACTTATAATAAGGTTCAAGTTGTTAAAATCTATGCACCAAATAATCAAGATAAAATATTAACTATAGTAGGTAATGACCCAACTATAACTGAAAAGAGATTAACAATTTCTGATATTTATGCATCAGTTTCATACTATATAAACCTTTTATCAGGTGTTGGTAGTATAGATGAAATTGACCATTTATCAAATAGACGTGTAAAACAAGTTGGAGAACTAGTTCAAAATCAATTTAGAATTGGTGTTACTAGAATGGAAAAAGTTATTCGTGAAAGAATGACAACATTAGATGAAGCAGAAGCTACTCCAAAAGCATTAATTAACATTAGACCAATAACTGCTGTTATTAAAGAATTCTTCGGAAGCAGTCAGTTATCACAATTCATGGACCAAGTAAATCCAATGTCTGAGTTAACTAATAAGAGACGTTTATCTGCTCTAGGACCAGGTGGATTATCTAGAGATAGAGCTGCTATGGAAGTTCGTGACGTTAATGAATCACACTATGGTAGAATTTGTCCTATTGAATCACCAGAAGGTGCTAATATAGGTCTTATTACATCTCTTGCAAGTTATGCAAAAGTTAATGAATATGGATTTATAATGACTCCATATAGAAGAGTTAAAGATGGTATTTTACAAGATGAAATAGATTATTTAACTGCTGATGAAGAGTTAGATTACGTTATTTCACAAGCAAGAATAAATATTAAAGATAAAAAAATAGTAGATGATGAAATTACAGCAAGATTCCGTGGTGAAAATATAATTGTAAAAGCAAATGAAGTTAATTATATAGATGTATCTCCACAACAAATTATATCTGTAACAGCATCATGTATTCCATTCCTTGATCACGATATGGCACATCGTGCCCTAATGGGATCAAACATGCAACGTCAAGCATTACCACTTTTAAAAGCAGAAGCTCCATATGTTGGAACCGGTATAGAATATATTGCTGCTAGAGACAGTGGTGCAACAATAGTTGCTAAAGCAGATGGTATTGTAGAATACGCAGATGGTAAAAAAATAATTGTAAAAACTAAGGGTGGTAAAGACGTTTATACATTAATGAACTTTGAAGGATCAAACGGTGGAACTTGTTATCATCAACGTCCAATAGTTAAAGCTGGAGACAAAGTTGAAAGAAATATGATTATTGCTGATGGACCAAGTACAGATAAAGGTGAACTTGCTCTTGGTAAGAACTTAACAGTAGCATTTATGACATTTAATGGTTATAACTATGAAGATGCTGTTATATTAAATGAAAGATTAGTAAAAGATGATGCATTTACATCAATTCATATAGAAAGTTATTCAATCCAATGTCGTGATACAAAACTTGGACCAGAAGAAATAACTAGAGATATTCCTAATATATCTGAGGATGCAAGAAAGAATCTTGATGCTGAAGGTATTGTAAGAATAGGTACAGAAGTAAAAGAAAATGATATTTTAGTTGGTAAAGTTACTCCAAAAGGAATGGTAGAACTTACAGCTGAAGAAAAATTATTACATGCAATATTTGGAGAAAAAACAAGAGAAGTTCGTGACACATCACTTCGTGTTCCACATGGTGGAGATGGTATCGTTCATGATATTAAAGTATACACTAAGAAAGATAACGACGAACTTGCAAGTGGAGTATCTAAAGAAATAAGAGTATATATTGCTCAAAAGAGAAAAATCCAAGTAGGTGATAAAGTTGCTGGACGTCATGGTAACAAGGGTGTTGTTTCACTAGTATTACCACAAGAAGATATGCCATTTATGCCAGATGGTAGACCAGTAGATATCATACTTAATCCACTAGGTGTTCCATCTCGTATGAACCTAGGACAAGTACTTGAACTTCACTTAGGTATGGCTGCTAAGAAACTTGGAGTATATTGCTCAACACCAGTATTTGATGGTGCAAGTATGCAAGATATTGCTGAAATGATGGAAGAAGCTGGACTTGATAAAGATGGCAAGACAGTACTTTATGATGGTAGAACAGGTTTACCATTTGATAGTAGAGTCAGTGTTGGTGTAATGTACATGATTAAACTAGATCATATGGTTGATGATAAGTTACATGCTCGTGCTACAGGACCTTATTCATTAGTTACACAACAACCTTTAGGTGGTAAAGCACAAATGGGTGGTCAAAGATTCGGTGAAATGGAAGTTTGGGCACTAGAAGCTTATGGTGCAGCTAATATCTTACAAGAAATAATGACATTTAAATCAGATGATGTTGTAGGAAGAGTTAAAGCTTACGAATCTATCGTAAAAGGAAATAAAATAGAAGCTGCTGGAGTTCCAGAAAGTTTCAGAGTTCTAGTTAAAGAACTTCAAGCATTAGGTCTTGATGTATCTATGATAGATGAAGATGGTAAAGAAGTTGGAATTACAGAACTTGAAAAAGAAGAAAATAATGAAAATACAGCATTATCTATTGATGAAATAGAAATAAAAGATATAAAGAAAAACAACTTAGACGATGTATTAAAAACTGAAGAAAATAATGAAGAAGAATATGAAGAATTGCCTTCGGAAGAAGAATTCGAAAGTGACGAAGAAGAGGAGGATGAAGAATAATGGATGTTAGTAGATTTGAAGGATTAAAAATATCTATTGCTTCTCCTGAAAAGATTCGTGAATGGTCTCATGGTGAAGTAAAAAAACCAGAAACAATAAATTATCGTACATTAAAACCAGAGAGAGATGGTCTTTTCTGTGAAAAGATTTTTGGACCTACTAAAGACTATGAATGTTCTTGTGGTAAGTACAAAAGATTAAGATATAAAGATATAGTATGTGATAGATGTGGTGTTGAAGTTACAAAGGCTAAAGTTCGTCGTGAACGTATGGGTCATATTGAACTTGCAACTCCAGTCTCACATATCTGGTTCTTTAAAGGTGTTCCATCAAGAATGGGACTTGTACTAGATATGTCACCAAGAGATTTGGAAGAAGTACTATATTTCGTAAGTTATGTAGTAATTAATCCAGGTAATGCACCTCTTGAAAAGAAACAAACATTATCAGATAAAGAATATAGAATATATTATGAAAAATATGGTAATGGTTTCGAAGTAGGTATGGGTGCAGAAGCTATTAAAAAACTTTTGCAAGAAGTAAATATTGATGAAGAAATTGATAAAATAGAAAAAGAATTAGAAGGAGCTCAAGAACAAAAGAGAACTAGACTTTTAAAAAGACTAGAAATTCTTGACTCATTTAGAGAATCAGGAAATAAGCCTGAATGGATGATACTAGATTGTATTCCAGTTATTCCACCAGAACTTAGACCAATGATTCAATTAGATGGTGGAAGATTTGCAACTAGTGACTTAAATGATTTATATAGACGTGTTATTAACCGTAACAATCGTTTAAAGAAATTATTAGAGTTAGGTGCACCTTCAATCATTGTTCAAAATGAAAAACGTATGCTACAAGAAGCAGTTGATGCTTTATTCGATAATGGTAGACGTGGTAGAAATGTTACTGGTCCATCTAATAGAGCATTAAAATCATTATCAAGTATGCTTAAAGGTAAGCAAGGTAGATTTAGACAAAACTTACTTGGTAAACGTGTTGACTATTCAGGACGTTCAGTTATCGTAGTTGGTCCATCTCTTAAGATGTATGAATGCGGTATACCAAAAGAAATGGCACTTGAATTATTTAAACCACATGTTATTCGTGGACTTGTAGAAAAAGAAATAGTTCATAATATTAAATCTGCTAAAAAGATGATTGAAAATCAAGATGATAGAGTATGGGATGTTGTTGAAGAAGTAATTAAAGAACATCCAGTATTATTAAACCGTGCTCCAACACTTCATAGATTAGGTATTCAAGCATTTGAACCTAAATTAATAGATGGTAAAGCTATAAGACTTCATCCACTAGTTTGTGCTGCATTTAATGCTGACTTTGATGGAGACCAAATGGCTGTCCACGTACCACTTTCTGAAGAAGCTCAAGCAGAAGCAAGAATCCTTATGTTAGGTGCAAATAACATACTAAAACCATCTGATGGTAAACCAATAGTTACACCATCACAAGATATGGTACTTGGTAACTACTACTTAACAATGGAACAAGAAAGTGAAGATGAAGGTAGAGTATTTAAAAGTCCAGATGCAGCATTAATGGCTTATGATAGAAGAGAAATTGATTTACATACAAGATTAGTTGTACCAGTTAAATCATTTAAACATAAGATATTTGCTGATAGTCAAAAGGATAAATATTTAATTACGACAGTTGGTAAAATTAAGTTAAATGAAATTTTACCAGATGCATATCAATACATAAATGATGGAAGTAAAGAAAATATAAACACAATTACTCCAAGTAAATATTTCGCACCAATGGGAACTGATTTAAAAGAATTTATTAAAAATCTTCCAATTAGTGAACCACTTGGTAAAAAGAGTTTACAAAGTATAATTGCTCAAGTATTTAAAAGATATAAAACAACAGAAACATCTACAATGCTTGATAAATTAAAGAATCTAGGATTCGAATATTCAACTTATTCAGGAATTACAATGTCAGCATTTGATATAATTGCTGATAGCAATAAGGAACAAATTATTTCTGATGGTAAAAAGAAAGTTGATCAAATTGGTAAACAATATAAGAGAGGTTTAATTACTGAACAAGAAAGATATGAAAGAGTAATTGAAGTTTGGAATAATGCTAATGAACAAATTAAAAATGACTTAAGTAAACTTGCTGAAGAAAATCCAAATAACCCAATATTCATCATGATGAAATCTGGTGCTCGTGGTAGTTTGGAACAGTTTAGACAGGTTGCTGGTATGATTGGTCTAGTTGCTAAACCAAATGGTATGACAGTTGAAATTCCAATCACATCAAACTATACTGATGGTCTAACAGTGGCAGAATACTTCATGTCATCACATGGTTCAAGAAAAGGTAACGTTGATACTGCCTTAAAAACAGCAAACTCTGGTTACTTAACTAGACGTTTAGTAGATGTTGTACAAGATGTTATAGTTAAAGAACATGATTGTGGAACAATACAAGGTGTTGTTGTTGAAGCATTTATTAACGAAAAAGATGGAAGTGTAATTGAATCACTTGCAGAACGTATTACTGGTAGATATACAAATAAGAAAGTAATTAATCCTGAAACAAAAGAAGTTATCGTAGATAAGGGTGTTTATATTACTGAACAACTTGCAGATAAGATAACTAAAGCAGGGGTAACTGCTGTTGAAATAAGAACAACACTTACATGTAAAACTGAAAACGGTGTTTGTCAAATGTGTTATGGACGTAACCTTGCAACAAGTAACCCAGTTGAAATTGGTGAAGCAGTTGGTATTATGGCTGCACAATCAATCGGTGAACCAGGTACTCAGCTTACAATGCGTACATTCCACACAGGTGGTGTTGCTAGTGGTGACGATATCACTCAAGGTCTTCCTCGTGTTGAAGAATTGTTTGAAGCTCGTAATCCAAAAGTTAAAGCTTCTGTTGCAGAAATCGCAGGAGAAATCACAAATATTGAAAATCAAAATGGTAAATACAAAATCAGTATTACAAATGATAAAGAAACAAGAGAACAAACTACTAACTATGGCGTTAAGTTACGTGTAGAAGTAGGAGATAAAGTAAAACCAGGAGATAGATTAAACGAAGGTGCTGTAAATCCAAAAGAATTACTTGCAGTTACTGACCCAATTACTGTACAAAATTATATTGTACAAGAAGTACAAAAAGTTTATCGTTCTCAAGGTGTTGATATATCTGATAAACATATTGAAATTATCGTTCGTAAGATGATTTCAAGAATGAGAATAGTAGATGCTGGAGATACTAACTTATTAGTTGGTAAGGTTGTATCAGTTAATAAATTTACTGATGAAAACAAGAAGGTTATCTTACAAGGTAAGAAACCAGCAACAGCAAGACCATTAATGCTTGGTATAACTAAGGCATCACTTGAAACAGATTCATTCTTATCAGCTGCATCATTCCAAGAAACAACTAGAATATTAACTGATGCTGCAATTAAAGGTAAAGTTGATAAACTAGAAGGATTAAAAGAAAATGTTATAATTGGTAAGTTAATCCCAGCTGGAACAGGTGTTAAGAAATATAGAAATACTGAATTTACATTAGAGAAAGAGTTCTTTGATGAAGAACCACTTGATGTTTTAGAAGAAGAATTGTTATAATTCTTCTTTTTTTGTGTTATAATATATGCCAAGGTGATTTATGTGAAAGAATCTATTGATTTTATTAAAAATTATGTAACAGAAGATAATTATGTTGTTTGTGCTACTTCTGGTGGTGTTGATTCTATGACACTTTTATATTTATTAACGATTATAAGAAAAAGTCTTAATATAAATATAATATGTGCTCATATAAATCATAACTTAAGAGAAGAAAGTAAAGAAGAGTTTGAATTTGTTAAAGGTTATTGTGCTAAGAACAATATAATATTTGAAGGAAAAATATTTGAAAAAAATATATCAGGTAATTTAGAGTCTGAATTTAGAAAAAGAAGATATAAATTTTTTGATGAGGTTGTTAATAAATATAATGCAAAGTATTTATTTACAGCTCATCATGGTGATGATTTAATAGAAACAATATTAATGAGAATAGTAAGAGGTTCATCAATAGATGGGTATTCCGGATTTGAAAAAGTTACAAAAAGAAATAATTATTATATTCTAAGACCACTTATTTTTTATACTAAACAAGATATATATAGTTTTGCACAGGAAAAAGGTATTGAATATAGAGAAGATAAAACAAATAAAAGTGATAATTACACAAGAAATAGATATAGAAAATATATTTTACCTAAATTAAAGGATGAAAATAAACTTGTCCACAAGAAATTTATAAAATTTAGTGAAGAATTAGATGGTGCTAGTAATTTTATAAACAAATATGTGGATAACTTATTAGATAAATACTATAGTAATTATGTACTTGATATAACATATTTAATTAATGAGGAGGATTATATATTAAAAAAAGTTATATATAGTGTACTTTATAAAGTTTATAAGGAAAACATTAATGAGATTAGTGATCAAAATATAACTAGTATTATTAAAATAATTAGATCAAAAAAACCTAACCTAAGTATTGATTTAAAAAATAATATAATTGCAGTAAAAAAATACAATAGTTTAGAAATCAAAAATAAAATAGAAGAAACAGATTATAAAATTAAATTAGATAGTACTATTAAAACTAGATTTGGTAATATTAGCATAATTCCTAGTTCAAATTTAACTAATAATTATATTTGTTATTTAAATAGTAATGAAATAAAATTACCTTTATATATTAGAAATAGAAAACAAGGAGATTTTATTGAAGTTCTAGGACTTAATGGTAAGAAAAAAGTTAAAGATATTTTCATAGATGAGAAAATAAATAAGGAAGATAGAAACAGTTATCCTATACTTGTTGACAGTAATGATACAATTTTGTGGATTCCTGGAATAAAAAAATCCAAATATGATAGATTAAAGATGGGAAAGTATGATATAATAGTATGGTGTACAAAGGAGGAAAACAATGAATAAAAATATACGAAGAAATGTAAGCCCATATATAGCATTATTATTTATAATGATAGTGGTATATTTTGTTGTTGGTGGCATTGGAGTAAGTACAAAAAACTTAACATATTCAGAATTTCAAAAATATTTAAAAGCTGATAAAGTGGAAGAAATTACTATTTCACCAAATTCAGAAGGATCTACATATGATATTAAGGGTAAATTGAAAAAATCAAAGAAAAATGAATCTTTCTATGTTGTAGCACCTTTAAGTGATGATACATTAAATTACATCAATTCTATGAAAGAACAAAGTAGCTTTGATATGACTGTATCTGCAGATCCAGCATCAAGTTTATTTGTTAAATTCTTGAATTGGTTACCATATTTATTATTAATAGGAGCAGCTGCTTTCATTTTAATGAAACAGTTAAATGGTATTGCTAGTAGTAATAATAAATCTATGGATTTTGGAAAAAGTAGAGCAAAACTTCAAGAAGATAAAGATAAAGTAACATTTAAAGATGTTGCAGGTTTATCTGAAGAAAAAGAAGAATTAGAAGAATTAATTGAATTCCTAAAAGAACCTAAAAAATTTACAAAAATGGGAGCAAGAATTCCAAAAGGTGTACTTTTAGTAGGTCCTCCAGGAACAGGTAAAACATTACTTGCTAAAGCCGTTGCTGGTGAAGCAAATGCGCCATTTTATTTTATAAGTGGTTCAGATTTCGTTGAATTATTTGTAGGTATTGGTGCATCAAGAGTTCGTGATATGTTTAGACAAGCAAAACAAACAGCACCATGTTTAATATTCATAGATGAAATAGATGCTGTTGGTAGACAAAGAGGAGCAGGTGTTGGTGGTGGACACGATGAAAGAGAACAAACATTAAACCAATTACTAACTGAAATGGATGGTTTTGGAAGAAATGAAGGAATCATAATCATTGCTGCTACTAATAGACCTGATGTTCTTGATCCAGCATTATTAAGACCAGGAAGATTTGATAGACAGATTACAGTTTCACTTCCAGATGCAAAAGGAAGAGAAGAAATACTTGAAGTACATGCCAAAGATAAAATACTTGCTAGTGATGTTAATTTAGCAAATATTGCAAAAAGAACTGTAGGTTTCTCAGGTGCAGACTTAGAGAACTTACTTAATGAAGCTGCACTTCTTGCTGTAAGAAGAAATAAAGATTCAATTACTATGGCAGAAATAGATGAAGCGCATGATAGAGTAATTGCAGGACCAGCTAAAAAATCTCATAAATATACTGAACATGAAAAGAAGGTCGTTGCATTCCATGAAGCAGGACACGCTGTTGTTGGTATTAAACTTGATGGCGCAAATGATGTTCAAAAAATAACAATCATACCTCGTGGTATGGCTGGTGGATATAACTTAATGCTTCCAAAAGAAGAAACATATATGTCTACTAAGAAAGAATTACTTGAAACAATTAGTGGATTCTTAGGTGGAAGAGTTGCAGAAGAAATTGTATTCAATGAAGTTACAACAGGTGCACATAACGATTTTGAAAAAGCAACAAAAATAGCTAGATCAATGGTAACAGAATATGGAATGAGTTCACTTGGACCTGTTCAATTAGAACATCAAGAATCAAGTGTATTCCTAGGTAGAGATTATAATAAGAGTAAAAACTTCTCAGATGCAGTAGCACTTGAAATAGACCAAGAAGTTAGAAAAATAATTTCTGAACAATATGAAGTTACTAAAAAGATTATTTCTGAAAATATGGATTTACTTAACCTAATTGCAAACGCTTTATTAGAACATGAAACAATTACTAAAGAACAAATTGATTATTTAGTAAAATATGGTAAAATGTCAGAAGAAGATTCTAAAGAAACAGATGCAACTTTAAAAGAATTAAAAGAAGAAGCAAAAGAACTTGGAATTAAAGGTTATAGCAAATTAAATAAAGAAGAATTAGAAAAAGAAATAAATGATAAAAAGGAAGAAAAATAATCTTCCTTTTCTCATATAATTAAAAGAGCAAATAATGCAATTGGTATTGACATTTTTATGTAAAAAGTGTTATATTATTAATGCTATTAATTAGAGTTTTGTATTATTTACAAAACTTTAATTTAAAACAAATTTGATACACCAGGTTGTGTGTAAAAGAAAGGAGTAGTAAAATGGCTACAATTAATCAATTAGTAAGAAAAAATCGTACTAAAAAGACTAGAAAGAGTAAATCACCAGTTTTAGGAGTAAGATTAAATAGTTTAACTAAAAAATCTACTGAAACTGCATCACCTCAAAAAAGAGGAGTTTGTACTCGTGTTGGAACTAAGACTCCAAAGAAACCAAACTCAGCTTTACGTAAGTATGCTCGTGTAAGATTATCAAATGGTAAAGAAATCGATGCATATATTCCAGGTGAAGGACATAATTTACAAGAACATAGTGTTGTTTTAGTTCGTGGAGGACGTGTTAAGGACCTTATCGGTGTTCGTTATCACATTATCCGTGGTACTTTAGATACAGCAGGTGTTACTGATAGAAAACAAGGTCGTTCAAAATACGGTGCAAAAAAACCAAAAGCAAAGAAATAATAAATAAATAGAAAGGAGAACACAATGAGAAAAAGACGTGCAGTAAAAAGAGATGTTTTAGCAGATCCAATTTATAACTCAAAAGTTATAACAAAACTTATCAATCAAATTATGCTTGATGGTAAAAGAGGAAAAGCTCAAACAATCGTATATAAAGCATTTGATATGATCCAAGAAAGAACAAATGAAAATCCTATGGACGTATTTAATAAAGCTTTAGAAAATATTACTCCAGTTCTAGAAGTTAAATCAAGAAGAGTTGGTGGTGCTAACTACTCTGTTCCAGTTGAAGTTAGAGCAGATAGAGCACAAGCTTTAGCACTTCGTTGGTTAGTTAATGCTTCAAGAAGTAGAAGTGGTAAATCAATGGCTGAAAAATTAGCTAGTGAAATAATTGATGCTTCAAATCAAACAGGAGCAGCATATAAGAAAAAAGATGATACTCATAGAATGGCAGAAGCTAATAAAGCATTTGCTCATTATAGATGGTAGGAAAGGAATAGAATATGGCTCGTGAATATTCGTTAGAAAAAACAAGAAACTTTGGAATAATGGCTCACATTGATGCTGGTAAAACAACAACAACTGAACGTATATTATTCCATACTCACAAAATCCATAAAATTGGTGAAACTCATGATGGTGCTTCACAAATGGACTGGATGGAACAAGAACAAGAACGTGGTATAACTATTACTTCAGCTGCTACAACAGCATACTGGAAAGGATATAGATATAACATAATAGATACTCCAGGTCACGTTGACTTTACAGTTGAAGTATCTAGATCACTTCGTGTATTAGATGGTGCTGTTGCACTTATTGATGCGCAAGCAGGTGTTGAACCACAAACAGAAACAGTTTGGAGACAAGCAACTGAATTTAAAGTTCCTCGTATTATTTTTGCAAATAAGATGGATAAAACAGGTGCAGACTTCGAATATAGTTTAAAAACAATTAAGGATAGACTTGGTGTACTTGCTAAACCTATTGAATGGCCAATAGGAGCAGGTGATGAGTTAACTGGTATTATTGATATAATTACTAGAACAGCTTATAAATATGATGAAAAACCTGAAGAAAATCCAGAAATAATCGAAATTCCAGCTGAATTAAAAGATTTAGTTGAAGAAAGACGTGCTGATTTAATTGATACAGTTGTTGAATTTGATGAAGCAATAATGGAAAAATATCTTGAAGGTGAAGAACCAACTGTTGAAGAAATTAAAGCTTGTATTAGAAAAGGTACACTTGCTGCTGAATTCTTCCCAGTTATGTGCGGATCTGCATATAAAAATACAGGTGTTAAATTATTACTTGATGCTGTTATTGATTACTTACCAGCACCAACTGATATAGCATCTATAAAAGGAACTGATATGGACGGAGAAGAAATCGTTAGACATCCATCTGATTCAGAACCATTCTCAGCATTAGCATTTAAAGTTATGACTGACCCATTCGTTGGTAAATTAACATTCTTCAGAGTATACTCTGGGCACTTATCAAGTGGTTCATATGTACTTAACTCAACTAAGAATGTAAAAGAAAGAGTTGGACGTATATTACAAATGCATGCTAACAACAGACAAGAAATTACAGATGTATACACAGGTGATATAGCTGCAGCCGTAGGACTTAAGAATACTACTACAGGTAACACTTTATGTGATGAAAAACATGCTTGTATTCTTGAATCTATGGAATTCCCAGAACCAGTTATTGAATTAACTGTTGAACCAAAGTCAAAAGCTGACCAAGAAAAAATGGGAATTGCACTTCAAAAATTAGCAGAAGAAGATCCAACATTTAGAGCTTCTACAAACCCAGAAACAGGTCAAACTATAATTGCTGGTATGGGTGAACTTCATCTAGATATAATCGTTGATAGAATGAAGAGAGAATTTAACGTTGAAGCAGCTGTTGGTGCTCCACAAGTTGCTTATCGTGAAACAATAACTCAAGCTGCTGATTGTGAAGGTAAATTTATCAAACAATCTGGTGGTCGTGGACAATATGGTCACGTATGGGTTAAATTTGAACCAAATCCAGGTAAAGGATATGAATTCGTTGATGCAGTTGTTGGTGGTGTAGTTCCAAGAGAATATATTCCAGTAACTGATAAAGGATTACAAGAAGCTATGGAATCTGGTATTTTAGCAGGATTCCCAATGATAGATGTTAAAGCAACATTATTTGATGGATCTTACCATGATGTTGACTCAAACGAAATGGCATTTAAAGTTGCAGCTTCACTTGCTTTAAAAGAAGCTAGAAATAAATGTAAACCAGTTCTTCTAGAACCAATAATGAACGTTCAAATAATCGTTCCAGAAGAATATTTAGGTAACGTAATGGGTGACGTTACAGCAAGAAGAGGACGTCCTATGGGACAAGAAGCTAGAGGAAATGCTCTTGCTATTGAAGCAATGGTTCCACTTGCTGAAATGTTTGGTTATGTTACAACATTAAGATCAAATACACAAGGTAGAGGAAACTTTACAATGACATTTGATCACTATGAAGAAGTTCCTAAGAATATTACTGAAGAAATTATTAAAAAAATGGGTAAAAATTAGTATTTAAATAAGAATAATACTTGATATTTTTTCAAGAATTAGATACAATAGTTTTGTACATTAAAAAAGGAGGAAATTTAAATGGCAAAAGAAAAATTTAATCGTGGAAAACCACATGTTAACATTGGTACAATTGGACACGTAGACCATGGTAAAACTACTTTAACTGCTGCTATTACTAAAAGACAAGCAGATAAAGGATTAGCTAAATTTGAAGCTTATGCTGATATAGATAAAGCTCCAGAAGAAAGAGAACGTGGTATTACAATCAATACAGCACACGTTGAATATGAAACAGATAAACGTCATTATGCACACGTTGACTGTCCAGGTCACGCTGATTACGTTAAAAACATGATCACTGGTGCTGCACAAATGGATGGTGCTATCCTAGTTATAGCTGCTACAGATGGAGCTATGGCTCAAACAAGAGAACATATCTTACTTGCTCGTCAAGTTGGTGTTCCAAGAATCGTTGTATTCATCAATAAATGTGATATGGTTGATGATCCAGAAATGCTTGAATTAGTAGAAATGGATGTTAGAGACCTATTAACTCAATATGGATTTGATGGAGACAATACTCCATTTATCTTCGGTTCAGCTTTAAAAGCTCTTGAAGGAGATCCTAAATATGAAGCAAAGATTGATGAATTATTAGACGCTGTTGACGAATATATTCCAACTCCAGAAAGAGATACTGACAAACCATTCTTAATGAGTATTGAAGATGTATTCACTATCACTGGTCGTGGAACAGTTGTTACAGGACGTGTTGAAAGAGGTCAATTAAAACTTAACGATGAAGTTGAAATCGTTGGTTTACATGATACTAAGAAAACAGTTGTTACAGGAATCGAAATGTTCCGTAAACAATTAGACTATGCTGAAGCAGGAGATAACGCAGGTGTATTATTGCGTGGTATCTCAAGAGAAGAAGTACAAAGAGGACAAGTACTTGCTAAACCAGGTTCAGTTACTCCACATACTACTTTCGAATGCGAAGTATATGTATTAAGTAAAGAAGAAGGCGGAAGACATACTCCATTCTTCACAAACTATCGTCCACAATTCTATTTCAGAACTACTGACGTAACAGGTGTTGTTACATTACCAGAAGGAACTGAAATGGTTATGCCAGGTGACAATGTTAAAATGCACGTTGAATTAATTGCTCCTATCGCTCTTGAAGAAGGAACTAAGTTCTCTATTCGTGAAGGTGGTAGAACAGTTGGTGCTGGTATTGTTACTAAGATTGATAAATAATAAATAAAAAGTTCTTGAAAAAGAACTTTTTTTTATGTATAAAAAAACCTTAGTTCTTTTTGAACAAAGGTTCATTTAACCAATCAACTATTTTAGATGCATTTTGATAACTTTTATATTTACCTTTGTTTATTACTAAAGTAAATTCTCCTATGTATTCTTCTATTTCTGAGGCAAATCCAAGCTTAAATCTTGTTAATCCATAAAATGCACTACTTTTATTAAAGTCACCAGAAATGCCATTTAAATGCATTCTAGTATATCCTTCTTTTCTATAAAAATTCATGATTTGGTATTTTAAATAATGGTTTGGACAGTATCTTTTAAATTCTTGTTTGTATCCATCAATTAAGAAGAATATTTCTTTATTATATTTTATTACAGCGCTTGCGCCTACTATAACTCCTGATGGATATTCTTTATAAAGATTAGTCGCATTTATTACGTTTTGTTTACAATTGTTTAATAAAATATCAGAAGCCATTTTTCTTTTTATTATGTTTGTTGTATTATTACTATTTATATTTTCTTCTAACTCTTGATTTATTTCATTATTTCTTTTTTCTTCTGCCTCAAACAATGTTTTACTCTTTTCAATATACTTTGCGGTATCTAGTTTAGCAAAATACAATTTAATCATATCTTTTTTCCCTAGTATTTCCATCATATCTAAGTAGTAATTTAATTTTCTTGAATGTTTTTTATCAACTAATGAATAAAACTGTTTTACGCTAGATGCATCACCTTCAAGTATTTCAATACCCATTTTATCTGCTTTTCTAATTTTATTTCTAATTTCTTTACTAAACCTTGAAAATAAATCTTCAGTACTATTTGTTGTTGTTACTGCATTCCATCTTGGTTTTAAGTTTTCAAAATTCAAATTAAAACCTGTATGTTCATAACCTATGTGAATAAGTTCATCAACTATTTTAGAATTATCTATTCCAGGAATAACATTACCTTTTTTATCTCTAGATTTATATATTATATATGGATCTATTTTAACAAACATAAAATTTCTTTTATTTAAAAATTGAGTAAGCAATTTAGTAAATGTTTCAAGTAAATTAAAATCGTTAAAATCAATTAAATATCCTCTTGGACAATATCCCCATTTATAACCTAATAATTCTTTTTTTATTAATATTAAAGTTGCTGCCTTATAATTACCTGATTCATCTTTCATGGCTAAATAATAATCATCAAATGAATGTCTATCCATAAGTGCGCCGTATGATCCTGTTTGATAAAAATTCTTAATTTCGTAATTTTCAACAAAATTGTCAAATTCTTCTTTAGTTATTTGAATTAATTCCATAAGCTATACTCCTTTACTTTTATATTATATCATAAATAATATTAATATTATACTTATATTTTACAACAAAACATATAAAATTTATGCCATAACTAAAACTTTGAGGTATAATAAATATTGGAGGATGATATTATGAGTAAAATAATAGATGTAAAAGCAAGAGAAATTTTAGATTCAAGAGGTAATCCTACTGTAGAAGTAGATGTACTTACAGAAGATGGTGCTTTTGGTCGCGCAAGTGTACCAAGTGGAGCATCAACTGGTAGTAATGAAGCTTTAGAATTAAGAGATAATGATAGTAGATTTATGGGTAAAGGTGTTTTAAAAGCAGTTAATAACGTTAAAACAAAAATTACACCTGAAATACTAGGAATGGAAGTAAAAAATCAAAAAGACATAGATAATAAAATGATTATGTTAGATGGAACAAAATCAAAAAGTAATTTAGGCGCAAACGCTATGCTTGCAGTTTCATTAGCTTGTCTTAAAGCAGCTGCAAATGAAGAAAATGTAGAATTATATGAATACGTTGGAGATGGAAAAGATTTACCATATCCTATGATGAATATTTTAAATGGTGGAGCTCATGCAGATAACTTACTTGATTTTCAAGAATTTATGATATTACCACAAAATAAAGATTTTAGAGAAAGAATTAGATGTGGTGCGGAAGTATTCCATAACCTTAAAAAAGTATTAAAAGAAAAAGGGTATAATACTTCAGTAGGTGATGAAGGTGGATTTGCACCAAACTTAAGTTCAAATGAAGAAGCATTAGAATATATAGTTGATGCTATAAAAAAAGCAGGTTACACTCCTGGTGTAGATGTTAAACTTGGACTTGATGTCGCAGCTTCAGAATTTTATGATGAAGACACTAATTTATACGTATTCTCTGGAACTGGTGAAAAGAAAACAAAAGAAGAAATGGTTAGCTATTATGAAGATTTAATAAGCAAATATCCTATTGTTTCAATAGAAGATCCATTAGATGAAAGTGATTTTGAAGGATTTAGATTATTAACTAAAAAAATAGGTGATAGAGTTCAAATAGTTGGTGATGATTTATTTGTTACTAATAAAGAATTACTTGCTCGTGGTATAAAAGAAAAAGCTGCAAATGCAATACTTATTAAATTTAATCAAATAGGTACAGTAACAGAAGCTTTAGAAACTATTGATATGGCTAAAAAAGCTGGATATAAAACAATTATTTCACATAGAAGTGGTGAAACAGAAGATACATTTATTGCTGATTTAGCTGTTGGACTTTCTTTAGGTCAAATAAAAACAGGTTCTTTATCTAGAACAGATAGAGTATGCAAATATAACAGATTACTTAGAATTTATGAACAAATTGAAGAAAACGAATAGTTTTCTTTTTTTTTGTTTATATTAATGTTATAATAATTGTAAGGTAGGATGATATGATGAAAAATATTATTAAAGTTTTTGCATATTTATTACTAGGTATTTCATTATTACTTTTGTTTTTTTCTCTTAATTTTATAAATAAATGGAATAAACAGAATAATCAAATTAGTAAACAGTTAGATGAAATCAATGATCTAGTTAAAATAGAAAAAGTAGAAGATAATGAAAATACAATTGTTAAAGATGAGTCGTCTACACTTAAAAACACTAATTTAAATAATGTTGATTTTAGTGAATTAAAAAATAAAAATAGTGATGTTGTTGGTTGGATAGATGTAAAAGGAACAAATATAAATTATCCATTTGTCCAATATACAGATAATAATTTTTATCTGACTCATTCATTCGATAAAAAATATAATGATGCAGGATGGTTATTTGAGGACTATAGAAATGATGGATTTAATGATAAAAATACAATAATATATGCTCATTCAAGACTTGATAAAACAATGTTCGGAAGTCTTAAAAATACTTTAAAACAAGAATGGATTAATGATAAAGAAAATTATATAATTAGAATTTCAACAGAAGAAGAAAATACATTGTGGGAAGTATTTAGTATATATCATATTCCTACTACAGATGATTATTTAAAAATAAAATTTACAAGCGATAATGAATTTGAAAACTATATTAAAATGGTAAAAAATAGAAGTATATATAAATTTGATACTGATGTTTTAGATAATGACAAAATTCTTACATTATCAACATGTTACAGAAATAATGAAAAATTAGTTTTACATGCTAAATTAATCAAATTAGAAAAAAAATAACCTTAGGGTTATTTTTTGTTTATTTCAAATTTGGTGGACCTGAGGAGAGTCGAACTCCTGTCCAAAAATGCATACCAGAAAGCTTCTACAAGTTTAGTTAGTTTTTTATTTGTCCTAATTTATAAAAGAAACTAACAACCTACAAATTAGTAAGCCTATAATTATTCATTATTACTTCTAGGCAAAGTAATAATATATCTTGCTAAAGCTCGAATTTTCTATAATCTACGCAAGAAAAGATAATAGAAAATTGCATTTGTGACTAAACACCTACGGCTACACTATTAGTTCTGAATAGTGATGCAAATGCATCTTTAATTTTGTTTCCATTTATTTTTTGTTTGCACACTAACGGGTGCCTCCGACTTGCCACTTAATTTTAAACATTTCTGTCGAAACCATATACAGGCCCATAACAAAATTATAGTATAAAATAAAGAAAAAGTCAAAATTAGAATCTTTCTTTTAATGACTTTTTCATTTCTCTATCTATATCTCTTTGTTTTATAGTTTCTTTTTTATCATAAGTATGTTTACCTCTTGCAATTCCTATTTCTACTTTTGCTTTTCCTCTTACAAAATATACTTTTAAAGGTACTATAGTTAATCCTTTTATTTTAATTCTATCATTAATTTTTCTTATTTCATTTTTATGAAGTAAAAGTTTTCTAGTTCTAGTTTCTTCATGATTAAATATATTTCCTTCTTTATATTCTGATATAAACATATTTAGTAAAAATACTTCACCATTTTTTATTATTGCATAACTATCTTTTATATTAGCATTACCATTTCTGATTGATTTAATTTCAGTTCCAGTAAGTACTATTCCTGCTTCAAATTTATCTAATATTTCATATTCAAACTTAGCTTTTCTGTTTATTATTTCCATTTTTATTACCTTCTACTAAATTAAAATCAATAGTACTATTTTCTTTTGAAGCATTAGTTACAACAACTCTTACTTTTTGTCCTAATTTATACATTTTACCTTTCTTTTCTCCTCTTAATGTATGAGTAGTTTCATCAAATGTATAATAATCACCTTTAATTTCAGATATATGTACAAGACCTTCAATCATATTATCTAATTGTACAAATAAACCAAAATTCATAACTGAAGAAATAGTTCCATCATATTCTTCACCAATATGACTTTCCATATACTCTGCCATTTTCATTGATTCTACATCTCTTTCACAGTCAATAGAATCTCTTTCTTTTTCTGATGCATGATCACAAAGTGCAGGTAAATTTTCTTCCCAATACTCTATAAGTCTATTTAATTCTTTATCATTTGGCTCATTAAATATATATTTTCTAAGTAAATTATGTACAGTTGTATCTGGGAATCTTCTAATAGGTGATGTAAAATGTGTATAATAATTCGCTGCCAATCCAAAATGTCCGGAGTTCTCCGGCGTATATCTGGCTTGTTTCATAGAACGCAGTGCAAGTCGGCTGATTAATGCTTCCTGCGGTGTTCCTTCTACTTTTCCAAGTAATTTCTGAATCTCTTTCGGACGCACTTCATTGGCCCCGATATGCATAGAGAATCCAAAATTATTAATAAATGTTGCCAGCGCCCGGATTTTTTCATCATCTGGAGCCTCATGTACTCTGTATACAAAAGGCATCTCCTGCCAATAATAATCTTCTGCAACAGTCTCATTTGCCAGAAGCATAAAGTCCTCAATAATCTTTGTCGCAACATTTCGGTCATAAGGTTTGATATCGATTGGATGACCATTCTCATCAAGAATCATTTTCGTTTCCGGAAAATCGAAATCAATGGAACCTCTCTGTTTTCTTCGAGCTCTCAGAATCTTTGACAGTTCCAGCATACGCTGGAACATTGGCACCAGTTCCTCGTATTCCTGCATTTCTGCCAGATCCTCGTCTTCCAGAATCTTTGCCACACTTGTATAACTCATACGGCGGTCCACATGGATAACCGTCTCTGCAATCTCATGGTCAATGACCATTCCTTTCGGGTCTACTGTCATAATACAGCTAAGCGCCAGACGGTCTTCTCCGGCATTTAACGAACAGATTCCGTTAGACAATGTATGTGGCAGCATCGGAATAACACGGTCTGCCAGATATACACTTGTTCCACGCTTCAGCGCTTCCCGATCCAGCGCACTATTCTCTTGTACATAGTTCGTAACATCAGCAATATGCACACCAAGAATATAATTTTCACCATCTTTCACAACAGACACGGCATCATCAAGATCCTTCGCATCCTCGCCATCAATGGTAACCATCTGCCAGTCACGGATGTCTTTTCTTCCCTGCATGTCTGCCTCACTGACCGGCTTTGATACACGCTCTGCCTGATTCAACACCTTCTCTGGGAATTCTACCGGAAGATCATATCCTTTTACAATAGACATAATATCTGTTCCCGGATCATTGACATGACCGATAATCTCTACAATCCTTCCTTCCGGACTTCTGCCTTTCTCACCGTAAGAAGTCAGTTCAACTACAACTTTATGCCCGTCTACAGCCTCTTTTGACTTACCCTCTGGAATAAAAATGTCCTGAAGAATTCTCTGGTTATCCGGAATGACAAAGCCATAACTCTTGTTGCCCTTCTTCTGATAAAGACCGACAACTGTTGTAAGACCACGCTCCACAATCTTTACAATCTTACCTTCCCGGCGCTTTCCATCACGATCAGAAGCCTTCGTAATAATCACTTCTACCGTATCACCGTCCAGCGCTCCGCCGGCATCGTCCTCCCCGATAAAAATATCCTGATCCTCCTCAGGAATGATAACAAAACCAAACCCTCTCTGATTCGCACGGTAAGTTCCCTGAAGACGCTTCGCCTCACCTTTACAGTACTTCCCACGCTTACTGAGACAGATCTTACCTTCCTCTTCCAATGATTCCAGCACCTGACGAAGCTCATCCCGCTGCTCCTTATTCACCTGCAGGACCATGGCCATCTCTTTGAGCTTCATTGGCACATACATATCATCACAGATAAAATCATATATAATTTTCTTTCTTTTCTCAAATGTCTTATTGCTCATCGCTCCTCCACTGTCAAAAAAAGCACTCCTATACAGGAGTGCTTTTCCTCTTCTCTTAAGCAAATACTTTCAAATTCAACACTGCTGCCAGTACAACAAACAGAATCGCAAGGAACTTTGTAGACTTTACAAGTGCTCCTTCCATTGAACGACCTTTGTTCTGACCCCAATAAGTATCAGCAATTCCGCTGATAGCTCCAAGTCCTGCAGACTTACCTTCCTGCATCAGTACAATGGCTGTCAATGCGATACAATCTATTGCAAATAAAATCATAAGAACAATTTTTAAAATATCCATTACACACACCTCCTGTAGATAAACCATATTTAGTTTAGCACAGTAAGGTTGATTTCGCAAGCACTTTATTTTGATGGGGACGTAGCATTTTGCCAAAATGCTACGT